>Ga0213875_10002808_pt1 | contig 10247 bp, 19 predicted proteins | sample BarmaccomBMRX_R8_FD_160105 | JGI IMG/M metagenome (GOLD analysis project Ga0213875, IMG submission 160105) | Root-associated microbial communities from Barbacenia macrantha in rupestrian grasslands, the National Park of Serra do Cipo, Brazil - RX_R8 | ecosystem: Host-associated > Plants > Roots... | reverse complement strand
CGGGGAGATCGCGCCATTTGTCCACACTTCGACCGTCAGCTTGTCGTATTCCGTGTTCTGACCGAGGCGCGCGGCTTCCACCGTATAGTTCACCTTTCGAACCGGCGAGTGCACCGAATCGATCGGAATATAGCCAATCGGCAGATCCTCGTCGTAATTGCGGTCGGCCGACACATAGCCGCGACCGCTCTTGATCCGCATCTCGATATTGAGTTTGCCGCCCTCGCCTACCGTCGCGATATGTAGATTTCGATCCAGTACTTCGACGTCATTATCGGTCTGGATTTGGCTGCTCATCACCTCGCCCGGAGCTTCCACGCGAAGATGCGCGATGCGGGTGCCTTCACCGGTCATCTTAAACGGAACCTGCTTCAGGTTAAGAATGATATCCGTAGCGTCTTCGACAACACCCGGAATGGGGCTGAACTCATGCGAAACGCCATCGATGCGAACGCCGGTAATCGCGGCGCCCTCGATGGAGCTCAGCAGAACACGCCGCAAGCCGGTGCCGATCGTGGATCCAAATCCACGCTCGAACGGCTGTGCCGTGAATTGCCCGAACCGCTCGGTGAGCGATTCCGTATTTGCAACTAAACGTTTGGGCTTCTGAAATCCTTTAAACATAGTTTGTTTTTTGATCCTCTTCGTCGATTTCCGAAGGCTTTTACTTCGAGTACAGCTCGACGATGAGCTGTTCGTTCAATTGGATCTGCACCAACTCGTCACGCTTGGGTTGCTGCAATATTTTCGCTTTCAGGGCGTCGCGATCTACTTCCAGCCAGGATGGGCTGGGCGTGTGAGCTGTCGCATCACGCGCGGAAAGAATCGCGGAATTATCCCTGCTGCTTTGCCTCACTTCGACGACATCGCCCGGTTTCACGGTGAACGACGGGATGTTTACTTTACGGCCGTTCACGGTGACATGACCATGCCGGACAAGTTGTCTTCCTTGCGCGCGGCTGGTGGCTATTCCCATGCGATAGGCCACATTATCGAGCCTTCGCTCCAAAATGGCCAGCATCAACTCACCGGTGATACCTTTTTGATTCACCGCTTTCTCGTAAAGGTTCCGGAATTGCCCTTCGAGAATGCGATAGTAGCGCCGCGCCTTCTGCTTCTCGCGAAGCTGAAGACCGTACCCGACGAGCTTGGCCTTTTTGTCCTTGCCGTGCTGGCCAGGAGCGAAATTGCGCTTCTCGATTGCGCATTTTTCGGTGTGGCAGCGCTCTCCTTTTAAAAACAGCTTCATGCCCTCGCGGCGGCAAAGCCGGCATACAGGGCCGCTATAACGTGCCAATCAAAACCTCCCAAAGCTGAGCATGACTGCTATATCCGCCTCTGAACTAGACGCGCCGTTTCTTAGGCGGACGGCATCCGTTGTGCGGAATCGGCGTAACGTCCCGAATAGACCTTACCTCGATTCCAGCAGTTGACAACGCGCGAACTGCCGATTCGCGCCCCGATCCGGGTCCCGCTACGCGAACTTCCACTGCTCGCAAACCCGATTCCTTAGCTTTATTGGCGGCGGTCAGCGAAGCCTGCTGAGCGGCAAACGGCGTCCCTTTTCGCGAGCCGCGGAACCCAAGCGAACCCGAGCTGGACCATGCCAGCACATTCCCCAAAGGATCCGTGAACGTGATGATGGTGTTGTTAAACGACGCCTGGATGTGTACCGTTCCAAACGGGACGTTCTTCTTTTCCTTCTTCTTGAAGGATTTCTTCTTTGCCGTTTTTGCAGGTGCCTTCGCCATCTAACTCTGTTCTCCGATTTAGGTCTTGGCTGCCGATTTCTTCTTGTTCGCGATAGTGCCCTTACGAGGACCCTTTCGCGTACGCGCGTTCGTGTGGGTGCGCTGGCCGCGAACGGGTAAGCCGCGCCGGTGGCGTAGACCACGATAAGATCCCATTTCCATCAATCGCTTGATGTTCATCGAGACCTCTTTGCGCAGATCGCCTTCGATCGCGCCTTCGCCCTCGATCAGGTTGCGCAGGTGGTTCACTTCTTCTTCCGAGAGATCCGCGACTTTCTTGTCGGGATCCACATGGGCCCGATGAAGAAGTGACAACGAACGCGTCCGTCCGATGCCATAAATATAGGTCAATCCAATCGCCGCACGCTTTCTCGCCGGCAAATCAATTCCTGCTATACGCGCCATAAAAGTCCCTCAACCCTGCCGCTGCTTGTGCTTCGGATTCGTGCAGATGACACGCACCACGCCGTGCCGGTGGATCACCTTGCACTTGTCGCACAATTTCTTTACCGATGCTCTTACCTTCATCCTGTTAACCTCTCGCTGGCCCATCAGGGCCGCGTTAGCACCCAAGGCCCGTTCTCGGTCACCGCCACCATGTGCTCGAAATGAGCCGAGTACGATTTATCCTGCGTCACCGCGGTCCATTTGTCCGGCAAAACCTTGGTATCTGCCTTGCCCGCGTTGACCATCGGTTCAATCGCCAAAACCATTCCGGGCTTCAGCCGTGGATTCTCTCCCCTTCGGTCGACATAATTCGGGATCTGCGGCTCCTCGTGGAGCGAAGTTCCAATGCCGTGCCCCACAAAGTCGCGGACGATTGAAAAGCCATTCGAAATGACATGCTTCTCTACCGTCCCGCAAACGTCGAACAAGCGATTGCCGGACCGAACCCGGTCAATCGCCAACTCTAAACTTTCCTCGGTGATCTTCAACAGTCGTTTCACCGAATCATTCACTTGGCCAACCGCCACCGTGGTGGCCGAATCACCGTAATATCCATTCAGCAGAACGCCCGTGTCGATCGAAACGATATCGCCCGACCGCAATCTACGCCTCGATGACGGCATCCCATGAACGACTTCTTCATTCACCGAAGTGCACAGAACATACGGATATTTGCTACCCGAAGCCTGCGTGTAATAACCTTTAAACGCCGGTTTCGCGCCGGCATCGGAGATCATCTTTTCCGCGGCGATTTCGAGATCGTGCGTCGAGGCGCCTTCCGCCACCATACCTTTCAGATCTTCGAGGATCCGGTAAACCAGCAATCCGCTACGGCGGAGCTTCTCCAGCTCCATTGCGCTCCTTCGCACGATCATGGCGCAACGCCCGCGGCGGGAACAGCTTTGGGATACTCAAGCGGGACGCCCTGAATCAGACCGGATTTAGCCAATGCGTCGCAGATATTGCGCATGATCTGATCCGGCGGGGCTCCCGCGCCACTAATTTCAAACATCGGAACGCCCGCCTGCTGAAAATAGTTCAGAAGCGGACGTGTTTGCGATTCGTACTCACGAAGCCGCTCACGGATGACCGACTCGCGATCATCTTCGCGGGTAATCAGCGTAGCTCCGTCAAGATCGCAGATCCCGGCAACCTTAGGCGGATTTGTTTTCAAGCTGTAAAGGGTTCCGCAAACAGGACACTGACGACGGCCACTGAGGCGAGCTACGATTTTATCGCAGTCAACCACTAAGTGTACCACGGCCGGCTGGAACTTGTACCGGCCCATCATCCCCAGTAGAACCCCTGCCTGATTCAGAGTACGAGGGTAGCCGTCCAGGATAATGCCCGACCGGCAATCCGGTTCCGCGATCCTGGTTTCGACGAATTCGTTTACCAATTCATCGGGAACCAGCTTGCCCGATTTCATGAGTTGAACCACCTGTTGTCCGATCCCATCCTGCGCGTCGATGTGCTTTCGCAGCATATCGCCTGTCGAAATATGGGGTCCGTTTAAGCAGTGCCGCAAAAGCTTGGCTTGAGTGCCTTTGCCCGAGCCGGGCGATCCGAACAGGATCACGGCCGGTATGGGCCGGGTTGTGGTGTTCGCATCCAAGGAGTTAAGCCGTCGTGCTTCGCCGACCGCGGATACGGCCAGAGCGTGGAGTGAAGCCTTCGTAATGGCGCATAATTAGCTGCGCTTCAATTTGGTTGACGGTATCCATCGCCACTCCAACGACGATCAGCAGCGAGGTGCCTCCGAAGTAGAAGTTCACGCCCAGGCCATCCAGCAGAAACCGAGGGAAATGAGCATCGATGAAATTGCCGACCAGGGGTAAGCGCTGCAGCTTTATACCCTGGATCATGATCTGGGGAATGATAGACAAAATCGCGAGATACAAACCGCCCACCACAGTAATCTTCGACAGAATCTTGTCCATGTAGTCGGCTGTATTCTTACCGGGCCGGATGCCGGGTATGAAGCCGCCATATTTCCGCATATTGTCCGCTGCCTCATTCGGATTGAAAATGATGGATACGTAAAAGAAGCAGAAAAAGACAATCAGGATGATGAACGTGAGATAGTAAACAGGTTCCGCCCCCCCGAGTGCGCCCAACATGCTGCTCAACCACGGACTATTTTTGACCACTGTGAACTGAAGCGCCGTTTGGGGAATGGCCAGTAGCGAAGAAGCGAAGATAATCGGGATCACGCCTCCTGCGTTCACCTTTAGCGGAAGGTGAGTGGATTGACCGCCCATCATGCGCCTGCCAACCACCCGTTTGGCGTATTGAACAGGAATGCGGCGTTCGCCGCGCTCCACTAGAACAATGAACGCTACTACGGCCACCATGACCACCAGAATGGCGACCATCTGGAGAACCGGCCACTGATGAGTCACGAATGTGTTTGTGTAGATGCTGGCGACCGCTCGCGGAAGGCCCACGATGATGCCCACAAAGATGATCAGCGACATCCCATTTCCGATTCCGCGATCGGTGATTTGCTCGCCCAACCACATGATGAAGGCCGAACCCGCCGTAAAGGTCAGGGTCGTCATCAGCACAAATCCCCATCCTGGATTCAGAACGAAATCGCCGCCCGCTCCCTGGAGTCCCCAAGCCAATCCAATGGATTGAATCACCGCGAGGACCACGGTTAGATAGCGCGTCCATTGGGTGATCTTGCGCCGGCCGAGTTCGCCCTCTTTTTGCAGCTTGTCCAACGTGGGAATCACAACCGTTAGTAACTGCAAAATGATGGAAGCCGTAATGTACGGCGTGATGCCGAGAGCGAAGATGGTCATTCGCCTCAACATGCCGCCGCTAAACAGATCGAAATAGCCCAGGAACCCACCTGAAGCGTTTCGCTGGAAGAAATCCTGGAAGCGGTTGGTATCGATGCCCGGAGTGGGGATGAACGCGCCAACCCGATAGACGGCCAGCAAAGCCAGCGTGAAGAGGACCCGTTTCCTGAGATCCGGAATCCGGAATACGTTACCGAGAGCTTCAAAAAACTTGGTCATGTTGTTTGTTCATCCACGCTCCTCCATGAAGGAGCGCCTCAGTTCATTTCCGTTCAGTTTCCGCTGCAGGGGAATGCGCTTGCAGCACCTCGGCGGTGCCCCCGAGCTTTTGAATTTTGTCCAAAGCGGATTTTGAATACACATGAGCTTTCACGCTGATTTTTCTCGTCAGCTCGCCGTTGCCCAGAATCTTCAGTCCCGAGTTGAGCTTCTTGACTACGCCACTCGCGGCCAGAGACTCCGGCGTGAAGACATCGCCTTCGAGTTTCTCGAGCGCGCCGATATTGACGATAGCGTACTCCTTATGAAAGATGTTGGTGAAGCCGCGCTTGGGAAGCCGCCGATGAAGTGGCATTTGGCCGCCCTCAAAGCCTCGCATTTTGCTGTAACCCGAGATGGATTTTGCGCCTTTGGCGCCCCGGCCCGAATACTTGCCGCGGCCGCTACCCATCCCCTGCCCTAAACGTCGCTTCTTATGTCTTTGGCCCTTAGGAGGCCGCAGATTACTTAGATTCATTTCCTATAAACCTACTCTTTCACGATCTCCAGTAAGTGCGGCACCTTCGCTACCATCCCACGAAAACCCGGCGTATCGGGCCGTTCGACGACGCGGTTGATCTTGTGCAGCCCAAGCGATTTCACGATCTTTTTGTGCTTTTCAGGCGTGCAGATCGGGCTGCGGACCAGTTTAATTTTGATTTTCCCTTCGGCCATGTTAGCGCTCCTATAGTTTCTCCACAGGCAAACCGCGCATATCGGCGATGGCAGTTTTATCACAAAGCTGTTCCAAAGCGTCGATCGTCGCCTTCACAACGTTGTGAGCGTTATGCGAGCCGATGGATTTCGTCAGCACGTTGGGAATCCCGACCGCCTGAATCACCGCACGGACGGGACCGCCGGCGATCACACCAGTGCCTTCCGGAGCAGGTTTCAAAAGAACGAGACCGCTACCGAAGCGTCCCAAAACCGGATGTCGAATGGTGGTTGGCAGCACGTTCACTTTGCGCAGGTTCTTCTTGGCCGCTTCAATGCCCTTCTTGATGGCGGAAGGAACCTCCTTCGCTTTTCCCGTACCGTACCCGACGACTTTAGCGCTGGGATCGCCGACGACCACGAGCGCCGAAAAACTCATATTCTTGCCGCCCTTGACGACTTTCGTGACGCGGTTAATGCTGACGACCTGTTCTTTGAGGTTCAGGTTGTGCGTGTCGAGCCTTTTCGGCTTTCCGTTTAATGCCATCTAGTTTAGAACTCCAGTCCTGCCTGCCGGGCAGCGTCAGCAAGCGCTTTCACGCGCCCGTGATACAGGTAGCCTCCGCGGTCGAACACTACCTTGGTGATGCCTTTCTCCTTAGCGCGCTCGGCGACCGCCTTGCCAATCAGCTTCGCGCCCTCCGTGTTGCCGCCCTTGCCGCGGAGATCCTTTTCCGTTGAGGCGGCCGCGACCAGGGTGTGGCCTTGCTGATCGTCGATCAATTGAGCGTAGATGTGGTTCAAGCTGCGAAATACAACCAGACGCGGGCGATCCTGGTTCCCAGCCACCCGGCTTCGAATGCGCTTGTGAATGCGCACCCGAATCTCGTTCTTAGACTCACGCGCCATTATTTAGCTCCCGCCCCGGTTTTCCCGGCTTTCTTTCGCAGCACCTCGCCGGTGTAGCGGATTCCCTTGTTCTTGTAAGGATCCGGCGGCCGCAGCGCCCGGATTTGCGAGGCCACATGCCCCACCGTTTGCCGGTCATAGCCGGTCAGAACTAAATGCGTTTGCTTATCGACTCTCATGTCCACGCCGCCCGGCAAAATGAATTCGATCGGATGCGAGTACCCCAGCGTGAACGTGGCGACTTTGCCCTTCACGTCGGCGCGATAGCCGGTTCCGACAATATCGAGTTCCCGCGTGAAGCCGGTGGAAACGCCCTGGACCGCATTCGCCGCAAGTGCGCGGGTCAGCCCGTGTAAAGCAGCTACTTTGTCATCGTCGCGAAGGGCTTCCAGGTGATTATTCTTCTGTTCGAATCGGATTCCGGGCGGTATCGGAACGCTCAGCTTCCCCTTGGGGCCCTCCACTTCGAGCCGTTCGCCGATGTTGATTTTTACGCCTTTAGGAAGCGGAATGGGCTTTTTGCCTACTCGTGACATAAACGGAAATTCCTTACCAGATCTGACACAGCACTTCGCCGCCAACGCCTTCTTTTCGGGCAGATGCGCCGGTCATGATGCCCTTCGGCGTAGTGAGAATATTAATCCCGAGACCGCCGAGAATGCGCGGAATATCCTTGCTCCCTACATAAACACGGCATCCCGGACGCGACACACGCTCGATCCGCGAAATGACGGGAAGGTTCGACGGCGTGTACTTCAGGTAAATACGAATGTACTTTTTCGGGCCTTCTTCCGTCAGCTTGTAATTGAGAATGTAGCCCTCTTCCTTGAGAATGCGCGCGAGTTCATTCTTGAGCCGCGAGGCAGGGATGTCCACTTTCGGATGGCGCGCGATCAGGGCGTTGCGCACCCGCGTCAACATGTCGGCAATGGGGTCTAATGTCATTGCTTATTCCTTTTCACCAACTGGCCTTCGTGACGCCGGGGATATCGCCGGCGAGAGCGAATTTCCGGAAACAGATCCGGCACAACGAGAACTTGCGTAAAAATCCTCGCGGACGCCCGCAGTTCTTGCAACGGTTGCGGAGGCGCACCTCAAATTTGGGCTTCTTCTCTTCTTTAGCGATCTTTGCTGTAGTTGCCATGCAAATCCTTTACTGACGGAAGGGCATGCCCATATGGCGCAGCAACGCTAACCCCTCAGCGTCTGTCTTCGCGCTGGTCGTGATGCTGATATTCATGCCTTTCACCTTGTCTACCTTGTTGTAATCGATCTCGGGGAAGATCAACTGATCCTTCAACCCCAGCGTGTAATTTCCACGTCCATCAAACGACTTCGGAGAAACGCCCCGGAAGTCGCGGACGCGGGGAAGCGCCACATTCATCAGGCGATCCAGAAACTCATACATCCGGTCTCCGCGGAGCGTCACCATGCAACCAATCGACATGCCCTCACGCAGTTTGAAAGCCGCGATCGATTTCTTGGCTTTTGTGATGACGGGCTTCTGACCGGATATCGCCGACAATTCATTCACTGCGCTATCCATCAGCTTGCTGTTTCCCGACGCCTCACCGAGACCGATATTGATCGATACCTTTTCGATCTTAGGTACAGCCATGGGATTCTTATAGCCGAAATCCTTGCGTAGCGTGGGTACGACGCTCTTCACATACTGTTCCCGCAGGCGAGCTTTCCCACCGCTCGAGGCTTTCACTTGCGCGGCGCCCTTCGGCTCGGCTGCCGCGGCAGCCTCTGCTTTGCCCTTGGATGGTTTGCCCTGCTTTGGCTGCTGCTGTGGTTGAGCCGGTTTTTTTTCTTTCTTTTCCGCCATACGCTACTTCTTCTCCAGCGTCTCGCCGCCCTTTCGGGCAATGCGCGTGCGCCGCACTTTACCGCCTACCGTTTCTACCTTGTAGCCGATCCGGGTGGGGACCCCGCCCGCGGTAAGGATCATCACGTTCGAAACATCGATCGCCATGGGCTTATCCGCGATTCCACCTTTGATCTGCTTCGATGGATTGGGCCGGGTGTGGCGCTTCACCACCATCACCCCTTCGACGGTTACTTTGCGGGAAAAGCGATTCACCTCCAGCACCTTTCCCGTCTTGCCTTTGTCGCTTCCCGAAAGGATCCTCACCAGATCGTCCTTCTTGATCTTCATGCGGAGCGGCTTCCGCTCACCTTTTTCCTGACGCCGTTGATAGGCAATTTTCGGCATGAGCTAAATCACCTCCGGCGCGAGCGAAACGATTTTCATGAAGCGCTTGTCGCGAAGCTCGCGCGCCACCGGTCCAAACACGCGGGTACCGATCGGTTCGCCAACCTCGCTGATCAGCACGGCCGCGTTCGAATCGAACCGAATGTAGGTGCCGTCTCTCCGGCGCGTCTCTTTCCGCATACGCACAATTACGCAACGAACTACTTTGCCTTTTTTGATATTGGAATCGGGCGCGGCCTCTTTCACGCTGGCCGTGATCACATCGCCCAAACCCGCGCGAAGCCCGAGATCGCCGCCGCGCGGCAAAATACATTGCAGCTTGCGCGCGCCGCTGTTATCGGCGACCTCCAGAATCGTTCGCATTCCAATCATGACGTTTTTCTCCTATGGCGTGACGGGCGTTCGGTTACTTCTTCTTGACCGTCTTCTTTACGCTCGTATCAGCGCCAGCTTCGAGTGCCGGATGTTCTCCTCCAACCTGGACGGCGCGCCGGATCACAGTGCCCAACTCCCAGCGCTTCAATCGGCTCAGCGGACGGCATTCGATGATCCGTACTACGTCCCCGACCTGCGCCGACTGCTCTTCGTCATGCGCGTAAAACTTTTTCCGCTTCATGACGATCCGCTTGTAGACAGGATGCGAAGTCCGCCGCGTCACCTCGACCACGATGGTCTTCGCCATCTTGGTCGAAATGACTTCACCGACCTTCTCGTTCTTATGACCGGCCTTTTCCGCCGTTTGTGTTGATGCCGCCATGTCTCTACTTCCGTTTCTTCCTGCCGGAGCTCGCTGGTACCGCCGCCTGCGGCTGAGCCGCGACTTCTCCGTTCGCTTCCTTTTCCCGGAGAACCGTAAGCATGCGCGCACGATCTTTCTTCAAATTGCGGTATTTCTTGAGACCTTCGTTTTGTCCCATGCCCATCTGGAAGCGAAGCCGGAATAACTGCTCCTGAGCATCATGGGCCTGACGCTGTAATTCCGCCGCGTCGATTCCGTGCATTTTGGCTGCTTTCATGATTCGTTATCCTGCTTTGGCGGTTTCCGCCGGTTGGTTGCGCGCCACAAATTTTGTCGGAACCGATAGTTTTCGGGCTGCCAATTGCATCGCCTGAACCGCCGTTTCGAGCGATACGCCTTCCATTTCAAACAGCACTTTGCCGGGTTTGATCACGGCCACCCAGGCTTCAGGCGCTCCCTTGCCA
>Ga0213875_10002807_pt1 | contig 10248 bp, 6 predicted proteins | sample BarmaccomBMRX_R8_FD_160105 | JGI IMG/M metagenome (GOLD analysis project Ga0213875, IMG submission 160105) | Root-associated microbial communities from Barbacenia macrantha in rupestrian grasslands, the National Park of Serra do Cipo, Brazil - RX_R8 | ecosystem: Host-associated > Plants > Roots... | reverse complement strand
GCGATCGTTGAAGAGAACGTCGTGATAAAACCCGACAAATTGCCGCACGAGCTTGCGAAATGCGTCGCCGGACGCGGCCTTAACGGTGAGTACCGCTGCGCCCACAAGTTCCGGGAGATCGCGCAATCGCAAAGTCACTTTGCTGACCGCCCCAAAATTGCCGCCACCGCCGCCCTTGAGTGCCCAAAATAAATCCGCATTCGTGCGTGTGTTGGCGACTCGTATCTCGCCATCCGCAGTTACGACTTCCGCTTCCAGCAAGCCTGCAGCAACCGATCCATAATGCTTTGAAAAACTGCCGAATCCGCCGCTTTGGACCAGGCCGGCGACGCCCACCGTCGTGCATCCGCCGCCCTGAACGTACCGTCCGCCGCGGGTCGTTACGTCGGTGTACGCTTCTATCCAAATTGCCCCCGCGCCAAGTGTGACGGAATCCCCTTGTATCGCAATTTCATTCATGTGGCGGGTCCAAATGAGCAGCGAATCGGGCGCATTCGACGTCCCGTGGTAGCTGTGGCCGCCGCCTTTGATGACCACGCGCAGATCGTGTTCCCGCGCGAAATCGACAGCCGCCGCGATATGGCGCGCGGTCCTTGCGGCGACCGCGTAAACGCTGGGTTGGGATGTCCACGCATCGACCCAGCCGAGCGTCTGGGTGAGGCCCGCCTGATCGCGAATATAGTAAGGGTTCTGCAGATCCTGGAACAACGTCTTGCAATCGCCACTACCGGACGCAGCCTTACACGCGAGCAGCGGCGAGTTGACCGGGATCAAGTTTCCGTCAACCGCGTCCTTCAGCCGCCTCCATGCCGTCGCATCCGGCCAACCGGGATCGGCGGGCCGCCGGCGGCTTTGACCGGCAAGCATTCCGTGTGCCCAGCGGGCAGGCAATGCCGCAGCGGCAGCGGAACTTTTCAAAAACGTCCGTCTATTCACTTGTTCAGCCTTCCAAGCTATGACGATAACGCACAGAGGCAGCGCAACCAAACGGTTGCATTTTTTGGAAGCGCCTGGTAATATGCAATCTAAAGGTTGCATATGGATCGGATCGAAAAGAAGGTCTTACTTCACGCGCCAGTCGAGCGCGTCTGGCAAGCTGTAAGCGATGCGCAGCAGTTCGGGGCATGGTTCGGTGTTAGATTTGACGGCTCATTCGAACCGCAATCGCGATTAACAGGCGCGATAACTCCAACGGCCATGGATCCCGAAATAGCGAAATTGCAGAAGCCGCATGAAAGTAAACAATTTGAATTCTGGGTCGACCGCATCGAGCCGATGCGATACATCGCATTTCGCTGGCATCCGTTTGCCGTCGACGCGAATGTGGACTACACAAAGGAGCCGACTACGCTCATCGAGTTTACGTTGCGACCGGTGGGAGACAGCACGGAATTGACGATCGTCGAATCGGGTTTTGAGAACATTCCGATTGCCCGACGCGCCGCTGCATTCCGGGCCAACGACAACGGTTGGACTCACCAGACGAAGCTCATCGCCTTGTACATCTCTTCCGGCATTCCCGTCTGACATGCAACGCCGTCGCCGCGAACTGGCTTTTCGAGAGGTGTCGCGAGCTGCGCCGTCGTTTGCCGCATTAGGGGACCGCACGCGACTCGGCATCGTGCTGCGGCTTTGCTTGTCCGGTCCTCAAAGTACAGCGCGATTGACACGCGACACAAACATCTCGCGGCAAGCCGTTACGAAGCATCTCACGACCCTCGAGCAAGCGCAGATTGTCGGAAGCAGCCGCGCCGGGCGAGAACGCGTCTGGGTCTTGCGGCAAGATCGGCTCGAAGATCTTGACGGTTACATTCGGCAGATTTCGGCGCAATGGGACGCCGTGGTGTCGAGATTACGCGAGATGGTGGAGAGGTAGAGGCTCAGGATTCATAGCGCCAGTTGCCGCCGACCATCGTCCGTTCTACCTTGACGTTCACCAACCCCGACGAATCGACCTTGAATGGATCGCGGAAGAGGACCACCAGATCCGCCAACTGTCCCGGCGCGATCGTGCCTTTCGCGGCTTCTTCGAAAGACGCATAGGCGCCGTTCGCCGTCCCGCAGCGGAGCGCCTCTTGTAACGTGATCCGCTGATTCGCGCCCCAGACGTTGCCTTTCATGTCCCTGCGCGTAAGCTGCGATTGCAACCACATCATCGGATCCGACGGACTCGCCGTGTAGTCCGACGAATCCGGCGGCCGCAATCCCGCATCCAGGTAGCTGCGCATCGGGAACATTTGATGGGTGCGCTCTTCGCCATAGAAGTGCATCACGTCGCCGTGGAAATAGACGTAACAGGAGAACGGCACGGGAATGATACCGAGCGCGCGCATACGCCCGATCGCGGTAACGGTCGGAAGCGTGCAGTGCTCAATCCGGAACCGCGCGTTTTTTCTCGGCGCTTCCTTCTGGATCTGCTCGTACACACCTACGATGCGGTCAATCGCAAGATCACCGTTGGCGTGTGTCGCGAGTTGCCAGCCGGCCCGGTGCGCCTTCAGGCCTGTGTCGTATAGCTGATCGCGCCTTGCGAGTTGCAGCCCCGTATAGTTGTCGCCGACGCCGATATACGGCTCGGATAGCCACGCAGTCCGCTCGGAAATCGATCCATCTGCATATTGCTTCACGGCGCCGATGCGCACCCACTGGTCGCCGAAACCGGTATGGATCCCTGCAGCCATGAAGCGGTCAAGCGATGCGGCGGCGACATGGCAATAGACACGCATCGCAAGCGCTCCGGCATCGCGCGCGTCCTGATAACCTTGCACGCCTTCGGGGGATGCGTCGGCATCGCACGCCGAAGTTACCCCCTTACTCGTGAACATCTTCGAAATGAGCGCAGCGCTCTTCGCGTAATCCTCGCGGGTGACGTTGATCGGAATTAGCTTGATAACCTGCTGCATCGCGGCATCTGCGACGAACCCGTTCAGCTCGCCCGATGCATCTCGCCCATATCGGCCTCCGGGCGGATCAGGCGTTTGCTGCGTCACTCCCGCTGTGCGCAAGGCAACTGAGTTCACGAAGCCTGTGTGGCCGCCTCGATGCTGCACCAGGACTGGGTGGTCGGGAACCGCAGCGTCGAGATCGTGCCGGTTGATCGGGCGCGGCGTTTTGCCATCGTCGTACAAGAACCCGAGCACCCACGCTCCGGGCGGCGTCTCGGTCGCCCGTTCATGCAGCGCCGCTTGGATGTTTTCGATCGAATCCTTGTCGCACGCGACTTTGTGGAGGTGCTCGACTCCGGATTCTACTGGATGCGCATGCGCGTCGTTGAAGCCCGGCAGTACTCGCTTGCGTGCCAGATCGACTTTGCGGGTGCGAGCCGTTGCGATCGCGAGCACGTCGGCATTGGACCCGACCGCGAGAAACCGACCGTTCACGATCGCGACGGCTTCTGCATCGGGTTGCGACGCGTTACCGGTCCAAATCTGGCCGTTGTGCAACACGATTTCCGGTTGTTCCGCGCGGATGTCGAGCAGCATCATGCCGCCGACAGTCTGCACGAAATCCCGTCGAGAAATGAATCGACGCATTTCTCTATATTGGACCCGGGGGCAATCCCTAGCGTCAGCTTGTCGCGCCGTAGCCGTGGCTCAACGCTGGCTGTTCGGAGAAAAGCGGGAAGTATCGCTCATCTCCGCCGGTGGTACGGACCGGCTAATCCTCTAGATAGGATTTTTCTTACCCTCGGATAGGAAAAATCCTAAATGCTGAATTCGGCGGTTCGCCGGATAATTTAATTGCGAGGCCCTAGCGCAGAACGGAGCTGAGCGATAGGGTCCTGGTCAAAACGGCCGATGGGCACGCGAACTACGCGAGTGGTGTGTCCAAAAGCCGAGATTGAAGGGAAGGAGGACGCGCAATGAAGGTTAAGAGCAACGTGAAAGCTGGCAGCGGCGTTTGGGGGAACTAGGCGCTGTCGACCAAAATATTGAGATAAATCAGGCCGTTTCGGCTCTCTCCGAAGCGGCCTGATTTCTATTTTCGAGGGGCGCGCACCTCGCACTTTTCTCCGCGCCGATCTCTTACACCCCGAATCGAGCTCCTGCAGGCGAAGCTCCTCGATTCCGCGACGGGTGTCCGCTCTTTCAGGTTCCGAGCAACGCTAGCTGGCAGCCGCGTTTTGAACCATCTGAAGTTCATTTCGGGTGGAATCGGGCACTACTTTAGAGGAATTTTACGATCCGCGAGCCATCATGACAAGCAATTTCCATCGCACAAGCCAGTCGCTGCGTGCGGACCGGGCGGCTTGGTCGATGCTCGGGATGTCGGTAGCGCTGTTGTTACTCGCCGGATGGATGGCTTGGGCCTTCGAAGCGCGCATTACCCGATATGAGATTTCGGATTCGGCACGGCTCGAAGCGAGCGGGGCGGCGTATCCAGTGCAGGCGAGTGTTGCGGGGCGAATCGTCGCGTCCCATCTCACTTTGGATCAGCAGGTACGCGCGGGCGACGTGTTGGCCGAACTCGAAAGCACAGACGAACACCTGACTCTCGCCGAGGAACGGGCGCATGCGACCGCCTTGACGCCACAGATTGCAGCGCTTCAATCGCAGATGGAAGCGGAGGGCGCGGGGCGTACGGATGAGGGCCGCGTACTGAGTGTCTCGAGAGAACAGGCGCGATCGGCCTACGAGCAGGCCAATGCGCAGGCGGTATTAGCGGAGCGCGAGGCGGAGCGTGCCGGCCAACTGCGCGCTGCGGGAATCATCGCGGAAGCCGAAGCGCAGCGGGCCAATGCGGATGCGCAAAGCAAACGGGCATCGGCGAATGCCTTGCAGGCCGCTATTTCGCGGCTCGAGCCGGAAACCGCGGTGCGAAATAGAGACCGGGAAGCACGGGTCCGTCAAATCGCGGGCGACATCGCCGAGCTCCAGGCCGAACAGGCGACGGCCGTGGCCACCATCAAGCGCCTGGAGTACGAGATCGAACGTCGGAGCATTCGCGCGCCCATTTCGGGGCGGTTGAGTGAGTGCGCCGACTTGCGCGCTGGTTCGCACGTCAGCGAAGGACAGCAGTTGGGGGTTATTCTCACGGCGGGACAAGTGGACATAGTGGCAGAGTTCGAACCCGCCGCGGCGTTCGGGAAAATTCGTCCCGGTGAACACGCCATCTTGCGCTTAAACGGATTCCCCTGGGCGCAGTATGGGACTGTTCCGGCAACGGTCGAGCGTGTTGCAGGTGAGGTGCGGGATGGTCGCGTGAAAGTGGAGCTGGCCGTGAACGGAAGAGTGCCGCGCATTCCCATGCAGCACGGGTTGCCGGGTTCCGTTGAAGTCGAGACGGAGACAGTGTCGCCGGCGGTACTGGTGCTGCGCTCGGCCGGAGATCTCGCGGGGGCGCGTTGAGGAGATTCTTCGCGCCGGAGGTCGTCCAGACGTCCAGCATGGACTGTGGGCCGGCATCGCTGAAGTGTCTGCTCGATGGTTTCGGCGCCCGAGTCAGCTACGACCGGCTGCGCGAGGCATGCCAGACGAGCGTCGACGGCACGTCGATCGACACGATGGAAACGGCCTCGAATCAGCTCGGATTTGACGCCGAGCAGGTGATGCTGCCGGTTGATCACCTATTACTGCGGGCATCCGAGGCGCTGCCGGCGATTGTGGTGACAACGCTGCCGAACGGCTTGACGCATTTCGTAGTGCTATGGCGCCGGCACGGGCGCGTGCTGCAGGTGATGGACCCTGCCGTCGGACGCCGCTGGGTGAGCGGGGCGCGATTTTTGCGCGAGGTATACGCGCACGGGATGCAGGTGGAAGCGGCAGCGTGGCGAGAATTCGCAGGATCGAGCGACTTTCAAGCGGGGCTGCGAGAACGCTTCGAAGCATCGGGCATCGGACGCGGCGACGCTGGACGCACGATTGACAAGGCGCTGGCTGATCCATACTGGCAGAGCATCGCAACGCTCGATGCGGGCCTGCGCTTGTTACATGCGGTGGTCGAGGCGGGTGGGCTACGCGGTTCACGCGCTTGCGCGCAGTTTCTCGATAGAGTGCGCGAGAATCCCACGCTGATCCCCGCCCGTTATTGGTCAGTGCGGGCCGCTGCGCCGGATGCGGACGGAACGGAGCGGGTTTTGATGCGGGGCGCGGTGCTCGTTAAGATCCGCGGAAAGACGGCAACCGCGCCGGCGTCCGCCCTACCGGAATCTCTGAGCGCAGTCATCGCGCAGCCAGCACTGCGACCAGGCCGCGAACTGTTGAATCTGCTACGCGCGAGCGGGGTGTCGCTTCCGGCGCTGGTGCTGTTAGCGCTCCTGGTCGCTGCGGCCAGCGTGGTGTTCGAAGCCGTTTTGTTCCGCAGCCTATTCGACATCACCGGGAACCTTGCCGTAGCTGGCCAGCGGATGGGCGCCATGGCTGCCATTCTCTTGTTTAGCGCTGCGATTTTGATGCTCGAAGTGCCGGTCTTCTCCGCCGCCCTTACGTTGGGACGCCAGTTGGAAAACCGGCTGCGCATCGCATTCTTGACAAAGATTCCGCGGCTGCGCGACCGGTATTTCCAAAGCCGCTTAATGTCGGACATGGCCGAGCGAAGTCACGTAACGCAACGGTTGCGGCATTTGCCGGACTTGGTGCGGCAATTGTGCAGGGCGGTGTTCGAATTGTGCGCGACCGCGACCGCGATCATCATCATCGATCCCCCGGCGGCAGGGATTGTGCTGCTCGCGGCGGCGGCGGCGGTAATTCCTCCATTCCAAGCGCAGCCGTTGCTGATCGAGCGCGATCTGCGTGTGCGCAGCCATGCAGCGGGGCTGACGCGATTCTATTTGGACGCAATGCTCGGACTGGTCGCCATCCGAGCACATGGCGCAGAGCGCAGCATACGGCGCGAGCACGAAAAGCTGCTGGGCGCGTGGGCTGATGCTGCGCTGCGCCTGCAGCGTACGGTCGTGAGCGTGGAGGCCGTGCAGTTGACGGTGACATTTGGTCTGATTGCGTTTCTGTTGCTCGCGCAGCCGCTCGCCGGCGCGAACGTCGGCGCTGTTCTGCTGCTGGTTTATTGGGCGCTGAATCTGCCGGTGCTGGGGCAAGAGATCGGTACTCTCGCGCGGCAATATCCGGCATATCGGAATGTGACTTTGCGCTTGCTCGATCCACTCGGAGCGCCGGAAGACCCGGCGGCAACCAAGCAGGGTGCGGGTCTTGCTTGCGCTCCTGAGATCCGTTTCGAGAACGTTTCGGCGGAGGCGGCCGGGCACACGATACTAGAACATATCGATCTACACATCGAGCGCGGAAGTCATGTCGCAATCGTCGGGCCGTCCGGGGCGGGGAAGTCGAGCTTGGTGGGGCTCTTATTAGGCTGGCTTGAGCCAAGCGCGGGCACCGTTCTCGTTGACGGCGCAGCTATCGAGTACGAACGGGTGCGCGCGTCGACAGCGTGGGTCGATCCTGCTGTGCAGTTGTGGAATCGAAGCTTGCTTTCAAACTTGACGTACGGGACCGCGGCTGCTCCGGAGAAGCTCGGCGCGATTATCGACGGCGCGCTGCTGCGGCGTGTGCTGGAGAATCTGCCTGATGGATGGCAGACGGAGCTCGGCGAGGGCGGCGGGCTGGTATCGGGTGGCGAAGGACAGCGCGTGCGTTTGGGCCGAGCGATGCTGCGCACGGATGCGCATTTGGTGATTCTGGATGAGCCGTTTCGTGGATTAGATCGCCCGAAGCGGCGCGAATTGCTGCGGCGAGCACGCGAGTTTTGGCGCGATCGCACGGTGGTGTGCATCACGCACGATGTGGAGGAGACGCTCGCATTCGACCGCGTTGTCGTAGTCGAGAACGGTCGCATTCGCGAGACCGGCATTCCGCGACAGCTTGCGGCGACGCGCGATTCGCGTTATACGGAACTCCTACGCGCCGAGGCGGAGACGCGTTCTCGATTGTGGTCGCGCCGGTTTTGGCGGCGGGTGCGAATCGAAGATGGCCGGCTGACGGAAGTCGCCGGGGACGGCGAGCGCGGGTTTGGTGACGCGCCCGTCGAGCCCTCAGAACTGGTTGCATAATGAGCGGTCAGCAAATCGAAGCGCTTACGTGGCCCGCGTCGCGTCTGGGCGATGCCATTACCGCGCTTGCGCTGCGAGCCGGCATTTCGTCGAACGGTGAGACGGCGCGCAATCCCGCTGACGCGAGCGAACTGAGATCCCATGAACGCGCTGCAGCTTGGATTGAGTGGGTGGCGGAGCGTCTCGGATGCGAAGCCGATCCGGTCGAGACGACGCTCGGGGATTTGGAAGAGGCGCTCGCCGGTTTGAAGGCTGGCGTGTTGCGCATTTCGGCTGAGTCGTTCCTTGCTATAACGCGAGCTAGCGGTCGCCGAGTTCGGGTTATCGCGCCGAACGGCAGGTTGTGCGATATTCGCACGGCAGACGTTTGTGACGCATTACGGCGCGCCGTCTCTCCGCAGCAGGCCGCTGAACTCGCGCGCCTCTTTACCGAAAACGAAATGCCCACCCGACGCGAACTCAAGGCCGCGGATTTCCTGTTGCGTGAACAATTCAGGGACCGGCGTTTCAACGAGTGCTGGTCTATTCGTGCCGGTCAGGCCAAGAACACGTTTGCCTGGTTACGTCAGGCGAATGCGATTGCGAATGGCGCGTTGCTCGGGGCCGCGCACGTGATCCAGTACCTGCTATGGCTCGCTTCGTGGGCAATCCTCGGCCGTTTGTGGTTCGCGGGCCGCATGGATCGTGGATGGCTGCTTGCGTGGGCGCTGCTGCTCGTGACGCTCGTACCGTTTCGGTTGCTGACCACGTGGGCGCAAGGCGTGACGGCGATTGGGATTGGAGGATTGCTAAAACGCAGACTGCTTGCGGGCGCGTTCAAACTCGAGCCCGAGGAGATCCGGCACGCGGGGACCGGCACATTTTTGGGGCAGGCGCTCGAAGCGGAGGCCGTCGAAACACTTGCCATGACAGGCGGCGTGCAGGCAGCGCTCGCAACACTTGAACTCGTAATCTCGGGCTTGGTGCTGGGCCGATATGCGGTGCTGTTGGCGGTCTGGTCTGTCATTACGCTCGCTCTCGGCTGGCGATTTTGGAAACGAAATCGGGAGTGGACGGATGCACGGCTCGCGATCTCGCGCGATCTTATCGAGTGCATGGTTGGGCATCGGACGCGCGTAGCGCAACAGCGCCCAAGCGAGTGGCACGAATCCGAAGATCAGGCGCTCCGTGGTTATATAGAGCGATCGCACGCGCTTGATCGCTCAGGCACTCTATTCGTGAGCGCGACTCCGCGGGGTTGGCTACTGGTGGGTCTGGCTGGTGTCGCGCCGGCCATTGTCGCTGGGCACACCGCGAGCTTGGAATCGGCCGTGGTCCTGGGCGGAGTTTTGCTTGCATATACCGCGTTCCGGCGGTTTACCGGATCCTTCACGGAAATTGTCGCCGCGTGCGTGGCGTGGAGGCGAATTGCTCCCTTATTTCGGGCCAGTACGCGTGCGCAAGTGAAGGGTGAGTTTCCGATAGATAGCACGCCGGCTGACCCCGGTCAGAAGATCATCGAAGCCGACCACTTGACGTTCCGCTACCGACCTGCAGGCAAGCCCGTCGTCGAAGATTGTGATCTTACGGTGCGCGCCGGTGACAGGATTTTGATCGAGGGGCCGTCGGGGAGCGGAAAAACGACATTTGCGTCTATCTTGGCGGGATTGCGAGAGCCGGAGTCGGGCTTGCTGCTCGCGGATGGGCTGGACCGGCGGACGTTGGGAGTGGATCAATGGCGCAAGCGAGTCACTGCCGCGCCTCAATTTCACGAAAATCACATCGTCACCGAGACGCTCGGATTCAACCTATTGATGGGACGGGGATGGCCGCCGACGGCGGAGGATCTGGCCGAAGCGGAAGCCATGTGCCGGCGTTTGGGACTCGGCGACCTTCTCGACCGCATGCCGAGCGGGTTACAACAGATGGTCGGGGAAGGGGGATGGCAATTGTCACACGGCGAGCGCAGCCGTGTGTACATCGCGCGCGCACTGCTGCAGAGACCTGAGCTTGCGATCTTGGACGAGAGCTTCGCGGCGCTTGATCCGGAGAATCTGCAAATCGCGCTCGAGTGCACGCTCGAGCATGCCCCGGCGTTGATGGTCATCGCGCATCCCTGAAGTGCGATACTGATTAGCCTGCGACCTCTTCGAAGAACATTGGCGGCGGCTTTGCCTTTCGTCGCGCTGGTTGCCGCCGCTCAAGAGCGTCCGGTCGTGTTGAGGGCGACCACTGTTCTCGACGGCAAAGGTAAAACGCTACACAAC
>Ga0213875_10002806_pt1 | contig 10249 bp, 13 predicted proteins | sample BarmaccomBMRX_R8_FD_160105 | JGI IMG/M metagenome (GOLD analysis project Ga0213875, IMG submission 160105) | Root-associated microbial communities from Barbacenia macrantha in rupestrian grasslands, the National Park of Serra do Cipo, Brazil - RX_R8 | ecosystem: Host-associated > Plants > Roots... | reverse complement strand
CCCCGGTCGAAACGGCGGCGATCGCGGCGAGCGCGATGTAGCGCTTGATCACTGACATGTTGGCTTCTCCCTTCTTATGCGTGCCGGGAGTGGCACGCGATCGATTACACGGCAAAGACCCTGACAATGAAGCCACTCCACCCGACCGGCGTCCTTCTACAGGGCTTAGACACAAGTTCGACAAGGGTACCCACGCGAGGTGCCGCCTGTCAAGCTTCTGTCGAGAGTATGTATAGTTTTCTCCCATGTCGCTCGCCCGCGGAGCCCATCGGATCGGCGAGTTCGCCCGTCGCGTTGGGGTCAGCCCAGAGTTGCTGCGTGCGTGGGAGCAGCGCTACGGGCTGCTGCAGCCCGTGCGCTCGGCCGGAGGCTTTCGGCTCTACACCGAGGAGGACGCCGACCGTGTAGCCCGCATGCGGCGCGCCCTCGCCCACGGCTTGTCGGCTGCCGAGGCGGCGCGAGTGGCGCTCGAGAACGAGGCGCCGGCGCGCGGGCCGATCGAGGAGGCAAGGGCGCGCCTGCTCGCCGCGATCGAGGCCTATGACGAAGCTGCGCTTCAGGCGGTGCTCGACGACGGCGTTGCCGCGCTCGGGATCGAGCCGTTCGTGCGTGACCTGATCCTCCCCGCTCTGGCCGAGATTGGGCGCCGGTGGGAGGTCGGCGACGCCGAGGTGAGTCAGGAGCATTTTGCCAGCAACCTGATCCGTGGCCGGCTGCTGTCGCTCGCGCGCCTTTGGGGGCGAGGCGCCGGGCCGGTGGCGCTGCTCGCGTGCGCGCCGGGCGAGCAGCACGACATCAGCCTCCTGGCCTTTGGCCTCCTGCTGCGCTCCTACGGCTGGCGCATCCTGTTCCTCGGCGCCGATACGCCGATCTTGACCGTGAAGAGCACCGCGCAGGTCACCGGCCCCGCGGCGATCGTGCTGGTCTCCTTCAATGCCGCCCTGCTCGAGGCCGAGGCGAGCGCGCTACGCCAGCTGGCGCGCATCGCGCCGCTCTACCTGGGCGGCCCCGGCGCTACCGCCGACGTGGTCGGCCTGGGTCGCGTGCGACGGCTCGATGGCGATCTTCTCGACGCGGCAGACGACCTCGCGCGCATGTCGAACCCGTGACCGCGGGTGGGCGCGTCGGGCACCCGGGAACAACCGTCATCGGCGCCCGGATCGTCCGGCAGCGGTGGTTGTCTTGTGCCGGTGTACCTCGAGCAGATCGCCCTCATCGTGCACGACTACGACCTGGCGATCAGATTCTTCGTTGAGGTTCTTGATTTCGAGCTCGTCGAGGACTCGCCGGCCCTGAGCAGCCGCGATGGGCATTCGAAGCGCTGGGTGGTGGTCCGGCCGCGCGGCGCCACCACTGGGCTGCTGCTGGCGAAAGCGGACGGGGAGCGAGAAGCTCGAGCCGTGGGCGATCAGTTCGCGGGGCGGGTAGGACTGTTCCTGCGGGTCGAGGACTTCCAGGGCTCGTATGACCGCATGCGCGATGCGGGCGTCGAGTTCGTCGGCGCGCCGCGCGAGGAGCCGTACGGGCGGGTGGCCGTCTTTCTCGACGTCGCCGGCAACCGGTGGGATCTGCTGGGGCTGCCGCCGACCCAGCGCTGAACCGACGCTGGACCGTCTCCAATCCACGGAGCTCGTGGTCCCGGGTCTCAGAAGTCGCGCCGTCCGGCGAGCCGCTCGTCCGCGTCTGGCCGCGTGCGCTCGTAGAGAGCGACCCTCTGCGGCCCCGGGTTCGTTATCTCCGCGCCCCGTCCGTGAGGGATCTCGAACTGAACGCCCAGCTCGACGTCGCGGTCGCGGAGCTCCGCGACCGACCGATCGAGGTTCTCGACCCGGAAGACGAGGACGGGTTGATCGCCCTGGAGATGCCCTGCCAAGAGGAGCGGGGGAGGAGCCGGGGCCAACCGCACCATCGCCACGCGCGTGCCGAAGGCCTCGATCGCGAATACGAGTTCCGCGCCTAGCCCGTGGGTGAAGTGCTCCAGGTCGGCGGCGACGTCCCGGCTCGGTAGGTAGACGAAGTCAAGCCGATCGAACATTCCCGCACTGGCGCACGCGGCCGACGCTACAGGTTGGCGAGGCTGAGGTGGAGGTTCGCTCCGAGCAGAATCAGCGGCCACAGGGCCGATGCCACCACCGCCGAGAGCACCTGGGACAGGCTGCTCAGGTGGGCGTAGTAGGCGTGCTGGGAGGCCACGATTACGCCGATGAGCACGTAGACGATGGAGGCGAGGCTGCGCATCCGAGACAGGTTCGCCGGGCGCCGCCGTCCTCCTTCCGGCTCTGCGTGCCAAGACGGCGGGCGCCGGAGCAAGAAAGGGGCCGGTCGCCCGCCGGCTTGGATACGGCTCAGTCCTGAGCGGCGAGCGGAGTCGCCTCGGGCTTCTCGAGGATGACCTCGGGCTCCTCCTGGGTCACCTCCGGGTCACTCAGCGGACGGGTTCGCTCGAACTCGTCCCACATCCGGCGGCTTGCCTCGTCCTCCTCATGCCGGCGCCTGAACCACCACTCTTCGCACACGGCGAGACCTCCTCTGGTCGACACAGTCATGATGCCCCTGGCGGCGGCCGGACGCAAGGGTGCTCGCCGGAGGCTGCGCCACCGGGACGCCAGCGAGCCCTAACCGTGCAGGACGAGGGCGAGCAGAAGGGCGATCGGGGCGGCGATGAACAGCAGCAGGCCGACCCCCACGGCCAGCCGGCTCCCGCGACCTTGCCGCGTACGCGCGAAGTACTTTGGCTCAGACCACTGTTCGTCGACCGAGTCGGCGCTGTGCGCGCCCCGGTCGAGGGACGAACCGAAGGCGGCTCTCGTAGCCCAAAGCGGCCCGGACATGCCTAACGCGCCGGCGGCCTCAACCGCGAATTCGCCGGGAGTTTGATACCGGGCCGATGGGTCCTTGGCCATCGCATGCCTGACCACGGCGTCCAGCGCCTCGGGCACCTCGGGTCGCCGAGCACGAACGGACGGCGGCTCGGCCGACCGCTGGGCGTACATCTTGGCGGCCGGCGTCGCGGCCGGGTACGGCACCTCACCGGTGAGCGCTTCATAGAGCACGCAGCCGAGCCCGTAGATGTCCACGCGTGCGTCGACATCGCCGCCCTCGATGTACTCCGGCGCCAGGTAGTCGTAGGAGTCGAGAAGGTTCTCCTGGATCGTCAGCCCGGTCAGGTCGCTCGCGCGACGCGCCAGCGCGAAGTCCGTGAGATAGGCGTGGTCGGTCGCCGTCACCAGCACCCTCGAGGGCTTTACATTGCGATGCATGATGCCAACGGCATGGGCCGCCTGGAGGGCCGAGGCGACCTGGTTGACGATGCGCACCGCGCGCCTGGCTTCCAGTGGCCCCTGCTCGCGCACCAGGGCACTGACACTGGTGCCATCGATCCACCGGGTGACGATGAACAGCTTGCCGTCGGCTTCGCCCGTCCCATAGATCGGCACCACGTTCGGGTGATCGACCGACGCGAGCGCCGATGCCGCGCGGTTCAGTCGCGCGCGAGCCACCGGATCACGGGCCAGCTCGGGGCCCACGATCCGGAGCGCCACCTGGCGGCCGAGACGGAGGTCACGAGCCCGGTAGATCTCGCTCATCTGACCGCGGCCTACCAGCTCCTCGAGCTCGAATCCCTCGAAACGGCTGCCTCTGCGTGTTGCTCCGCCTGGTTGTGAGATCACCCCTATGTGCTTCCCACCCAGTCGACGGATAATCGGGTCTGACTGTGACCCTCGTCACGATTAGCCGCCAGGTCTTCGGGTAAACCGAATTCTTGCGGCCCGCACGAAGCGGACCATCTCGTGGGCTGCGCCTTGCCGATGCTTCGGATTGCTCCCGAATACAGCCCTGCACGTCCACGCCCGCGCGGTGCGCGGCCCGCCGTCAACCCCGGCGAGCCATTTCCGCTGACGCGCCGTGGCCGCAGGCGGCTCCCCGTCAAACGCAACCTGCGCCTGGGGACCACAGCCGCGATTGTGACAATGGCAACGCTCGCCGGCGCGGTCATCCGCCTGGCCGTCAATCGTGATCTCTCGCTCGCCGAAGTCAAGACGGCGGACCTCGCGCATGTGTCCTTCGGCGCGCTGATCAACCACCTCTCCACAACCGGCGTTCAGCCGCCTCTGCATCCAGTCCTCGTGTGGTTCGTGGTCCGCCTCGTGGGTCCAGGCGACTTCGCGCTACGACTGCCGGCGCTGGTGGCTGGGGTTGCCCTGATCCCGGTGGCGGCCTGGCTCGGCGCGGAGCTATTCGATCGCCGAACGGCGATCGCGGCCGGGATGATCGCCTCCATCGCGCCGGCCCTCGTGTGGTACAGCCAGGAAGCCAGCAGCTACGCCCTCGTGGCCCTGTTCTGCACCCTGGCCGTGATTGGGGCTGCGCGGGTCATCCGGCGCGGCCATACCGAGGATTGGGTGCTGCACGCGGTGGCGGCCTCGCTGGCAGTGTGGTCGGACTGGTCGGGCATCTTCGTGGTCGTCGCGATCGAGCTGGGCTTCGTCGCGGTGGTGATTCAGCGCCGGCGCGCCGCCGTCCCACTGCGTCCTTTCCTCGTCGGCTGGGGCTTGGACACGCTCGCACTGGGCTTCCAGCTCGCGGCGCTGGCCGTGCTGTTTGCCTCACAGCTGAGGCACAACGGCGGACTGAGCGGCGTCACCAACGTGAGCGCCTCCGGCGTCTCGTTTTACACGACGGTCTCGAATGTCTCTTGGGGACTGTTCGGCTTTCATCCCGGCGGGGTGACCAGCATCCTGTCGGCGCTGTGGCCCCTCGCGATGCTGGCCAGCCTCGTGATGATCGGGCGCGAAGCCGGCCCCCGCGCGTGGCTGCTGCTGGGGTGCGCGGTGATCCCGGCCATCGGGGTGTTCCTGCTCGGTCTCGCCGTTCCGGGCGCGTTCGACGTCCGCTACGCGCTCGCGGCGGCTCCGCTCGTGTGGGTGCTGATCGCGCACGTCGCGACGGCGTGGCCGCGGAGCCGCCTCGGCCGCACGCTGGTCGTCGGAGGAATCCTGCTTCTGCTGGCCGGAGCGCTCGTCGACCAGCAAATCGATCCGAACAATCCACGCCGCTATGAATTCCGGCAGTCCTTCGCACAAGTCCAGCGGGACGCCCACCCGGGCGCGGCCGTGTTCTACGAGCCCGCAGCCCTGCACCCGGTCGTATCTCGCTACGCGCCGGGCCTGCATGCATCGCCGCTCACCACCCGGCTGCCGACCCGAACCCAGGCGGGCAGCGTGTTCGTCATCACCTCGTTTGCCAACAGCCCGAGGCTGCAGGCTCTCCTCAACCGCGAGATCGGCGCGCTGAGGGCGACCCGTCATTTGGTCAGCTACCACACATATGCCGGCGTGAAGGTGTGGCGGTTCCGTTGAGCGCGAACGCACTCGACATACGATTGCGGCGCCCGCGCTGGGACCCGCTGCCGCGCGGGCTGTCCGTCCGGATGCGGGTGCGGATCGCGGCGCTGGTCGGCTTGCCGCTCGTCATCTTCTACCTCTCGTGGCTGTTCAATCCAGCGCGCGTGGGTCAACCCGTGCTGTATGTGCTGTTGGTCTGCGCGGAGCTGCTGAACGTCATTCAGGCCGTCGGCTTCTGGTGGACGTGCGCGTTCGAGAGGATCCGCGAGCCGAAGGCGCCCACAAAGCCGGTGGCCGTCGACGTCCTGATCCCGCGCTACGACGAGCCGCCCGAGGTGGTCGAGCTGACGGTGGCCGCGGCGGCCGCCCTGCGCGGGCACGACGTCCGCGTGTGGCTGCTCGACGACGGCGACAGCGAGGAGATGCGCGCCCTTGCCGCCACTCACGGAGTCGGATATCTGCGGCGGCCCGTCCATGACCACGCCAAGGCGGGGAACATCAACCACGCCTTGACCAAGATCGATGCGCCGTACGTGGCGATCATCGACTGCGACCACGTGGTGTATCCGGATTTCCTGGAGGCGACGCTCGGGCACTTTGAGGAAGATGACCGGCTCGCCTTCGTGCAGACGCCCCAGTACTACGCGAACGGCAACGAGCCGGGGGTACCGGGGGCGGCGTGGCATCAGCAGACGTTGTTCTTCGGCGCGATCGCGCGCGGCAAGGACGGCCTGGGCGCGACCTTCTGCTGCGGCACGAACGTGGTGTTCCGGCGTGCGGCGCTCGACGAAACCGGGGGCTTTCCCACGCACTCAATCACCGAGGACTTTGAGCTGTCGATCGCGCTGCACGAGAGCGGATGGCGCACCGCGTACCTCCCGAAGGTCCTTGCTGCCGGCCTCGGGCCCGAGGACATGGCGGCATACACCACGCAACAGTTGCGCTGGGCGCGCGGCTGTCTCTCGGCGCTACCGCGAATCCTGCGCGCGCGTCTGCCCTGGCGCCTGCGCGCTCAATACCTGCTGTCCGGGCTGTACTGGCTGTCGGGATGGACCGTGCTGTTCTACATGATGTTCCCGCTGCTGCGGATCCTGTTCGGGGTGCAGCCCCTGGCGCACCTCACTGCACCCGAGTTCCTGCTCCATTTCGTCCCCTACTTCCTGATCGCGCTGTCGACGGCGGCGCTGGCCGGCGCCGGCTCGTATACGTTCACCGCGCTCGCCCTCGCCGCGGCGTCCTTCTGGGTGTTCATCGTGGCTTCGCTCCTCACGGCTGCGCGCCGGCGGGGATCGTTCAAGGTGACCCCGAAGACCGGGGCGAATGCTCGCCAGCCGCGCGCGGTGGCACCGGCTCTGGCGGCGATCGCCGTCCTCGCCAGCGTCTCGATCTGGGGGCTGATCCACACCCCCGACTCCGCCACGTACAACAACGCGTCGTTCGCGCTGTTTCACATATGTGTGCTGTTGACCGGGTGCTGGCCGGCGTTGCGCCGCCCGCAGCCGGCGGATAGCGGCTCGGCATCGTCGGCGGAGGTGATCCGCCTGCAGGCGTCATGAGAACGAGGGGGACTTTGTTCTTGTGCTTGCTCGCGCTCTCGCTCGTGTCATGCGGGAGCAGCCGGACCCAGACATCATCCAGCGGCAACCGCACCGCCGTCGGCGCCGAATCCGCGGCGAGGCGGAGTCCTGACAAGCTGGCAACCGACACGGCGTACGCGTTCCTGGACACCTACACCACCGACGGCGGCCGCATCCAGCGCACCGACCAGGGCGGCGACACGGTCGGCGAGGGCCAGGCCTATGGAATGCTTGCTGCCGCCGCGCTCGGCGATCAGCGGCGGTTCGAGCGCATCTGGTCGTGGACCAAGGACAACATGCTGCAAAGCAACGGATTGCTCGCGTTTCACTGGGCGGGCGGGCGCGTCGTCGATCCCCACCCCGCCGCCGACGCCGACCTCGACGCCGCCCGCGCGCTGCTGGTCGCATCGTGCCGCTTCAACCAGCCTGATCTGCGCCGCGCGGCGCTCAGAATCGGCGAGGCAGTGCTGACCCAGGAGACCGCGAGGGCGGGATCGACCGACGTGTTGTTGCCAGGTCCGTGGGCGAACATGGGCTCTCACCTCGTCTTCAACCCGAGCTACGTCGACCCGACGACCCTTCGTGCGCTCGGCCAGGCAAGCGGGGACGCGCGCTTCAACGCCGTCGCCGCGGGCGGGACGGAGCTGGTCGACCAGCTGACGCGGCCGCTCCCGCCCGATTGGGCCATGGTCAACGCCGCTACCGGGCAGGCGACGCCCGTGTCGGCCGCCACTGCCACCACCGGGCCCGGCATGTTCACCTACGACGCCCCGCGCACGCTGATTCGATTCGCCGTCGACCCAGGTCCCGTCGCAAGCAGCGCGCTGGCCAGAGCGTGGAGCGTGTTCCGGCAGACCAAGCCTGCGGACATAGTCACCGAGCACCAACTGAGCGGAGCGCCGGCCGGCAACAGTCACGATGCGATCACGCTGGTCGCGGCGGCGGGTGCGGCCAAGGCGAGCGGTGACACCGCTGCCGTGCCTGCGCTCCTAGCCGAGGCTGGGCAGCGTAACGCGCAACATCCAACGTACTATGGGGGCGCCTGGCTCGCGCTCGGGCGCCTGCTGCTGACTACCGATCGTCTGCAGCCGTGCGGTAGATAGATTCTGTTGCAGCACGATCTGCGCCTTGATCGGCGGCGCCGTTCGCTCGATACTCGATGGATGGACGCGGACGACCGGCTGCGCCTCGACTACGAGCAGACAGCTGGGCAGATCAGCGCTTTGACGGATGTGCGCTTCAAACTGCTCGGCACAGTTCCCACGGTCGCGTTGGCGGCGGTGGGGATCGGCGGTGCCCATCCCTCGACGGGCGGTCTGATTGGCCTGGGACTGCTGGGCTTAGTCGCAACCGTCGGGATTCTCGTCTACGAGCTGCGCAACACGGAGACACTCGCAGCGGCGCTGTATCACGCCCGGGATCTCGCGCGGCTGCTCGAGCTTCGTGCCCCGGACCGACAACGCGAGTCCGATGGCACGACCAGGCCACCCGGCCGCCAACACCGACTGTTCAGAACCCTGAGGGTAGGCCAGGACCAAGCTGTCGGCCTGGTATATGGCGCGGCGCTTGGCGGCTGGAGCTACCTCCTTGCCTGGGGGGTGCTGCGCGGGTTTCACGTCAGCGGGGCGCGCGCGATCGGCGGCGTGATCGGAGCGTGCTGTGTGGTCGCCGTCGTGTTTGAGGTGGGGCGGATCAGTAGCGAGGCGACAAAAGCCGCCGAGCGCATCGCGGCTGAAACCTCAGCGACCCCTGCGGACAGTCATCCGTGATCGGGCAGGCTCGCCGTACGTGGCGCGTTGCGGCGGCTTACTCGCTGCCTGATTCGGGCTCGAAGCTCAGCTGCTGCTCGACGCCGGTTATCGTAAACAAGCGCATGAAGTAAGGCGGCGTGCGGCGCAGGATGAAGCGCGGGCCGAAAAGCTCGGCCCCTCTGAGAATGGCCCGGATGCCCGCGGCGTCCATGAAGGTCACCGGTTCGAGGTCCAGGATTACCGCTGACGGCATCCGTCCCGCGGCGTGATCGAGCGCGTGGCGCAACTGAGGTGCGCTGCAGAGGTCCAGCTCGCCGGAAACGCGCATCACCAGCCGCGTATCGCTCCATGCTGCGGCAATCTGCAGGACGTCCAAGCTGTCCACCTGACCGTGGCGCACGGGTTGGACGCCTCTAGGCGCCGGTCGTCGGTCTGGGCGCGTCCGGCGCTCCCGGAGTCTTGGGAGCGTGCGCTGGTGGCGGCCCGCTGGCGCAGCGGCGGTAATGTTGCGGCCTCCTCGCTCGCCCGTGCCCTATGCCCTCCCGTGCAGACCTGATCAGTATCGTCGACGCCGACCCGGACCTTGCCGAGATGCTCGACGAGGAAGAGCGCGAACAGGCGCGCAGACACGCGCTAACGCGCATCAACTCGCTCTCGGCCGGCGAGTGGGATGCCCTGAGCGCCCTTCAGCCCGACATCCACCATCGGGGCTTCTTGGTCGTCAGCGGACTGCTGGCGCGCGAGGTCGAAGTGCTCGATCGCCGATGCGTCGAGCTGCTCGGACACGGGGACGTGCTTCGTCCCTGGAGCTGGGATACGGAGGGGTCTCATGTTCGTGCCGAGGTGGGTTGGATGGTGCTCGAGCCGGCTCGATTGGCAGTGCTCGACCATGGCCTGATCCGCAGGATCAACCCATGGCCAGGGTTGGGCCTTGAGCTGTTTGCCCGCGGGACTCGGCGAGCCCACCACCTCGGCGTCATCCTGGCCATCGCTCACCATCCGCGCGTCGAGGATCGCCTGCTTTTGACCCTCTGGCATCTCGCCGACCGCTTTGGCCGCGTCCGGCCCGACGGGATCGCTGTACCGCTGCCGCTGTCGCACCAGCGACTGGCCGATCTCGTCGGCTCGCACCGCCCATCGGTAACCGCGGCGATGGGAGAACTGGCGCGCAGCGGTGCGGTGAGCCGTGGCGAGGACGGCACCTGGCTCCTGCACGGTGCTCCCCCCGCCAAGCTCCGCCACCACCGTTTCGCCGCGGCCGCATCCTGACATTCACGAGCCCCATGGGACAGCGGCGTCACTCTCGGCGCTTATACGACGCCGCGGCGGCTGCCGAAGAACGCAAGCAGCGCAAGGATCGCGATCAGGAACAAGAGCGGATGGACCACCAGGCCACCCGCGATGGCCAGGATCAAAAGGATGACAGCAAGGACGATAAGCATCGGGCACCTCCATCGGTCGGTAAGCGGCGCCAAGCTACTGGTCCGAGAAGCCCCGAAGGCGCTGGTGGGTAGCCCTGCATACGTATGGATCCGTACATGACGGTTGAGCGGTACTTCTGGTTCTGCGCCACGTG
>Ga0213875_10002805_pt1 | contig 10251 bp, 7 predicted proteins | sample BarmaccomBMRX_R8_FD_160105 | JGI IMG/M metagenome (GOLD analysis project Ga0213875, IMG submission 160105) | Root-associated microbial communities from Barbacenia macrantha in rupestrian grasslands, the National Park of Serra do Cipo, Brazil - RX_R8 | ecosystem: Host-associated > Plants > Roots... | reverse complement strand
TGGACCGACACCGACCCCGACCGGACCGGCATGCCCGCGCTGATGGGCGAGGCCGGCTTCGGCTTCGAGCGCTACGTCGAGTGGCTGCTGGACGTGCCGATGTATTTCATCCTGCGCGACGGTGAGTACCACGACCTGGCCGGGTCCTCGTTCCGCGAGTTCATGCGTCAGGGCCGCAACTCTCTGCCCGGCGTGCGCGCCACGCTGGGCGACTTCGCCGACCACATGACGACGGCGTTCACCGACGTCCGGGTTAAGCGGTTCCTCGAGATGCGCGGCGCGGATGCCGGGCGGCCCGATATGATGATCGCGCAAAGCGCGCTCTGGACCGGCCTTCTCTACGACCCGGCCGCCCTCGCCGCCGCCGACGGGCTGGTTCGCCAGCACCCCTGGCAGGACTATGTCGCCCTGCGCCAAGCCGTGCCGGAACGGGCGCTGAACGCGCCCTGGCAGAGAGGCACGGCGCGTGACCTTGCACGTGACATGATTCAAATAGCACGCGAAGGCCTCCGCGCTCGGGGTGAGCGCGATGGCGCGGATCGGGACGAGAGCGTCTATTTGGAACCGCTCGATGGCCTGGCCGAAGGCGGCCCGACACAAGCCGAGCACTGGCTGGAGCGGTTCCGTGGCCCGTGGGAGGGCGACGCGAGCCGGATCTTCGAGGAAAGCCTGGTCTGATCGAGGCGGCCCCGATCACACTATCCCGAGCGAAGGGCGGCCATTCCGGATATTCGCTTGCGTGAAATCTGCGTTTTCGGGTTATGGTCGCGGCTGTGATGATCCGTGACCCCCTAGCCACGACTCTGCCCTCCGGCGAGCCTGCGGACAACGTCGCGATTCGTCTACGCCTCATTGGGCAGATGGAGGCTTGGAACCGCAAGGGCGAAAGCGTGCTGCCGCCGGGTCGCAAGACGCGCGCGCTGCTGGCGATCGTCGTGCTGTCCTCGCCCCGCCCGGTGCTCCGCTCGCGGCTAGCGGAGCTGCTTTGGAGCCGCCGGCCGGAGGAGCAGGCGCGCGCGTCGCTGCGCCAGGAGATCCATCGGCTGCTGGAGGTGCTGGCCGCGGCCGGGCAGGATGTCCTTTATATAAGTCGCGACAGCCTCTCGCTCCGCCCGGGCACCGTCTGGGTCGATGTGGATGAGGTGCTCCGCGCGACCACGGCCAATCCCGGCTCGCTCGCCCTGTTGGATGGCGAGCTGCTCGAAGAGCTGAACGACGTGGACCCGGCCTTCGACGCCTGGCTGCACAGCGAGCGGGAGCGCTTGCGGGACCGGGCGCGCAGCGTCGCGGAGGCCTTGCTGAACGAGCAGGTGGCGCCCGAGGCGCTGATCCCGGTGGCCCAGCAACTGCTCGCCATCGATCGCGCGCACGAGGGCGCCTGGCGCGCGCTGATGCGCGCCCATGCCGAGCGCGGTGAGCGCGGCATGGCGATCCAGTCCTACGACCGCTGCCGTGCCGTGCTGGCGGACATGCTCGATGCGGTTCCCTCGCCCGAGACGCAGGCCCTGCTGGCCGAGATCCGCAGCGGCAAGACGGTCCGGCCGCCCTCAGCGCCGCCGCTGCCGGCGCCGGAGCCCCGCATGGAGCCGCGCGGCGCCAAGGGGATCACCGGCCCCCGCCTCGGCGTGCTGCCGCTGACGCTCGTGGGCACCGAGGAGACCGAGGGCCAGGTGGCGCTCGGCCTGGCCGAGGAGATCACCTCGGCGCTCGCCCGGTTCCGCTGGCTGTTCCTGGTCTCCAGCTCGTCGATCGCGCAGTTGGTCCAGGGCGGCCGGGACGACACCGCGCTTCGGCAGAGCCTCGGGCTCGACTACGTGCTGGACGGTTCGGTGCAGCGGGCCGGCAGCCGCCTGCGGATCACGCTCCGGCTGATCGACCTGCGCGACAGCAGCAAGGTCCTCTGGAACCAGCGCTTCGACCGGCAGGTGGATGACCTGCTCACCTTGCAGGACGAGATCGCCGCCGAGGTTGTCGCACAGATCGATCCGGTGATCCTGAACGCCGAGGGCCGGCGCGCGAGCCTGCGGGCGGTGAAGGATCTCTCGGCCTACGAGCTGATGGCCCGCGCCGTGCCCGGCCTCGCCCGCCTCGCTCGGGCAGAGTTCCTCGACGCGGGCGAGATGCTGCGCCGCTCGATCGAACGCGAGCCCGATTACGCGCAGGCGCGGGCCTGGTACGCCTATTGGACGACGCTGCTGTGGGATCACGGCTGGGCGGAGGACCACGACGCGGCGACCGCGGAAGCCTCGAAGCACGCCGAGCGCGCCATCACGCTGCAGCCGCAGAGCGCACGGTCGTTTGCGATCATCGGTCATGTCCGGGCCTCGCTCCAGCACCGGACGCAGGAGGCGATTTCGCTGCACGAGCGGGCGCTGACCCTCAACCCATGCCTCGGCATGGCCTGGGCCCTCTCCGGTTTCGCATGGCTCTACAACGGCGACCCCGAGGAAGGGCAGGACCGGCTGGACCGCTACAAGCAGCTCTCGCCCGCCGACCCGTTCGGGCTGTTTTTCGACGTGGGCTTCAGCCTGGTGGCGCTGATCCGCCGCGATTTCGAGGCGGCGGCCAATCTCGGGCGCTTGATGGTCGAGATCAACCCGTCGTTCTGCGCGGCCTGCAAGCCCTACCTCGCGGCCCTCGGCCATCTCGGCCAGACCGACGAAGCGGCGATCGTCAAGCGCCGGATCCTGATGGCCGAACCGCACTTCAACCTGCACGACTTCGTCACCACCAGCCCGTTCCGCCGTCCGCAGGACACCGAGACCTTTGCCGAAGGGCTCCGGTTAGCCGGCATTCCGGAGGCGTAGCCGGTACACTCCCTGGTTCAGCGGGGACCGTTCGGCATCTCAGCTTGCACCCGATAGCGCGGGGTTCGGCTGGCGGGCCAGGTCGTGGTATTCGGCGTTGGGCATCATGTCCAAGCCATGGGCCACGCGATTCGTGTAGTTGAAGAAGCCAGCGACCTCGGTGATGTCGAAGAGGTCCTCGTCGCTGAAGCCCTGGATGCGCAGCCCGGTCCGGTCCTCTTCGGTCACGGTGTGCGGGGCGGCAGTGAGCTGGACGGCGAAATCCAGCATGGCGCGCTGTCGCGGCGGCAGCTCGGCCACTCGATAGTTGAAGGCCATCATCTCGCCCAGTTGCGGATCGCCGGAGAGCTTGCGGACCGCGGCGCCGTGGGCGACCAGGCAGTAATAGCAGCGGTTCCAGGCGGAGACGGCGACGGCGATCATCTCGCGCTCAAGCTTGGTGAGGCCCGAGGGGCCCAGCATCAGCTCGTCGTAGAGGCGGATGAAGTTGCGGAGCTTCTCCGGCCGGACCAGCCAGGCGCGCAGCACGTTCGGCACGAAGCCGAGCTTGTCGCGGCACTTCTGGAAGTACGGAAGCAGGTCCTCCGGCAGCGTGCTTTCGTCGGCGTCGGCGAGGGCGGTGACATGGTTTGGCTGCGGCATTAGGCCTCCAAGCGCCGCGCCTGTTCGCGCAGCACGAATTTCTGCATCTTCCCGGTGCTGGTCTTCGGCAACGGGCCGAACACGACAGTCCTCGGCGCCTTGAAACGGGCCAGATGCTCGCGGCAGAATTCGACGATCTCCGCCTCGGTCGCACTTGCTCCCGGCTTGAGAGTGACAAAGGCGCAGGGCGTCTCGCCCCATTTCGCGTCGGGGCGGGCGACCACCGCGGCCTCGAGCACGGCGGGATGCCGGTACAGCACGCTCTCCACCTCGATGGTCGAGATGTTCTCGCCGCCGCTGATGATGATGTCCTTGGAGCGGTCGCGGATCTCGACATAGCCGTCCGGGTGCCAGACGGCGAGGTCGCCGGTGTGGAACCAGCCGCCGGCGAAGGCTTCGTCGGTAGCGGCCGGGTTCTTCAGGTAGCCTTTCATGGTGATGTTGCCGCGCATCATGATCTCGCCCATCGTCGCGCCGTCGCGCGGCACCGGGGCAAGCGTGTTCGGGTCGGCCACCATCAAGGCCTCCTGCACGGGGTAGGTGACCCCCTGCCGCGCCTTGATCGCGGCGCGCTCCGGCCCGGGCAGCGCGTCCCACTCCTGGTGCCAGGCGCAGACGGTCACCGGGCCGTAGACCTCGGTCAGGCCATAGACATGGGTCACGTCGAAGCCGAGCCGCTCCATCCCCTCCAGCACGGCGGCGGGCGGAGCGGCGCCGGCCGTCATCATCCGGACCGGCTTCGGGCGCGGCTGAACGCCGGGATGGTTCAGGATCAGCCCCATGACGATCGGCGCGCCGCAGAGATGGGTGATGCCGTGCCGATCCAGCGCGTCCAGGATCGCGGCAGCCTCGACCCGGCGCAGGCAGACATTCGTCCCCGCCATCGCCGCCACGGTCCAGGGAAAGCACCAGCCGTTGCAGTGGAACATCGGCAGCGTCCAGAGATAGACCGGATGCTGCGCCATGCCCCAGGTCAGCGCGTTGCCGACCGCGTTCAGGTAGGCGCCGCGGTGGTGATAGACGACGCCCTTCGGGTTGCCGGTGGTGCCCGAGGTATAATTGAGCGCGATGGCGTCCCACTCGTCAGGCGGCAGGGACCAGGCGAACTCCGGATCGCCGCCGGCCAGGAACTCCTCATAGGTGGCCTGGCCGACGCGCGGGCCGGGCGGCGCCAGCGTATCCTCGATGTCGATGACGACCGGGGGCGGCCCGGCGAGTTGGGCGAGCGCGTTGCCGACCACGTCGGCGAACTCGCGATCGACGAGGAGCACCTTGGCCTCGCCATGGCCGAGGATGAAGGCGATGGTCGCCGGGTCGAGCCGCGTGTTGAGCGCGTTCAGCACCGCGCCGCACATCGGCACGCCGAAATGCGCCTCGACCATCGCCGGGGTGTTGGGGGCCATGATCGCCACCGTCTGCCCGCGCCCGGCATGGCGGGCGAGCGCCGAGGCGAGGCGGAGGCAGCGGGCGTAGGTCTCGGCCCAGCCCTGCCGAAGCTCGCCGTGCACGATTGCCGGATGGTTCGGGAAGACCTCCGCGCTGCGCCGCAGGAAGCTCAGCGGCGAGAGCGGTGCGTAGTTCGCGCCGGTCTTGGGCAGGTCAAACATAGGTGAGTCGTACGGCGGCGCGCCGTCCGAAGCAAGGTTAGGCTGCCCTGGTCAGCCGCTTGACAAAGGCGCTGATCCGATGCCGGCGCAGCTCGTAGCGAGCCTTCTCGTCCGTGGTCATGTAGTTGAGCTGGATGACGTGGCGCCGGCCGACGAACTGCTTGTGCCCGTGCCAGGTGGTCGGACCGTTCGGGAAGACCAGCAGCGTGCCGTTCACCGGGGGCACCTCGACAGCGTAGTCATCGAGGTTCTCCGGGCCGCGGAGCAGGCGCAGGCAGCCCTCCTGCTTGGTCCAGGCCTCCGTCTCGGGATTGAGATAGAGCAGGATGGTGACCCGCTTGGCCGTGCTGTCGGTATGGATGCGGCCGTCCTTCTCGCGGGATTGGCCGCGCAGCGTCACCATGACCGGCGCACCCTCCAGGTCGAGGCCGAACTTCTCGGCGATCGCCTGCCGGAAGCGCGGGCCCTCCAGCTCCCGCATAAGGGCCTGCGCCGCGCTGCCGAGCCGCAGCCCGCCGGTCGGGAACGAGCCGCCCTTCTCGAGCTTCGGCAGCCCGGCCACCACCTCGGAGAGCGATGGCTCCGGCACGAAACCGGGCACGACGACATGGCGATAGGGGTCGGTGGCCACCGGAGTGGCGGCGAGCTTGTCGTAATCGAGCATGCCCGCCTCTTACGGTGTAGCCCCGGGCGGCTGCAACTGCCGACCTGGCAAGGCCGCCCTACATCCGGCGCGGCCCGTCGGAGCGCATGAACACCTCGGTCGAGAGCGGCTGCGCGCAGTTCGGCACGGAACGGCAGCATTGGCCCAGGGCGACCCGCGACAGGCCGCTTCCACCGCATGTATAGGAGGGCCCGGCGACCGGGGTCGGCGGCACGACGGTGGACAGCGATGAAGCAAGCAAGGCGGCGGACGCCATCAAGCCAACCGGTTTCCGCATCAATACAACCCTTTCAGGGGCGAAGCTCACTCGCCACCGAACGTGTCAAGCGGGCCTTGGCTCTATGGCTCGCAATTCCTTGATGTGTGACAAAGAAGGCACATTCCCCTGATGGATATCGGAACGGCGCTCGAGCCAGGCCCGCTAGCCGCCTATCGGGCGAAGCTCGCGTCCGGGGAACTGCTCACCGACCCGGCGCAAGCGCTGGTCGCCGAGCGGCTGCAGGGACTGTGGACCCGGCTGCGCGGCTACAAGCCCGGCGTGTCCCACTCGAACGGCTTCTTCAGCCGGATTATCCGGCGTAAGCGGGCCGACGACATTCCCGAGGATTATCCGAACGGCCTCTACATCGTCGGCGAGGTCGGGCGCGGCAAATCGATGCTGATGGACCTGTTCTTCGCCACCGCCGAAGTGCCGAAGAAGCGCCGCATCCACTTCCACCAGTTCATGCAGGAGGCCCACCGACGCATCCATGCCTGGCGGCGCCAGCCGGAGCGGCTCGACGACCCGCACTCCGACGACCCGATCCCGCCGCTCGCCGACGCGATCGCGGCCGAGGCGTCGCTGCTGTGCTTCGACGAGTTCCAGGTGAACGACATTGCGGACGCCATGATCCTGGGCCGCCTGTTCAAGGCGCTGTTCGCCCGCGGCGTTGTCGTGGTGGCGACGAGCAACACGACGCCGGACAACCTGTTCGCCGGGCAGCCCGGCCGTGACGCCTTCCTGCCATTCATCGCGCTGATCAAGCAGTATCTCGACGTGCTGACGATGCAGGGCAGCCGCGACTGGCGCCGCGCCCGCCTGCACACCATGCCGACCTGGCACGTGCCGCTCGGCCCCGAGGCGGACAAGGCGCTCGACCAAGCCTTCGCGCAACTGACCGAAGGCGCACGGCCCGCGCCGGCGCGGCTGGGGGTCATGGGACATACCGTCGTCGTGCCGCTGGCCGCGCAGGGGGTGGCCCGGTTCGATTTCGAGGCGCTCTGCGGCCAGCCGTTGGGGCCGGGCGACTACCTGGCGCTCGCAACCCACTTCCAGGCGCTGGTCCTGGACCACGTCCCGCGCCTCTCGCCGGAGAATTACGACAAGGCGCGCCGGTTCATCACGCTGATCGACGCGGTGTACGAGCACCGGGTCAAGCTGGTGGCGAGCGCCGCCGCCGTGCCGGATGAGCTTTATGAGCAGGGCGAAGGCGCCGCCGCGTTCCGGCGGACGGCGTCGCGGCTGATGGAAATGCAGAGCAAGGAGTATCTCGGGCTCCAGCATCTGACTTAAGCCGGCCTGCTGTAGCCGGGCCTTGCAAGGCCCGGCTACACGAGGTGAGCCTTTGGCCGCGATGGCGGATTGCGCTGCGCTTATCCGCCCTACGTTTCTACGGCTGGGCCATAGGGTTGCCCCTCCGGCGGACATGGGTTAGTCACCCGCACCCTCCGGGCGGCCGGGCGCCGCGGCGGGGCCGGACCCCTCCCCGCGCTGGAACCTGACGCATGGCACGCAGCAAGATCGCCCTGATCGGCGCCGGCAATATCGGCGGCACCCTGGCCCACCTGATCGGGCTAAAGGAACTGGGCGACGTGGCGATGTTCGACGTGTTCGGGGGCGTGGCGGGCGGCAAGGCGCTCGACATCATGCAGTCGGGCCCGGTGGACGGGTTCGATAGCCACATGACCGGTGGCAGCGACTACGCCGCGATCGAGGGCTCGGACGTGGTGATCGTCACCGCCGGGTTTCCGCGCACGCCGGGCATGAGCCGCGACGACCTGATCGGCAAGAACGCCGGCGTGATCGCGCAGGTGGCCGACGGCATCAAGCAGTATTGCCCCCAGGCCTTCGTGATCGTCATCACCAACCCGCTCGACGCGATGGTCTGGGTGATGCAGCAGAAGTCCGGCCTGCCGCCCGAGCGGGTCGTCGGCATGGCCGGCGTGCTGGACAGCTCGCGCTTCCGCCTGTTCCTCGCGCACGAATTCGGCGTCTCGGTCGAGGACGTGACGGCCTTCGTGCTGGGCGGCCATGGCGACACCATGGTGCCGCTGGTGCGCTACAGCACGGTCGCCGGCATCCCGGTGCCGGATCTGGTCAAGATGGGCTGGACCACCCAGGAGAAGGTGGACGCGATCGTCAAGCGCACCGCCAATGGCGGCGGCGAGATCGTGAAGTTGCTGGAGAAGGGCAGCGCCTTCTATGCCCCGGCCGCGAGCGCGATCGCCATGGCCGAGAGCTATCTGCGCGACAAGAAGCGCGTGCTGCCGGCCGCGGCGCATCTCTCGGGCCAGTACGGGGTGAAGGACCTGTATGTTGGCGTTCCGGTGGTGATCGGCGCCGGCGGCGTGGAGCGGATCGTGGAGATCCAGCTCAACCCGGACGAGAAGGCGGCGTTCGACAAGAGCTGCGACTCGGTGCGCGAGTTGATCGAGGCCAGCCGCAAGTTGGTCGGCTGACATTCGTCGCGGGGCATGTAAGCTCCGCATGTCTGTCAGGAGCGGCGTTCTCCCCGCCTCGGCCCATGTGAGCGCGGCGGGCTGAACCCCCCGCCCTGGATTCGGAGGGAAAGAGCAATGCCCGGCGTCGATGTGCTGGCCTCGGTGTTCAGTGGTGCCAACGCGGCGTACATGGCCGACGCCTACGCGCGGTGGGTCAACGATCCCAAGAGCGTGGACCCCAGCTTCGCCGAGCTGTTCGACGTGCTGAACGACGAAGCACGCGGCGTGCTGCAGGACGCCAGCGGAGCCTCCTGGGCACCGCGGCGTTACCAGTTCGGCGAGCCCGAGGTGGCGGCAGCCAAGCCGGCGCGGGGACCGGCGGCGGCCGCCACGACCGAGCAGATCCGCGCCGCCGCGCTGGACAGCCTGCGCGCGCTGATGCTGATCCGCGCTTACCGGGTGCGCGGCCATCTCGAGGCCAAGCTCGACCCGCTCGGCCTGCAGATCCCCAAGCAGCATCCGGAGCTCGACCCGGCCACCTACGGCTTCGAACCGAACGACCGCGACCGGCCGATCTTCATCGACGGCGTGCTGGGCCGCGAGACGGCGACCGTCAACGAGATCATCCGCATCGTCCGGTCCAGCTATTGCGGCCCGATCGGCGTCGAGTTCATGCACATCCAGGATCCGGACCAGAAGACCTGGATCCAGCGCCGCATCGAGGGGGCGCCCTGGGTCGGCGCGTTCGACACGGAGACCAAGCGCACCATCCTGACCCAGCTCACCGAGGCCGAAGGGTTCGAGACGTTCTGCCAAAAGCGCTACGTCGGCACCAAGCGCTTCGGGCTCGAAGGGGGCGAGGTGACCATCCCGGCCCTGCACGCGATGATCGACGTCGTGGCCCAGGGTGGGGTGAACGAGATCGCCATCGGCATGCCGCATCGGGGCCGGCTGAACACGCTGGTCAATGTGGTGAAAAAGCCGTTCACCGCCGTGTTCAGCGAGTTCGCCGGCGCGTCCTCGCAGCCCGACGACGTGCAGGGCTCGGGCGACGTCAAATACCACCTCGGCACCAGCACGGATGTCGAGATCGCCGGCCACAACGTGCACCTCTCGCTACAGCCGAACCCATCGCATCTCGAGGCGGTGGACCCGGTGGTGATCGGCAAGGTGCGCGCGCGCCAGGACACCGCCGGCGACACCACGACGCGGCGCAGCGTCATGGGCATCCTGATGCACGGGGACGCGGCGTTCGCCGGGCAGGGGTTGGTGTACGAGACGCTGGCGATGAGCCAGCTCATCGGCTACCGCACCGGCGGCACCGTCCATCTGATCGTCAACAACCAGATCGGCTTCACCACGGTTCCGGCGCACGCCTATTCCGGCCTCTATTGCACGGACGTGGCCAAGGCGGTGCAGAGCCCGATCCTGCACGTGAACGGCGACGAGCCGGAGGCGGTGGTGTTCTGCGCCCGGCTCGCCGCCGAGTTCCGCATGCAGTTCGGCACGGACTTCGTGCTCGACATCGTCTGCTACCGGCGTCACGGGCATAACGAGACCGACGAGCCGGCCTTCACCCAGCCGATCATGTACCGCGCCATCAAGGAGCGGCCGACCACGCGGGCGCTGTATGCCGAGCGCCTGGCGCGGGAGGGCTCGGTCGCCGCCGACGAGTCGCAGAAGCTCTGGGACGACTTTCAGGCGCAGCTCGATGCGGCCGACCAGGCGGCGAAGTCCTATCGTCCGAACAAGGCCGACTGGCTCGAGGGCCACTGGTCCGGGATGAAGCAGGCGGACGAGACCGACGAGTGGGAGGAGGCGGCCACGGCGC
>Ga0213875_10002804_pt1 | contig 10252 bp, 7 predicted proteins | sample BarmaccomBMRX_R8_FD_160105 | JGI IMG/M metagenome (GOLD analysis project Ga0213875, IMG submission 160105) | Root-associated microbial communities from Barbacenia macrantha in rupestrian grasslands, the National Park of Serra do Cipo, Brazil - RX_R8 | ecosystem: Host-associated > Plants > Roots... | reverse complement strand
CTGAGCCTGGCACATGGTTTCGAGCTGGGCCATGGCGGCCTGGCCGGCCGGGGTCAGCTGGCGGTTCAGGTCCAGCGACGGATACACGGTGCTGAACCCCTCGGCGGTGCCCGCCAGGAACGCGAACCAGACCGAGCCGTTGATGTTGCTGGCCACGGCCTGCAGGTTGGCCGGGGTGCCGCCGGCCGCGACTCCGGTCAGGTCCAGGCCCGGCGCGTAGGACGGCTGGAGCTGGGCGGCCCAGTCGGCCGCGCCGCCGCCCTGGGAGTAGCCCTCGATACCCATCGGCGCCGACTGGCTCAGGCCCGTTCCCGGCAGCAGGGTGGCGGCCCGCAGCGAGTCGAGCACCCCGTAGCCCTCGGGGATGCCGACGTTGTAGGCCTCAACGCCGGGGGTCCCGAGGCCCGGATAGTCGGTCACCACCACCGCCCAGCCCTTGGCCAGCAGGTTGCTGACCGCGAACTGCTCGTCGAAGTCACCCGCGGCGATCTCCCGGGACGGCGCGCACTGGTCACCCCAGCCCTGGGTGCCGGGCGCGTAGGCGACCACCGGCCGGGTCCCCACGTACGGGGCGGCCGGCACGAACACCGTGCCCGAGATCGCCGTCGGCTGACCGCCCGCCGTGGTCGAGAGGTACAGGATCTGCCAGGCCTGGCTGCCGCTGACCGGGGACGAGGCGGGGCGGCACCAGACGATGTCGCCGTGGGTTCCGGCCGGCAGCGGGCTGGGCGGGTCGTAGAAGCCGTCCCCGGCCGGCGCCGTATCGCAGCTCGCGGCCGACGCCCGGGCCGCGGGGGTGGCGGCCGCCGTGCGGGCGGCCCCGGCTGGGGCGGCGGCCAGGGTCGTCAGCGGCAGCGCGATCGCGGCCGCGGCCGCCAGCGAGCAGATCAGCCGGCTGGCCGGCCGGCGGAGCCTCGTCATCGTGGCCTCCTGGGCGTCGGGCCGCTACCCGCCAGCCGCCGCGAACCCACGAAAGCTACTGACGAGTAAGGAAACGTTTCCCAAAAGATCGCACCAAGCTGAGGCACTGTAAAGACCATATTCAACTTTATTCATCAAGGATCACCGCAGCCGGATCAGCCGACACGCCGGCGTTTGCTCCGGCCCAATGTGACCAAACGGACAGCCCGCCCTAACCGGCTGAACCGGTCCAGCAGGTCAGGCCCGGATTTCCTTGGGCACCGCGAAGTCGGTCATCCGCACCTCACCGGGGGTGAGGTCGGCCCACTCGCCCTGGAAGTCGAGCACCGCGACGGCGGCGGTCGGGAACTTCTCGCGAACCCGCTCCAGCGGCTCGCCGGCCGGGCCGTCGGCCATCTGGGCGATGCCGACGGCGAGCTCGGCGACGCCCGGGTTGTGGCCGATCAGCAGCACCGTCCGGTAGCCGTTGCCGGTCTCCCGCAGCAGGTGCAGCAGGCTCAGCGCGCTGGCCTCGTAAATCCGCTGCTCGTAGCGGACCTGCGGGTTCGCGTCCAGCTCGGGGGCCAGCAGGTCCCAGGTCTCCCGGGTCCGGCTGGCGGTCGAGCAGAGCACCAGGTCGGGCACGTAGCCGCTGGACTGCAGCCAGCGGCCGATGGCCGGCGTGTCCCGGCGGCCCCGGTCGTTGAGCGGCCGCTCATCGTCCGGCACGTCGGGCCAGGCCGATTTGGCGTGCCGGAGCAGCAGGAGTCGCCGCGGCTCGTCTGCACCCATGACTTCAGCCTGACACATATCGACCTGGTTCTTCACCTCAAGGCCGGCCTCAGAACGGTCTCTGTTTGCGCGCCGGACACCCGTGGGACGGATGACCGGTTTCAACATTCCCGCTACCAGATCCACGCTGCTACCGTTTCCCCGACGTACGATCCTGTTCAGCCGGGGTCTCAGCCCCCGAGAGCGTTACGGAGGCGACCCGATGGCGGGACTGACGACCCGAGCGCGCCGTCTGCTGCTGGGAGCGGCAGCGGTGGCGGCGGCGGCCGGGATGACGGTGGCCGGCACCGTACTGCCCGCGGCGGCCGCGCCGGCGGCCGGGACCGCGGCCACCGCCCGGGCCGGGGACACCCCGCCCGGCTTCTGGTGGGGCACCGACAGCTGGCCGGTCCCGGTCAGCGGCAGCCCCTACCAGATGCCCAAGGGGCTCGGTAACTACGGCGGCTACATGGGGATGACCGGCAGCTGGTCGTACTGGCTGGGCTGCCCGGGCGGCTTCCTGGCCTGGTCGTCGGCCAACAGCGCCCAGGCCAACGCCAACTACGCCCGCGGCATCGGGGTCGGCACCGGGGCGTACTGGTTCCTGGGTGGCCCGGGCGTCGACCCGCACTACAACGGCACCTACAACGAGGCCCTGGCCTGGGGGCAGCAGCAGGCGGCCCGGGCGGTGGCCGACGCCAACGGGCAGGCGGTCAAGTACAAGGTGCTGTGGATGGACATCGAGCTGCCGGGGGTGGCGCCGGCCAAGGACAACGGCTGGAACTCGGTCTACACCTCGCCCTGCAGCGGCAAGATCAGGAGCAATGGCATCGCCGCCAGCGTCGACCGGGCCGTGTTCAACGGCTTCTACGGCTACGAGGCGGCGCACGGCTACACCCCCGGCGTCTACTCCGACGCGGGCGTGTGGGCCTCGATCTTCGGCACCGGCAGCGCCGCTTCCATCCCGCACACCGACGAGTGGACCTACGAGCCGGAGACCACGAACTTCGCGGCCGCGCCGTCCGGCTGGTGCTTCAAGGGTTCGTCCAGCTGCGCCACGTTCTTCGGCGGGGTGTCCCGGACCAGCCCCGAGGCGCTGATGTGGCAGTGGTCCGGCGGCGGCGGCCTGAGCAACGGAATCGGCGATTTTGACCAGATAAATGGCAGCCGAGTGAAGTAGTTCCCGCCGTACGGCATCCTTGTCTGCATGGTTGCTGACCGGAAGCTGAGCAGGCGCGCGTTCCTGGGCGCCGCCACGGCCGGCGCGGCTGGGGTGGCGGCCGCCGCCACCTCGCCGCTGTGGTGGCCGCACGGGTCGTCGGCCCCGGCCGCCTCCGTCCACCCGGCCGACACCAGGCGGCCCACGCCGCGGCCGCGCGGCACGACCACGATGTCGGAGAACGCGCACCCCGGCGACCCGCACTGGATCATCCGCGACCAGGGCACCGAGCACGAGATCGAGGGCTTCTCCAGCCTGGCCAGCGTCCGCCAGGGCCAGTCGTTCCCGCTGTACGTGTCGACCACCTCGTCCGGCTACCGGATAACCGCCTACCGGCTGGGCTGGTACCAGGGCATCGGCGCCCGGCGGGTCTGGCAGTCGGGCGCGCTGCACGGGCACCGCCAGGCCGGCTCGGAGCTGGACTCGGCCACCAACACCGTGCGCACCACCTGGGACCCGGTCATGGAGGTGCCCACCGACGACTGGCCGCCGGGCTCATACCTGCTGCTGCTGGACGCCGACTCCGGCGCCCAGCGGTACGTGCCGGTGACGATCCGGTCGGACAGCACCGCCGGCAAGGTGGTGATCAAGAACTGCGTCGAGACCTGGCAGGCGTACAACACCTGGGGCGGCTATGACCTGTACAAGGGCCCCCAGGGCGCCTACGCGGACCGGTCGCTGGTGGTCAGCCTGGACCGGCCCTACAACGACGACGGCGCGTCGCTGTTCCTGACCTACGAGCGCAACGCGATCAAGCTGGCCGAGTACCTGGGCCTGCCCCTCGCCTACGTGACCAGCATGGACCTGGCCAGCGAGCCGGGCCTGCTCAAGGGAGCGAGCGCGCTGGTGTCGATGGGGCACGATGAATACTGGTCGCCCTCCGAGCGGGCCAACGTGACCGCCGCCCGCGACGCCGGGGTGAACCTGGCCTTCCTGGGCGCCAACGCGATGTTCCGGCGCACCCGGCTGCAGGACTCCAAGCTCGGCCCCGCCCGCGAAGTGGTCTGCTACAAGACCAGCTACGACCGCGACCCGATGTACGGCAAGGACAACTCGCTGGTCACCGGCAACTGGCGGGACGCCCCCAGCCCGGACCCGGAGTCCTCGCTGATCGGCACCCTGTACGAGTCGTTCCCGGCCGACGCCGCCTACCGGGTCACGAGCGAGTCGAGCTGGGTGTTCAAGGGCACCGGGGTGCCCCACGGGGCGGCGTTCCCGCACCTGGTCGGCGTCGAGTACGACCGGGTCAACCCGGGTTACCCGGTCGAGCGCCCGATCGAGGTGCTGTCGCATTCCCCGCTGGTCTGCAACGGGGTCAGCAGCTACGGCGACTCGGCCTACTACACCCACACCAGCGGGGCCGGCGTGTTCAACTCCGGCACCATGCGCTGGGTGGAGGCGATCTACGGCGACCAGCCGCACGGGATCGGCCTGTCGACCGCGCGCTTCGTCCGCCAGGTGACCACCAACATCTTGCGCGCGTTCGCCGACGGCCCGGCCGCCAGCCGCTACCCGGCCCGCGACAACCTCGACGCCATCGACGAGTACAAGGGCGACCGGATGGGCGCCGGCAGCAACCTCTCTTAGGGCTCAGCCGGCGTCAGCGCGGCCCGGCCGAGGACGCCGACGCCACCGGCGAACGTGACGCCGGGGTAGACGAAGTCCCGGGCCACCTCCCGGAAGCCGAGCCGCTGGTGCAGCCGCAGCGACGCCTGGTTGGCGGCGTTGGCGAAGAACCAGATCTCGGTCGCCCGGGTGGCGGCCCAGGCCATGCGGGCCCGGGTCAGCCGCTCGCCGAGGCCGAGCCGGCGGTAGCCGGGCGCGACCAGCAGTCCGGTCAGGTAGTAGCCGGCCGGGGCGACGTTGACGGGGGCGTCCGGGCCCGGTTCGAAGCGGCTGACCCGGCCGTAACCCGCGACCTGGCCGCGGTGGAGCGCGACCAGCAGGCATACGTCCGGGTCGGCGAGGTCGGCCGCGAACCGCGCCCGCCAGGCGGCAGGCTGGCCGGCCCGCTCGGCCACCGCCAGGCGGGCCGCGGCGGGCAGGTCGGCGGCCACCGCGGGCCGGACCGGCAGTTCCACCTCTACTTGGTACCCCGCGGGCGCGGGAGTCCGCCGTGGCCGGCGGCCCCGCGCCCGTGGTCGCCGTCAGCGGCCGCTGCGGGAACCGTGCAGGGCCAGGTCGGGGGCGCCGAAGCGCTCGCTGGCGGTGTTGGCCTGGTGCCAGTGCGGGTAGATCAGGTCGGGCGTGCTGACCTGGTCGAGGGCGGCCCGCTCGTCGGCCGACAGGACCAGGTCGGCCGACTTGAGGTTGTCGGCCAGCTGCTCGTCGGTGCGGGCCCCGATGACCAGCGAGGTGACGCCGGGGCGGCTGAGCAGCCAAGCCAGCGCGACCTGGGCGGGCGACACCTCGTGGGTCTTGGCCACGTCGACCAGGACCTCGATGGTGTCGTAGAGCCGGTCCTCGTTGCGCACCGGCGGCTCGCTCCAGCCGTTGAGGTGGCGCGACTGCTCGGGCTGGTCAGCGTCGCGGCGGAACTTGCCCGACAGCAGGCCGCCGGCCAGCGGGCTCCAGACCAGGATGCCGAGGCCCTGGTCGAGGGCCAGCGGCACCAGCTCGTACTCGGCGTCGCGGGCCTCCAGCGAGTAGTAGATCTGCTGGGCCGAAAACCGCTCGTGGCCGCGGGCGTCGGCCGCCGCCAGCGCCTTCATCAGCTGCCAGCCCGAGTAGTTGGAGGCGGCCAGGTAGCGGATCTTGCCCGCCTTGACCTGGGCGTCGAGCGTGGACAGGGTCTCCTCGACCGGGGTCTGCCCGTCCCACTCGTGCACGTGGTAGATGTCGATGTGGTCGGTCTGCAGCCGCCGGAGGCTGGCCTCGAGACCTTCGATGATGTGGTGCCGGGACAGGCCCGCGTCGTTGGGGCCGTCGCCCACCTTCATCCGGACCTTGCTGGACAGCAGCAGGTCGTCGCGCTTGCCCTTGATGGCCTGGCCGACGAGCTCCTCGGAGACGCCGCCGGAGTAGACGTCGGCGGTGTCGATCAGGTTCACGCCGGCGTCGAGGGCCATCCCGATCTGCCGCTTGGCCCCCTCCAGGTCGGTGTTGCCGACCGCGTTGAAGTTGTCCTTGCCCGCGAACGTCATCGTGCCGAGGGTCAGCGTCGAGATCCGGAGGCCGCTCCGGCCAAGCTGACGGTATTCCATGGTGGGCCCTTCCCGCAGGATTCGTCTCAGTCGTCAGGGCCAAACCTATGACGGTGGCCGGCCGGTTCCCCCGGCGGGATAAGGTTTTCCCAATCCTGGGGTCCGGGCGGCAGCCGTGTCATGTGGCTTTTTGCGGGTAACTCGTCGTGGAGATACCGGGTTCCGGCTGGCGCAGGGGAAGGGTGGGCATGCTCAGCTACTTCCTGGCCGTGCTGGCGGCCTGCGCCAACGCCACGTCCTCGGTCCTGCAGCGCAAGGCCAACAAGAAGGTGCCGCAGGACGAGAACGCGAGCTTGAAGCAGATCCGCCGGCTGCTGCGGGAACCGGTGTGGTTCGGCGGCATCGCCGCCATCACCGCGGGCTTCCTGCTCCAGGCCTCGGCCCTGGGTGCGGGTGAGCTGGCGGTGGTCGAGCCGATCCTGGTCCTCGAATTGCCGCTGACCCTGATCCTGGCCGCCCGGATCATCGGCTCGTCGGCCATGGGCTGGCGGGAGTGGGGGTCGACCCTGGCCATGACCATCGGCCTGGCCGGCCTGCTGTTCTTCCTGAACCCGACCGCGGGCCGGACCGACCAGGTGCACGTGTACGTGTGGATCATCGGCATCGGCGTCAACCTGGCCCTGGTGCTGGCGCTCGGGGCCTGGGGCCGCAAGGGCCCGGCCGGCCAGGGCGGTGGCCACGAAGGCAGCGGCAGCCGTCAGGCGGCGGTGTTCGGGGTGGCCGGCGGGTCCGCCTTCGGCCTGACGGCGGCGCTCATGAAGGGCATGACCTCGCACTTCAGCCAGGGCTGGGGAGCGATCTTCACCAGCTGGCAGCTGTACGCGATGATCGCCACCGGGGCGCTGGGCATGTTCCTGGTGCAGTCGGCCCTGAACGCCGGGCGGCTGATCGCGGCCCAGCCCGGCCTGACCCTGTCCGACCCGATCATCTCGATCCTGTGGGGCGTGCTCGCGTTCCACGAGCAAGTCCGCCGGGGGATGCTGCCGCTGGTGTTCGCGGCGCTGAGCGCGGTGGTGCTGGCGGGCGCGGTGTTCGCGCTGGGCCATTCGCCGCTGCTGTCCGACGACGACCAGGACGACGGGTCGCCCGGGTCCGGCCAGAAGTCGGACGAGGCATCGCCCGTGGTCTCCGGCTGAGCCCGGGCCGCAGGCCGAGCCCGGGCCGCAGGCCGAGCCCAGACCGCGAGCTGAGCCTGGGCCCAACCATCCACGCTGAATCGGTTAAGTCGAAGTCCTGGTGGCGCTGCGGGCGCATGTGGCGGCGGTTGAACTGGCGCCAGTCCTCGCGGCCGTCCGGCCACCGGATCAGCGCCGCCCAGCCGCCCCGGTGGCGGGCCCAGGCCACGATCAGGCAGGGTCGCCAGCTGGTGTCGCTGTAGAGAACCTCCGCGGTCCGGCGCACCGGCGCCCGCCGCGGACTGTCCATCAGCTCCCCTGCGGGCACCCGGGACAACATCGGCACCGTCCCCACCGGGGGCGGATACCCACCCGACGGCGTTTTCCCAGCTCCCATGGCCTAGACGATAACACGTTCTAATATATCAGTGCTGCTGGCCGGGCAATTTAGAACAAATGTACTAACGGTTACCATTGCTTGACAGATGAACAGCAGGTTAATTTAAAGAGAATAGGGATTGTCGCTAGGGTGGCTCGTAGTTGTTACCAACTGCTGACTGAGACGTATTCATGACGACCGGATTGGGTAGGAAAAGCTTTTATGGTCACCGACACCCGCGAGATCGAGCTCAAGTACGAGGCCGGCCCGGACGCCGTGCTGCCACCGCTGGAGGATCTGCCCCAGGTGGCCAGCGAGGCCGGGCCCGCCGAGCAGAAACTCGAGGCCGAGTACTACGACACCGAGGACCTGCGGCTGCTCCGGGCGGGCGTCACGTTGCGGCGCCGCCGCGGCGGCAACGACAGCGGCTGGCACCTGAAGCTGCCGGCCGGCCCCAACACCCGCCAGGAGCTCCAGCTCCCGCTCGGCCGGACCGGACGGACCGTCCCGGCCGAGCTGGTCCAGCTGGTCAAGGTCTACAGCCGCGGCGAGGCGCTGGCCCCGGTGGCCCGGATCGCGACCGTCCGGCAGGTGCGCACGCTGATCGACGAGACCGGCGCGTCCCTGGCCGAAGTGGTCGCGGACGAGGTCTCGGCCCAGACCCTGGGTGAGTCCACCACCATCTCCAGCTGGCGCGAGGTCGAGGTCGAGCTGACCGGCGGCGACCGTCGGCTGCTGCGCGCGGCCGACAAGCGGCTGCGCCGGGGCGGTCTGCAGCCCGCGGGCCGGACCGCCAAGCTCGAGCGGGCGCTGGGCGACGCCCTGGCCAACCTGGAAGAAGAGACCCACCGCCCGCGCCGGGGCTCGGCCGCCGCCGTGGTGCTGGACTACCTGGCCGCCCAGGCCGGCCAGCTCAAGGCGCTCGACCCGTCGGTCCGGCGGGACGAGCCGGACTCGGTGCACCAGATGCGGGTCACCAGCCGGCGGCTGCGCAGCACGCTGCAGTCGTTCGGCCAGGTCCTGCGGGGCGCCGACACCAAGCACCTGGCCACCGAGCTGCGCTGGCTCGGCCACGTGCTCGGCGACGCCCGGGACGCCGAGGTGCTGTCCGCCCACATCCAAGCCGAGCTCCACCAGGCGCCGGTCGAGCTGGTCATGGGACCGGTGCAGGCCCGGGTGGTCGAGCACTTCGCCCCGCTGGCCGCCCAGAGCCGCAAGGCGGTGCTGGCGGCGCTGGACTCACCGCGCTACTTCGCGCTGCTCGACGAGCTCGACCAGATCCTGGCCACGCCCCCGCTCGGCCCCGACGCCGACCGGCCGGCCAAGAAGGCCCTGGCCGAGGCGGTGAGCCGCACCTACCGGCGCACCCGCAAGCGGATGAAGCACGCCGACCAGGCCCACCCCGGTGAGCCGACCAACGTGGCGCTGCACGCCGCCCGCCGGGCCGCCAAGCGGTCCCGGTACGCGGCCGAGGCCGTCACCCCGGTCTACGGGAAGCAGGCCAAGCGGTACGCCAAGCAGCTGAAGAAGGTCCAGTCGTCGCTGGGCGACCACCAGGACGCGGTGATCGCGCGCAACATGCTGCGCGAGCTCGGCGTGCGGGCGCACCTGGAGGGCGAGAACGCCTTCACCTACGGCCTGCTGCACGAGCACAACAGCACCGCGGTCCGCGACTCCGAGCGCCGCGGGCTCCGGGACTGGAAGCAGGCGTCCAAGCCCAAGTACCGCAAGTGGCTCAAGAAGTAACCAGCCCACAGGCCCTGTGACAGCAGATGCTGTCATCGGCTGAATGGTGCCTGACAGCAGGTGCTGTCGTCGGTCACGTGATCGGCGGCAGCACCTGGTCGTAGTCAAGTACTGAGCGGAACGGGTCGCCGCGCTCGGCCAGCCGGTCGAACACCGTCCGGATGGTGATCCCGTCCGGGCGCAGGGCCGGGTCGTCGAGTTCGTCCCAGTCGATCGGGGCCGAGATCGGGGCGGCCGCCGCGGGCCGCGGGCTGTAGGGCGAGACCAGCGTCTTGTGGCCGGCGTTCTGGGTGTAGTCGAGCCGGGCGTGGCCGCCGCGGGCCTGCCGTTCCCACTTCCAGCTGACCAGCTCGGGCACGGCGTCCCCGATCGCGTGGGACAGCTGCTCGGCCCAGGCGCTGGTCTCCTCGGAGCTGGGCCCGGGCCGGATCGGGATCCAGATCTGGATGCCGCGCTGCCCGGTGACCTTGGGCTGGCCGCGGACCCCGAGGTGATCGAGCGCGGTCCGGTGCAGCCGGGCCAGCACCAGCAGCTCATCCCAGCTGGTGCCGGTGCCCGGGTCGATGTCGATCAGCACGTAGGTGGGCTGGTCGGGCCGGTCGGCCCGGGCCGTCCAGGCGTGCCACTCGAGCGCGCCGTAGTTGGCCGCCCACACCAGCGCGGCGGGCTCATCCACCATCAGATAGGTGTCGGCCTCCCCGGCCTTGCGGCCCGGCCGGTGCCAGCGCGGCAGCCAGTCGGGCGCGTGTTCGGGTAGCTGCTTGTTCCAGAATCCCTGGGTCCCGGCCCCGCCCGGGAACCGGTTCATGTTCAGCGGCCGCCCGGTCAGGTAGGGCAGGATGACCGGCGCGATCCGGGCCGCGTAGGCGACCAGCTCACGCTTGCTGACCGCCTTCCCGGCCGGGGTGCCGCGATGCGC
>Ga0213875_10002803_pt1 | contig 10252 bp, 10 predicted proteins | sample BarmaccomBMRX_R8_FD_160105 | JGI IMG/M metagenome (GOLD analysis project Ga0213875, IMG submission 160105) | Root-associated microbial communities from Barbacenia macrantha in rupestrian grasslands, the National Park of Serra do Cipo, Brazil - RX_R8 | ecosystem: Host-associated > Plants > Roots... | reverse complement strand
CACTATGACCGATGACATGGACTCCACCACGATCTGGCCGTCGCGACCGCCGACAACCGTCAACTGCTTCCCCGGCCTGACCTGCGAAACGACGACCACTCGGAAGCCAAGGCCGCCGGGCGGCGGTCAGGGTCCAGGTGGAGGCGAGGGTCCCGGCGGAGGGATGGAGCCACCGAACTAGCCGTGGCCGTAGCATCCACCAGGTGGCCACCGAACCCGACACAAGACAGCCCGCGGTGATGCAGCACTGGCGGACCGCCGGTGCCCCGCCCGTCCGGGGCGCCGGTGCCGTCGGGGACACCGATTCACTGACCCAGCACGACCGGATCCCGCCGACCTGGACCGAGTCGCTGGTCAGACAGCTCAGCAGGCCGTTCGGCGGGCCGCTCGGCACGCATGCCTCCGTCGGCCGGCAGTGGTTCTGGACCTCGACCAGGGTGGTCCTGCTGCTCGCGGTGATCACCCTCGCACTCGGCTGGCTGCAGAAGTCGCCGTGCGCGCAGACCGTCCGCGACGACAAGGGCGTACTGCAGCTGGACTGGAGCGGCAGCCGCCAATACGTGGCGATGTGCTATTCGGACGTGATCCCGCTCTACACCGCGGAGCGGCTCAACCTGCCCGACACGTTCCCGTACAAGACCTCGTGGATCGACAACCAGGGAACCCCATCCGAGCACGTCCGCTACATGGAATACCCGGTGCTCACCGGACTGTTCCAGTGGCTCAACGCCCGCCTCGCGCAGGGTTATGTCAGCCTTGCCTCCGCCGGCTGGCTGCCCACCAGCATGACGGTGGTGGTGTACTTCGACATCGTCGCGTTCTGGCTTGCCGCCGCTTGGCTGGTGGTGGTCTGGGCGGTGGCCCGGATAGCGCGGCGGCGGATATGGGACGCCGCGCTTGTCGCGGTCTCACCGCTGGTCGTCGTCCAGGCGTTCACCAACTTCGACACGCTGGCGGTGGCACTGGCCACCGGTGGACTGCTCGCGTGGGCGCGTCGTAGGCCGATGCTCGCCGGTCTGCTGATCGGGCTCGGCGGCGCCGCAAAGCTGTACCCGCTCTTCCTGCTCGGCCCCCTGCTGCTGCTGTGCTGGCGGGGCGGGACGCTCGCGAAGGGTCTTCGGACGGCCGGCGTCGCGCTGGCTACCTGGATCGCGGTGAACGCCCCGATCTATCTGTCGTACCCGGTCGGCTGGTGGGAGTTCTTCCGGCTCAACACCGAGCGGGGCGCCGACCCCGACTCGCTGTACAACGTCGTCTCCTATTTCACCGGCTGGCTGGGATTCGACGGCCGGCTGCTCCCAGGCCAGGTGCCTGTCGTGCTGAACGCGGTGAGCGCAACGCTGTTCCTCGTGTGCTGTGCCGGCATTGGCTGGGTCGCCATGTCGGCGCCCGTCCGACCGCGACTCGCGCAGTTGTGCCTGCTCGTCGTGGCCGCGTTCCTGCTCACCAACAAGGTGTGGAGTCCTCAGTACTCGCTCTGGCTGGTGCCGCTCGCCGTCCTGGCGATACCGAGATGGAAGCCGTTGCTCGCCTGGATGACCCTTGACGCACTGGTCTGGGTTCCCCGGATGTTCTTCTACCTCGGTGCGGATAAGAAAGGGCTGCCGCCGGATCCGTTCCTCGGTGCCGTTGTGCTGCGCGACTTCGCCGTGCTCGGGCTGTGTCTGCTGGTGCTGCGCGAGATTTACCGGCCGGAGTTGGACCTGGTCCGCCGCTCCGGCGACGATGATCCGCTCGGCGGCTTCCTCGACGGCGCCCCAGACCGCGTCACCTTCGGCGATGCGCGCATGCGGCTGGCCGCCGGATAGAGCCGCGCGCCCACAGATAGGCGAGCCCGACGGGCCAGCCGCCACGGCGGGCGGACACCCCGGCCGAACCGTGTGGCCAGTCTCACCCGCCGAGCTTGTCGCGCAGGAACGCGATGTCGGCCGCCTGACCATCGGCCGGCGTCTCGACGACAACCGGAGCGCCCGCTGTGGCGACGACCGCGACCAGCAGTTCGGGATCGATCGTGCCGGCGCCGATGTTGGCGTGCCGGTCCCTTGCCGAACCGAACTCGTCCCGCGAGTCGTTGAGGTGCACGAGGTCGATCCGTCCGGTGATCGCCTTGACCCGCGCCACGATGTCGACCAGCTCCTCGCCGGCCGCGAACGCATGGCAGGTGTCGAGGCAGAAGCCGGCACCGAACTCGCCAACCTGGTCCCACAGCCGGGCGACCATGTCGAACCGGCGGGCCATCGCGTTGTCGCCACCCGCGGTGTTCTCGATCAGTATCGGCACCGCGAACCCGCCGCTGTCGGCCTGCCGTTCGAACAGTTTGCGCCAGTTCGCCAGCCCCTCCGCCGGATCCTCGCCCTTGGTCACGTGCCCGCCGTGCACGATGAGGCCGCTCGCACCGACCGCCGCGGCGGCCTCGGCCTGTTGCAGCACTGCCTTGCGGGACGGAATCCGGATGCGGTTGTTCAGCGAGGCCACGTTGACCACATAGGGCGCGTGCACGAAGACGGTCAGCTCGGTCGCAAGCAGCCGATCGGCCTGCGGATGCGGCTTGGGCGCCCGCCAGCCCTGCGGGTCGGACAGGAAGAACTGCACGACTTCCGCGCCGCGCTCCTCCGCCGCGCCGAGCGGGTCGTCGTCGCGGACGTGAGCACCGATACGCATGGTGAGCAGGCTATCCGAGTCCGGCCGCGTCCGGTGGCTACGCCGACCGGCGCAACCACTGGGACCTCGACACCGTATCGTCGACTGTCTCAACGGACATACCGCGGAAACGACTGCTTCGGGAGCTGGCGTATGGACGGACGAATCGGCACCGTCGCGAGGTCCGCCGCCCTGCTGCTCACGGTCAGCGTCGCGGGCCTTGTGGCGGTCACCGGCACGGCGGCGGCCGGACCGGATCCACTAGTGCTGGACAGCTGCACCGCGGCCGCGAGCGGCTCACCCGGCCGCGCCGTCTCGCTGAGCCCGTCGGCCGTCGCCGATCCGGTCACCGAACTGATCACCGCGGTTCCGCTGCTCGGACCGCAGCTCGGCGAGCCGTTCCGGCGGGAGTTCGCGGCGCTCGGCCCGATTCCGGTCGGCGCGATACCACCTGGTTCCGGTTACCTCAGCGGGGACACCGTAGCCGCGGACGTAGTCGACCGGATCCGGCACGTCGCACTGCTCGGGCCGGTCATCGCGGAACTGACCGATCGTGTGCGGCAGGCACTGTCCCAGATGTGCGGCATACCGCTGCGCGGCGACGAATCCGTCTCGGCGGCGCCGCGGCCCAGCACAGGGGCACCGGACATCGGCGCTGGCGGCAACGGTGGCGCCCCGCACGCACCGGTGGCCGCGAACACCGATCCGATGGATACCCCGTCTCCGCCGCGCGGGTCGGACGTGGACGGCGCCTCGGCCTACGACTACGGCCGTGTGCCACTGTTCAGCTACGACGTGCCGTTCGCGATCCCCGGCGAGTTCGCGCCGTCGGCCGGTGTGCCCTCCGGAGGGGATCATGCTCCCGGGGGTGAGCGGACCACGGGGCCAGACGACACGCTCGCCTCGGGACAGGCACAACCTCTTCCCGACGACGGCGGCCAGCTCGGTCCGACGCTGATAGCCGTGCTCGCCCTCGCCGGGCTGGGTTCCGCACTGACCCGTTTCTGGTTCTTGCGGCGCACCGACACCTACTGATGGCAGCCGGGTAACGGCTGTTTGTTAGGCTGTCATGGTTGCCGACGCAACAGGCCCTCCTGCCACGGAACGACCGTGGCCGCGCCAGTCCACAGGAGGTGAGTGGTCTTCATGCGTCATTACGAAGTGATGGTCATCCTGAACCCCAGTCTCGATGAACGCACCGTCGCACCGACCCTGGACACGTTCCTCAACGTCATCCGGACGTCCGGCGGGAATGTGGAGAAGGTCGACGTCTGGGGCCGCCGTAGGCTCTCCTACGAGATCGACAAGCACGCCGAGGGCATCTACGCGCTGCTCGACGTGACAGCCGCACCCGACGCCGTCAAGGAACTCGACCGCCAGCTGTCGTTGCAGGACACGGTGCTGCGCACCAAGGTCCTTCGCCGCGACGCCGCGAGGAGCTGATCTCCAGTGGCAGGAGAAACGACAATCACCGTGGTCGGGAACCTCACCGCGGATCCCGAGTTGCGCTTCACCTCCTCCGGCGCCGCCGTGGCGAGCTTCACGGTCGCCTCGACGCCGCGGACGCTCGACCGCCAGACCGGCGAGTGGAAGGACGGCGAGGCGCTGTTCCTGCGGTGCAACATCTGGCGCCAGGCCGCCGAGAACGTGGCCGAGTCGCTGACACGAGGCGCACGGGTGATCGCGACCGGCCGGTTGAAGCAGCGGTCTTTCGAGACCAAGGAAGGCGAGAAGCGCACCGTCGTCGAGCTCGACGTCGACGAGATCGGTCCCTCGCTCCGCTACGCCAACGCCAAGGTCAACAAGGTGCAGCGTGGCGGTGGTGGCGGCGGCTACGGCGCTGGTGGATCGTCGGGCGGCGCACCGGCCGACGACCCGTGGGGCTCGGCTCCTCCGGCGAACTCCGGTGGATTCGCGGACGAGCCGCCGTTCTGACCGGCACACCCCTGACGACCTCATTCGTGCAAGACCCAGGAGTACCCCATGGCGAAGCCGCCTGTTCGCAAGCCGAAGAAGAAGGTTTGCGTTTTCTGCAAGGACAAGGCCAGCGCGAACCTGATCGACTACAAGGACACCGCGCTGCTGCGCAAGTACATCTCTGACCGGGGCAAGATCCGTGCCCGCCGGGTGACCGGCAACTGCAGCCAGCACCAGCGGGACATCGCCATCGCGGTGAAGAACTCGCGTGAGATGGCCCTGCTGCCCTACACCTCGACCGCCCGCTGAGCAGGGGAGTGCACAGATGAAGCTCATCCTGACCGCTGACGTCAGCGGACTCGGCGGCCCTGGCGACGTCGTGGAGGTCAAGGACGGTTACGGCCGCAACTTCCTGCTGCCGCGTGGCCTCGCCATCCTGGCGACCCGTGGCGCACAGAAACAGGTCGCCACGATCCGCAGGGCGCAGGAAGGCCGCCGGATCCGCGATCTCGATCACGCCAAGGAGATCAAGGCGGTGATCGACGAACTCGGCTCGATCAAGCTGTCCGCCAAGGCGGCCCCCGGCTCGAAGAAGCTGTTCGGTTCGATCACCACGGCGGACATCGTGGCCGCGGTGAAGGCGGCGGGTGGACCGACGCTGGACAAGCGTGCGGTGGAGACGGGATACATCAAGACGTCGGGACGGCATTCGGTGAACGTCCGACTGCACCCGGATGTGACGGTGTCGGTCAATCTGGAGATCGTCACCAACGCCTGACCTCGTCGCGGGCCCTGCCCGATGACTCGGCCGGCCAGTCTGCTTCGGACGTCGGTCAAGCCCGGGCGGGGCTTTCGCCCGTTCGCGACAACACGGTGCGCGAATGGCTGTGGACAGACGGTGTCGGACATTTCGGACGGCGACACGCGGAGAGGTGCTCTGCTCACGACACACCGACGTCGCGGGCAAGAAATTTTTCCACACGTTGTCCACAGCCTTTGACCTGCGGCTATCAAGATCCCTCATCAAGTTGTCCACAGTTTGTCCACACCTCGGACACAGGCTGTGCCCAAAGCTGCCCAGACACCAACAGGCTGTCCACAGCCTTGTCCACAGGTCAACTTGCCTGCTCCGGACGGGGGATCTAGCGTGCGCTCCGCCGGACCACTTGGCCGCTGGCCATGAACTGTCGGTGTCGGCGGGTAGAACTTGAGACATCAGTACCGACGACCCGCCCGAGGGCCGCTTGTAGGCCTGAGGCGTCAGTGCCGAAGGCTCTCGCCGGCCGAGACATCGGCACAGCGGGCCCGAGCATCGATATCGAAGGAGGGGTCCCGTCGTGGCGTTGGTGGACGACCGTGGCCTGAGCGAGCCGGCCTTCGAACGACAGCCGCCGCAGGATCTCGCCGCCGAACAGTCCGTCCTCGGCGGGATGATGCTCAGCAAGGACGCCATCGCCGACGTGGTGGAGGTACTCAGCTCAAACGATTTCTACCGACCTGCCCACCAGTCCGTCTACAACTGTGTGCTCGATCTGTACGGACGGGGTGAGCCGGCCGATCCGATCACCGTGTCCGCCGAGCTGGAACGACGTGGTGAGCTGGCACGTGTCGGCGGTGCGCCGTACCTGCACACGCTGATCGCCACCGTGCCGACCGCGGCCAACGCGGGCTACTACGCCGAGATCGTCGCGGAAAAGGCGGTGCTGCGCCGACTCGTCGAGGCCGGCACCCGCATCGTGCAGCTGGGATACAGCGGTGCCGACGGCAGCGATGTCGCCGAGGTGGTCGACCGGGCGCAGGCGTCGATCTACGACGTGGTCGAACGGCGTGCCAGCGAGGACTACGTCGTTCTCGAGGAACTGCTGCAGCCGACCATGGACGAGATCGACGCGATCGCCTCGCGAGGTGGTCAGGCGCTCGGGGTGCCGACCGGGTTCGCCGATCTCGACGCGGTCACCAACGGCCTCCATCCCGGACAGATGATCATCGTCGCGGCGCGGCCCGGCGTCGGCAAGGCGTTGGCGCTCGACACCCCGCTTCCCACGCCGACCGGCTGGACGACCATGGCGGATGTCAGGATCGGCGACGAGCTCATCGACGCGGAGGGGAAGCCGACACGGGTCGTTGCCGCGACCGAGGTCATGCACGGTCGCCCCTGCTACAAGGTGGAGTTCTCCGACGGCACTGTGCTCGTCGCCGATGCCAGGCACCAGTGGTTGACCGAGACCTGGTCACCACGCCGCCCGATGCCGTCGGACTCCAGCGACGAGGACTGGTACACCAAGCAGCGGGTGCCTGCCGTGCACACCACCGAAGAGATCGCCGCGACCGTCCGGTGCGCCGACGGCGCGCAGACGTACCGGCACCGGATCCGGGCGGCCAAGCCTCTCGTCCTGCCTGAACGAGACCTGCCCCTGCCTCCCTACGTGCTCGGGGTCTGGCTCGCCGACAGCCGTCGCGGGCCGTCGTGGCTGACCGTGGCCGATGCCGAAGTCATCGAGCACGTCAGGGCTGAGGGGATCACGGCCGCCAAGCTACGGAAGAACGTCTACCAGCTGGAACTGCACGACGACGGTGGCATTGGCTTCACTGACCGACTTCGAGCCCTCGGGGTGCTCGACGACCGACACATCCCCCTGGGGTATCTGCGAAGCTCGCAAGCCCAGCGCCGGGCTCTTCTCGCCGGACTGCTCGACCGCGGCGGCTCGGTGGAGAGCCGCGGGGGCATCCGGTTCACCTCCAGCTCTCTCCGGCTCGTCGAAGACCTTCGCGAACTCTGCCTCGGGCTCGGCTATCTCTGCCGGGTGCGACGTCGGCTACAGACCACCGCGAGCCGGTCCTATGTCTCCTACATGATCGCCATTACCACCAGGGACGCGGTGTTCCGGCTGACCCGCAAACGCGGTCAGGTGGAGCGGAACTCGCGTTTCAAGGGGCGTAGTCGCACGGGGACACGCATCATCGTCGGGGTGTGTGCGGTCGACAGCGTGCCGGTCCGCTGTGTCGAAGTGGACAATGCCGAACATCTGTACCTCGCCGGCCGGGCGATGATCCCCACCCACAACTCGACCCTCGGCCTGGATTTCGCCAGGTCCTGTTCGGTCAAGCACGGCATGGCGAGTGCCATCTTCTCGCTGGAGATGAGCAAGACCGAGATCGTGATGCGGCTGCTGTCGGCCGAGGCCAGGATTCGGCTCGCCGACATGCGTGGTGGCCGGATGAGCGACGACGACTGGACCCGGCTGGCTCGCCGGATGAGCGAGATCAGCGAGGCACCACTGTTCGTCGACGACTCGCCGAACCTGACCCTGATGGAGATCAGGGCGAAGGCTCGCCGGCTCAAGCAGCGCAACGACCTCAAACTGGTGATCGTCGACTATCTGCAGCTGATGACCTCGGGTAAACGTGTCGAATCCCGACAGCAGGAGGTCTCCGAGTTCTCCCGACACCTCAAGTTGCTCGCCAAGGAGCTCGACGTGCCGGTGATCGCGATCAGCCAGCTCAACCGCGGTCCCGAACAGCGCAATGACAAGCGGCCCATGCTGTCCGACCTGCGTGAGTCGGGCAGCCTGGAGCAGGACGCGGATGCGGTGATCCTGATCCACCGGCCGGACGCCTGGGAAAAGGATGATCCACGTGCCGGCGAGGCGGATCTGATCCTCGCCAAGCACCGTGCCGGACCGACGAGCACCGTGACCGTTGCCCACCAGCTGCACTACAGCCGGTTCACCGATCTCGCCCACGGCTGATGATCAGGCGGCCCGATCAGACGTGCAGGGTCTCACGTTCGTGTGGTGTCGCCGACTTGCTGGTGCTGTATCTCACTCATCGCTACCCTCGGCACGTCCCCGACCGCGCGGAGGAATCGCGTTCAGTGCCTCGTCTCGTACCTGGTCAGGATTACGCCGCCGGGAAACGTCCGCGTCTCCACCAGGTTTAGGTTCACCCAGCTGTCCACCGCTGTGAAGAACGGCGTGCCGCCGCCCAGCAGGACCGGATAGGTAGCCAGCGCGTACTCGTCGATCAGCCCGGCCCGCATGGCCGCCCCGGCGAGCGTTGCGCCGCCGATGCTCATTGGGCCGCCGTCCTCGGCCTTGAGCCGAGTGATCTCGGCAATCGCGTCGCCGGTGACCAGGCGGGTGTTCCAGTCGACCCTGTCGATCGTCGAGGAGAACACCACCTTCGGCGTGTCCCGCCAGTTCCGCGCGAACTCGATCTCCGCCGGGGTTGCGTTGGGCTGCTGGTCGCCGGTGGGCCAGTAGGAGCTCATTGTCTCCCACAGTTTGCGCCCATACAGAGACAGGCTGTTCACCCGCTCCTGGTCGAGCCACCACTGGAACAGCTCATCGCTAGGCGGCCCGCTCCAGCCGATGTCGTCGCCGGGTGCGGTGATGTAGCCGTCCAGGGTCAGGTTCATGCCGTAGATCAGTTTCCGCATGGCGCCAGCCTTCCGTGAGTCGGTCTCCGGCGTACAGCGGTGTGGGGCGGGAAACTCATCGGTGCGTGATCTGGGCTCGCCGGTAGTTCTCGTACTCGGGGCTCAGCGTGGCGTACATCGACATGTCACGAGCGGCGGCGAGATCCTACAAGACGCTCCCGTCGAGGGCACGGGCTTGACTCTCAACCTGCTTAAGACCCCACAGTGGCCACCGTGGGCGACAACGAGCTGTACTCCATCGGCGATGTGGCGCAACGCACCGGCCTGAGCGTCAGCACCATCAGGTTCTACTCCAACGCCGGGATCATCTCACCCACCGACCACACCGACGCCGGTTATCGGCTCTACGGAATCCGTGCCATTGCCCGGTTGGAGCTCATCCGCACCCTTCGTGAGCTGGGCGCGAGCCTGGACGACATCCGGCGGTTGCTGGCCGACGAGACGACGCTGCGCGATCTCGCCGCAGCACATATCGCGCTCGTCGAGCGCCAGATGCGTCGCCTACAGGCCAGGCGGGCCGTCTTACGGACCATCATGAAACAGCACAGCGCAGCCGAACAGGTGAGCCTCATGCACAAGCTTGTCTCCATGTCCGACGACGACCGCGACCGGCTCATCGACCAGTTCTGGGACGAGATCGGCGACGGCCTCGACGTCCACCCCACCTTCGCCGAGCGGTTACACCAGATGCGACCGACTCTGCCGGAGGAGCCCACCACCGAACAACTCGAAGCCTGGATCGAGCTGGCCGACCTGGTACAGGACGGCGATTTCCGTCAGTCCGTCCGCAAGTTCTTCCAAGAATCCTTCTCCTCCCCCCGGGCACGCCACGTGACCTCGCCGGCGATGCAGGAGCGAATCGAGCGGCACCGGAAGATTCACCTGGAGGCCCGGGCAGCACAACAGTCCGGGCTGCCCGCGGGCTCTCCACAAGCCCAGGACATCACCAACCGCCTCGTGGCCTCGCTCGCCGAGTTCACCGGTGAGCAGGACACCGCCGAGTTGCGACGCCGGATCGCCGCCCCCGACCACACCAGCGCGTCACACCAGTGTGCCGCGCACACCGTGTCCCGGTTCACCAGTCTGCTTGGCAGGTACATCTCACTGGTGGCGACGATCAACGGAACACCACAACCGGACCCGGCAGACGCGGCGGCGACCCGCGAATGGCTCGCCGCTGCGTCCCGGCCCGGTTCCTGACGATCTAGAGTGTGGGACCGTGGCATCGCGAGTGCTCGAGTCCGGGCGGCTGACCCA
>Ga0213875_10002802_pt1 | contig 10253 bp, 11 predicted proteins | sample BarmaccomBMRX_R8_FD_160105 | JGI IMG/M metagenome (GOLD analysis project Ga0213875, IMG submission 160105) | Root-associated microbial communities from Barbacenia macrantha in rupestrian grasslands, the National Park of Serra do Cipo, Brazil - RX_R8 | ecosystem: Host-associated > Plants > Roots... | reverse complement strand
ACCAGGCCGCTTGGCACGCGGCGGATTCGCCTCGCGGACCTCACAGGCTTCACAGGTCTCGCGGGTGGAAAAGTCGGGCAGAGCAGCTCGAGTGGCGGGCCCGGGTGGTCATCGACGCTTCCGCGCTCTGTGAACGTGATGTGATCACCACCTGGGATCTGGGGGCGACGCTGGTCTTTCGGGACGGCGGATCAGTCGCCACCGCGGTGCGGGCCGGTGCCGGCCTCGGGCGCCGGGTGCAGGTGGGCCGCCGTGGGAAGGTACTGCTGCTCCAGCCATATGCGACGAGCAGCGGCTGGCTTGCGCTCCGCGTCGCCGACGGCCTCGCCGGTGTCCGCCGCGTCTTCGCCGCACGGCTGCGCCGCCGCATCCGGCGGGGGCGGCACTAGGATCTGTCTGAAGGTTTGCCCAGGAAGACGCGTCGTACGACGCGTTCGGCCGCGTGGCCGTCGTCATACGGGCAAAAGCGCGCCCGGAATGCCTCGCGTTGCTTCGCGGCGGCTGCGCTGGCGTACTCGCCGGTGCGCAGCACCTCGGCGAGCTGCTCGGGCGTGGTCGTCACCGAACCGGGTGGCTGCTGCAGCAGATCGAAGTAGACCCCGCGGGTCTGCCGATACCTCTCCCAGTCCGGTGCGTAGATCACGATTGGCCGGTCGAGCGTCGCGTAGTCGAACATCACCGATGAGTAGTCGGTGATCAGCACATCGGCAGCGAGGCAGAGGTCCTCGATCGAGGGGTGGGCGGAGACGTCCCTCACCCTGCGGGGCCCGGCGTCCTGGTGGTTTCTGGGCGCGTCGAAGTAGTGTGCGCGCACCAGCAGCACATGATCGGGGCCGAGCTGCGCGGCCAGCCGCTCCGGGTCGAGCGGGAGCTCGGCTTCGTCCTGGTAGTCGCGGTGCGTCGGGGCGTACAGCACAGCGGTGTGTCCCGGCTCGATGCCCAGCGCCTCGCGCAGCTGTCGCACTTCGTCGGCGGTGGCATTCACCAGCCGGTCGGCACGCGGGTAGCCGGTGGGCAGCACCTCGTAGTGGCCGGGAAAGACGCGTGTGAACACCTCGGTGGTGTGCGGATTCGGCAAGACGAGGAAATCCCAGCGCTCGCACTGCTCCACCAGGCGGTCGAAGTTGAAGCGGGCCGCGGCGACGGGGTAGTCGCGCAGGTCGGTGCCCATCTTCTTCAGCGGGGTGCCGTGTTGGGTCTGCACCAGTACCGAGCCGGGCCGCTTGGACAGCTCATAGGGGAAGTTCACGTTGTTGACGAGGTACTTCGCGCGGGCCATCGTCCGCAGATAGCGTGCCGAGCCGGCCACGATGTGATCGACACCGGGGGGGAGCGATCCGGCCCGCTCCTTGCTGACCACCCACACCCCATGCACACCGGGTGCCAGTTCGCGGGCCTTTTCGTAGATGGCCGCGGGATTGCAGGCGTAGCCGCGGTACCAATACGCGGCATAAACGGCGAGGTTCTCGTCGATCGGCAGCAGCAGACAGGCGCGGTAGTACGCGCGTCGCACGGCGGTCCCCGCCAGACGCGCCGCCCGGCGCGGGGCCCGGCGCGCGGGGCGCAGCGCGATCCGCAGCCGGTTGACCGGTTCGAGCGCCGCGTACGCCGCGAAGGCGTCCTGCTCCACCAGGCGGTACTGCACCCCTCGCAGCCCCGGTGGATAGGAGTACCCTTGCGGCCGGAACCGCCGGAAGTGCTCCGAGGCCCGGCGGAAGAAATCGCGCCGGAGGTGCTTTGGCACCAGGCCGGGGGTGGCGAGCACTGTCGTCGCGTGTCGCACGGTGCGGTCGAAGACGGCCTTGCGGAACTGACCGGCGGTGTCCTCCTCGCGGTCGATGAAGGCGAAGATCTGCTCGTACTGGCTGAAGAGGTCGAAGTGCTTGGGGCTTGCGGTGTTGGTGATCGCCCCTTTGCGACCGCGCCGGTAGTAGTAGCAGACGCGGTCGAGCAGGCTCAGCCGCTGCGCGGCCATCAGCACGGGATAGGTGACGGAGATGTCCTCGTAGTAGCCGCGGCCGAAGCCGACGTCGAGGCCGAGGAGGAACTGTCCGCGGATTACTCTGCTCCACGCGGTCATGACCAGATCAAGGACGCCGGTCCGCTCGGCGAGAGTGAATATCTCGGGGGCGTCCCGGAACAGGTGGGCGCGCACATCGCGCTCCACGCCGCCATCTGGGTAGGCGAGCGCGAAGTCGACAACGAGCATGTCCGGCCGGGCCCGCTGCAGGCGCTCAGCGACTGCCGCCAGTGCTCCCTCGGCCAGCCAGTCGTCGCTGTCGACGAACCAGATGTACTCGCCCGTGGCGCGGGCCAGGCCCTCGTTGCGCGCTTGCCCGAGACCGACGTTCTGCTCCAGATGCACCACGTGCAGTCGTGAGTCGCGGGCGGCGTACTCATCAAGGATTGCACCGCAGCTGTCGGGGGAGCAGTCGTCGACGGCGACGACCTCGACTCCGGAGAAGGACTGCCCGAGCAGGGAGTCAAGGCACTGGGGCAGATACTCCTCCACCCCGTACACCGGCAGGACGATGCTGATCAGCACCTGTTCCGACACGTAACCTCCGAGTATGCGCCCCTCTCCCTGTCGGACGGCAGCGGACAGGAGCGGAAAGGGACAGTAGCGCAGAGCAAGGATACGCGCGCAGCCGTGAGCCTGAGTCGTCGGTCGCAGCCGGCTTGGTGCCGGCTCGCCGCCGACTCCGGGTCGGCTTCAGCCTGTACGGCGTGGTTCGCTGCGGATCAGCGCGTCGGCGGCGTCGTTGACCGGTTGCGGCGTGCCCGTCAGGTCCATCACAAAGAGCGGCACGCTCAGTTCGTCGGCGCGCAGGCGTGCGTCGTGTGCGTATCCGGCGAGTGAGAAGATCGCGCCCGCTGCGTCCTCGTTGAGGCAGTTGAGCCACAGCGTCTCGATGTCACGGCGTGGGGTGCGGCTCGTCGACGAGTCGACCAGGGCGACGATGCCGTTGCCACGCAGGTCGACTCCGGTCGTGCTGCGATCATCGGCCTGGACCACATCGGTGTGGCCGAGCCATCTCAGATACTGTGCTGCCGCCGTCACCGCGTCGCGGCCGGTACGGATGGTCACCGGCCGGAACGGCGGACGGGGCACGGGTGCTCCCGAAGCGGGCGGTGCAGGATCCGGGCCCGGATCCTGATGCGTATCCGGGTGCCGGCCGGGCGACGATGGCGTGAAATCGTTCACCGGCAGTCGTAGCACCACGCCGCAGGAGCAGCCGAGTTCGGGCTGCGGCCAGTCGTTCGGCCGGTTGCACGTCGGACATCTCAGCGTGACCCAGGAATTTTTCCAGGTGCGGTGTTCCAGCTGTGCGGGCTCGCCGTCGGGCAGTATCGGCATGACCAGCGGCGCACCGCACGGGCAGGGGAACGTGGGCGGCGTGAACGTATGCACCTGGTGGCATGCCGGGCAGCGGACGGGCACGCTTTCGGCCATGCGGGGCTCCATGCAGTCTGGTTCTATGGACAGTTGTGGCTTCCAGGGTGCCACCTCACAGATCTGTTAGGGGAATTGGGAGGGCGTATAAAAAGTGTGTTTGCCGGGAGGCGTTGTTGAACCTTGGGGTCGGCGACGCGAGCGGCTAAGTTGGGCTGGTGCGATCGAAGGCGGAATCGACGATGGAGCCGTTCGATCTGTTGCAGTGCACCCGCACGGCGGTTGCCATGCGAGTCTCGCTGCAGGTCGGCGTGGCCGGGACGAGGGAGGGTGAGGTGTGACGAAGACCAGTCACCCCTTCATCGATGCGGTCAAGCCGCTTGTCGACGCCTTGGGCGGGGTCATGATGCCGCCCGACCAGGCGCGTGGCGACGATGTCGTTCTGTGTTGGGAGGGCAAGGAGGTGCTGGCCGTGCGATTGCCGCACATAGCCGACTCCCTTGCCCACATCCTCGCCGACCTGGAGCGCCGCAAGGGTCGCCCGCTCGCCGAACTTTGCCGCAAGGAGAAGCAGGCGGTGGTACGGGTCCTTGAGGAGCGCGGCGCCTTCTCGGTGCGGCACGGCGTCGAGACGGTCGCCTCCGCGCTCGGTGTCAGCCGCTTCACGGTGTACAACTACCTCAACCGCGAAGATGCCGTGAAGAACAATGGGTAATCGCTGATCTGCGTAGCGTGACAAGGCTGCGGCATCAGCCTTCCCCGGCGCGGCACACGCTTGATTTTTCCGCCAAGCCTGTCCCACGCAGGTCTCTCAAAGGCCGCTTCCATGACATCTCCCATCCTTCCGGGGATCGCCCGGCTCAACACCGCCGACGATGACACTGCCGCCGGCTTCCTCTACGAGGTCTGTACCAGCACTGCTTGGGTGCGCGCGGTGCTTGCCAAACGCCCGTTCGCCGGTCTCGACGAGCTGTGCGAGGCGAGTGACGTGGCGATGTCGGAACTGACGTCGGAGGATCTCGGTGCGGCCATGGCAGGCCACCCGCCGATCGGCAGGCCCAAGCCCGGCGACCCCGCCTCGGCGCGCGAGCAGTGCGGCATGACCGGCGCGTCGGATGAGCTCAAAGCCGAGCTGCTCGAACTCAACCTGGCTTACCAGGACAGATTCGGCCACGTCTTCCTCATCTGTGCCACGGGACTCACCGGGGAACAGATGCGGGACGCGGCGAAGGCCCGGATCGGCAACACTCCGGAGCAGGAGTACGAGATCGTCCGCACCGAGCTGGGGAAGATCAACCGCATTCGGCTGACCCGCCTTGCAGGACCCGCAGGACTCGCAGGACCCGCAGAAGGAGAATGACGACGATGACAGCTCCGGCGTCCGTATCCACGCACATCCTTGACACCAGCGTCGGGTGCCCCGCCGAGGGTGTCGCCGTCGAAGTGGCGGTCCGTTCCGGGGCCGATGCCCCGTGGGCCGCACACGGAGCGTCGAAGACCGATGCGGACGGGCGCTGCAAGGAACTGCCCGCCCTCCCCGAGGGCACTACCCACGTACGGCTCTGCTTCGAAGTCGAACCGTACTTCATCCGTATCCGTCAGCAAGAAGCCGAGGCTCAGCAGGCCGCCCCCCGCGCAAGGGGCAGCGGAGCTTTCTTCCCCGAGGTGGTGATCACGTTCGCCGTCGAGCCGGGTGAGCACTACCACGTACCGCTGCTGCTCAACCCGTTCGGTTACTCCGTGTACCGAGGGAGTTAGCGCAGATATGCCCACCATTCTCGGCCAGAACCAGTACGGCAAGGCGGAAACCCGCGTTGTCAAGATCACCCGTGACGGTGCCACGCATCACATCAAGGACCTCAATGTCTCCGTCGCCCTCTCCGGCGCCATGGACGAGGTCCACTACTCGGGCAGCAACACCAACGTGCTGCCGACAGACACCATGAAGAACACCGTCTTCGCCTTCGCCAAGGAATACGGCATCGAGTCTGCCGAGCAGTTCGGCATCCTCCTGGCTCGCCACTTCGTGACCAGCCAGGAGCCGATCCAGCGCGCCCGCGTCTGCATCGAGGAGTATGCGTGGGAGCGCATCGAGACTTCCGACAACACCTTCCGCTTGACCGGCTCCCACGAGGCCGAGCACTCCTTCGTCCGCACCGGCCAGGAGGCGCGCACCTCGCAGATCACCTTTGATGGCGAGCACTGGGAGGTCATCTCCGGGCTGAAAGACCTGACAGTGATGAACTCCACCAACTCGGAGTTCTGGGGTTACACCAAGGACAAGTACACAACGCTGCACGAGGCGTACGACCGCATCCTTGCCACCATGGTGCAGGCCGCCTGGCGCTTCAACTGGACCAGCGACGCCCTGCCGATGCCGGATTGGGAGCGCTCGTACACCGAGGCGAAAAAGCACCTGTTGCAGGCATTCGCCGAGACCTACAGCCTCTCGCTCCAGCAGACCCTGTACCAGATGGGCTCACGGGTGATCGACAACCGCTCGGAGATCGACGAGGTACGTCTGTCGCTCCCGAACAAACATCACTTCCTGGTGGACCTGGAACCGTTCGGCCTCGAGAACGACAACGAGGTGTACTTCGCGGCCGACCGCCCGTACGGCCTGATCGAGGGGACCATCCTGCGCGAGGGCGTCGAGGCACGTATCCCGGTCGACCACACCAACCTGTGACTGCCCGCCCAGCCGATCCAGAAACGCCGATCCAGAAACGCCGATCCAGAAACCAAGAGAACGAGAACGAGGCAGCACCATGGCAGCATCGGCAGCCCCCGGCAGCGCACCATCGCGCATCGTCATCGAGCAGTGCTCCATCGCGACCGTCGACGCCCATGACACCGAGTACTCCTCGGGCCATGTCGTCATCACCGGCTCTGCCAGTGGGCCGGGGCGCATCGAGTCGGTCGGCCAGGGCCCCGCGCCCACCGGCCTCGAATGCGTCGTCCGGCACATCAATGCCGAAGGACACCTGCTGACGCCAGGCCTGGTCAACACCCACCACCACTTCTACCAGTGGATCACCCGAGGTCTCGCCCAAGAGTGCAACCTCTTCGACTGGCTCGTCACCCTCTACCCGATCTGGGCACGGATCGACGAGCAGATGGTGTACGCGGCAGCCCAGGGCTCGCTTGCGGCCCTCGCCACATCCGGTGTGACCACGACGATGGACCACCACTACGTCTTCCCGCAGGGCACAGGCGACCTGCTCGGCGCCGAGATCCGTGCCGCCGCCGAGATGGGCATGCGCTTCTCACCGACTCGCGGTTCCATGGACCGCGGCGCATCGGACGGCGGCCTACCACCGGACTTCGCCGTCGAGACCACCGAGGCCGCGTTGATCGCCACCGAAGAAGCGATCAACCGCTGGCACGACCCGTCGTTCGACTCCATGCTGCGCATCGGCGTCGCCCCCTGCTCGCCGTTCTCCGTCTCCACCGAACTGCTGCGTGAAGCCGTGGTACTCGCCCGCAGCAAGGGCGTACGCCTGCACACCCACGGCAGCGAGACCGCAGAGGAGGAGAAATTCTGCCATGAGCAGTTCGGCATGGGCCCGACCGACTACCTGGAGTCCACCGGCTGGCTCGGTGAGGACGTATGGATGGCCCACTGCGTCCACATGAACGACTCCGACATCACCAAGTTTGCCGAAACCGGCACCGGTGTCGCCCACTGTCCGTCCTCCAACGCCCGCCTTGGCGCCGGTATCTGCCGTGTCCCGGACATGCTCGCTGCCGGAGTGCCGGTCGGCCTCGGCGTCGACGGCACCGCCTCCAACGAATCCGGCGAACTCGGCACCGAACTACGCAATGCCTTGCTCATCAACCGCCTCGGCACCCACCGTGAGAAGGCGCTGGGCGCCCGCCAGGCGCTGCGCCTAGGCACCTATGGCGGCGCCTGCGTACTCGGCCGTGAGCAGGAGATCGGCTCCATCGAGGCGGGCAAACTCGCCGACATCGCGCTGTGGAAGCTCGATGGGGTGCTGCACTCCTCCATCGCCGACCCGGTCGCCGCCCTCGTCTTCGGCGCTGCGGCACCGCTCACCTTGCTGCTGGTCAATGGCAAACCGGTGGTCGAAGGCGGCCGCCTGGTCAACGTCGACGAGGACACCATCGCGCGCAGCGCGCGCACCGAGGCCCAGCGCCTCGCGAAGCTCGCCGGTCTCACCGGCTGACATCCGACTTTCGGTGACGAGGACGCCGATGGCACACCGGTCGTTGTAGGTCACGACGGCGGTGGGCGGGTTGTCGTCGCCGTCGAGGAGATGCCGGGTGGCTCGTTGCTCCCTACCGCGTACCAAGTCGTTACTCGCCGTCAGGTGCTTTGCCGAAGGGAGGAGGAGCAGAGGTGAGATCATCCGGCCGGTGGACCTCGGCGCCCGTCTTGGGGGAGTAGACGACTGCGTCACCGTCTGCAGTCACCATGACCACACGACCGCCGAGATCTTCGGGAAGATCGCTTCTGGGTTCGGAGAGAAGTCGCAGGTCGGCGGGGGTATCGATGTCGCCGGGCGAAGAAATGTCCCCGCATTCGACCAAGGTGACAGCGCTCCCGCACTCCCTGAGATATGCGCGAGCGCCTTGATCACCTCGGGCGGAGGCGATGACGGCAGGCCAGTGATCGCAGCCGAAGAGCACGGGATGACCGCGGCTGCCGTCGTACCCGGCCATGGCGAGGCTCGTCGGCGACACGCCGGACGACAGCAGTCGCCGGACGGCCTGAGGACCGATGCCGGGCTGGTCGACGAGGGAGACGACGGCGGCCCGGGCGCCCGTTTCCTTGAGTGACCCCAGCCCGGCGCGCAGCGAGGAGCCCATGCCCTCCGCCCAGTCGGGGTTGTCGACCAGCGTGCACCAACCGAGATCGGTGGCCCGCTCCCGTACTTGCTCAGCGGCGGCACCGAGTACGATGTGCACCCCGTCGCAGCCGCCGTCGCGCAGTACTCGGGCTGCGTGTTCGACGAGCAGTCCGCCACGGTAGGCGAGCAGTGCCTTGGGCTGTCCGCCCAGCCGCCGTCCAGTACCGGCCGCGAGCACCACACCCGCCACGCTCGCCACAACCTGATCCATGCCGCTTGCATATCCCGTTTTCGGCGTACAGGGAAGCGGCGGCATGTCACGCGGACGTGTGAAAAGCTGCCAGATCTCCTTCGAACGAAGGTTTTTTCAGACCGATTTCGCTCTCCGTATGGCGCGATGTTCAGAGAGTCGCTTTTACTGGTCCGGGCCCCGGGCAGCAACCACGCGCCCGATGAGGCAGGGCCGACCCCAGGACGCCTGAGGGGGAGTAGCAGTGTCGAACGACCCGACTGGGCAATGCGCCCGGATCGTCGTACGCGCACCGGACAACGCATCGCACAATGTGCTGCCGGACAGCGCAGAGGACCCGCGGGTGACAGGGCTGCGTGCCGCCGTCGTCCGCCTCCGCCGCGAGCTTGCGGACTACCGTGTTCACCCGTCCGACCGCGAGGTCGCCGAGGATGAACTCGCAGCGCTCTACACGGCTGTCGCTGCGGGTGTCCTGGTCATAGACCGCCTCCGCGGCTCATTACTGGTCCTCACCGGCGCGTTGGGTTCAGTGAGCGCACTCGCCCCAGCCTTGGCGGAAGTCCGTGCCGCGATCGATATGTTCGGCCCCCTCCCCACGCCCCGCTCCCACAGCGAGGCGACTCCCGACTCCGGCTGACGCGTCCGCGCGCTCCAGGCCCTGTCCGACCCCAGGCCTGGACAGGGCCTGGAGCGCGCGAGCTGCCGGATCACGGTAAATTCCGGTGGAGGAAATGAGGGGGAACGAGGGGAAATAATGGGGAATGGGGCGGAAGGAAGAGAAAGGGCAGCGGGTGCCGCATGCACGCAATACTGATCAGCGGCTTCCGGCCGCAGGCCTTGTCCTGCGCTCCACGCGGGTCGTCACGCCCGCAGGTGAGCGTCCTGCGTCCGTCGCCGTAGCCGACGGACGGATCTCGGCCGTCCTGCCGTACCAGGCCGAGCTTCCGACCGGCGCCCGCATCGTGGACCTCGGTGACGACGCGCTGCTGCCCGGCCTCGTCGACACACACGTCCACATCAATGATCCCGGCCGCACCGAGTGGGAGGGCTTCAGCTCCGCGACCCGGGCCGCCGCCGCAGGCGGCATCACGACGCTGATCGACATGCCGCTCAACAGCATCCCGCCGACCACCACCATGAGCGCCCTCCAGATCAAGCGCGCCACCGCCCGGGACCAGGCCCACATCGACGTCGGCTTCTGGGGCGGCGCCGTCCCCGGCAACCTCAAGCAGCTGCGGTCCCTGCACGACGCCGGCGTCTTCGGCTTCAAATGCTTCCTGCTGCCCTCGGGCGTCGACGAATTCCCCCACCTCAGCCCCGCCGAGTTGGAAGCGGCGATGGCTGAGATCGCCGGCTTCGACGGTCTGCTGATCGTGCACGCCGAGGACCCGCATCTGATCGAGGCCGCGCCATCCGCGGACGGCAGCCGCCGCTACGCCGACTTCCTTGCCTCCCGTCCGCGCGACGCCGAGAACTCCGCGATCGCCGCGCTGATCGCACTCGCGCAGCAGCTCCGGGCGCGCGTCCATGTCCTGCACCTCTCCTCCTCCGAGGCCCTGCCGCTGATCGCTGCCGCCAAGCGCGAGGGCGTACGGATCACCGTCGAGACGTGCCCGCACTACCTCACCCTCACTGCCGAGGAAGTGCCTGACGGCGCCACGGAGTTCAAGTGCTGTCCGCCGATCCGCGAGGCCGGCAATCAAGACGCCCTGTGGGAGGGGCTCGCCGACTCCACAATCGACTGCATCGTCTCCGACCATTCCCCGTCCACCATCGACCTCAAGCTCCTCGACACCGG
>Ga0213875_10002801_pt1 | contig 10253 bp, 12 predicted proteins | sample BarmaccomBMRX_R8_FD_160105 | JGI IMG/M metagenome (GOLD analysis project Ga0213875, IMG submission 160105) | Root-associated microbial communities from Barbacenia macrantha in rupestrian grasslands, the National Park of Serra do Cipo, Brazil - RX_R8 | ecosystem: Host-associated > Plants > Roots... | reverse complement strand
GCCAGCCAGCACGTGTACGCCGAGCACGCCGGGCACAACATCCACCTCGACGAACCAGAAGCGGTCATCAGGGCCCTGCGCGACATGGTCACCCGCTGCCGGTCGTAACCTCCAGTAGCGATCAGAACGGTAACGCTGACAGGAGGATGCTGAGCGGTGAAGCTGACCAAGCACGAGCACGCCTGCGTGGTGGCGGAGAAGGACGGTACGTCGATCGTCATCGACCCGGGCTCGTTCTCCCAGAACGCGGCCGAGATCATCGCCGGCGGCGACGTCATCCTGATCACTCACGAGCACTTCGACCACGTCAACGTGGACGCGATCAACGGTGCCCTGGCCGACCGGCCGGACCTCAAGGTGTACGCCCCCGAATCGCTGCGCAAGCTGTTCGGTGACCACACCGGCCAGTTCAACCCGGTGACGGCCGGCGACCAGCTCGAGCTGGGCGCGTTCGACGTCACCGTGCACGGCTGGCAGCACGCGGTCATCCACCTGGCCATCCCGGTCGTCGCCAACGTCGGCTACCTGCTCGACGGCACCGTCTACCATCCCGGCGACGCCTACTTCGTCCCCGAGGTGCCGGTGACCACGCTGCTGCTGCCGACCAGCGGCCCGTGGATGCGGGTGGGCGAGGCCATCGACTACGTCCGCGCGGTCCAGCCCGAGCAGACCGTGCAGATCCACGAGGCGCTGCTCAGCGACATCGGCCTCGGCCTGGCCGGCAACCTGCTGGGCCAGAACGGCCCCACGGGTACCTCGTTCACCCAGGTCCCGGTCGGCCAGTCGCTGACCGTCTGACCAGCCCGCCGCACCCGAGGGGCGCCCGCGTTTCAACGGCGCGCGCCTCGGCTCCTACAGAGATGGCGACCGCAGTGCCGCTACGGCTAGCTGCGGCGGCTAGCGGGGGGATTTGGGCAGACTTTTTGGCAAATGCTGCCAAAAAGTCTGCCCAAATGGAAAGTACCCATCGGCTGCCGAGGCTTTGGTGGTGCGCGTGGCGTGTGGGCCGGGTGGGAGCGCCATCGGCGCGGGGGTGGCCCGCCTGGTCCATCCCGGCGCCCGCGCGGCAATCGGCGATGGTCATTGACGGCGACTGTTGGTGACGGCGGCGCAGATCAGTGCAGCAAGATCATCAGATCTTGCTGAAGTGACAGAAGCGCAGGTCATGGCGTTGGTTCGCCCCCCTGGGCAATGTCTGGGCAATCTGAGGGTTCAGTAAAGGCTTTTTCGATTGCCCGGCGGGCCCGGTCGGCGCCGGACGGCATCAGGTGGCAGTAAGTACGGAGAGTGAACCCTGGGTCGGAGTGCCCGAGGTACTCGGCCAGGGCCCGGGGGTCTACGCCGTCGGCGAGCAGTTGCGATGCGTAGTAGTGCCGGAGCTGATGAAACCCGTTTTCCCTGCCAGGGGTCAACCCGGCGGCGGTGAGCGCCGGGTGCCAAACGTATCGGTTCCAGTCGTTGCGCCAGATAGCTCCCCGGTCGGGCTTGGTGAACATCAGGGCGGCCGTCACCGGCTTACCCGCCGGGCTCTCCCACGGCAGAGTCACCGGCACGGCGGGATGGGCGGCCAGGTGCGCCGACAGGCGGTAGGCGATCACGTCAGAGAGCGGCACGTCGCGCTCCTTGTTGCCCTTCGGCGGTGCGAACACACGGCGGCCGCCGACGATCTTGACCTGGCGCCGCACGTGCACGATCTTCCGGAGCCAGTCCACGTCATCAGGGGAGAGGCCAAAGACCTCGCCCTGCCGAAGGCCGGCTCCGGCCCCGGCGTCTGTCATCGCGGCGTAGATGTCCGCCAGCTCGGCCTGGATCGCTATGACCTGGGTAGTAGTCCAGGGAACGATCTTGCGCGCGACTGGCCGCGGTGCCTTGACGGACTTGTCGCGGCACGGGTTCTTGGTGATCCGCTCATCGGCAATCGCCGCTTCGAGGACCGTGGAGAGCGTGCCCTTGACCAGCTTGATGGTGGACGGGGCCATGCCCGTGCTCTGCAGGCCGCGCAGCCACGCCTGAATGGCGCTCGGGCGACGGGACAGATCGGCCAGACGGTAACCGCCAAGGCCTGGCGCTCGGCCGGGCTCGGCCGCCAGGGCGCCGAGGATGTGCAGGCGCAGCCGCGTCTCCACGCGCTCGCGAGTCGACGGCCCGAAGGTCTGCGCCGGAAACCAGACATCCATGGCGTAGCGTCGCAACGTGATGTTCCCGGCATCCGGGTCGGTGTAGACGCCGCGCGCTACGTCAGTGCTGACCTCCCGGGCGAACTTCTCGGCCTTCCGCTTCTCGCCATCGTGAAAGCTCTCGGACCGCTGGCGGCCGTCCTGATCGATGTAGTGGACCCGGTACCGGCGCCCGGTGCCGTAGCGATCGGACTGAACGCTGGTTTTCGTGCCGTCCGGCCCCTTGACGGTGCGGTACCAGCGGTCCTCGACCGAGGCCATCAGCCGGCCTTACCTTTGCGGCCCTGCGGCAGCTTCCCTCGTCGGCGGGCTTCCCGCACCCAGCTCCTGGCTGTCGCTATCGGCACACCCGCTTCCTCTGCGATCTTGAGTGCAGGAGCCCGAGTTTGCGGAGCATACTCCCGGTATGCGGCTGCGACCTGCGCATAGAAGCTGTCTGGGTCGGTTCCGGTGGGCCGGGTCAGTGGCGGCCTGGAGCTGTCCTGCTCGACGGGAAGGCCGTCTGGCGCATTTCGGGCCCGCTCGCGTAGTACGGCCAGCGAAGGCTCCCTCTCTGGGTCTACGAGAATCTGCTGCCCGAAGCTCTCGTGCATCGTTTCGCCGATTGTGTACGGGTCCCACTCGCCCAGGAGATTCATGATCAGGCCGAGGCGGCCAACTGGCACGTCGCGCAGGGATGTGGCCGTGATCTCCGGCCCATGCACGTAGACATCAGTGATTTTCCAGGTTCCACCGTCGTCGCTGACCTTCATGTGGGCGGCGCCCCCCTCGGGCAACTTGACCGACCACCACACGGCAAACGGTCGGCCGAGCTCTGGATCTTCGCTCAAGGCCGACGTGATCTCAGCGTAGAGGTCGGCCGGGCCCTGTTCCGGGCGGCTGTCCTCATCAGTCATGAACCCATTTTACTTGACCACCTAACTCAGGTCAACCGACACGCACACTCGGCGACTTACTAAGACCAACGGCTCTGTGATGGTATACTGGTGCAGTCGCCGAGTTAGGTGACCCGGTGGACGAAACGACGGAGGTCTGGCAAATGGCCAACCAGGAGGCGGAGTACCTGACGCTCCTTGAAGTCGCGGAGCGGTACCGCACCACAGAATCGGTCATCCGGTACTGGAGGCATGTGGGCTACGGGCCCAAGGGCCTTGTTGTGGGGCGCCGGGTGCTCTACCCGATCTCGGAGATCCACAAGTTCGACCGCAGCCTGGCCGAGCAGCTCGCGGCGGGATGAGCCAGAACGTCGTCCGCCATGTGACGACGCCGTGCAAGCGAAACGGCCCCGCCTATCAGGCGGGGCCGTCCAAAGATCACGTTCAGCCCTCTTGCCCAGGAACTGAACAGAAACTGCTATCTGCTGCCGCAATCATACCTCACCGTAGTGCCGACCCGCATGTGCACTGCGTTACCGGCGTGTTCCGGCGGCGTCCTTGGAGATGCCTGTCATGGACAACCGCACCAGCACCGCAGAGGGGGCGGCTCCCCAGCCAGTCCCGGCGTGCCCATACCCGCCGCATGGCCCATGCCCCGAGTGCGGGGTCTGGCCGCTGCGCACCGCGGTACAAGACCTCCGGCGCGATCTGACCGGGCTGGAGGCCGCAGCATGACTGCCGAGGTTGCCGAGGTGGCCGAGATCGCCGAAGTGGCCGAAGTGGCCGAAGTGGCCGAAGTGGCAGCCCCTGATGTTCGGGCCCTTGTTCACGCCCTGGTCGCCGCGCTCGACCCGGCCGCGGAGATCGAGCTGCGGCGCGTGCTCTGCCGTGATGCCTACCGGCGCGGGTTCGCGGCCGGCCGGATGTCGGGATACAGGCAGGCGAACGCCGAGAGAGACCGGGCCTGGAACGCGATCGCCCGGCCGGTGGCCCGAGGTGGCCCATCATTCGTTGAGGTCGAAACCAGGCGCTGGGGCCCGGAGGGGCGCGCGAGCTTCGGCGCCCCCCGGTTCGGTGACAACTCGCCCAGAAAGGCGTCAGCAGCATGACGACTCAGCCCGAGACCGTGGAGGACGAGGCCGCCGGGAACGATCTGGAGCAGATCGAGATCGGCACCGGGCCCCAGACCATCCGGGCGCTCCGCGAGGCGATCGACGCCGGCCAGATCCCGCAGACCTACGTCCGGGACGGCCGCGTGGTCCACGTGGAGCGGGTTTCCGGCACGGCGGCGGCCGGGACCGGTGACCGGGACTCGCCACTCCCGGTCGCTGCCAGCGAGGTCGTCCCGGCCGGCCTGGCCCAGCTGCTGGCTACGCACACGTTCACGTTCCGCACGAAGACGCGGAAGGCCGACAGCGGCGTGCAGGAGACCTACCGCGAGGAGGTGACCCCACACCCGGCGGCGCTCAACGCCGCGCTGGCGCCAAAGGAGTGGCCGAGCCTGCGGCCGCTGCACGGCATCGTCGGGGCGCCGGTGCTGCGGCCGGACGGCACGCTGCTGCAGGACCCCGGATACGACCGTGCGACCGGCTTGTACCTGGCCAGCAAGGTCCCGCTCAGCCGTGTTCCGGAAGCGCCGACCGCCGACCAGGTCCAGGCCGCCCGCGAGTTCCTGTTCAGAGTGTTCCTGGGCGACTTCCCCTGGGTAGGCGTGGCCGACAAGGCCAACTACCTGGCCCTCCTCGCCACGCCCATCCTGCGCAGCTACCTGCAAACACTGATCCCGTTCAGCGTGGTCACCTCGACCATGCCCGGCTCAGGCAAAACGATCCTGACCTGCGGCCTCGGAATGCTCTACGGCCAGCGCATCCTCACCTGGACCAACGACGACGCCGAGCTGCGCAAGGCGATCACCTCGGTCCTGGCCGACCCGGTGGGCACGATCATCTTCGACAACCTGGCCGAAGGCAGCGTGATCGACTCCGCCGTGCTGGCCCGGCTGATCACCGACCGGACCTGGGCCGACCGGCAGCTCGGCAAGAACACCACGGTGGCGTTCACCAACGACCGGGTATGGACAGCGACCGGCAACAACCTCCAGCTCGGCGGCGACATGAGAACCCGGTCCGTCCTGGTCGGCCTGAACCCCGACACACCCCGGCCCGAGGAGCGCACCGGGTTCAAGATCCCCAACCTTGACCAGTGGATCCTGGAGGCCGCCAACCAGCGCCAGGTCCTGTGGCACCTCCTGATCCTGGTCGCCGACTGGACCCGGGCCGGTGCTCCCCGCCGCACCGGCATCACCATGCGCCAGTTCACTCCCTGGGCTGAAGCGCTCGCCGGTTTCCTCGACCACCACGAGGTGCCCGGCTTCCTGGCCAACGTGGACACCGTCCGGGACATCGACGACGACGAGGCCGACTGGACCGCGTTCTTCGCCCAGTGGCGCGAGATCTTCGCGGACGAGGAGGTCAGCAGCAACCAGCTGCGCACCTCCGCCCAGCTGGACGTCTCCGGCTACGACCGGTGGCAGGGCACATTCCGCGCCGACAGCCGCGGCCGCCCCCTCAGCGTGAAGTCCCTCGGAAGGCTGCTCAACGGACAGAACAACCGCTACCGGGGAAACGGCCGATACCAGCTCGTATGCCGCATGGATCCGCACAAGAAGGTGAAGCTGTGGAAGGTCGTCGAGCGGCTCCCCTGACAGCGGCCCTTAGGCGGAGTGGCAAAACTAACCCCGCAAACCCCGCAAACCCCGCAGCACCCGTGATGACCTGCGGAAACATGGCTGAGGGGCCGTGGAATCAAACCCCGCAGCCGAACCCCGCAAACCCGCAAACCCCGCAAGGTTGCGGGGTTTGCGGGTTTAGCCGTCTGAGCCAAACCCGCAAACCCCGCAACCCTTACACCCACTGTGAACTGGGGTTTTCTCTCTCGCTGCGGGGTTTGCGGGTTTGCGGGTTTGATTCCGTGCGCGCGTATGAAAAACGATCGCAGTAACGAGGGGAGTGGCATGGACACTGACGAGGAGTTCGAGCGGGCGCTGTATGCCGACGCTGGCCGGGCCTACGTGCCGGGTGTGGCCACGATGACCGAGGCCGAGCTGAGCGCGCGCGTCCAGGCGATGGTCGACGAGCGCGGCCTGTGGGGATGGTGCTTCTACGACTGGCGGCGCCGGTCCGCGCCAGGCTGGCCAGACTGGGTCATCGGCGGCAGCGGCGGCCTTCTGCTCCGCGAGCTGAAAAGCGTGCACGGAACAGTCAGCCCGGAACAGCGGACCGCGGCCACGATCTTTCACCGGTCCGGCCTGGACTTCGCTGTCTGGCGGCCTGCTCAGCTTGGTGACGGCACGATCGCCCGTGAGCTGGACACCATCATGGCCGCGGCCGCGGCACCGGAGCCGAGCACGTGACCAGGACGGCCCCGGCGGCCACGCGGCGCCAGCGTTCCCTGGAGCCGGTAGTGGTGACCTGCCGTCGCTGCGGCGGCGGGTTCACCTCCCGGGCCCGGCACATGGTGACGGTCCGCTGTGCTCACTGCGGGCACGCCAACCGGGTGCGCCGCGACCAGCCCGTGCATGCAAGCCCGACGCCCCCGGCCGCCGAGCCGGTGATTCCCCGGCCCGCGCCTTCGGCCGCGCGTCCACCGGCTCCGGTCGCCGCTGCGGCCGGTGATGACGCCCTGGACGATGACGACGGCGAGACCTACATCCGCGACGGCCGCGGCCAGCTGGTGCTCGCCGAGTGGACTGGGGACGGCCGCTTGGTCCCGGCCCGGCTATCGCCCGGCCGCCAGCGCCAGGAGATGATCCGGCGCGGCTACCAGGAGAACCCAGACGCGCCGCCCGGCGGCTGCCACATCACTGAGACCCAGCCCGTTGTCCAGCCGTGCCCGCTGGCGGCGGCCGAGTCGGTGAACGGGCTCCGGGTGTGCAGCGCACATCACCATGCGCTGACCTCCAGCCTGAGGTTCCCAGCGACTTCGCACACCTGATCTGCACACGAAATCCTGCACACCACGTTTTAATCCAGATTAAGTGCTCGGTATGCGTGCCGCGCGTAATTTCGCATATAATTTTATGCGGCATTTCTTTGCTGCTTTCCTGATGGCATCCGTGATATAATTAGCACAGCTAACTTTCTGGCGTGACCGCCGGGAAGGTCTGGGGTGACTTGATCTGCTTCCCCTGGTGATGGTCGTCCGCATCCTTGACAGGGTGGGCGAGGAGGAGTTGGTGAGTGCGTGATGAACGGTGGTTTCCAGCATTCCATCGCTGGCGGCAACGGCAACCTGGTTGTCACTGCGCTGCAATCACCCAACTTCGTTTCCGGGGTGTCGGGCTGGCAGATTGATAAAAACGGCAACGCTGAATTCAATTCGATCGTCCTGCCGCCATCGGCTAAGGGCGTGCAGGTCACTTTCGCGGCCACCGCACCAGCTTCCCCGAACGTCGATGACCTCTGGTACAACACCGGTTCCGGCAATGAGCTGTCCCAGTGGAACGGGTCGGCGTGGGTGGCCTACCAGTACGGGACCGGCGCGATCGGCCCCGGGTCGATCACCGCTTCGCTGATCGCGGCCAACACCATCACCGCCTCGCAGCTGGCGGCCGGGATCGTGTACGCCGGCATCGTCAACGGCACCACCATCAGCGGCGCCCAGGTCGTCGCCTACGGCACCTCGGGTGAGATCCTCGTCTACTCCGGCACCCCGGCCTCGGGGAACCTGATCGGCGCCTGGTCAGGGGCGTCGGGCACCGACAGCCACGGCAACAGTTACCCCCAGGGCCTCAGCGTGGGCGCCGCGGGCACCGGGCAGGTCCTCCTGTTCGACAACGGCGGCCAGGGCGTCCTCAGCTTCGTCAACACCGGTTTCGGCAACGGCAGCCTGTTCGGGGGAGTATCTGGCACCTACGCCTATGTGGTCCTGACCGGACCGGGCAACACCGTGACCGGGCACACCGACTACGCCGAGAACGCCCTGTTCTCCAGCGACGGGGTATCCAGCTCGGCCAGCGAAGAATTCATCTACTGGGACGCCAACGGCTCCTCGCACGCCTACAGCCTGATGAACTGTGGCGGCTTCCAGATCGCGGCCGGGTCCATCGCCGCCGTGCAGCCGGGGACCGGCACCAGCTCGACCAACCCGGCCAACACCGAGACCTGGCACTACGTCGGCACCAGCGGCCAGCCCGGTTTCGGATCCGGCTGGTCGAACTACGGCACCGGGTTCGCCAGCCTGGCCTTCCGGCTGCTGCCCACCGGGAACGTCGAGATCCGCGGCAAGGTGGCACCCGGCAGCGCGAACTCGACCATGTTCACGCTCCCGACCGGGTACCGGCCCGCCACCGAGCAGCAGCTGCCCTACGCCGTGACCAACCTGAGCACCACGACCACGGCCGCCTGGCCCCAGCCCGCCTTCAACATCCAGACCAACGGGAACGTGACCCAGAACGGCAACGCCACGCCCAACGCGGCCGGCATCTGGATCGCCGGGGAATTCTCCTTGACGATCTGACCGCCTCCGTGTCCACCGGAAGGTTGCACCATGACCGGCCTCCTCAGCGGGAGAACGGCTAGTCGGTCGGCCGCTCCTGCGGGGCGGCGCTCCGGGGCCCTCGCTGATGGTCGCCTCCGGAGCGGCATCTATGCAGGTCAGCAACGCAGAGTTATGTTTGGCGGGAACCGTGTGCAGCGGTCCCTACACTGGGGCCCTCAAGTCGCACTGGACGGGCGTGCGACACTACGGGAAACGGGGAATATACGGCGTGAATAGGGCAGGGAGGTGGACGCCGGGCATGGCGCATGTGCAGGACGTGGCGGCGTACATCCTCCGCAAACAGGGCCGCATCACGGCGATGAAGCTCCAGAAGCTGTGCTACTTCGCCTACGGGTACCACCTCGCGTGGGAGGAGCGGCAGCTGTTCCCCGAGCGGTTCGAGGCGTGGGCCAACGGGCCGGTGTGCCGTGAGCTGTACGCCATGCACCGCCGCCAGCTGCACCTGGATGAGGACAGCATTGGGGGCAACCCGGACGCCCTGGACCAGGGCGAGGCCGAGTCGGTCGACCTGATGCTCCAGGCCTACGGCCGGTTCAGCGCGCACCAGCTGTCGGAAATGACCCACGCCGCGGGGCCATGGGTCAAAGCCCGGGCCCGCGACAAGGCCGAGGCCCTGGAACCCAGCTGCGAGCCGCTCACCGACCCGGAGATCTTCGAGTTTTTCGACGCCCTGGCCTCGCTTGACGCCGATGACCAGGAACGGCGGTAAGCGCCGCCCCTCGCTGCCCCCGGACCCTCCGCGCAAGGAGTCCCCGCGGACGCTGCCCGGCCTGCCCGATTCGGGCAGTTCCGGTGAGCGGATCTGCTGGCGGTTCCGGCACCTGGACCTCGAGGGCCCCTGGAGCCTGGGCGCCCTCGGTGGCGGCGAGCTGGGCGAGCTGATGAAGGCGCTGGCCGGCTTCGAGTCGATGACTATGGCCGAGGCGTTCAGGGGCGGCCACCCGGGCAAGGACTATGACGTGGAGGATCTGCCCACGGCGCTGGCCCTGGACCGGCTGGACGCGATCGGCATGGGCGACCTGACCAAGATCTCCCGGTTCCGGATCGACGGCCGCGGCCGCCTCTACGGGATCAGGTGCGAGAACGTCTTCCACGTCATCTGGTGGGACCCCAACCACGAGGTCTGGCCGTCGGAGAAGCGCCACACCTGACGCCAGGGCTAACTGGACGGGCACCTGCACCGAGGAGCGGGCCGTGGAGACCGCCGACATCGTGAATCCCGGTGGAGTGGTATTCCCTGGTCCACGAGGCGGAACGGCCGCGAGCGGCCGCCCTGGAGCCACGCGCTGGCATCACCGGGCCGGGCTCTCCCGGTGCGCCCGCGAGGCTAGGGGTCAGGCTGGCCGCTCGCGCAGGAAGGCTCCGGCCAGGACCTGGAACTCCTCCAGGTCCTGGCCGTCGTAGTTCTTGGTCCGGAGCCAGCTGTCGACCTGCCGGGGGCTCCAGTCGCCCCGGCCGGCGTTGTCCGGGTCCTCGCGCCACTTCGCGATCAGCCGGGGTGGCTCGGCCAGCGAGTGGTTCACCTCGCCGAGCTGCCGCAGATGCTCCCGGTAGCTGCCGATCACGTCCGGGCCGGCCAGGTAGTCGCCGAAGCCACGGAGGTCGAAGGCGTCAGGCATGGCCCATCCCCCACGGCGGCCCG
>Ga0213875_10002800_pt1 | contig 10256 bp, 9 predicted proteins | sample BarmaccomBMRX_R8_FD_160105 | JGI IMG/M metagenome (GOLD analysis project Ga0213875, IMG submission 160105) | Root-associated microbial communities from Barbacenia macrantha in rupestrian grasslands, the National Park of Serra do Cipo, Brazil - RX_R8 | ecosystem: Host-associated > Plants > Roots... | reverse complement strand
GTGCCGATCTGGATCGCCGCGCGTGATCCGAACAGCCACGATTTTGCGGTCGCCAGCGGCTGCAACGTGCAGGTCACGCCGCTCTCGGCCGGCGACGGCGAGATCACCGCGCTGATGGACCGCTTCCAGACCGCGGTCGCCGCGCATCCGGAGGTGAAGCGCCCAAAAATCATGCTGCTGCAACACACCTTCGTCGCGGACGGCCCGGCCGACACCGCGGCGCTGGTCGATGATCTCAGCAGGTTCTACGGCCTGTTCGGCGCCTGGTTCGCCAACAAGCGCCCGGTCACGCAGGCGATCATGGCGCCGCTGACCGACGAGGAGCGCGCGGCCATGCCGCAATTCGCGCCCGAAAAAATCGCGAAAAACCTGGTGATCGGCGAGCCCGACGCGGTGATCGCGCGGCTGAAAAACTACCAGGCGCTCGGCTTCGACCAGTTTTCCATCTGGATCGACTCCGGCATCGGCCATGCGCGCAAGAAGAAGTCGCTCGACCTGTTCATCCGCCATGTGATGCCGGCTTTCGCGTGAACCCGGGAATGGCCATGACCCTGCACCGTTTCCAGCACTTCATCGCCGGCGCGTTCTGCGACGCCACCGAGACCTTTGAGAGCATCGACCCCTCCACCGAACAACCCTGGGCGGTGATGCCGGCGGCGAGCGCGGATGACGTGGACCGCGCCGTGCAGGCGGCGCATCGCGCGCTGCTCGCACCGGAATGGGCCGATATGACGCCGACCGCGCGCGGAAAACTTCTGGTGCGCCTCGGCGACCTCGTGGCCGAGCATGCGAACCGGCTCGCCGAGCTCGAGACGCGCGACACCGGAAAGATAATCCGCGAGACGCGGGCGCAGATCGGCTACGTCGCCGATTACTACCGCTACTTCGGCGGCCTCGCCGACAAGCTGCAGGGAGCGCACCTGCCGGTGGACAAGGCCGACATGGACGTAACCCTGCGGCGCGAGCCGATCGGCGTCGTCGCCGCGATCGTGCCGTGGAATTCGCAGCTTTTTCTGTCGGCCGTAAAGCTCGGCCCGGCGCTCGCCGCCGGCTGCACGGTGGTGCTGAAGGCGTCCGAGGACGGGCCGGCGCCGCTGCTGGAATTCGCGCGGCTGATCGACATGGCCGGGTTTCCCAAGGGCACGGTCAGCGTGCTGACCGGCTTCGGCGAGCCCTGCGGCCGGGTGCTGACCAGCCACTCCCTGGTCTCCCGCGTTGCCTTCACCGGTGGCCCCGCCACCGCCAAACACATTGTGCGCAACACCGCGGAAAATTTTGCGCATACGACGCTCGAGCTCGGCGGCAAGTCGCCGGTGATCGTGTTCGAGGACGCCGATCTCGACAGCGTGTCCAACGCCGTCGTCGCCGGGATTTTCGCCGCGAGCGGCCAGAGCTGCGTCGCGGGCTCGCGGCTCTACGTGCAGCGGGGCGCCTACGGCCGGCTGCTCGACATCCTCCAGCACAAGGCCGAGCGCATCGTCATCGGCGACCCGCAGGATACGCGCACCGAAATGGGCCCGCTGGCGACGCGGCGGCAGCGCGACGCGATCGAGGCGGTGCTTGCGCGCAGCGTCGAGGCGGGCGGCACCGTCGTCACCGGCGGCCGGCGTCCGGCGTCACAGCCGCGCGGCTTCTATTTCGAGCCGACGATCGTCAGCGCCTCCGGCAACGCCGTGCCCTGTGTCGCCGAAGAATTGTTCGGCCCGGTGCTCAGCGTGATGCCGTTCGAGGACGAGGCCGATGCGCTCGCGCAGGCGAACGACTCGCGCTACGGCCTCGCCTCGGGGTTATTCACCTCCAATCTCAGCCGCGCACACCGGGTGATCCGGCGGCTGCGCGCCGGCATCGTCTGGGTCAACACCTACCGCGCCGTGTCGCCGATTGTGCCGTTCGGCGGCTATGGCCTGTCGGGGCTCGGGCGCGAGGGCGGACTTGAATCGATCCTCGACTACACGCGCACCAAGTCTGTCTGGGTCCGCACATCCGACGCGCCGATCCCCGACCCCTTCGTGATGCGGTGAGACGATGATCTACGAAATGCGGACCTACCGCCTGAAGCCCGGCGCCGCGCCGGCCTATCTGAAGCTCGTGGGCGAGGAGGGCATCGCGGTGCAGCGGAGCCATCTCGGGCAGCTCGCCGGCTATTTCGCGTCCGACATCGGCCCGCTGAACGAGATCGTGCACATCTGGGCCTACCAGGACCTCAACGATCGGGCGGCACGGCGGGCGGCGCTGTCGGCAGATGAACGCTGGCGGGCATTCATGCCGAAGATCCAGGCCCTCATCGAGACGATGGAGAGCAAGATCCTGCTGCCTGCGGAGTTCTCGCCGCTGCAATAACTGTCGCTTTGGAAGGACCAAGGAGGAAACCCATGAACGTCACCCGCAGAACCGTGCTTTACGGCGCCGGCCTGTCGCTGCTCGGCGCTCGTGTCGGCTCGGCCGCCACGAACGAAATCGTCTTCACCTCGTGGGGCGGCACGACGCAGGACGCGCAGAAGAAGGCGTGGGCCGATCCGTTCCAGAAGAGCAGCGGCATCCGCGTGCGAATGGACGGGCCGACCGACTACGGCAAGCTCAAGGCCATGGTGGACAGCGGCAATGTCAGCTGGGACGTGGTGGACGTGGAGGGCGATTTTGCGGTCGCCGCCGCCAAGCAGGGCCTGCTCGAGCCGATCGACTTTTCCGTCGTGGACCGCACCCAGCTCGATCCGCGCTTCACCTCCGACCACTACGTCGGCAGCTTCTACTATTCGTTCGTGCTCGGCTTCAACAAGACCGCGCTCGGCAAGGAGCCGAAATCCTGGGCCGACCTGTTCGACACGAAGGGCTTCAGCGGCAAGCGCACCTTCTACAAATGGTCGGCGCCGGGCGTGCTGGAGATCGCATTGCTGGCCGACGGGGTGCCCGCCGACAAACTGTATCCACTCGATCTTGATCGCGCTTTCAAAAAGCTCGACACGATCAAGTCCGACATCGTTTGGTGGAACGGCGGCGCGCAGTCCCAGCAATTGCTGGCGTCCGGCGAGGCGGCGCTCGGCCAGTTCTGGAATGGCCGCGTGTTCGCGGTGCAGAAGGACCAGGAGGGGATCGGCATTTCCTGGAACCAGAACCTCACCGCCGCCGACTTGCTGGTCGTGCCCAAGGGCACGAAAAACAAGGCGGAGGCGATGAAGTTTTTGGCCGTCGCGACCGCCGCGAAGCCGCAGGCCGACATGGCCGCAGCGACGGACTACGCGCCGATCAACACCGACGCGGCGAAGCTGCTTCCGGCCAACGAGCGGGCGACGCTGCCGGACCAGCATACCGATGGCCAGATCAATCTCGACATGAACTACTGGGCCGACCACCGCGAGGACATCGGCAAGCGCTGGTACGAGTGGCAGGCCAAGTAGCACGGCAGCGGACCGGAACGCGGCTCGACACGTGGGGAGGAGACGATGAGCACGACAGCAATGGCATTTCCAGGCAACCGCGCGGTCACACGCCGCCCGCGCAGGGTCTCGGGATTCTGGCCGACCTCGCCGGCGCTCGCGCTGCTCATCGTCTTCTTCGTCGCCCCGCTGCTCGGCCTGCTGCTGCGCAGCGTGCTCGATCCGCATCCCGGCTTGCAAAACTATGCCGAGGTGTTCGCGTCCACGACCTATCTGCGCATCTTCATGAACACCTTCATCGTGGCGACGGTGGTCACCACGGCGACATTGCTGCTGGCCTTTCCGGTCGCCTGGTTCCTCGCCGTCGCGCCGCGCCGCTGGGCGTCGCTGCTGTTCGCCGTGATCATCCTGTCGATGTGGACGAACCTGCTGACCAGGACCTACGCGTGGATGGTGCTGCTGCAGCGCACCGGCATCATCAACAAGACGCTGATGAGCTGGGGCGTCATCGCCGCGCCGTTGCCGCTGATCAACAACCTGATCGGCGTCACGATCGGCATGACCTACATCATGCTGCCGTTCATGGTGCTGCCGCTGCAAGGCACGATCCGCAGCCTCGATCCCGCGACGTTCCGCGCGGCCTCCCTGTGCGGCGCCGGCCGCCTGCAGGTGTTCACGCGCGTCTTCGTGCCGCTGGTCGCCTCAGGCATCGGCGCCGGCGTGCTGATGGTGTTCGTGATGTCGCTCGGCTACTTCGTGACGCCGGCGCTGCTCGGCGGCACGTCCAACATGATGCTCGCCGAGCTGATCGCCCAGCTCGTGCAGTCGCTGCTGAACTGGGGGCTGGCCGGCGCCGCGGCGCTGATCCTGCTGGTCGTCTCGCTCGGCATCTACGCGATCCAGTTCCGCTTCTTCGGCATCCGCGCCGCAGGCGAGGTGGAGTAAACCCATGCTGCTCGATTTCGACCGCCTCGGCGCATTGCGCGCGGTGCTTTCGGGCATCGCCGTCCTGGTCGGCGCCTTCCTGCTGCTGCCGGTGATCGTCATCGTGCTGCTGTCGTTCGGCTCGTCGCGCTACCTGCAGTTCCCGCCGCCATCCTGGACACTGCACTGGTACACCGACCTGTTCAACGATCCCGACTGGCTGGCGTCGTTCGCGACCAGCGCCGAGATCGCGATCGTCGTCGCGATCGTCGCGACCCTGCTCGGGCTGATGGCGTCCTTCGGCCTGACGCGCGGACGGTTCCGCGGCCGGGAGACGCTGCGCGCGGTGTTCATGACGCCGATGGTGATGCCCGTCGTGGTGTTCGCCGTCGCGCTCTACGCATTGTTCCTGCGCCTGCAGCTCAACGGCACCTTCATCGGCTTCGTGATCGCCCACCTGGTGATCGCGCTGCCCTTCGCGATCATCTCGATCTGCAACGCGCTCGAAGGGTTCGACAAGAGCATCGAGGACGCCGCCGTGCTGTGCGGCGCATCCCCGCTGGAGGCCAAGCTGCGCGTGACCTTGCCGGCGATCAAGGCCGGCCTGTTCGGCGCCGCGATCTTCTCGTTCCTCGCGTCGTGGGACGAGGTCGTCGTCGCCATCTTCATGAGCAGCCCCGACCTGCAGACGCTGCCCGTGCGCATCTTTTCCACGCTGCAGCAGGACCTTTCGCCCGTGATCGCCGCCGTTTCAACCGTATTGGTCGCGCTGACCGTGCTGCTGATGGTCATCGCCGCCTTCTTCCGCAGGGGCAAGCCCGCATGACCAGGCCATTCCTGTCCGTCCAAGGCATCGAGAAGACCTACGGCGCCGTCGTCGCCGTGCAGGACGTCACGCTCGACATCGCCGAGGGCGAGTTCATCACCTTTTTGGGGCCGTCCGGCTCGGGCAAGAGCACCACGCTCTACGCCGTCGCCGGCTTCCTCGAGCCGACGAAGGGCGACATCCTGCTGAACGGAAAATCGTTGCTCGACGTGCCGTCGAACAAGCGCAACATCGGCATGGTGTTCCAGCGCTACACGCTGTTTCCGCATCTGAGCGTGGCCGACAACGTCGCCTTCCCGCTGCGCGTGCGTCGCCGGCCGAAGGCGGAGGTCGATGCCAGGGTCGCCGCGATGCTGAAGCTCGTCCGGCTCGAGAGCATGGCGGACCGCATGCCCGCACAGATGTCCGGCGGCCAGCAGCAGCGCGTCGCACTCGCTCGCGCGCTCGCCTACAATCCGCCGATCCTGCTGATGGACGAGCCGCTGTCCGCGCTCGACAAGAAGCTGCGTGAAGAGATCCAGTTCGAGATCAAGCGCATCCACAACGAGACCGGCGTCACGATCATGTACGTGACGCACGACCAGGAGGAGGCGCTGCGCCTGTCCGACCGCATCGCGCTGTTCAACGCCGGCCGCATCGAGCAGATCGGCACCGGGCACGATCTGTACGAGAAGCCGGCCTCGCGCTTCGTCGCCGGCTTCATCGGCAACTCGAATTTTTTCGAGGGCACGCTGTCCGGGGCTGATCGAAGCATCCGCCTGCCCGACGGGACGGCGATCAGAGGGGTGTCCCTCGACAGGCTTGCCCCGGCCAAGGAAGACGTCGCGATCATGATCCGACCCGACCACTTCCGCCTGCACGACGGGAGCGAGGCGGCCGCCATGCTCAGGGGCACGGTGACCGACACGACCTATCTCGGCGAATACACCCAGCTTGCGGTCACCACGTCCTGGGGTGCGCCGCTGTCCGTCCGGCTGCCGCAGCACGATCCCGCGGTCTCCGTCCAGAAGGGGCAGCCGATCACGCTCACCTGCGCTCCCTCCAACGTGCGGGTCTTCTGAACGGCGGCCCGGCGCCGGTGCACGGACCTGATCGCCGCACGAAACCGCCGGTTCGATGTTGGTCACTTCACCCGCTGGCCGGCCTCGGTGCGGGCGTAGAGTCTACCGCGCCGTCCTCGGTGCCGAAGCTTGGCGCTCGATGACTGCCGCCACGGACCCGGGTCGCCGGCCGCCTCGGCCCGCATCGATGGCCGATCCTGAGCCGCCGTGCGCGGCGCGCATGGCGATCCGCCAGCCGAACACCATTGCGGGGCCCAGAGTGGTGCCGGGGCCGGGATAGGTGCCGCGGAATATCGAGGCCATGTCGTTGCCGCACGCGAAAAGACCGGGGATGGGCTGCCCGTCCGGACCGAGGACCCGGCCGTCATCGTCGGCGCGGAGCCCCGCGCTGGTCGCGAGGTCCGCGGGCCAAACGGCAACCGCGTAGAATGGGCCGGGACCGATCGGCCGCATGCAGGGATTGGGCTTGTTCGACGCGTCGCCGTTGACGCGGTTCAGGTCGCTGCTGCCCCTGCCGAACGCCTGGTCGGCGCCGGCGCGGGCATCTTCATTGTGCTGCGCGACGGTCGCCTCCAGCCCGTCAGCGTCCACGCCGATCTTGCCGGCGAGCGCGCGCAGCGCCGGCGCCTGCACGAGATAGCCGTCCTCGATGAAGGCGGACAGGCTCCGCGTGCGGGGGTGCACCAGGCCGATGCCATAATCCCTGATGAAGCTCCGGTCGCAGATGAGATAGGCGGGCACGCTCGGCGTGATGCGGTCGGCCTCCAGCATCGCGGTGACGAAGTCATGGTAGCTGTCCGCCTCGTTCACGAAGCGCCGGCCGGAAGCGTTGACCGCGATCAATCCCGGCTTGGCGCGATCGAGCACGATGTGCGGGAACAGGGCGACGGTGCCGTCCTTGTGCCGCCGGATCGAGCACGGCATCCACAGCCCCGCATTCTCGGACCCGCCGTCCAGCGCCGCTCCGCTGCGCAAGGCCGCGTTCACGCCGTCACCGGTGTTGTCCTCGGGCGCCAGCGAGTAGGGCCGCACAGCGGGGGGAAACAACTGCTCGCGCAGCCGCGCGTCCCGGGCGAACCCGCCCGTCGCGAGCACGACGCCACGGCGGGCGCGGATCGCACGGCGGCCTGCGCGACCCTCGATGATTGCGCCGGTGACGCCGCCCCTCTCCTGCACAAGCTCGGCCAGGGCGGTCTCGAAGCTGATCGGCACGGCGGCACGGCGCAGGCTGTACAGCAGACGGGCAGCCAGCGCGTTCCCCATGACGAGACGCGTCCCGCGCCGGTGCCGCAGACGGTCCAGCCCATGGCGCGCCAGCAGCCGCGTCACGTGCACGGCGTTCGACCAGGAGCGAAACGGCGCGAGCAAGGCCGGGATGTCGGCACGGCTGACCATCATGCCGCCGAGCACCAGGAACTCCGGACGCGGCGGGCGGACCCGGTCGAAATCGGCACCCAATCTGCGGCCGTCGAACGGCAGCGGCGCGAGCGCGCGGCCGCCGTATGCCGCGCCCGGATGGTTGGCGAGATAATCGGGGTGGGCCAACGCCGCCGCAAACTTCACCTCGGTTCGCGTTTCGAGGTCATCGATCGCCTGCGGCCCCGCTTGCAGGAACGCCTCCAGCCGACCGGCATTCGCGCGGGTGCCGAGCACCGAGCCGAGATACTGCCGCGCGCGATCGATCGAATCGGGAACGCCCGCACGCACGCTCTGGCTGGTGCCGGGGATCCAGACGGTGCCGGCCGAGGTGGCGGTGATGCCGCCGACCATCGCCGTCTTCTCGCAGAGCAGCACGTCCAGCCCTTCCAGCGCAGCGACCAGCGCGGCCGTCATCCCGCCGGCGCCGGCGCCGAGCACGAGCAGGTCGACCTCGCTGTCCCATGCCGTCATGGGCGGATTGCGGCGGCCCGCCGCGCGTCGGCGCGGGCCAGGACCTCCTTCGATGCCGCGAGCGCGCGCCGCGCCCACTCGCGCGGTCCCAGCGCCGGCGCCTGCGTTTCGTTCGGTATCTCCACGCTGACCGGCAGGTCGGCGGGGAGCGTCGCGAACAGGCCGACCAGATCGATCGCCCCGTCGCCGGGGAGAAGGCGCTCCCGCCGCGCCGCGTGGTTCAGGCCATCGAGCGTCTGCGGGATCTCTGCCGGGCCGTCGCAGATCTGGGCGTAGTTCATCCGGCTGCGCGGGATCGCGGCGATATCGCCGAGCGGCGTGCGCGAGCGCGACACATGCAGCGCATCGACGATGATCGCCGCGTTGGGTTGTTCGGCCGCCGCGAGGATGCGCAGGGCCGCGCGCGCATCGTGCACCTGCGATTGCGGCATGAACTCGAGGTCGGCGGATAGCCCGTAGGGGGCAGCCGCCTGGCAGAACGCGGCGAAAGAGGCGGTCAGGCGCGCCTCGTCCGGATCGTCGCCGGCGACCAGGATGGAGCGCGCGCGCAGGCGGGCGCTCGTCACGAGGAACGGCTCGTGGGCGGCGGCCGAGAAGTCGGGCCCGATGCGGACGATCTCCATGTCGAAGACCCGCACGCCGGTTTCATCGAGCGCGGACAGCGTCTGCGCGAGCAGCGCAGGCTCCTCCATCAGGCGGAACGCGATGCCGCCCGGATTGGCGGGCAGCATGCGCAGGCCGACGAAGTCATAGCCGGTCTCGGCGGCGGTCCGGATCGCCGCCGGCGGCGGGGCGTCGAGGCAGGTGAGAAAGGAGAGCGAGAAGCGCCGTTGCATCCGTGTTCTCAGGATCAGGGCGCCGCGATCTCTCGAACCGACACGGTCCGGTGATCGCGGGCGGAGGCTGCGACGGCGAGGGTCGCCGCCAAGGTGAGCATGCCGTCCCGTGCCGTGATGGCGGGCGTGGCTGTCCCGGCGATCACGGCGAGAAAATGCTCGAGCTGGTTGACATAGGCCCGCGATCGGTCGAGCGGCCGGTGTTCGCGTATCAGCGGGTCCTGCCAATGGCCACCGGTATCCGCGTGACGCCAGAGATACATGTCGGAAACCGAGAGCGATCCGGTGCGCCCGCCGAAGAACAGGTAGGCGCCGGGCTGGTGCGGGAAGTAGAGCGCCTGCGCCGAGGTGAACTCCCACGACCAGGGCGAGGCCACCGCGTCGCTGACGCTGAACGTGCCGAGCACGCCGGACTCGAAGCGGATCGCCAGCCCCGCCGTGTCTTCGACCGGAAAGCCGCGCACGGCGTTCGCCGTGAAGGCGCACACGCTGTCGATCTCGCCGCAGATGAAGCGCAGCGTGTCGACGTCGTGGATGAGGTTGATCAGCAGCGGCCCGCCGCCTTCGCCGCGGCGCCACTCGGCCTCGAAATACGCGTCCGGCTTGTCGAACCAGCACATGCCGTTCACCGCCACGAGGTCGCCGAGCAGACCGTCCCGCACGATCCGGCGCGCTTCGCTGATGTCGGGGCTGTGGCGGCGGTGGTGGCCGACGAGGACGGGGACGCCGCGCCGTTCGCTGGCGGCGACCAGTCGCTGCGCCGCCTCGACACTTTCGGCGACGGGCTTCTCGACGAGGCACGGAATGCCTCGCTCAACGCAGGCAAGCCCGGCCGGAACATGCAGGTGGTTGGGCAGCGCGACGATCGCGCCGTCCGGGCGGACCTGGTCCAGCATGGACGCGTAGTCGGCGCAGAACGGCACGCCCAGCGCGGAAGCATGCTCCCGGGCGGCCGGCGACGTATCGGCGATGCCGACGAGTTCGGCGCCTGGATGCGCCGCGACCAGTGCCGCGTGCTCGCGGCCGATCAGCCCGGCACCCAGCAGCGCAAGCCGCCGCGTCACGCCGGGACCAGGCGCCGCATCGCCTCGAGCGCCAGCTCATAGCCGAACGCGCCGAAACCGATGACGATCCCGGTCGCGGTGCGGGAGACCAGCGAGTTGTGGTAGATGCTCTCCCGCGTGTGCACATTGCTGATGTGCAGCTCGATCTTGGGGCCGTCGAACATCTTCAGCGCGTCCAGCAGCGCGATCGAGGTGAAGGTATAGCCGGCCGGGTTGATGATGATCCCGGCGGCGGCGCGGCGAGCCTGGTGCACGCTCTCGACAAGCTCGCCCTCGAAATT
>Ga0213875_10002799_pt1 | contig 10259 bp, 7 predicted proteins | sample BarmaccomBMRX_R8_FD_160105 | JGI IMG/M metagenome (GOLD analysis project Ga0213875, IMG submission 160105) | Root-associated microbial communities from Barbacenia macrantha in rupestrian grasslands, the National Park of Serra do Cipo, Brazil - RX_R8 | ecosystem: Host-associated > Plants > Roots... | reverse complement strand
CGGTAGCTCTCATGCGTCACCATGCCCTGGGTGAATAGGCCGGCGAACGGCTCGCGTTCGGCGAGGTGGCCGGTGTCGCGCATCGCGCGGGTGAAGAAGCGGGAATAGAGCAGATGCAGGATCGCGTGCTCGATGCCGCCGATATACTGGTCGACGGGGAGCCAGTGATCGACCGCGTCGCGCGCCATCGGCACCGCGGCACGCGGCGAGCAGAAACGCGCGAAATACCAGGCGCTGTCGACGAACACGTCGAAGGTGTCGGTCTCGCGCCGCGCCGGCCGGCCGCATTCCGGGCAGGCCACATGCCTCCAGCTGGGGTGATTATCGAGCGGATTGCCGGGCCGATCGAAGGTCACGTCCTCGGGCAGGCGCACCGGCAGTGCCGAGTCGGGAACCGCCACTATTCCGCAAGCGTCGCAATGGATCATCGGGATGGGGCAGCCCCAGTAGCGCTGACGGCTGACTCCCCAGTCGCGCAGGCGCCAATTCACTTCGCCCTTGCCCGCCCCCTGTCGTTCCAGTTCGGCGATCGCCGCGCGTTTCGCCGCCTCGGTGTCCAGCCCGTCCAGGAACCCGGAATTGAACATCACGCCGGGCCCGACATAGGCGGTGTCGCCGATCGCATATGTCGCCGGATCGGCGCCGGGCGGCAGCACCACCGGCGGCACCGGAAGCGCGTATTTGCGGGCGAAGTCGAGGTCACGCTGGTCATGCGCGGGACAGCCGAAGATCGCGCCCGTGCCGTATTCCATCAGCACGAAGTTGGCGATCCACACCGGGGAGGTCTGCCCCGGCAGGAACGGATTGTCGACGCAAAGGCCGGTGTCGAAACCCCGCTTCTCCGCGGTCTCGATCACCGCTTCGCTGGTGCCGAGGCGTCGGCACTCCGCGATGAAAGCCGCCGCTTGCGGATCGCTCTCGGCCACCGCGGCGGCGAGCGGGTGCTCGGGCGCGAGCGCCAGGAAGGACATGCCCATCAGCGTATCCGGGCGCGTCGTGTAGACCTCGACGCCCTCGATCGAACCAACCGGACGGAGCAGCGGAAAGCGCAGCTTCGCGCCCTCGCTGCGGCCGATCCATTTGGCCTGCATGACTCGCACCCGCTCCGGCCAGCGTTCCAGACCATCGAGAGCGGACAGCAGTTCCGGGGCGTAGGCGGTAATCCGCAGGAACCATTGCGAAAGCAGCTTCTTCTCGACCGGCGCGCCGGAGCGCCAGCCGCGGCCCTCGATCACCTGCTCGTTGGCCAGCACCGTGCCGTCGACCGGGTCCCAGTTGACCCAGCTCTCGCGACGCTCCACCAGCCCGGCCCGCCAGAGATCGAGGAAGAGTTTCTGCTGATGGCCGTAATACTCGGGATCGCAGGTCGCGAACTCCCGGCTCCAGTCCAAGGAGAGGCCCATGCGCTGCAGCTCGGCGCGCATCGCCGCGATGTTGTCGTACGTCCATCGTGCGGGATGCACGCCGCGCTCGCGCGCCGCGTTCTCCGCGGGCAGGCCGAAGGCGTCCCATCCCATGGGGTGCAGCACCGAGAAGCCGCGGGCCCGCTTGTAGCGTGCCACCACGTCGCCCAGCGTGTAGTTGCGGACGTGACCCATGTGGATCTTGCCGCTGGGATAGGGAAACATCTCGAGGACGTAGTATTTCGGCAGGCCGTCATCGGGCACGTCGGCGACGCGAAAGCAGCCGCGACGCTCCCAGGCTTGCTGCCACCGCGGCTCGGCCGCGGCGAAATCGAAGCGCGCCGGCTCGGAACCCGCTTTCTCCGCGGCAATGGCTAGGGTGTCAGACATGGGCTATCTGCCGGCTGCGACGTCCTGCCTGTATCGGCCAGAACAGCTCCGCAGACAAGATTCCCGCAAGCAACGGCGCCCGGGGATCCGCGCCGCTGATCCCGCCGCCGGGGCGAGGACCTCGCCTGGTCTCCGTGCCCTAGTTGCTCGCCGATTGCGCGCGCAGCTCGCGGGCTCGCGCCAGCACCTTGTTCTCGATCTCGCCGGTCGTGGCGGGGCTCACGGCCGCGTCCACCCACTGACCGTTCTGCTGGACCTGGCGGAACACTGAGATCCGCACGCCGTCGGCCCGCAGCTGCCGCCCGAGGATATAGGCCGTCGCCTTGAAACGCTCGCCGGAAGCCGTCGGCGGCTGATACCAGTCGGTGATGATCACGCCGCCGAACGGGTCGGCGGAGGCCAGCGGCATGAAGGACAGCGTATCCAGCGCGCCCCGCCAGAGATACGCGTTGACCCCGAGAGCCCCGCCGGCCTGGTCGCCCTTGGCGTTCTTGTCGACGCCGAGCGTCAGGCCGGCGTCGCCGAAGATGGTTCCTTGGCCGCCGGTCTGGTTGCGCGGATCGGTGTATTCGCTCTCAGCGACGGGGCGGCTGTTGCCGCAGGCGGCAAGCGACAATCCCGCGGCAAACAGCAGCAAGGCGAGGCAAAGCCGTGGGGTCATCCTGGATCCCTGCAAGGAGTGAACGCGCCGGGCCGATCGCGGCTGTTTAGCCCGGCACGGCCCGGCCGCCAAGAGCATCCTCGCCCGACATCCTCGTGCGACCGGGGCAAAGAAAAAGGCGGTGGGTATGCCCCACCGCCTTTGCCTCGAGCCGCTTGGGGAAGTCTTACCAGCGGATCTGCGTGCCGAGGCCGATAAGCTGTGCCCGCGTCTGGTTGTGGGTGGCGGAGGACTCGGAGTCGCCGAGCAGGTTCACACCGTTTTCCTTGCGGTCGCCGTAGAGGTAGTCGAGGAAGAGCGAGACGCCGGGGGCGACGGTGAAGGTGCCGCCCGCCGCGACGCCGCGCTCCCGAAGCTGGCCGACGCTGCTGGCGAAGCCCGCCGAGGTCGGACCGCTCGAGCCGGCGACGTTGGTCTGGAAGAACGACGCGCCGACGATCACCGGGCCGATCGTGTAGGAGGCGCCGGCGAGCCAGATGAACTCGGGCACCGCGCCGACCGGCTCCAGCGCCGCGTTGGCGCCGTTGCCGCGGCCGAAGCTGATATGGCCGCCGACGGTCAGCCCGGCGATGGTGACGGCGGTGCCGAAGTCGCCGATTTCCAGACCGTTGTAGCGGACCGGGATCGGGGGCGCCCCGTCGTAGTTCACGTGCTGCGAGCCGATGAAGCCGCCGGTCGCGGCGATGCCGACCGGGCCGAACGTGCCGCGATAGCGGACCGCCGTGTCGATCGTGTTCCGGCGACGCGCGAGATCAGCCGCGCGCGAAGAGGAGGAGAGGCGCGCGCAGCTCGCTCCGAAGGAGCCGATGCTCGACACGTTGAGCGGCGTAGTCGCGCCGGCGGGGGTCACCGAGGGCGGGATCGTCTCGGCATAAGAGCACCCGTCAAGCGGGGTCACGTTGCTGGTGCTCGGCTCATAGCTGAAGCCGAAATCCACGCCGTAGAACTGCGGCGACAGGTAGACGACCTTCGTCGTGGTGTAGTAGGCGCCGACCACCATGAACGGCCAGGAGGGGGCCGCCGAGGAGGAGAAGAAGTCCTCGATATCGCCGTTCCAGCCGCCGTCGTTGAAATTTTCGAACGTGCCGGTCTCGAACAAGCCGCTGGTCGGGTCGGTGGCGCCGAAGCGCACGGTGCCCAACTGGTTGGTGCCGACGTAACCGTATTCACGGCGAAAATAGAGCAAGCCGTTCCTGGTGTCGGACCCGGAGATGCTGCCGAGCGCGCCGCCGCCGGCGCCGACGCCCGACTCATGACGGATCTCGGCGAAGACACCGTATTTGAGGCCGTTCGCCGCCACGCCGTCCAACGACGGGTAGAGGCGGACGTAGTCGCCGAATTCGTAATTGGCCTGCTTGTAGGTGCCAGTCGCCGGACCGGTCGCGCCGGCACCTCCGGTCGGGGCGACCGCCTTGTCGCCGCTGTCGGAGAGGACGCCGGCGTAAAAGTTGAGTTTCGCGCCGAGGCGGACGGTGATCGTCCCCGGAGCCGGAGCCGGAGTGGTGCTTGGCATCAGCGTCGGCAGCGTGACGACCTGCGCCTGGGCGACGCCCACCGACGCGCCGAGTGCGGCCACGCTGGCCAGCAGGAGCTTACGCATTCGATCCTCCTCATATTGCCGGAACGCCCGGCAAACCTTTCAGGGATCCGGCCCCCTGCCGTCGGAACAAAGCGGGCGACCAAACCTGAACGGATTATGGAGGGAGTGTTCACGTTCCCGCAACCGACCCCGGCCCGCCGCCATGGCAATTCCGAAACAGTGTGGCGTTCGCGTCACAATCTTCCGAAGCCAATGCCCCGATGGCGCCGGCACCGGCGCAGAACCGCGGCAGCGCGCGGGCACGGCGGCCGGACATGCCGCCCAGGGCCAGCAGCCCCGGGATTCCTGCGGCCTGGCCCGCCCGCGCGATGGCCGCCCAGCGAAGCGGGCCCAGAGCCGCCGCGCCGGGATGGCTGTCGGTCGGAAAGCACGGCGAGAGAAACACCAGCGCGGCACCGCTCCGCCCCGCCCGCAATACCTCGGGAAGTGAATGCGCCGAGCTGGTGGCGAAACGGCAGGCCGCTCCGCCGGCCGGGCGCCGGCCGCGACGCAGATGCAGGCCAGCGCCCAGCGCCCTGGCGAGACGCGCGTCGCCGGCGACCGACAGGGCGAGGCGCCGCGAGCGGCACAGCCGGGCGAGGTCGCGGCCGAGCGCTGCCCGATCGGGCCGGCCATCGTCGCGCAACACGACGCCGCACAGGGCCTTGGGCAGGCGGCGCACCGCCGGACGCGGATCGGCCAGACGCTCGGCGTCGGTGAACAGCCAGAGCACCGGCGGCGAGGCGCCATGCCGGCGAGAACGGCGCGCCTTGACGGCCCGCGCCCAGGCGACAAGCCTGCTGTCCATGGTCGCCTCCCCGCCTGATCCCGGCTCCGATGCCGCGCCTGATATCGCCGCGATCCGGCTCGGCCTACAGCGGATCGGCGAGCGGATCGCCCAAGCCGCCCGGGGCGCCGGCCGGCGCCCGGAAGATGTCACGCTGGTCGCCGTCTCGAAAACCCAGCCGCAGGCCGCCATCCTCGCCGCCTTGCAGGCCGGGCAGGCGGTGTTCGGGGAGAACCGGGTGCAGGAGGCGGCAGCAAAATTCCCGCCCCTGCGCTCGGACTGGCCGGCACTGCGGCTGCACCTGATCGGCGGCCTGCAAACCAACAAGGCGGCGGACGCCGTGCGCCTCGCCGACACCATCGAGAGCCTGGACCGCCCTCGCCTGGCCGACGCCATCGCGCAGGCCGGGGACCGCGAGGGCCGACTGCCCGCCCTGCTGGTCCAGGTCAATGTCGGGGACGAGGCGCAGAAATCCGGTGTGCCGCGGGACGAGGCGGATGCCTTCATCGCGGCGTGCCGCGCCCGCTTCGGCGACCGGCTGCGCGGGCTGATGTGCATCCCTCCCGCCGAGGTCGATCCGGCGCCGCACTTCGCCTGGCTCGCCGACCGGGCCGCGCGGCACGGCCTCTCCGTGCTCTCCATGGGAATGTCGGCGGATTTCGAGACCGCGATCGCCCACGGCGCCACGATCGTGCGCGTCGGCAGCGCCATCTTCGGCGCCCGCCCGGCGCCCGGCGAGGTGCCGCGCGGGTCGGCGGCCAGGGTCGGGGTCGGGCACCCCGCTTGAACCGGCACGCGGCTTCTCGCGTAGTGTCGGACGGCGGTGCACCCCAGGGCGTCTCGCCGGACCCGCGAAGAGGCGACCGAATGCTGGTGCGTGGCTTTGGCGCAAGTCTGGACGCAAGTCTGGGCGGCAGCCTGGGCGGGAGCGTGCAATGGGCGTGACGCTCGCGGCGGCGCACCGGCAGCGGACGGCGCCCCGCGTCGGCATGCTGCTCGCCGTGCTCGGGGTGGTCTATGGCGACATCGGCACCAGCCCGCTCTACGCGCTGCGCGCCAGCCTGCAGCATTTCATCGGCGGCCGGATCACCAGCGCGGAAGTGCTCGGCATCCTGTCGCTGATCTTCTGGTCGCTGGTGCTGATCGTCACCGTCAAATACGTGCTGCTGGTGATGCACGCCGACAATCGCGGCGAGGGCGGCATCCTGGCGCTGATGGCGCTGGCGCAGCGCGCCTCGGCACTGCCGGCGACCCGCCACGCCATGGGGATCATCGGGGTGATCGGCGCCTGCCTGTTCTTCGGCGACGGCGTGATCACTCCGGCGATCTCGGTGCTGTCGGCTGTCGAGGGGCTGGAGGTCTCCGCCCCCGAACTGCAGGAATACGTGCTGCCGATTTCGGCGCTGGTGATCGTCGTGCTGTTTGCGGTCCAGTATCGTGGCACCGGCAGCGTCGGGCGCGTCTTCGGCCCGGTGATGGCGCTCTGGTTCGGCGTCATCGGTCTGCTCGGCTTGCTGGCGGTACTGCGCAATCCCTCGGTGCTGCGCGCACTCTCTCCCTGCTACGCGGTCGAGCTCTGCCTGCACTACCGGCTGCTCGCCTTCGTCGCGCTCGGGTCCGTCGTGCTGGCGGTGACCGGGGCCGAGGCGCTGTACGCCGATATGGGGCATTTCGGCGCGCAGCCGATCCGCATCGCCTGGCTGGCCTTCGTGCTGCCCTCGCTGGTGCTCAACTATTTCGGCCAGGGGGCGCTGATCCTGCGCGATCCCCGGGCGCTGGAGAACCCGTTCTTCCTGCTCGGCCCGAAATGGCTCGGCCTGTCGCTGGTGATCCTGGCGACCGCGGCGACGGTGATCGCCAGCCAGGCGCTGATCTCCGGCGCCTTCTCGATGGCGCGGCAATGCATGCAGATGGGGTTCCTGCCGCGGCTGACGGTGCGCCACACCAGCCAGACCGAGGAGGGCCAGATCTACATGCCGCAGGTCAACGGCGCGCTGGCGATCGGCGTGCTGATCCTGGTGCTCGCCTTCAAGACCAGCGACAACCTGGCGGCCGCCTACGGCATCGCGGTGACCGGCACGTTCATCTGCACCTGCGTGCTGGCGACCGTGGTGTTCCGCCGCCAGTTCCGCTGGTCGCGCACCGCGGCACTCACCGTGTTCGGCTTCTTCTTCGTGCTCGACAGCACCTTCTTCGCCGCCAACGCGCTGAAGATCCCCGAAGGCGGCTGGGTGCCGCTGGTGCTCGGGCTGGCCCTGATGGCGCTGATGACCACGTGGAATCGCGGCCGCAGCCTGATGCTGGAGCGCTGGCGTCAGGACAGCCTCTCCATCAAGTCGTTCCTCGATCGGCTGCCGCAATCGCGCACCGTGCGGGTGCCCGGCATCGCGGTCTTCCTGACCGGCAATCCGGACTATGTGCCGGGGGCGCTGCTGCACAATCTCAAGCACAACAAGGTGCTGCACGAGAAGGTGCTGTTCGTCACCGTGCTCAATCTCGACGTACCGGAGGTCGGGGCGGACCGGCGCAGCGAGGCCGAGGAGCTGATCCCCGGCGTCTATCGCGTGATCATCCGCTACGGCTTCATGGAGAGCCCGAACATTCCGCGCGATCTCGAGGAGCTGCACGGCCGCGGCGTGCCGTTCGAGCCGATGCAGGTGAGCTACTTCCTCGGGCGCGAAACGATCGTGCCGGCGATGGCGCCGAAGCTGCCGCTTTGGCGGCTCTGGCTGTTCCTGGTGATGGCGCGCAACGCCGTGTCGGCGACCGAATTCTTCCGCATTCCCAGCGACCGGGTGGTCGAGCTCGGGGTGCGGGTCGCGATCTGATCCGGCTTTTCAGGACCTGCGGCGCAGCCGGGAGAGGGTGCGTGCGACCTCGGCCACCACCGGCGCCCAATCGCCCGGCCGCGGCTGACGGAACAGCCGGACGGTCGGATACCACGGGCTGTCGGTGCGATCGAGCATCCAGCGCCAGTCCGAGGGCCGCGGCAGCATCAGCCAGACCGGCTTGCCGAGAGCCCCGGCGAGATGGGCGACCGCGGAATCGACGGTGACCAGCAGATCCAGATTGACCAGCGCCGCGGCGGTCTGGCCGAAATCGGTGAGGTGCTCGGCGACATCGACGGCGCCCGGCATCGCCGCGAAGGCGGCGGCGTCGCGCGCCGGGATCGGCTTCTGCAGCGACACCAGCCGGATCGTCTCGATGGCGGCGAGCGGCGCCAGGGTCTCCAGCCGCATCGAGCGCCGGCTGTCGTTGGGATGGGTCGGCCGCCCCGCCCAGACCAGCCCGACGCGCAGCCGCGCGCTGCCCGCCAGCTGTTCGAGCCGCGCCGCCCAGCTCTGCACCGCCGCAGGGTCCGGCGTCAGGTAGGGGATCGTCGCCGGAATGCTCGCCACCTCGGTGCCGAGGATTCCGGGCAGGCTGGACATCAGGGCGTAGGCAGAGTGGCGGGGGATGTCGCTCCAGCGCGACAGCACCTGCGAGACACCGGGGATGCCGCGCAGCAGCATGCCGAGATCGGGACTGCTGCCGACCAGCACTTCGCCGCAGCGTTCCGCGACCATCGGAATGAAGCGGGAGAATTGCAGCGTGTCGCCGTAGCCCTGGTCGCCGACCAGCAGGATGCGGCGGCCCGGCAGGTGCATGCCGTTCCAGAGTGGCGCCACCATCTTCGGCACCATGCCCTTGGCCTGCTCGAGCTTGTTGCGCCACTCGTATTCGATCCAGCCCGGCCGCAGATCGCCGGCGGCCAGCAGGATCTGCCCGATCGCCAGATGCGCCTCGGGATTTTCCGGGTCGCGGGCGAGCGTTTCCAGAAACTCGCCCAGCGCCGCCTCGCGTTCGCCGCGGTCCAGGTGGACCTTGCCGAGATTGAGATGGTTGCCGGCCTGGTCGGGCTTGAGCCGCACCGCTTCGAGCCCGGAGGCGAGCGCCTCGTCGAGCCGGTGCTGCATGCGGTAGAGGCCGCTGAGGTTGCCGTGCCAGGCAGCGACCGTGGCGTCCGCCGCCACCGCCCGCTCGAGCAGGACGGTGGCCTGGGCCAGTTCGCCCCGGTGCCCGAGTACGGCGCCCATCACGGCGAGGGCGGCCGGCAGGTCCGGGTTCTCCGCCAGGATGTCCTGGCAGATGCCGGTCGCCTCGCCGAAATGCCGGGCCTTCGCCGCCTGCTCGGCGCGGCCGAGCCGCTCCAGGAGCGCCTCCCGGCGCAGGGTGGCCGGATCCTTGGCTGGCGCGGGAGGGGGTGGGGCGGGAGGAGCGGGCTGGTCCATGCGCGTGCCGGTGAATGTCCTCAAACCGGGCGGGATGCAACGACGAACGCTCGACCTCGCCGGCCGGCGAGGTCATAAGGTACTCCCCCGCATCAGGAAAACGGGACGCCAGGCATGTCAACGATCTCTCGCGATCTCATGCGGGCCGTGCTGGAAGTGCGCGATCACCGGCACAATGAGACCCACGGGGCGCTGGTCGCCCTCTACCAGGCGCTGGTCTGCGAGCTGCTGGAAGCCGGCGTGCTCGAGGCGCCGCCGCTGGCCGAGCGGATCGAGCGCGCCCGCGCGGCGGTTCCGTCCGATGTGCATGGGGACGCCGCCCGCCACCTGCTGAGCCATGTCGCGGAGTGGCTGCGCGGGGTGCATCTCGACCTTCCCGTCGCCGCCCCGGAACCCTGGAGGGCGCCGGGACTGGCGGTGGAAGCCGCGGAGGCAACGATCAGGGTGCCGGTGGCCGGCGCTCGGTGAAGGGTCTGGGGGACCCTCGCCTGACATTTTCCGAGGCCTGCGAGGAGAGGCGGCCATGGCCGGACTGATCGAGGATTACGGCGTCATCGGCAATTGCGAGACCGCCGCTCTCGTCGGCAAGGACGGCTCGATCGACTGGCTCGGCCTGCCGCGCTTCGACTCGCCCGCCTGTCTGACCGCGCTGCTCGGCGGCCCCGAGAACGGCCGCTGGCAGATCGCGCCGACCGAGGCCGACGCCAGGATCAGCCGCCGCTACCGCGGCGACACGCTGATCCTGGAGACGCAGTTCGAGACGGCGGCAGGAAGCGTCGTTCTCGTCGATTGCATGGGGCGCCGTGACGACGGCACCGACGTCGTCCGGCTGGTGCGCGGGCTCAGCGGCAGCGTCGCGATGCGGATGGAGCTGGTCATCCGCTTCGACTACGGCTGGGTCGTCCCGTGGGTGCGGAAGCTGCCGGACGGGCGGCTGACGGCGGTCGCCGGCCCCGACCGGCTCACCCTCTCGACGCCGGTCGAGCCGCGTGGCGAAGACATGAAGACGGTCGCCGAGTTCACCGTCGCCGCCGGCGAGGAGGTGCCGTTCGTGCTGACCTGGTCGCCCTCGTTCCGGGCAATCCCCGAGCCCGCCGATGCCGCCAGCACCATCGAGACGGCGACCGCGGGGTGGCGCGATTGGGCCCGCGCCTACCGGGTGGAGGGC
>Ga0213875_10002798_pt1 | contig 10261 bp, 10 predicted proteins | sample BarmaccomBMRX_R8_FD_160105 | JGI IMG/M metagenome (GOLD analysis project Ga0213875, IMG submission 160105) | Root-associated microbial communities from Barbacenia macrantha in rupestrian grasslands, the National Park of Serra do Cipo, Brazil - RX_R8 | ecosystem: Host-associated > Plants > Roots... | reverse complement strand
ACGACTGCTCGGACCGGCTGGATCGGAATGCGCCGCCTACACGGTCCACTGCGTTGAAGCGGTAATCGCCTTCGATCTCGGCCCGCAGGCCATTGCCGAAACCCCAACCCAGGGCGCCCACGCCGACGAAGCCGGGATTGAAGCTGGTGTTGCCGTTGAACAGCGGGCCGGGCGTGCCGGGCAGGATGGTCGTCTGCAGCGTCTGGTCTTGCAGCATGTTCACGCCGGCGCCCAGGCTGACATAGGGCCCACTCACCGCCTGCGCATGCGCCGCCATCGGGGCGGCGCCGCAGAGCGCCAACACAAAGGCGAAAGCACGCGCCCGCAAACCCAATTCTCCCGACCTAGCCCGTCCAGAGCCTACGCGCACTTGGTAACCAAAACACTACGGCCGGAGCGACAACTTCCCACGAGGCCAGCCGGTTTCAACTCTGCCCTGACCGGCGCCCGGCTTGCCGCGGCCCGCAGCCCTTCCCTACTCTGCGCCATGCTCGACAGCGCCATCCAGTTCCCGTTTGCCCAGCCGCCCGGGGTCGGCAGCACCATCGAGGTCGCGCCGGGCATCCTCTGGCTGCGGCTGGCGCTGCCGTTCCGGCTCGACCACGTCAACATCTATCTGATCGAGGACGGTCCGGGCTACGCGGTGCTGGACACGGGCATCGGCGATGAGCGGACGCAGGCCGTGTGGGAGCAGTTACTGGCCGGGCTGTTGCGGGCGCGGCCGATCACGCGGCTGATTGTCAGCCACTTCCATCCGGACCACTCCGGCCTGGCCGGCTGGCTGGCCGAGCAGACCGGGGCGCCGCTCCTGATGAGCGAGACCGAGTACCTGATGAGCCGGGTGATCCGGCTTGATCCCGGGGCGCTCGACGCCGAGCCGTATCGCAGCTTCTATCTGAACCATGGGCTGGACGAGGACGCGACCCACGCGCTGCTGAGCGGCGGCAATCGCTATCTCAAGATGACCACCGGGCTGCCGGTGACGTTCCGGCGGCTGATCGCCGGCGAGGTGCTGCGGATCGGCGCGCGCTCGTTCGAGGTGATGACGGGGGGCGGGCACGCGCCGGAGCAGGTCATGCTGCACAGCCCGGCGGAGCGGCTGCTGCTCTGCGCCGACCAGGTCCTCGCCCGGATCACCCCCAACATCAGCGTGCACGCGACCGACCCGGAGGGCGACCCGCTTGGCATCTATCTGCGCTCGCTGCGCGAACTGCGGCACACCGTCGCGCACGACACGCTGGTGCTCCCCGGGCACAACCTGCCCTTCATCGGCCTGCATGAGCGGATCGAGGAGCTGAGGGCGCATCACGACGGGCGTTGCGCGGCGATCGAGCAAGCGTGCCGGACCCGGCCGCGGACTGGGGCGGAGCTGGTGCCCGTGGTGTTCAAGCGCCCGATCGACGACCCGCACCAAATGGGGTTCGCCTTCAGCGAGGCCCTCGCCCACGCCAACCTGATGCGCCGCCAGGGCCGGCTGCGCCTGGTTGACGGGCACTTCCACGCGACCAGCGCCCGCGAGGCCGCGAGCGCGGAGCCGGCGCTGGCCGGGTAGGCGCTCCTTATACGCTCGGCGGTAACGGATGACTGGCGAGCACCCAAACCGTCGCCCCCGGGCTTGACCGGGGCATGCAGTGGTGCCCCTCGCCGACTAGATCCCCGGGTCAAGCCCGGGGATGACGGTTACGAAACATTGTTGGATCATCCATCAGCACCGGTAGCGTAGATTACGCCTTCATCGTCCGCCGCTGATGGGCGCGGCCGCGCTCCGCCGTGTCCGCGCGGCCCCCGGCGATGACCCGGACGCCTTCGTCCAGGCGGCTCTCGATCGTCTCGGGCGTGCAGGCCTCGAGGAAGGCCAGCTTGTTGGCCCGGCAGGCCGCGAAGATGCGCTCGCGCGCTTCCTGCATCTCGAGCGGGAACGGCTCGGACGGAATTCGGACGTAGCCGAGGGCAAGGCTGAGGTCGCCGGGTCCCATTTCGGCGAAGCCCAGGCCGGGAACCGCCAGGATCGCCTCGCAGTTGGCGACCCCCTCCGGGCTCTCGAGCTTGACGCCGAGCAGCAGCTCGCCGCCCGAATTCAGCGGCCAGGGGTCGCAACGCCGCATATACTCCTCGGCGCTGACGCCCCAGATCGCCGACGCGGTCGCCTCCGAGCCGCGGCCCCTTGTGCCGAGACCGAGGCGCTGGCGTGGCCCGGCCACTTCGCCCCGCATGCGCGTCGCCGGCGTCGGCCGTCCCGCATCCACCCCCTCCGTGTGATGCGGATAGCGGCAGGATTCGACGAACGCCGCGGCCGCCGAGGCGCACTCCGCTTGGCAGAGCAGCACGCCGTGGGCGCCGCGGCCGAGGATCTGGCGGAACTGCCAGGCGTTGGCGCGGACCATGGCCTCGTCGATGCCATTCACCGGCGCCTCGACGATCACCGTCGGCGTGCGATGGCCCGACCGGGTCGGACCGGCGTCCGCCATGCCGCGCAGGTAGTCGGCGAGCCCCGCCATATCGAAGGCGCCGTGCTCCATGCCGATATTGATGTAGTCGGCCCAGGTTCCGGCGTCCTCGCGGCCTTGGGCGTAGGTGAGCACGTGGCCCGTATGGGCGCCGGTGTAGTAGATCCCCTGGTCGGACCGGAGCAGCTCGATGGCCCGGTTGACCTGCCGCTCCACCTCAGGCGCCGGCCGGTTCGTGGGCGACGCCCATCTCGGCGGCCGCAGCGAGGATCTTGGCCCAGCCGTCCTCGGGGATCGGGATGCCGTCGGCGCGCTCGGCCCGGGCTCGGCGCTCCGGCTCGCCGGGCAGCAGCACCTCGGTGAACCCGGCCGCTGGGCGACTGCTCTTCACCGAGGCGGCGATGGCGTCGAACCCGCCCGCCAAGTCGCCAGGCAGCTTCGCCGCGTCGATGATGATGGCCAGCATGGAGTTCAGCACGCCGCCGCTCGGCTCCTCGTCGGCGCGCTTGCCGCCGGTCAGCGTGGCGCCGAGCGCTTCGCAGAGGATGGCCAGGCCCGAGCCCTTGTGCAGGCCGAAGGAGGTCAGCGCGCCTTCGTGGCGTTCGACCATGGCTTCGGGGTCGGTGGTCGGCCGTCCCTCCCCGTCCAGAAGCGCGCCCTCCGGCACCGGCACGTGCTTCTCGAAGGCGAGGCGGGCCTTGTTGAACGCGATGGTGGTGGTCGCGGCGTCCAGCATCAGCGCCGGCCCGCCATCCCGCCCGGGAACTGCGGCGCAGAACGGATTGGTGCCGAGCTTGGCGTCACGCCCCGCGTAGGGCGCCTGGTAGGCCAGGTGGTCGGCGACGTTGACGAAGGCGACGAAGGCGCAGTCCTCCGCGGCGCACTGCTCCGCATAGGTGCCGACCCGGCCGAGATGGGCCGCGTTGCGCATGCCCATGACGCAGGCGCCCAGCGCCTTGGCCCGGGCGATGCCGTGCGCCACCGCCTCGCGCGTCATCCGCTGCCCGAACCCGCGATTGGCGTCGAACATCAGCAGCGCGCCGGCGTCGAGGGTCGATCGCAGCGTCTGGTTCGGGATCAGCAGTCCGGCCTTGAACACCCGCACATAGCCGGGGATGACGCCGACGCCGTGGCTATCGTGCCCGGCCAGGTTGGCGCCGACGAGGTGGTCGGCGACGATGCCGGCCTCCTCCTCCGCGGCGCCCATCTGCCGAAAGACCGCGTGAGCGAGCGCCCGCAGGTCCGCGGGCTTGACGGTCGGCACGGGCGATCAGGCGGCCGCCAGCCCCAGCGCCTTGCGTGCCTCCTCCGGCGTGGCCGGCCGCCGCCCGTGCCGGCCGCACGCCTCGGCCGCCAGCTTCACCAGCTCGGCGTTGCTCGAGGCCAGGCGTTCCTTGCTGACCCGGACATTGTCCTCGAGCCCCGTGCGCAGCCCATGCCCGCCGCGGGCCAGCACCCATTCGACCACCCGCGACTGGTTTGCGCCGATCCCAGCCGCGGTCCAGGTCGCCTTCGGCAGCACCCGCCGGATCTCGCCCAGCATCAGGTCGAGCAGGTGCTCTTCGGCGGGCAGCGCGTTCTTCACCCCCATGACCACCTGCACGTGCGGGTGGTCATCCATCAGGCCCTCATCGATCAGCCGCTTGGCGGCATGGATGTGGCTGAGGTCGAACAGCTCGATCTCCGGCCGCACCCCGTTCGCCTTCATCCGGCTGGCAAGATCGGTCACCAGCGCCGCCGAGTTCTCGTAGACGATGGTCGGGAAGTTGACGGACCCGGTGCTGAGCGACGCCATGTCGGGCTTCAGCTCGAGCGCGTTGCCGCGGGCCGACGGGTCGCGCCCACGCCCGCCGGTAGAGAACTGGATGATCATGCCGGGGCAGTGCTTGCGCACCCCCTCCTGAACCTGCGCGAACAGCGCCGGGTCGCTCGACGAGCTTTCGTCTGGGTTACGGACGTGGATGTGCACCAGCGTCGCCCCGGCCTCGAACGCCTCGTGCGTGCTCTCCACCTGCTCGGCAGGGGTGACCGGCACGGCGGGGTTGTCCTTCTTGCGCGGGACCGAGCCGGTGATGGCGACCGCGATGACGGCAGGTTCCATGGTCAGCCTCCCTAGATGTCGAAGAAGACGGTTTCGTTCTCGCCTTGCAGGCGCACGTCGAACACGTATACAGCGGCGCCGTCGCGGTCCTCGCGGCGGGCCAGCAGCGTCTCGCGCCGCACCGCGGGCTCGATCATCCGCAGCACCGGGTCCTGCCCGTTCAGCTCCGTCTCGTCGTCGAAGTAGATCCGGGTGGAGAGGCCGATATTGATGCCGCGCGCGGCGAGCCAGAGGTTCAGGTGCGGCGCCATCGCCTTATGGCCGCGGCGGCCGATCACCGGGCCCGGCTTGACCGTCTCGAAGAACCAGACGCCTGTCTCGAAATCCGTCCCAGTCCGGCCCCAGCCGCGGAAGCTCGGGTCCAGCGCCTTGTCGGTTTGCTCATCGAGCGGATGGTTGTAGCGGCCCGCAGCGTTGGCCTGCCAGATTTCGAGCAGGATGTCCCGGCAGGGCGAGCCCAGCCCGTCCAGCACCCGGCCCTCGACGCGGATGCGCTGGCCCTTGGTGTCGGGCCCAGCCAGGATGTTGGAGAAGTTCTTCTCGAAGATGTCGAACCCGGCCTGCTGCGGGATCAGGCCGATATGGACGTAAGGCCCGGCGGTCTGGGACGGGCTCTCCTGCAGGTATGGCAAGGGCATGGTCAGTTCCCCTCCCGCTTGTTCTCGAACATGGTCGAACGCGAGCCGCGCAGGATGATGTCCCAGCGATAGGCGATGGTGTCGAGCGGGACGGAGCCGTTCAGGTCCAGCAACGCGACGAGCCGCAGCCGGGCCGCCGGATCGGGGATGGTGGCCAGGATCGAGTCGTGCTGGAATAGCGGGTCGCCCTCGAAATACATCTGCGTGATCAGCCGCTGCGCCCAGCCGGTGCCGTATATGGAGAAGTGGATGTGCGCCGGGCGCCAGGAGTTCACGTAGTTGCGAAACGGGTAGGCGCCGGGTTTGACGGTGCGGAACGCGTAATAGCCGTTCTCGTCCGTCATCATCCGGCCGCAGCCGCCGAAGTTCGGGTCGATCGGCGCGAAGTAGGTGTCGTTCTTGTGCCGGTAGCGCCCGCCGGCATTGGCCTGCCACACCTCGACCAGCGTGTTCGGGATCCCCCGCCCGTTCTCGTCGCGGACATGGCCGTGCACGATGATGCGCTCGCCGATGGCGTCGCCGCTCTTGGCGTAGTTGGTGATCAGGTCGTTGTCGAGCGGCCCCAGCTCGTCTGGCCCGAACACCGGCCCGGTGACCTCGGAAAGCGAGTTCTGCAGCGACCATAGCGACAGCCGCGGCGAGCGGAGGACGCTCGTCTTGTACATGGGCGCGTACCCAGGAGGATGCTGGTCCCGGTCGCGCTGAAAGAACTCCTGAATGGGCATCCGCCGCCTCTCCTGAACGCTTCCCGGCTGGAACCTTAGGCTGGCCGGGCGGCGACGTGAACCCGCAGCTACGCTTAATCCTTTGTCATCACGCGGAAACGACCCTGTAGGGGTGCCCTCCCTATGTCAGGCTCACCAGGGTGAGGGTCCGCGCAAGGGCGCGAGCCAGCCCTGTCTGGCTCGAAAGGGACAAGAACCATGCTACGCAAAACTCCGAACCGGACTCGGGCCGCGGTGGTCGCCGCGCTGCTGGCCGGCACCGCGCTCGGCGGCTTCGCCGGCATGACGGTGCCGGGCTATGCCCAGAGCTCCGCCGCCCAGCCCGCCCCGTCCGCCAACACCATCCAGCCGACCGGCACGCAGCATCCGCTGCCCGACTTCTCCGACCTCGCCGCCCAGGTGAGCCCGGCCGTGGTCTCGGTGACCGTGCGCGAGGCCGACCATAGCGGCGAGGCCCGGGGCTCCGGCTTCGTGATCGACCCGGACGGCACGATCGTGACCAACAACCACGTGGTGGACGGCGGCAACCGGGTCTCGGTCACGCTGAGCGACGGCACCGAGCTGCCGGCCAAGATCGTCGGCCGCGACCCGCGCAGCGACCTCGCCGTGCTGCATGTCGACGCCGGGCACAAGCTGCCTTCCCTGCAGTTGGGCGACTCCGACGGCGTCCGGCCCGGTGAGTGGGTGGTGGCCATCGGCAACCCGTATGGCCTGGGCGGCACCGTGACCGCCGGCATCGTCTCCGCCCGCGGCCGCGACATCGGCGCCGGGCCGTATGACTCGTTCCTGCAGGTGGACGCCGCGATCAACCGGGGCAACTCGGGCGGCCCGCTGTTCACGCAGGACGGGCGGGTGGTCGGCGTGAACACCGCGATCCTGTCGCCCACCGGCGGCAGCATCGGCATCGGCTTCGCCATTCCCAGCAACCTCGTCAAGAATGTCGTCGGCCAGCTCCGCACCGCCGGGCACGTGACCCGTGGCTATCTGGGCGTGGCCACGCAGCCGGTGACTGCGGCGATCGCCGGCAGCATGGGGCTCGGCCCGGACACGCATGGCGCGCTGATCGCCGGGGTCGAGCCGGACAGCCCGGCCGCCAAGGCAGGCATGCAGCCCGGTGACGTCGTGCAGTCGGTCGGCGGCACGCCGATCGAGAACCCGCACGCGCTGGCGCAGACCGTGGCCAGCATCAAGCCGGGCGAACAGACCGACGTGGCGGTGCTGCGCGGCGGCGAGAAGGACACGCTGCACGTGACGGTGGCGTCGCTGCCGGACCAGCAGATGGCCGACAACGGGCCGATGCAGGGCAACGAGCGCGGCATCGGCGTGGCCCTGGCCCCGCTCTCGCCGGAGGTGCGCGACCAGCTCCAGCTTCCCGACGGCACCAAGGGCGCGGTCATCGCCGAGGTACGGCCGGGCTCTCCCGCGCAGCAGGCCGGCCTGCGCGAGGGCGACGTTATCGTCGGCGTCGGCAGCAAGGCGGTGAACAACCCCCGCGAGGCGGCGGACGCGATCCGCGGAAGCAAGGGTGTGGCGCTGCGCGTGCTGCGTGACGGCCAGCCCCGCTTCGTGGCCATCCCCGGCCCGGCGCGCGGCTAAAGAACTGCAGTATCCCGGCCCGCTTCGGCGGGCCGGGCCCGTTCAGGCCTTTCGGTCTTGCGGCTTGCGACGGAGGCAAGCGCCGCCCAGCCCGATGGGGCCGCCCGCGAGCAGCGCGAGCGAGCCCGGCTCCGGCACGGCCGCGGGCGGCGTCAGCGTTACGCTCCCGGTCGCGGTGACGTTCGCGCCGGATTGCAAGCTGAGCGTGAAGAACTCGGCGATGGTGAAGGGGTCGGCCAATCCGCTGACCGTCGTATAGGTGTGCGCTTGGAGCTGTGTGGTTCCGGTCGTCGTGGTGAGGGTCGCTGTGGGCGTGTTGTTGGGCGAGCCCGGTCCGGCGCAGAGCGTGCCGACATTGGCTGTCGTGGGTGTTGCCGCGTTGTTGTTGATGCACGCGTTTTGGGTAACCGTGTTTGCGGCCAAGCCCAGGTTGTTGGTCAGCGTAATATAGTTATCGACGAGGCCGCCACTTGGCGCGGCGAAGTCGTTGTCGACGATGGCGAATTCGATCGAGGCCTGGGCGGTGCCGGAGTTCGATGCCGTCAACTGCTCAGTCGAGGTGAATGCCGAGGCGCCCGTCCCTGGCGAGTTGGTCGAGAAAGCGGAGGTGCCGATGCTTATGGTCCCGGAGCTGAAGTTGGTGCTGCCGATGGTCTGAGAGCCGGTATCAGGCGCACCGCCCGGGTTGATGGCGGTGAACGACGCCCCACCATTCGTGCTGTCGAAAACGTAGAAGAGTGCCTTCGCGGGCTGCATGCCCAAAGCGAGCGCGCCCACGGCGGCGCCGAGGAGTGCAGTGCGGAGCTTCCCCATTTTGGTCTCTCTGTTTTGCGAGGACGAAGCAGACGAGGCTCGGAATGCAAGGCATATGCCGAGCACCGGCTTATCCACCTTATCAGCGACTTGGCGCCGGCGCCGAGCTCTGGGCAGCAAGGGTGTGTAAAGAAATCCGACACCGAGGCCCGAGTTGCGCGATCGCGAGCGGCGACCTCCGGCCAGGCGTCGAGGCCGACCGGGCGCTCGCCTTAAGCAGTGCCGACGAAGGTCTCCTCCGCGCCGTGGATCGCGCGTACCACGGCGGCGAACAGGCGTAGTCCATCGGGTCCGCCCTGGTCCGACAACGTCCCGGACTCGATTTCCGAGGCCAGGATCTCGGCGTGACGAGCCAGGGTCTCGCTGGCCTGGCGCATCGCCATTTCAGCGAGGTGAAGCTGCAGCGGCTCCGGCAGTGATTTCCAGTCAGTCATTTAGGTGGGTCCCGCAAGGCCGATTTTGGCACATGGACGCCGCAAGGACCGCGGTCGGAAGGCTACTCTAGCCCAGCTTGGTTAATGCATCCTGACAAAAGGACGAGAAATTTCCGCGTCAAGCCAGGGTCAGGAGCACGGGCGACAGCGGCGGGAACTGCACCTCGATGCGGCCCGGCGCCTGCAGCCAGATTGGCGGGCAGACGCTGCCCAGCATGATGACTTGGCCCGCCTTGAGCCCGCCGAAGGCGGCCACCTCGGTCGAGCCGGCCAGCCACGCGAGCGCCAGCATCGGGCCGCCGAGCAGGTCGCCCCCGAACCCCTGGCCGCGCAGCGCGCCGTCCACGGTGATCCGGCCCTTGATGCCGAGTAGGTCCAGGTTTCGGAAATCCTGGCGCGGCTCGCCGAGCACGGCGGCGGCGTGGAACACCTGGTCGGCAATCATCGCCGGGGCGCCGAATTCGGCGAGCGCCTCGTAGCGCTCCTCGACGATCTCGATCGCCGCCATGACGCGGTCCACGGCCGCCTCGGCCTGTTCGGGCGTGCACGGGCCGGGGGGCAGGTCGCGCGCGAGATGGACGGCCAGTTCGCACTCCACGCCGGGACGGAAGAAGCGGTCGAAGGCGAGCGTGCTGCCGCTGGCGTGGAGGTTGTCCTCGGCCATGAAGCCGGCCGCCGGGCCTTGGAGGCCCAGATAGTCCTGCATGACGCGGGCCGTCGCGCCGATTTTGAACCCTGCGGGGTGGGCGGGCGCCTGCAGGCCGGCGAGGGCGACCTGGGCGGCGACGCCCTCCTCCACGCTCTGCGGGTGGATGCCCTCCGGCAGGCGCCCGAGCGGGGCGCGGGGGTTCGCCCGCCGGGCGCGATGCAGCAGCGAGGCGGCGCGCTCGGCCGTCATGGGGCGCGCACCAGCTCGTACAGGGCGACCGCGGCGGCCGCGGACACGTTGAGGCTGTCCATGCCGCCGGGCATGGGCAGGCCGGCCAGCTCGTCGCACGTGTCGCGGGTCAGCCGGCGCAGCCCGGCGCCTTCCGCGCCCAGCACCAGGGCGACACGGCGCTGCTTCAGCGGCTCACCCCGCAGCGGCGCACCGGCGGCGTCGAGCCCGATCACCCACAGGCCGGCCGCTTTCAAGGCCGCGAGTGTCCGGGCCAGGTTGATGGCGCGCAGCAGCGGCACGCGCTCGAGCGCGCCCGAGGCCGCCTTGGCCATGGCCCCGGTCTCTTCCGGCGCGTTGCGGTCCTGGGTGATGACCCCGGCCGCGCCGAACGCCGCCGCGCTGCGCAGGACGGCGCCGACGTTGCGTGGATCAGTCACCTGATCCAGCACGATGACCGGGCCGGACCGGTCGAGCACGGCCGCGAGACCCGGCGGCGGCAGCAGGTCGGCCAGCAGCGCGATCCCCTGATGGGCCGTTTCGCGCCCGAGCAGATGATCGAGCTTCGGCCGCGGCACGATCTCCGGCGCTACGGGCCAAGGCGCGGGCACCCGGGCCGCAAGAGAGGCC
>Ga0213875_10002797_pt1 | contig 10263 bp, 8 predicted proteins | sample BarmaccomBMRX_R8_FD_160105 | JGI IMG/M metagenome (GOLD analysis project Ga0213875, IMG submission 160105) | Root-associated microbial communities from Barbacenia macrantha in rupestrian grasslands, the National Park of Serra do Cipo, Brazil - RX_R8 | ecosystem: Host-associated > Plants > Roots... | reverse complement strand
GCACCGGGGCCTCGGCGCTGATATTCGTCGGCATACAGGATCCGCACCGCCTGCGCGCGCTGCATCCAGGGAATCCCCGCCTGCACCGCCGCGGCGCTCTCGGCCGTGCCGTTCCAGGCGACGCAGATCCGGGTCCCGATCGTCGCCGGCGCCGCCTGCGGCGCGATCAGCACCGGCCGGCCGCTGTCGAACAGCACGGCGTGCAGCGCGTCGCTGCTGCTCACGTCGTCGCCGGCCTCGGGGTGCGGCACCACCGTGAGGTCGGCCAGCCGGGCGAGCTGCGCCACCAGGTCCTCCTCGCGCCCGGTGATCGAGGCGAAGTTCGCCGTCGCTCCCGCCCTGGCGTGCGGCTCGGCCACCGTCACGCCCTGCTGGGCCACGAACCGGTCGAACATGGCGCGCACCGCGTCGCTGCGGTCGCTGCTCTCCTTTTCGGTGGCCGACATCATCTCCTCGATCATCGCGCCGGAGAGGCCCTCGCCGGCCAGCGGCGCCACGTCCCGGCTATCGACCCGGACGTGCAGCGCGGTGACGTGCGCGTCCCACATGCGGGCCGCGGTCAAGGCGGTACTCAGCGCCGCCTCCCCCGCAGCAGTCCCGGTGAGCGGCAGCAGCAATCTGCGGATCGGCATGACAGCCTCCGTTCTCGTTGGCGGGCCCAGATTATCAGCAACAATCGTCAGGGATAGAGCATCATCCGGCTCCAGCCGGCGCCGTCCCGCGTGTAGAGCCGGCGATCATGCAGCCGGAAGGGCATGTCCTGCCAGAACTCAATGCTGCGCGGCTCCACGCGAAAGCCGGACCAGTGCGGCGGCCGGGGCACGCTGTCGCCCGGATAGCGGGCATCCAGCGCGCGCACCCGCGCCTCGAACAGCGCCCGGGAGGCGAGCGGGCGCGACTGGTCCGAGGCCAGCGCGCCGAGCCGCGAGACCCGCGCCCGGCTGGCGAAATACGCATCCGCCTCCGCCTCGGCCACGTCCTGCACCTCGCCTTCGATACGGACTTGGCGGCGCAGGCTCTTCCAGTGGAACAGCAGCGACGCGTGCGGATTGGCGATCAGCTCCACCCCCTTGCGGCTCTCCCGGTTGGTGTAGAACACGAAACCCCGCGCATCCGCCCCCTTCAGCAGCACCATCCGCGCCGACGGCAGCCCGGCTGGCGTGCACGTGGCCAGCGTCATCGCGTTCGCGTCGTTCGGCTCGCTCTGCCGCGCCTCCTCCATCCAGTCGTGGAACAGCGCGAGCGGGTCGGCCGTGTCCGGAATGCCGGTGATCGGCTCGGGGATGGGGCTGTCGGGCATCGGGGCTTCCTGCGTCGATCCCGCCAATCTAGGCCCGCGCGCGCCCGCGTGCAGCACCTGCTCTTCCCCAACCCGTCCGCCTGTGTCACCACCCTGCGAGACCAGCCGAAGGTGCCATAATGAACGAAGCCCCCCAGCCCGCCGCCGGCACGCTGATGCAGGGCAAGCGCGGCTTGGTCATGGGCGTGGCGAACGAGCGGTCGATCGCCTGGGGCATCGCGGCGGCCTGCGCCGCCCAGGGGGCTAAAATCGCCTTCACCTACCAGGGCGAGGCGCTCGAGAAGCGCGTCCGCCCGCTGGCCGCCAGCGTCGGCAGCGAGTTGCTGTTTCCCTGCGACGTGGCCGAGGACGCCAGCATCGACGCCGCCTTCGCCGCGCTCGGCAAATCCTGGGACGGGCTCGACTTCGTGCTGCACGCGATCGGCTGGGCCGACAAGACCTACCTGCGTGGCAAATACCTCGACACGCCGCGCCAGGCCTTCCTCACGGCGATGGACATCTCCTGCTTCTCGTTCACCGCGGTCGCCCAGCGCGCGGTGCCGATGATGCAGCCCGGCGGCTCGCTGGTGACGCTGACCTATCTCGGGGCCGAACGGGTCATGCCGCATTACAACGTCATGGGCGTCGCCAAGGCCGCGCTGGAGAGCTCGGTCCGTTACCTCGCCGCCGACCTCGGCGGCCAGGGGATCCGGGTGAACGCCCTCTCCGCCGGGCCGATGCGGACGCTGGCGGCCAGCGGCATCGGCGACTTCCGCTACATCCTGCGCTGGAACCAGTACAATTCGCCGCTCGAGCGCAACGTCTCGCTCGAAGAGGTGGGCGGCGCCGGCCTCTATCTGTTGAGCCCGCTTTCGGCGGGGGTCACTGGCGAGGTCCACCACGTGGACAGCGGCTACCACATCGTCGGCATGAAGAACCCCGCCGCCCCGGACATTGCCGTCGTCAGCGATTCGTGAGCCACAACAGCTTCGGCCACCTGTTCCGCGTCACCACCTGGGGCGAGAGCCATGGCCCCGCCATCGGCTGCGTCGTCGATGGCTGCCCGCCCCGCCTGCGGCTTAGCGAGGGTGATATCCAGCCCTGGCTCGACCGCCGCCGCCCCGGCCAGTCCCGCTATACGACGCAGCGGCAGGAGCCGGACGCAGTCCGCATCCTCTCCGGCGTGTTCGAGGGCTTGACCACCGGCACCCCGATCGCGCTCGAGATCCAGAACACCGACCAGCGCAGCCGCGACTACGGCGCCATCGCCCAGCAATTCCGGCCCGGCCACGCCGACCTCACCTACGAGCTGAAATACGGCATCCGCGACTACCGCGGCGGCGGCCGCAGCTCGGCCCGCGAGACCGCGAGCCGGGTCGCCGCCGGCGCGGTCGCACGCCTGGTCCTGGGGCCCGACGTCAAGATCCGCGGGGCCCTCGTCCAGATCGGCGGGCGCGCCGTGGATCGCGCGCGATGGGACTGGGAGGAGGTGGACCGCAACCCGTTCTTCTGCCCCGACCCGGCGACCGCGGCGGAATGGGAGCAGGATCTGGCGGAGGTGCGCAAGGAAGGCTCCAGCATCGGCGCCGTCATCGAGGTGATGGCCGAGAACGTGCCGCCGGGCTTGGGCGCGCCGATCTACGGCAAGCTGGACGCGGAGCTGGCGTCGGCGCTGATGGGGATCAATGCCGTCAAGGGCGTGGAGATCGGCGCCGGCTTCGCCGCGGCGGCGCTGCGCGGCGAGGCCAACGCCGATGAGATGCGCATGGACGACGGCGTCGTCCGCTTCGGCTCCAACCATGCCGGCGGCGTGCTCGGCGGCATCAGCACCGGCCAGCCGATCGTGGTGCGGTTCGCAGTCAAGCCGACCAGCTCGATCCTGATCCCGCGCCAGTCGGTCGACCGCGCCGGGGCCGAGGTGGACATCATGACAAGGGGTCGTCATGATCCCTGCGTCGGTATCCGCGCCGTCCCTGTGGGAGAAGCCATGGTAGCGTGCGTTCTCGCGGACCATCTCCTGCGGCACCGGGCGCAGAACCCGGACGCCCCGTCCGAGCCGCGGCTGCCGCGCAACTAGGTTGGATATGCCTCTCGACAGCGCGTTCGACGCGGCCCCGCTTCAGGCCTTCACCGACATGTTCGGCGCCGCGCAATGGCAGGAGCGCCTCGCCGGACTGCGCAGCGCCGCGGCGGCGGCGACCTGGGGCGGCCGCCAGGTACTGCAGCGCCACTGCATCGAGTTCGTGATCGACCGGCTCCGGGCCGGCGCTGCGGGCCGCCGCTTGAGCCAGGCCGAGCAGCGGATCGCCGCGCTGGCGGAAGAGGCGGTCAGCCTGCACGAGCGCCTGTCCGCCCCCGGCAAGGCCCGCCTCGCTGCGCTGATGCAGGCGTGCCTCGCCGATCAAGCCTGCCTGGTCCCGCTGTTCCACCTGCTCCGCACCGCCCGGCTGCAGCGCTCCCGCGGCTTCGAGGTGGCCTTCGCCGGGCTCGAGGATCAGGCGCCGTTCGATCTGCTGATCGCGCGCGCGAGCGTGGAGGCCGAGGTTGCGTGCGACGTCGTCTCCGCCGAGGAAGGCAGGGGCGTGCATCGCGGCGCCTGGTTCCGGCTGGTGGATCGGATCGACCCCGAGCTGCAGACGTGGCTGCGCGCCCATCCCGGCCGCTACCTACTGAAGCTGACCTTCCCGATCGGGCTGAAGACGGCGGACTCGGAGGAGGACGGCCTGCTCGGCGCGCTGCACGCCCGGATCAGCCAGATGCTGGCCGAGCAGCGCCGCGCCGACGGCGACGCGGCGGCCGTGCTCCGGCTCGACCCGCTGATGCTCGCGGCCGCGCAGGCCGACGAGCTCGGGCTGATGCCGCGCCTGCGCCGCGAGTTCGGCCCGGAGGCGCACTTGGCCGTGACCACGGCCGGTGGGGGCGTCTTCGCGATGGCGGCCCGGGCCGGCCAGCAGAACGAGATCGCCGCGGCCGTGCGCCGCCGCATGGCGGCCATCGTCGCCGCCCGCCTCACCGGCACCCGGCCGGGCATCCTCGCCATGTTCATCGAGGACACCGACAAGACCGAATGGCGCCTGCTGCGCGACCGCCTGGAGCTGGAGGGCGAGGCGAGGCAGTTCCTGACCTTCCCCGAAGCCCGCAGCGTGGTCGCCGTGAGCTGCGCCTCGCGCCTGGAGCTGTTCGGCCTGCCCGAGCCCGACTCCGCCCCCGAAGGCGAACTGCGCTTCCGCAACCCCGCCCACCCCGCCGCCAAGGCCCCCGCCCTGGCCCCGGCCGTCCTCTCTTCCGTCTAGAGAGAGCCTGGGGCCTAGGCCCGCGCCGCACCGGCCGGGGCGGGGAGCGGTCCGACGCCGATCAGCACGGGCGTGGTCAGGGCGCGGTTCACCGCCCGCTCCAACTCCCCCGCGTCGTAAGGCTTGGCGAGGAACACCAGGTCGCCCGATGGCGGCGCCGAGCGGCCCGACGCGACGACGACCGGCAGGTCCGGCAGGATCGATCGGGCTTGCAGGATCAGCTCGGCGCCGTCCATGTCGGGGAGCCCGAGGTCGGCCACCAGCAGGTCGGGCGCCGGGTCGAGCAGGAGGAGCGCCGCCGAGGCAGTCGCCGCCTCCAGCACCTCGAACCCGAGATCGGCCAGCGCGTCCGCGGTAATCATGCGCACCAGCGGCTCGTCCTCGACCAGCAGGACCCGGCGGTGCGGCCGCGTCTCGCGATGGCTGGCGCTCTGCATCGCGCCGTGCAGCGCCTGTCCGAGATCCTCGGTCCGCCACGGCTTGCTGATGAGCTTGACGTCCTCGTCGAGTTGCCCGTCGTGCACGATCGTTTCCTGCGTGTATCCGGTCGTGAAGAGGACGGCCAGCTCCGGCAGCCTCTTCTTGGCCTCCCTCGCCAGCTCGCGCGAACTGATCGCGCCCGGCATGACCACGTCGGTGAATAGCACGGCGGGTTGTAGCCCTTTGTTAAGAAGCGTAAGCGCCTCGTCGCCGTTGCTGGCTTCGCAAACCGCGTAGCCGAGCGCTTGCAGCGAGGCGCCGGCGGCCCGGCGCACTGAGGCGTCGTCCTCCACCAGGAGCACCAGCTCGCCATTGCCGCGCGGCGCTTGCGCGGGTGCGGCCGCCTGCGGCTCGATCCGGGCGGTCGTGCGCGGAATATACAGCAGCGCCGTCGTCCCGCGCCCGGACGCGCTGATCAGTTGGAAGTGGCCGCCCGACTGCTTGGCGAAGCCGAACACCATCGGCAGGCCCAACCCGGTGCCCTTGCCGTCCCGCTTGGTGGTGAAGAACGGCTCGGTCGCCCGGCGGAGCTGCTCGGCGTCCATGCCGCAGCCGGTGTCGTTGACCGCGAACAGGACGTAGTCCCCTGCCTTCACCTCCGCCCGCCGCGCCTCGTCCGGGTCGAGCGTCACGTTCTCCACGCGGATGGTCAGCTTGCCGACGGGCACGCCGTCCGCGTTCTCCATGGCGTCCCGCGCATTGAGCGCCAGGTTCAGCAGCGCGCTCTCGAGCTGGCTGGGGTCGGCCCGCATCGACCACAGGCGCGGCGCCACGACGAGCTTCAGCTCGATCGCCTCGCCGAGCGTGCGCCGAAGCATGTCCTCCATCGAGATCAGCACCCGCGCCGGGTCGAGCGGCACGGGGGCGAGCGGCTGGCGGCGCGCAAAGGCCAGCAGTTGGCGGGTCAGCTGGGCGCCGCGCGCGACCCCGGCGGAGGCCTGCTCCAAGCGCGACAGCAGGGTCGGGTCCGCCCCCTTGGCGGAGGCCCGACGGGCGGCCAGTTCGAGGTTCGCCGATACGATCTGCAGCAGGTTGTTGAAGTCGTGGGCCACGCCCCCGGTCATCTGACCGATCATCTCCATCTTCTGCGCCTGCCGGGCGATCGCCTCGGCCTCGGTGCGGCGGGTGACGTCGGCGATGGCCAGCATCTGCCCCCCGCCCGGCATCGGGCTGCGCCAGATTTCCAGAACCCGGCCACCCTGCCGGGCTTCGGCCGTCGTCGGACGCAGCTCGGGCCTCGGCTCGGCAAGGATCGGCGGCTCCAGCCTGGCCGCGAGCGCGATCGCCGCAAAGGGCGTGCCCGGGGCGGTCTGCTCGGGGCTCAGGCCGAGGCAGGGCGCGACCCGGGCGTTGCTGAGCGTCAGCCGGTCCGCCTCGTCGAACACGGCGATGCCTTCCGGCAGGTGCTCCACCGCCGCGTGCAGCCGCGCCGCCTCGGTCCGCATCTGGCGGCGCGTCCATTGCAGTGCGCCGCCAGTCCATAGCAGCCGGAGCGCGGCGGCGGTGAGGAGAACCAGCCCGAGCCCGAGCCCGACCAGCACGGCGGCGCTGACCTGTTCCTGCCGCCGGCGCAGCTTGGTGGCCCGGGTGGCGCGATCGGCGTCGGCCCGCTCGGCCATGCGGGCGGCCGCGCGCCCGGCCTCCTCCATCAGCATGCGCCCCGCGTCGGTCAGCACGATCGGCTTGGCTGCCTCGACGCCGCCGGCCTGCGCCAGCCGGACGGTCTCGTCCAGCTCGGCCATCTTCTGCATCGCCAGGCGCGTCAGCTCGGCGGCGTCGCTCTGCAGCTTCGTGCCCGCGGCCGCCTCGTTGAGCGCGTCCAGCTCCGCGCCGATCTTGCCCGAGGCCGCGTGGAACGGGTCCAGATAGCTGTCCCGGCCCGTGAGCAGGAAGCCGCGCTGCCCCGTTTCCGCCGCCTGCAGCGTGGTGATCACGTCCCGCGCCGCCTCGGACTGCAGTCGGGCGGTGGTGCTCGCCGCCTCCAATTGCTCGATGGACCGGGCGACCAGCCGGCCCCCAACCAGCAGCCCGGCCAGCGACAGCAGGCAGACGGCCAAGATCGCCGCCGCCTGCAGGCGGGTCGCCGGCCTGGGCAGGGTCAGCTCAGCCATACCGCGTTCGGGATGCGGGCGATGAACGCCGCATGCCGGGCAAGCGCCTCGGCGGAGACCACGATCCGGACCGGCGTGCGCGCGCCCATCGGCGCGTAGACGAAGGCCGGCATCGCAGCGATGGCTTCGTCCTCCGGCAGCAACGTCGGCTGGCGGCCGCCCGTCAGCTCGACATAGACGTCCGACAGCAAGCGGCAGTCCAGCAGGGCGTTGTGGCTGGTCCGCTCGGACAGATCGATGCCGAACCGGCGGCACAGCGCGTCGAGGCTGTTCGGCAAGCCGGGGAACTTGGTCTTGGCCAGGGCGAAGGTGTCCACCTTGCGGCCGGGGTCGAGCGGCGAACGCCCCAGCCGAAGCAGCTCCGCATTAAGGAAGGCGAAGTCGAAGTCCGCGTTGTGGGCGATGAGCGGGGACGTGCCGATGAACGCCAGCAGCCCGTCCACGACCTCGGCGAAGCGCGGCTTGCCGTCGAGATGGGCGCGGGTGATCCCGTGCACCCGCACGGCGTCATCCGGCACGTCGCGCTCCGGATCGATCAGGGCGTGGAAGGTTGCCCCGGTCGGCAGGTCCCGATGCAGCTCGATGCAGGCGATCTCGATCACGCGGTCCCCGTTGTGGGGATCGAGCCCGGTCGTTTCCGTGTCGAACACGACTGATCGATGACTCAAGCTTGGCCTCTGGACGGAACTCTACGAAGTCGCCCTCGCCGACTCTCGCCAGCTCACGATAACATGAGTATCAAAATGCCGCTACGGTGCGTGCGGCTGAGACGTCATCCGACCGCGACCGTGGCGGCCGGGTCGGCGGCTTGTTCCACGCCCAGATACCGGTCGACCACCTCCTGCGGCAATCCATCGTCGATGACCCGTCCCTGGTCCATGCGGACCACCCTTGTGCACCATTGGGTCACCACGGCGAGCGAGTGCGTGGAGAGGACCAGGATCTCGGCCTCGCGCACCATCGCTTCGAGTCGGGCCGTGGCCTTGTCCATGAACGCGGCGTCGCCGGCCAGGAACCACTCGTCCATTAGCAAGACCTCCGGCCGGATCGCGGTGGCCAGCGCGAAGCCGAGCCGGACGATCATGCCGGAGCTGTAGAACCGCATCGGCAAGTCCAGGAACTCGCCGAGCTCGGCGAAGTCGTGCACGTCCTCTTCGAGCCGGGCGATCGCCGGGCGGGCAAGGCCGTTGTAGAGGCCGCGCAGCGCGATGTTCTCGCGCCCGGTCAGCTCCGGGTTCATCCCGAGGTTGGGGTCGAGCAGGGCGCCGATGCGCCCCTCCACCTCGACCCGGCCTTGGACCGGCTCATAGATCCCGGCCAGCGTGCGCAGCAAGGTGGTCTTGCCCGCGCCGTTCGCCCCGATCAGCCCCAGACGGTCGCCGCTGCCGAGCGAGAGCGAGACGTCGCGCAACGCGTGCACCACGATCCGCTGGCGCGCATCCGCTTGCAGCCGGCCGCTGGCCGCGGCGAACACGGTCCGCTTCAGGCTGCGGCTGTTGCCGTGGTAGATCGGGAAGTCGACGTGAACGCCGTCGGCGATGACGCGGGTCATGCGCCTACACCCAAAACGCCAGCCTGCCGCGGACACGGGCGAACAACAGCCAGGCCCCCACCCAGAGTGCCAGGCTGTAGCCGAGCGCGGAAGCCCAGATGGGTCCGCTCGGCACGGCCCCGAGCAGCGGGGCGCGGACGATCTCGAGCAGCGTGTAGAACGGGTTGAGCAGCAGCATCAGCGCGCCCGCCTTCCCCTGTAGCAGGTCCGGCTTCCAGATGATCGGGCTGACGAAGAAGGCGATCTGCATCACGCTGGCGACGATCGGCGGGATGTCGCGGAACCGGGCGCAGACCGGGCCAAGCAGGAGGCAGACGGCGAGCCCGTCCACCGTCCAGAGCAGCAGCGCCGGCAGCGCGAGCAGGAAGACCGAGCCCGGCCAGACGTCGAACCAGGCATAGACGGCGATGATGACGACGACGTTGTGCGCGAGGATCAGCAGGTTGCGCACGACGACCCGGACGGCGTGCAGCGAGTGCGGCATGCGCATGGAGCGGATCATGCCCTCCGCGCCGGTGAAGCAGCCGCAGGCGTCGCTGACCAGGGTGGAGAGGAAGCCCCAGAGCACCAGGGAGAGGGCCAGGTAGGGCAGGTAGTCGTGCAGCTCCATGCGGAACAGCTTGGAGTAGAGGATGCCGAGCGCGGCGACCATGACCGCCGTGGACAGCGTGAGCCAGAATGGGCCGAGCAGCGAGCCGCGATAGCGCAGCCGGATGTCGAACCAGCCCAGGATGAGCGCCAGCCGCCACATCACAACGGCGTCGCGGCAGTCGGCCAAGGCGAGGTGCTGGCGGGCGCCCACGGTCAGGCCCGATTGCAGGAGGAGCAGGTGGGCGGGTTGCGCCCGGCTCTGGACGGCACTCATGCGCAGCGCCTATCCGATCCGGGGCGGCGACACAACGCCAGCACGTCCGGCCGGCCATGTGTCGCCCGCGCGCTACACCCCGAAGATCGTTTCGCATCGGGATAGCAGAAAAGGTTTGCGGGAAAAGCTGTGCTCCGCTAGGGCGTTGGAGTGAGTTTTTCGCCGCTCGACTCAGAGTCGGGCGTTAAGACTCTTTTGACCTCCGGCCGGTAAAACGGTCTGGATAGCACGGAGGCCGCGCTTGCGCTCGAAGTCAGCCGCTCACCTCGTTTGCACCTTCGCCGCAGCCGCCATCCTCTCCGCTTGCGCCAGCAAGACCCAGGTCTCGAACCAGACGGAATCATCGCAATACCTGTCCCGCGCCGGCCGCGACTACGCCGCGCCCGGCCCGGCCAGCGATCCCTGGGGTCCCTACGTCAGGGAGGCCGCCTCCCGCTACGACGTGCCGGAGCGCTGGATTCGCGAGGTGATGCGACAGGAATCGGGCGGCCACCTCTACGGCCGCGGCGGCGACTTGATCACCTCCGGCGCCGGCGCGATGGGGCTGATGCAGGTCATGCCCGCCACCTACGACGACCTGCGGACGCGCTATCGCGAGCTTGGGGAGGACCCGTACGATCCCCACAACAACATCCTCGCCGGCACCGCCTACATCCGCGAGATGTACGACATCTACGGGTCGC
>Ga0213875_10002796_pt1 | contig 10265 bp, 12 predicted proteins | sample BarmaccomBMRX_R8_FD_160105 | JGI IMG/M metagenome (GOLD analysis project Ga0213875, IMG submission 160105) | Root-associated microbial communities from Barbacenia macrantha in rupestrian grasslands, the National Park of Serra do Cipo, Brazil - RX_R8 | ecosystem: Host-associated > Plants > Roots... | reverse complement strand
GGTGCCGCGCGTGCTGGACGTGATCCGCGCGCGCATCCTGGCGCAGGCGGCGCGCCAGCCGGCCTGGCGGCGGGCGCTGTTCGAACGCGCGATCGCCGCGGGCGAGCAGCGCGCCGAGGGATCGCCGACGGTGCTCGACCGCGCGCTCCACCCGCTGTTCGAGCGGCTGGTGCGCCGGACGGTGCTGGCGCGCTTCGGCGGCCGGCTGCGCGCCGCCATGTCCGGCGGCGCCCGGCTGGAGCCACAGACCGGGCGCTTCTTCACCGGGCTCGGCCTCGCGGTGATGCAGGGCTACGGCCAGACCGAGGCGGGGCCGGTGATCACCGCCAACCCGCCCGACGGCATCCGCATCGAGACGGTCGGCCGGCCGCTGGAGGGGGTCGCGCTGCGCATCGCGGACGACGGCGAGGTCCTGGTGCGCGGCGACCTCGTGATGCTCGGATACTGGAACCAGGCCGCGGCGACCGCGGAGGCGCTGCGTGACGGCTGGCTGCACACCGGCGATATCGGCGCGCTCGACGCCGACGGCTACCTGCGTATCACCGACCGCAAGAAGGACATGATCGTCCTCTCAGGCGGCGAGAACGTCTCGCCCGCGCGCGTCGAAGGTATGCTGATGGCCGAGCCGGAGATTTTTCAGGCGGTGGTGGCGGGCGATGGGCGGCCCAGCCTGTCGGCGCTGCTGGTACCGGCGGACGGGGTGGATGATAGGGCGGCGGCGCTGGCGGTGAGCCGCGTCAACCAGCGCCTGTCGGTCACCGAGCGCATCCGCCGCCACGCGGTGGTGCCGGCGTTCACCGTCGAGAACGGACTGCTGACGCCGACGCAAAAAATCCGCCGAGCCCAGGTGCTGCGCACTCACGCCGAGGGGCTGGCGAGACTGCAGGCGTAAACCGCTCAGCCGGCCAGCCCCAGCGCGCTGTAGACGCGCTGGCTCGGCGGCCAGGCGTGCATGACCGTATCGCGATAGGCATAGGCGGCCCAGCCGAGTGCCCCCAGCAGCGCGAGGCTCACCAGCCAGCCCAGCCAGACGTCGATCCCCGCCCGCCGCTGCTCCTGCACCGGCGGCGGACGCTGCGGGCCGAGCCAGTCCGGCCGCTGGGCGGCGGGGGCGACCAGCGGGTCGGGGTCGCGCAGGGCCGGCGGGTCCACCCGGTTGGGGCGCAGCGGCAAGGCGGCGCGCCGCACCGGCGGGATGGCGAGCGACGGCGCCGGGGGCGGCGCGGCGGGGGACGGCGGCGCGTGCGGCGGCGGCTCGGCTGACCTTGGGGCCGGGCCGGCCGGCAGGAAGCCGGCGCCGCAGCGGGCGCAGCGAAGCTTGCGGCCCGGGCGCAGCAGCGCATCCGGAACCTCGTAGGCGGCCGAGCAGACGGGGCATTGGACTCGCATGGTTCGACCCTACGGGGGATGGAATCCTGCGCAAGCCCGCGGCCTCCTGCAACAACGCCAGCCCTTGGCCGGGTCGCGCGCCGCGGCGCGAAGGTGTTTTCAGCCGGGGCGGGGCAATGGCACAACACCGCCAGCCTGGACGGTGCCGCATGATAAGCTGCGAGGGCGTCGGCCTGCAGTACAGCCGGGGCGACGGCCCGGAGATCCTCCGCGACCTGACCTTCGCCGTGCCGGCGGGCGGGTTCCGCTGGCTGCTCGGCCCCTCCGGCGCCGGCAAGTCGAGCCTGCTGCGCCTGATCTACCTCGCGGTGCGGCCGACCCACGGGCGGCTGAACGTGCTCGGCACCGAGGTGGGCACGGCGCGGCGGCGGCACCTGCCGCGGCTGCGCCGGCGCATCGGCGTCGTCTATCAGGATTTCCGGCTGCTGGCGCACCTCTCGGTGTTCGACAACGTCGCGCTGCCGCTGCGCATCGGCGGCCGGCCGGAGGGTCAGGTGCGCGCCGATGTCGGCGAGATGCTCCGCTGGGTCGGGCTGAGCCACAAGGCGGCGGCGCGCCCGGCGGAGCTGTCCGGCGGCGAGCAGCAGCGCGTGGCGATCGCCCGCGCCGTCGTGCCGCGCCCGAGCCTGCTGCTGGCCGACGAGCCGACCGGCAACCTCGACGGGGTGCAGGCCGAGCGGCTGATGCAGCTGCTGCGCGAGCTGAACCGGCTGGGCACCACGGTGGTGGTGGCGACGCACAACGATGCGCTGGTCGCGCGCCATCCCGGCCGAACGCTGCGCCTGGCGCATGGCCGGCTGGTGGCCGACGCGGAGGCCGGTCGTGCGTGAGCCGCGGGCCCGGCTGCGGCGCGGACGGTTTGACGATCTCGGGCTGAAGCGCGCGCTCGCCGACCGGCTGCTGCCGCTGCTGGTCGCGGCGATGGCGTTCCTGGCGGCGCTGGCGCTGGCGGGCTTCGTCGGCGCCGCCTCGCTGGCGCGTCACTGGCGGGAGGGGGCGGCCGCCGCACTCACCGTGCAGGTGCCGCAGCCCGGCGCCGCGGCGGCGGGCGGCGGCACGCGGCGCGACCGGGTGCTCGCCGTGCTGCAGGCGACGAAAGGCCTGGGCTCGGTGCGGCCGCTGAGCGAGGGCGAACTGAACGACCTGCTGCGCCCCTGGCTCGGCGCCGGCGCCGAAACGCTGGCGCTGCCGCTGCCGGCGGTGATCGCGGTCCGGCTCGGCGCCGGCGCGCCGGACGCCGCGGCATTGGCCGATCGGCTGCGCGCGGCGGCACCCGGCACGCTGGTCGAGGATCACGCGGTCTGGGTCGGCCGGCTGGCGGCGCTGGCGCGCAGCCTGCAGGCCTGCGCCGGCGCCGCGCTGCTGCTGGTGGCGGGGGTGGCCGCGGCGGTGGTCGCCATCGCCACGCGGGCGGGGCTCGCGGCGCGGCGCCAGGCGATCGAGATCGTGCACGGGCTCGGCGCCACCGACGGCTACATCGCCGGCCGCTTTGCCGGCCGGACCATGCTGCTCGCGGCGGCAGGCGGGGCGGTCGGCGCGCTGGTCGCGCTGCCGGTCCTGCTCGGCCTGGCGGAGCTGGCGGCGCCCTTCGCCAGCCCGTACGGCGCCGAGTCGGGGGCCGGGCTCCAGCTCCAGGGGCCGGCGACGCTGCGCGCGCTGCCCGACCCGCTCTGGCTCGCGCTGCCCGCCCTGCCGCTGGCAGCCGCGGCGATCGGCTGGCTGACCGCGCAGGCCACGGTGCGGCGGTGGCTGCGCCGGTTGCCATGAACGCGCCGGCCGCGGCGCCGCACCGGGCCCGGCGGCTGCTGCTGCTCGGGCTCGGCGTGCTGGGCGGCGCGGCGGCGGCCTGGGCCGCGGGCTTCCTGTGGTTCGTGCAGGTCGCGGAGATCGCCGCACCGCCGCCGCCGCAGGCCGACGGCATCGTCGTGCTCACCGGCGGCGCCGATCGGGTGCGCACCGGGCTCGAACTGCTGCGCGAGGGACGGGCGGGGCGGTTGCTGATCTCCGGCGCGGCGCGCGGTTCCGACCTCGCCGAGATGGCCGGGCTGGCCGGGTTGGATCCGCGCCCGCTGGAGTCGCGCGTCACGGTCGGCCACGCCGCCGCCTCCACCCGCGGCAATGCGCAGGAGACCGCGGAGTGGGCGCATAGCCACGACCTGCACTCGCTGATCGTGGTGACCGCCAGCTACCACATGCCGCGCGCCATGGCCGAACTGGGTCGGGTGCTGCCGGACACCGCCCTCTATCCCGCGCCAGTGGTGCCGCCGGCGCTGCGCGCCGGCGACTCCCGGGCGGTGCTGCGCCTGCTCGCCAGCGAGTACACAAAGTGGCTGGCGACCGAGCTTGGGTTGTCGCGCTTCATACCCGAGCGCGCCGAACGGACGCCGGATGCGCGGCACCGCGGATGAGCCCGGAGCAGGATCCGCTCGCGCTCAGATCTGTCGTATGCCTTTGTTTGATGTCCCCGAAGACGCCGCACCATATCCGGACCAGGACCATGCATCGTCCATCGTATGTCGGCCTCGTCTGCCTCCTCGTCCTGCTGGCCGCTCCGGCACTGGGGCGGGATTTCTCGGTGGACGGGCTCAGGGTGAGCGAACCCTGGAGCCGGGCGACCGCCTCGGCCGGCGGCACCGCGGCCGGCTACATGGCGATCACCAACACCGGCCGCGCGCCTGACCGGCTGATCGCGGCCGCCTGCCCAGTCGCCCAGGGGACCGAACTGCACAGCGAGATGGCGGAGGCCGGGGTCATGCGCATGCGCCCGGTGCAGGAGATCGCCCTGCCGCCCGGGCAGACCGTGCGCCTGGCACCGGACGGGCTGCACCTGATGCTGATGGGCACGAAGCAGAAGCTCACGCAAGGCAGCAGCATCGGCTGCACGCTGACCTTCGAGAAGGCGGGTCGGGTCGACGTGACGCTGGCCGTGGGTGGGCCGGGTGCGACCGCTCCGCCGGGCCGATGAGCCTGGCGGACGACCTCGCGGCCGTCGTCGCGGAGGCGCGGGCCTGCACGCGCTGTGCGGCCGAGCTGCCGCTCGGCCCGCGGCCGGTGCTGCGCGTCGCGCCGACCGCGCGGCTGCTGATCTCCAGCCAGGCGCCGAGCACCCGCGTGCACGCGACGGAGACACCGTTCAACGACGCCTCCGGTGACCGGCTGCGAAGCTGGCTCGGGCTGAGCGCGGAGGAGTTCTACGACGCCAGCCGCATCGCGATCCTGCCGGTCGGGCTGTGCTATCCCGGGCGGCTGGCGAACGGGGGCGACGCGCCGCCGCGGCCGGGCTGCGCCGCGCTCTGGCATCCCCGCCTGCTGCCGCTGATGCCGGAGCTGCGCCTCACCCTGCTGGTCGGCGGCTACGCGCAAGTTTATGCGCTCGGTCCTGGGCGGATGACCGACCGGGTGCAGGACTATGCCGCGTTCCTGCCGCGCTATTTCCCGCTGCCGCATCCATCCTGGCGCACCACCGGCTGGGAGCGGCGCAACCCGTGGTTCGGCGCAAAGGTGCTGCCGGCGCTGCGGCACCTGGTGCGCGAGAGCCTGGGCGCGTCCGGGTTCAGCCTTCCAGCAGCGCGATCTCGGCGTCGCTGAAGCCGAAGTGGTGGGCGATCTCGTGGATCAGCACGTTGCGCACCAACCGATAAAGATCCTCCCCCGTCTCGATCCATTCGAGCAGGATCGGCTCGCGGTACAGCACGATCATGTCGGGATGGCGGACGATGTCGTCGACACTGCGCTGGCCGAGCGGCGTGCCGCGATAGAGGCCGGTCAGCTCCCAGGCGGTGTCGATCTCCAGTTCGTCGAGCGTCTCGCCGTCCGGCATGTCCTCGACGGTGATGCCGACGTTGTCGATGTGCCGCGCGAGCCGCGCCGGGATCGTCGCGAGCGCGCGCTCCGCGAGGGCCGCGATGTCCTCGGCGTCGGGCGGCACGGTGTACGTCGCGGGACCGGCGCTGGCGGGCATGCCGGCTATCGGCGCAGTCTGGCGCTCGCCGGTCAAGTCCGCGGCCGAGGGAGGGAGCCATGCCGCTGCTGAGCGAGGCCGAGCGCGCGGCGCTCGCCGGAACGCTGCCAGACTGGAGGATGGTGGAGGGACGCGACGCGATCCGCCGCGGCTTCCGCTTCCGCGACTTCGTCGAGGCGTTCGGGTTCATGGCGCGCGTGGCGCTGCTGGCCGAGCGGCGCAACCATCACCCGGAGTGGTCGAACACCTACAACCAGGTGGAGATCACGCTTTCGACGCACGACGCAGGCGGCCTCACGCCGGCCGATGTGGCACTCGCCGAGGCGATCGATCGGCTGCTACGGAATTGAGCCGCGATCAGGGGCCGAAATTGGCGGCGAAGGCGGCCCTCTGCTCGGGGCTCGCCTCGCGCTGGTACTTCGCCTGCCATTCCTTGTACGGCATGCCGTAGACGATCTCCCGCGCCTCGGGATCGGCGAGCGAGATCCCCTGCTGCTCGGCGGCCTCGCGGTACCAGCGGGAGAGGCAGTTGCGGCAGAAGCCGGCCAGGTTCATCAGGTCGATGTTCTGCACGTCCGTGCGCTCGCGCAGATGCTCGAGCAGACGGCGGAAGGCGGCGGCCTCCAGTTCGGTGCGGGTCGGCGGGTCGAGATCGGGCGCGGGCATGGCGGGTCCTCCTGGTCTGCCGGCAAGATGGCGCCGCCCTGCTCGCTTCGCCATACTCGCCGGCAACGGACGCGGGGCAAGCATGGGCTGGAACGACGCGCGCGCCCGGGTGGCGCTGCGGGCCATTTTTGACGCGGCGGTCGCCGCCGCCGATCCACGCCGCGTGCTCGGGGAACACCTTCCGGAAAAGCCGGCGGGCCGCTGCGTCGTGGTCGGGGCCGGAAAGGCAGCGGCGGTGATGGCGTCGGCGCTCGAACACGCGTGGGCGGACGTCGCTTTTTCGGGCCTCGTCGTGACCCGCTACGGGCACGCCGTGCCGACGCGACGCATCGAGGTGATCGAAGCGTCGCATCCGGTGCCTGATGCGAACAGCGAGGCGGCGGCGCGCGCGATGCTGGAGCGCGTGGCGGGGCTCGGGCCGGATGATCTCGTGCTGGCGCTGATCTCCGGCGGCGGCTCGGCGCTGCTCGCGTTGCCGGCGGCGGGGCTGACGCTCGCCGACAAGCAGGCGGTCAACCGCGCACTGCTGGCGTGCGGCGCGAACATTTCCGAGATGAACGCGGTGCGCAAGCATCTTTCGGCGATCAAGGGCGGGCGGCTCGCGGCCGCCGCGGCGCCGGCGCGCGTGGTGACGCTCGCCATCAGCGACGTGCCGGGGGACGACCCGGCGGTGATCGCCAGCGGCCCGACGGTGCCCGACCCGACCAGCTTCGCCGAGGCGCGCGCGGTGCTGGCGCGCCACGGCATCACCCCGCCGGCGGCGGTCGCCGCGCATCTGGCGGCGGCGCGCGACGAGACGCCAAAGCCCGGATCGCTGCACGGAACCTTCCGGCTGATCTCCACCCCGGCGATGGCGCTGGCGGCGGCGGCGGCCGAGGCACGCAGGCGGAGGCTCGCCCCGCTGATCCTCGGCGACGCGCTGGAAGGCGAGAGCCGGGAAATGGGCGTCGTGATGGCCGGGATCGCCCGCAGCGTGCGGCGGCACCACCAGCCGCTGGCGGCGCCGGCCGCGCTGCTCTCCGGCGGGGAGACCACCGTCACCATCGGCGCCGGCCCGGCCGGCCGCGGCGGACGCAATACCGAGTTCCTACTCGGCCTGGCCGTCGCGCTCGGCGGCGAGGCGGGCGTCTGGGCGATCGCCGGCGACACCGACGGCATCGACGGCACCGAGGACGCCGCCGGCGCCGTCATCGGCCCGGACAGCCTGGCGCGAGCCCGCGCGGCGGGGCTCGACGCCCGCGCCATGCTCGATGCGCACGACAGCTACGGGCTGTTCGAAGCGCTGGGTGACCTGATCCGCATCGGGCCGACCCTGACCAATGTCAACGACGTCCGCGCCATCCTGGTCGCCTGAGGAGCCATGCCCGCGCCATCCGGCCTGCACCGTCGCCGCCGCACAAAAATCGTGGCGACCCTGGGTCCGGCCAGTTCCACGCCAGAGGTGCTGGCGCGGCTGTTCCACGCCGGTGCGGACGTATTCCGGCTGAATTTCTCGCACGGCGTGCACGAGGACCACGCCACGCGCATCGGCATGATCCGCGCGCTGGAGGCGCAGGTCGGCCGGCCGATCGGCATCCTCGCCGACGTGCAAGGCCCGAAGCTGCGGGTCGGCCAGTTCGCCGGCGGGCGGGTGCACCTGCAGACCGGCCAGGAGTTCCGGCTCGACCTCAACCCCACCCCGGGGAATGCGCGCCGCGTGCAACTGCCGCACCCGGAGATCCTGCAGGCCGCCTCGATCGGCACCACGCTGCTGCTCGACGACGGCAAGCTGCGCCTGCGCGTGGCGCGCAGGCGCGACGACCACCTGGAGACCGAGGTGGTCGTCGGCGGGCCGCTCAGCGATCGCAAGGGCGTGAACGTGCCGGACATGGTGCTGCCGATCCCCGCGCTGACCGCGAAGGACCGCCAGGACCTGGCCTTCGCGCTTGACCACGGCGTGGACTTCATCGGCCTCTCCTTCGTGCAGCGGCCGGAGGACGTCGCCGAGGCGAAGGCGCTGGCGGCCGGCCGCGCGTGGATCATGACCAAGCTCGAGAAGCCGCAGGCGCTCGAGAATCTCGATGCGGTGCTGGGCCTTTCCGACGCGGTGATGGTGGCGCGCGGCGACCTCGGCGTGGAACTGCCGCCCGAGGAGGTGCCGCTGGCGCAGAAGCGCATCGTGCGCGCAGCGCGCGGGCGCGGCCTGCCGGTGGTGGTCGCGACGCAGATGCTGGAGAGCATGATCAGTGCGCCCGCGCCGACCCGCGCGGAGGCGTCGGATGTCGCCACCGCGGTGTTCGACGGGGCGGACGCGGTGATGCTGTCGGCGGAGACGGCGGCGGGGCAGTTTCCGTTCGAGGCGGTCAACATGATGGACCGCATCGTCGCGCGGGTGGAGCAGGACCCGGGCTGGCGCGACATCATCGAAGCCAGCCGGCAGGCGCCGGAGCACTCCTCCGCCGATGCGATCGCCGCGGCGGCGCGGCAGGTGGCGCATACGATCGACGCCAAGGCGATCGTCGCCTTCACCACGTCCGGCAGCACGGCGCTGCGGGTCGCGCGCGAGCGGCCGGATTGTCCGGTGGTCAGCCTGACGCCGCAGGAGGTGACGGCGCGGCGGCTGGCCGTAGTCTGGGGCGTGCACGCGCTGGTCGCTGGCGATGCGCACAGCATGTCCGAGGCGGTGACCAAGGCCGCGCGCATGGCGCGGCACGAGGGTTTCGCGGGGCACGGGGACGAGATCGTCGTGACCGCTGGGGTTCCGTTCGGTCATTCGGGCTCGACCAATTCGCTTCGGGTGGCACGGGTCAGATAGTTGACTTCGGCAAGCATTCGCTTGACTTTGTCAGGCAATGCCGCGCCAGCCCCGGACCGACGCCATGACCGACATCACGGCCGAGCGAATCGAAGCGGTCCGCCGGTTCAGCCGCTTCTACACACGGCGGATCGGCGTGCTGCACGAGGGCCTGCTGGGCAGCCCCTTCTCGCTGACCGAAGGCCGGGTCGTGTACGAGCTCGGCACACGCGACCGGACCACCGCGGCGGAGCTGGGGCGCGAGCTGGGGCTGGACGCCGGCTATCTCAGCCGCCTGTTGCGCGGCTTCCAGGAGCGCGGGCTGCTCGCGCGCGAGCAGTCGGACAGCGATGGGCGCCAGAGCGTGCTGTCGCTGACGCCGTCCGGACGGGAGGCGTTCGCGGCGATCGATGCGCGGTCGCGCCAGGAGATCGGAACGATCCTCGGTGCGCTCGGCGAGGCCGCGCAGGACCGCCTGATACGGGCGCTGCGCACCGCCGAGGACTGTTTTCACAGCGGTGACGACGCGGCGACGCGGCCTTGGCGGCTGCGCACCCACCAGCCGGGCGACATGGGCTGGGTGGTGCACCGGCACGGCGTGCTCTACGCCTGCGAATACGGCTGGGACCAGACGTTTGAGGCGCTGGTCGCCGAGATCGTCGCGCAGTTCATCCGCTCCTTCGCGCCCGGGCGCGAGCGTTGCTGGATCGCTGAGCGCGACGGGGCGATCCTCGGCTCGGTGTTCCTGGTGCGGCAGTCCGACGAGGTCGGCAAGCTGCGCCTGCTCTACGTCGAGCCGGAGGCGCGCGGCCTCGGCATCGGCCGGCGGCTGGTGGAGGAGTGCATCCGGTTCGCCCGCGACGCCGGCTATCGCAGCGTCACGCTGTGGACCAACGACGTGCTGACGGCGGCGCGGCGGATTTATCAGCAGGCGGGATTCCAGTTGGTCGAAGAAGAGCGCCACCACAGTTTCGGGCACGATCTCATCGGGCAGAACTGGGCGCTGGCGCTCGACAGCGCATGAGGGCTCCGGACCTGTCCCGCGCGTTCATCGAACTTCCAGCTGAAAATCCTCGATGATCTGGGTGAGCGGGTCGCGCAGATCGAGCAGTCGCGAGGTCGCTCTCACCGTGAGCTTCGCGAGTGCGCGGTCATAGAGGGCGATGTTGCGCTCCTCGTTCAGCCGTGAGGGATAATAGACGCCATCTACACGATCGGGATGGGTGTGGAAGGCGGCCGACCACTGCCGGGCAAGCGTCTGATCGCGGGCCCCCGCGACGTCGCTCGGAACACCCATCTTCAGCGGTGCGTCGCCCGTCAGGTCCACCAGGCGGAGTTCCGAGACGGCGATGATCTCGGCGCATGTATACGCTTCGAGTTCGGCATAGGGGATCAGCACCGCGCCGCTCCGCGCGTCTGCCCGGTCGCGAAGGATGACTTCATGGAAGGCGACCTTTACCGAAGAACCCAGATAGA
>Ga0213875_10002795_pt1 | contig 10265 bp, 7 predicted proteins | sample BarmaccomBMRX_R8_FD_160105 | JGI IMG/M metagenome (GOLD analysis project Ga0213875, IMG submission 160105) | Root-associated microbial communities from Barbacenia macrantha in rupestrian grasslands, the National Park of Serra do Cipo, Brazil - RX_R8 | ecosystem: Host-associated > Plants > Roots... | reverse complement strand
CTCCGACCCCCAGATTCGAAGTCTGGTGCTCTATCCAGCTGAGCTACGGGCGCCGCACGGGCCAATATAGCCCATGGTGACTGCAAGGGAAGCATCCGCTGCGTCTGACCTGTTTCCTCTTCGTCACCTGGCGATGCGTGGGTAACGAAGTGAGGGATATCGCCAAGTCGCGCGGGGAGGACACCATAAATGGGCCCGCTGTGGAAGCCGTCATTTTTGCGACCGACGCGTTGGGCTGGTTCGCAATCCCTCTCATGCCTGATCTCAGAACAGGGCGCCGAGAACGAATGTATTTATCGGCGATGCCTCGCCGCGCGATCTCGTCGCGGGGCCAACGTTCTTCCCGCTAAAAAAGCGTCGTTGACGCGTCGCCGGCAATGGCCGTGCGGTGACCTCGGCAGGAGCACTATCATGAAGAGCGGCACCCGAGCGACTCATTGGAACAAGGTTTATGCCGACAAGGCAGAGACTGAGGTCAGTTGGTTTCAGGATCGACCTTCACCTTCACTCGACCTTTTCGAAAAGATCGGTGCGAAGCCCTCCTCGGCAATTGTGGACGTCGGAGGCGGCGCGTCTCGCCTGGTGGATGCTCTCCTACGTGCAGGCCTCACCGACATCACCGTTCTTGATATCTCCCGCACGGCGCTTGCGGCTGCGCGCAAGCGCCTCGGCGATAAGGCAAGTTCAGTGAAATGGATCACGGCAGACGCAACGGAATGGGAACCGCAACGGCTCTACGATGTCTGGCATGACCGTGCCGCATTTCATTTTCTCATCAACCCAACCGATCAAGCCGCCTATCTCGAGAGACTGAGAAGCGGGGTGAAGGAGGGTGGTCACGTCATCATCGGGACCTTCGCCCTCGACGGACCCGAGAAATGCAGCGGGCTTCCCGTCGCGCGGCAGAGCGCGCAAAGCCTGTCCGCTCTGCTCGGTCACGAATTCATGCTGGTCGACAGCCGTCGCGATGCGCATTGCACACCCTGGAAGACCGTGCAGGATTTTCAATTCAGCCTTTACCGTCGCGCAGGATGAGACGCAGCGCTGGGGCGGCCGCGTGACAGACCTCGTCCACGACAACCGCTCTCAGGTGCAGTGCTGCTTTGCTGTTGCAGTTTCTCGGTCTCACGTCCGGCGATACATTATGAAGAAGCCATCCAAAAAAGACACACAAAGTTCAGAAGCTGTCTAAGTATTCCTCTGCTTGAGTGGCTCCGCGTTTGTTTTCTCAGCAGAAGGGATTACCCCGTCCGCACAGCAAATTCGTTCGGTTTCCTCAGGAAACAGATCGTGTTGCCGATATTGGCCGCTTTATTTATGATCTTCCAGGTCGGAAGCGCATCCTTTCAAGTGCAGCGCTCCACATATTGGTAGACATGGCTGCTGGCCGGGGATTTAATCTCGACGAACACCTTCCTCGCCCGCAGTGTAGCCGCCGCGATTCGGGCCGCGAGCGGCAAGGCACGGATGCCTCGCCTTGAGTTGATTCCGCTAAGGGAGCGACGCTGAGATGCGCGGCGAGATTCGGCAAATACATCCGCGTAAGGGTGGCGGATCTCCGGGAGAACCGATACCACGCCGTCTCGCCGTGATCATGGCGGGAGACATCGCCGGCTACAGCCGCCTGATGAACATCGACGAGGAAGGAACGCATGCAAGGCTGAAACGCATCCTGCGCGAGGTCGTCGAGCCGACCATCGCCGAGCATCACGGCAGGCTGGTCAAGACAACCGGCGATGGGTTCATCGCTATTTTCGATAGCCCGGTCGAAGCTGTCCGTTGCGGGATTGTCATCCAGCAAAGCATGGTGGGACGCAATGCCTCTGTACCCGCGCAACAAGCCTTGCTTTATCGGATCGGCGTCAATCTCGGCGATGTCATCGTAGATTCCAATGAAGTTTTTGGAGACGGCGTGAACATCGCCGTGCGTCTCGAAGGCATCGCCACGCCCGGGCAGGTCTACATTTCGGGAGGTGTCTACGAGCAGATCAAGCACAAGCTCGTCTGCGGGTATCAGTCGCTCGGAGATCGGCAAGTCAAGAACATAACCGACCCGGTGAGGGTGTATCGGGTGCTGCCTGATCCGGCAGCCTTCATGGAAACCCAGAAGCGGCGCGAGATTGGCTTCGTGGTGCTGGCGAGCATCGTCTTGCTCGCGATCGCAGGGAGCCTCTGGTACACGATGCGGCCCGGGCGCGATCTCAACGTCGCGCGAAGTCCTGCTCCCGCCGCCTCAGCCCCTGAGACCTCGAGGACCACGGAATCGGCCGCCGCAATCGCGCCCTCTGCGGCACCGGCCATCTCGCCGCAGGGGACGTCTCTGGCTTCGCCTCAAGCCGGATCGTTTTCCCCGGCGACGCCTCAGGGGGCTTCGCCCCAACCCGCTTCGCCACCATCCGCTTCGCCCTCCGTGAAAGAACCCGAGATGGCCCAGCTTCCCGGCGGCAGCTTCAGCATGGGCAGCAATGAGGATCCGTCGGAAAAGCCTGTTCATCAGGTGGCGATCAAGCCTTTCGCCATGAGCAAGTTCCCGGTCACGGTTCGGCAATGGAACGAGTGCGCCGCGGCAAATGCCTGCGAGTTCACGGCCTTGGGCGACGAGAACGCTCCCGTGACGAATGTCAGTTGGACCGATGTCAAGCAATATCTGGTCTGGCTGGAGCAAGTGACGCATAAGCCTTACCGCCTGCCGAGCGAAGCCGAATGGGAATACGCGGCGCGCGGCGGCACGCAAACGAAATATTGGTGGGGCGATCAACTCCAGGCCGGCATGGCTAACTGCAAGAATTGCGTCGCGATCGCTTCCGCGTCCACGGATTTTCCGGCGAAAGTCGGCAGCTTCAGGCCGAACCCCTTCGGACTTTACGATATGGGCGGCGGCGTCGATCAATGGGTGGAGGATTGTTGGCATCGGAATTATCAGGGGGCGCCCAACGATGGATCACCTTGGACGGATGGTGATTGTGTCTCGCACGTGATCCGCTCCGGCTCCTGGAAGAACGATGCGAGCTATGTGCGCCCGGCAAACCGTGACCATTACGATACGGGAGTACGTTACCCCACGCACGGTTTTCGCGTGGCCCTTTCGCCGTGAAGGGTGTTTTGCCTAGGGCTTCACCTGCCGAATGGAGCATTCCTCAACCAGGAGTTCTGTGCGAGGTGTCCTTCCAAAGAGACGACTGCGGACCCGGATCGCGCGACTTGAGAGCAGTCAGCAGAGGAGAGGGCGCATGAAGCTCGTTCGGCTCGTCATGCTGGGAATGATGCTCGGCGCGGCATCATCCTACGCTGCCTTCGCGCAAGGAACGCCCGCGCCCAAGGATGCGTCCCTCTATTTCATCTGGCCGCTCGACGGCGCGACACTCAAGGGGGCGTTCTGGTGTCGTTTCGGTTTGCGCAACATGGGTGTGACACATGCCGGCGATACCTTCCCGAACAGCGGCCACCATCATTTGCTGATCGACGTGAACGAGCCGATCGATTCCAACGAACCCATCCCGCAGGACAAGAGCCATCTCCATTTCGGCGCGGGTCAGACTGAAACCCGATTGGAGCTGGCACCGGGAAAGCACACTCTCCAGCTCGTCTTGGGCGACGCCAAACATTATCCCTTCAACCCGCCACTCATATCGAAAAAGATCACGATTACGGTGAAGTAGGATGGCGGCAACTCAGCGTCTCGGAGCTTGACCCGGCCAGCATGGCGGATTTTCCGAAAAACCACGGGGTGCGGGTGATCGGGACCATAAAAAATCCGTCCCGAGTCTAGGCCACCATCACGGCAATCAGCATCGACTGCTGGCCTGCATTGAACGCTGCTCCAAGCAAATACGCGAAAATGAGAAGAGCCACGAATCCGAGGAAGAACAGGCCAAAAAGAACGAGCGAAATCCTTTTCGCCATGATCGATACATTCGTCATGCCGATCGCACCGGCAATGAGCGAGATGATCAAAAAGAGGATGGCGAATCTGAACATGACATTTCCGCTGCGCAAGCCAGTGAACGTGCTTCAAGCCGCTCGGTTCCGCGCGTAGCCGCCGGTCATACAGGCAGTAAGAGCGCCCAATCTTTCGGCCGAATCTTTGGGCCTGATTCGCAACTCCGTTGGCCGAGTTTCTTGGGATTACCTCTTAATTGACATGCGGAAACATGAATTTCAGACGTCAGTGGGGTGAAACTACCATGACAAAGCGTTGCGCCCTCGAACGTATCCAAATAGACTTGCTCCCCTGAAAGCAGATTCTTCGGGACCTGTTTTGGGTGCGTGATTCTACGTGATGTCGATGCGTTGGGTTGGGGTCATCGACACTTAAAAAACAACAACCCTTGACGCGGGGGGACATGCATGTCCGATCCGATCACTACGCTTCACTACGCACCGAACGCCAACATCGTCAACAATACCTACGCTCCTGGCGCGGTCGGCTTCAATCTCGCCGACATCAGCTCGGCGGGCGAGTTGCCGTATCTGCCCAAGGGGGTCGAGGCGCTCGCCTGGTTCGGAATGACGAGCGGCGTCACCCAAACCTTCATCGATCAAGTCAACTCCTATAAGAGCGCGACGAACCTGTTCGGCATCTATCTGGCCGACGAGCCCGGTGGGTCCGCGACCATTGCCGCCAATCTCAAGGCGGAATCCGATTACATTCACACGAACCTGCCCGGCGTGAAGACTTTCATGGTCGAGCAGAATCTGGGGACGAATGAATCCCCGAACTATTACAACCAGTACAATCCGGCCAACACCGACATCGACCTGTTCGGCCTCGATCCGTACCCGGTGCAAACCAACGTCAACAACAATCTCGATTACGGCATCATCGCCAAAGCCGTCAGCGCGGCCAAGTCAATAGGGATTACCGAACAACAGATCGTTCCGATTTATCAGGCGTTCGGCGGGGGCGGCTATCCAACCTATATTCTTCCGACCGCAGCCCAGGAACAGACCATATTGTCGACCTGGGGCACGCTCATACCCAGCCCGGTGTTCGACTATGCGTATAGCTGGGGAGTTCAGGTCAACGACACGGCCCTGGTGACCGACCCTTCGTTGCAGCAGGTGTTCCAGGCTCACAATTCGTTGTCGGCATCTCCACCTTCTCCGCCCCCTCCGGGCGTAACGGACGTGGTCTCGATCGTGGCATCCGGGACGGGAATCAATTCGATGACCGGCCAAGGCGATCTCAATGCCGCGCAGCATACGGTCACGTTGACGGTGAACTTTAGCGCGCCTGTGACGGTGACCGGTTCGCCTACTCTTTCGCTCGACGACGGAGGAACCGCAAACTTCTCTTCCTCCGGCTCGCCGTCGAGTGCCCTGCTTTTCACCTACGTGGTCGGTGCAAATCAGAACACGCCCCATCTCACGGTCTCTTCACTCAACCTGCCCAGCGGCACCAGCATCGTGGATGGATCCTCGAACAATGTCGATTTGACCAATGCCACGAATTACCAGCTGGCCGGCCCCTTGCAGATCGACACGAGCGCGCCCGTCGTCACGATCGCCGGCGCGGGTGGCGCCACGACCCAGGCAACGCAAATGATTTCCGGAAATGTGGATGCGGCCGATGCGAGCACGCAAGTGAACGTATTCGACGGCTCGACGCAAGTTGCGTCCGCGACCCCTCTTTCCGGCGGTTCCTGGAGCGCCAACATCACCTTGGCGAATGGCGCGAATGTGATTACGGCGCAAGATACGGATGCGGCCGGCAATGTCGGCACCAGCAATGCGATCACCTACACGCTGAGCGCTTCCGCCCCCACGATCAACATCAATACGATCGCGGGCAACAACATCATCACGAAAAGCGTAGCAGGCGCGGGCTTTTCGATCAGCGGGAACACCACTTCCGTCGAAGACGGCCAGACCGTGTCGGTCGCGATCCTCAACAGTGCAAATGTTACGGTGGAGAACTTCACATCCACCGACCAGAGCAATGCGTGGTCGGTAAATGTCACCTCTTCGCAAGCCGCGCAGCTCGCCGACGGCAAATACATGGTCACGGCGAATGTCTCCGACCTCGCCGGCGTTGCGGCGACACCGGCGAGCCAATCGATCAGCGTCGACGAAGAAAGATCGTCAGAGGCACCGACATTGAATGTCGCGAACCCCTCGCTGACTGTGAATCCGGGCAAATCGGTGCAGCTCGGGATCACGGCGACGCCCGCCGATTCCGACGACAGGATCTCGGTGAAGATCAGCGGCGTTCCGAGCTACGAGCGGATCACTGCGCCGAGTGGTGACAGCGTTTCGCATTCGGGGACCACGTACACGATCACCCAAAGCTCGTCCGCGGCCGGCACATCCATTAGCGGGCTCACCTTGACGTCTCATTATTCGGGATCGGGTCAGCCCGTTTCCAACCTGACAGTGACCACGAGCGATACGACCTCCGGCGAGACCGCGACTTCGTCCTCAAAGGCGATTGCCGTGACCGATCCCTCTACCTCGACCTCGACCTCGACCGGATCGAGTTCGGTTCATCACGCGACGGCCTTGTTCACGCAATTCGTGGCCGGTTTCGACGATGACAGCAAAGCCGGCTCCGGTCAGGTGACCTCGTCCCTTACAAGCCGGGATCAGGACAAGAGCACTTTCCTCTCGACGCCGCACCACTGAGCTCGTTTCGCGCACTTAAGAATGAACTTGATGTTCAGGTGGGCGCCACACTGCGCTCGACGAAGGGGTCGTCTGATCCCATCGGGAAAACGCGGCCCACTTTTTTGAAAATTTCGACCGCGACCGCCGTCGCTTCTTCGCCGCTGCGAGGTGCGGCGTTGATGTTCGTGAAATGACCACGAGGCGCCGCTCCAAATCTGGAGCGCCCTGCCTCATTTTCGGCTGCATCCAATCGCCTTCGTTCTCGATTAGGATGAATCACGGATTGGGGCATCGCGTCGCTAATTTTCCGCTTGCAACTTGAGCGCCTCGCCTCGGCGGGGCGCTCATAATTCGGCGATCCCGGATAAGGGGGAGCGGGCACGCGGGTTTTGCTCGGAAAACGCCGGCCGTATGAAGTGCATGGGGTCTTGTCATGCCAGCCGAGAGGCACGCGCGGTATGGGGATGCAGATGCGAAACATCGGCGTCATCTCGGATACGCATGGGCTATTGCGGCCCTCGGCCATCGCCGCGCTTTCGCCAAGCGACCTCATCATCCATGCCGGTGACGTCGGCAGGGCGGAGATCCTCGAAGAACTGGCCATTGTGGCGTCCGTCGTTGCGGTGCGCGGCAATATCGACAAGGCCGCCCTTGCGGAGAAGCTTCGCGAGCGTGAAGTCCTCGAGCTCGATGGCTTCCGAGTTCTCATCCTGCATGATCTTGCCGAGCTCAATCTCGACCCGCGACAGGGCCGGTTCCAGGCGGTGATCTTCGGCCATTCCCACCAGCCTTTGATCGATTGGCGAGACGGCGTGCTGTATTTCAATCCGGGAAGCGCCGGTCCGCGACGGTTCAGGTTGCCTGTGACGGTCGGGCGGCTCACGATTGCGCAGGGAGAGGTCAGCGCCAAGATCATCAACATAGAGACGGAATTCGAAAAGGCCGGCGCTTCGCCCAAACGGCTGCTGCGCGCAATGGCCCGCGCGGCAAGAGGCGTGCAGAATGTCGTCGCCGGATCGATAAGCGTTCCACGTTGATTGCGGACGCGTCACCGGGATAGGCGAATGGACCGCCGCTCGCGAAGGGTGCGGTGACGGCTTCTCCAACTCCGGCCTATCACTTCGAGGCCGCCATCCAGATTGCACGCGTCGCTGTGATGTAGGCAAATCGGGTGCCCCGGACCACCAGTTGCTCACCGTGGACGCGATCCACTTCCGGCACCCACATGCGCCAATCTTCTGAAGGTCTGAGCCGCGCGCCCGGTGTTCCGGTGGGGACCGAACCGTTCCGGTTCCGAATGCGCCTGCCTTCCGATCCGACAAGATTCCTTGGGACCTCGCTCCTCGCTCAAATGCACGTTTCCGGGCTGGGTGAGCTGCATCATCGACCTATGTCGCCAAAAAGTGCATCAGCGCCGACTCGTTTTCGGCCGAGCCGATGCTTGACGTGAGTGGCTTTTGCGATTGACGTTTTCAGAAATGGAAAGTTCTTGCCGTGCATCCGCCGCTCGCCTGCTGCGCGAACGTCCTTCCATTCCGCGGATTGACGTTTCGCAGGGCGATGCTCAGCCATACCGCCTGGTCGAAATGCTGACCCACAACGGGGAGTGGGGAATGGCGAAATGACGACGATCGACGGGGCCGAATTTGCATCGGCGGCCGAACTCCTCGCGCACAGGCAGGCGTCCTGGCTGAAGCAGGCGCATCATGTGGTTGAACACTCTGATTTTTACCACGCGCTGTGGGGCGGCAGATCGCCCCCCGCGGATCTGCGGGATTTGCAGAACCTGCCGCTTTCGGACAAGGAGCAATTGCGGCTGTCACAAACAGCGCACCCGCCCTTCGGCAACTATCTTGCGGTCCCTCGCGACGTTGCGACCCGCCTGCACCGCACATCAGGCACAACCGGCCAGGCGATGAACCTCGCCTTGTCGGTGCGCGACTGCCGCATCGTCGAGACCGTCGGTGGACGTTGCCACAGGGCTGCAGGGCTCGGTCCAGGGCATACTGTAGTGCACTGCCTCAATTACCAGATGTGGATGGGCGGGGTGACGGATCACATGACACTTGAGGCCACGGGTGCGCTGGTCGTGCCATTTGGCGTGGCCAGCTCGGAGCTGTTGATCCGCACGATACGCGAGCTCGGCATTACCGCAATCTCCTGCACGCCGTCGTACCCGGCCGTACTCGAACGGGTGTTGGAGCAAAAGTTTCCGGGCATCGCGCCCCGCGATCTTGGACTTAAGCTTGGCCTTTTCGGGGGTGAACCCGGGTTGGATGACCCCGCGCTACGCGAGCGCATCAGGTCCAATTGGGGCATGGAGCCGCGCAATGCCAACTACGGCGTCTCGGACGTCTTCTCGAACTTCGCTGCTCAATGCGAGGAGGACATGCGGCTGCACTTCATGGCCGCCGACGTGCTCTGGCCCGAGCTGATCGACCCACAGACGACCGACCCACTTCCGCTCGTGGAAGGTGCGCAGGGCGAATTGGTGCTCACGCATCTCGTTCGCGACTGCCAGCCCCTCGTGCGTTTTCGTACCGGCGATATCATCGCCATCGACGCCACGGAACCATGCCGTTGTGGACGGACGGGATTTCGATTCCGTGTTGTGGGACGCAGCGACGACATGGTCGTCGTGCGCGGGATAAACCTGTTCCCGACAATGGTCGCGGCCGTAGTCAGCGAAATCGCAGAATTGTCGGGCGATTACCGCATCATGCTCGATGGACCGCCGCCCTACGACCGCCTTCCGTTGCACGTGGAGCGGGTACGGGGCGCACGCGAAGAGCTTGGCCTCGCGGCCCGGGTAGCAAGCGCGATCAAGGAAAAGCTCGGCGCGACGGCTGAAGTTACGGTGCTGCCGCACGGTAGCTTTCCGCTGACCGACGGCAAGACAAAGCGCGTCATCAGGAGCGAGCAATGACGAAATTCGCTTATGCCACGGTCCTGAGTAGTCTCGAGGATGGAGCGGTGCGCCGGATCAGCCTGAATCGGCCCGAGCGTCTCAACGCCATGAATCGTACGCTCATCGACGATGTCGCTTCCGCCTTCGACGAGGCGAACGCTGATCCTGCCACCCGTGCCATTGTCTTCACCGGCGAAGGGCGCGCTTTTTGCGCCGGGGATGACCGGCATGAGCATGTTCACCCTGCGAACGAGGAGGCGGCCCGCGACCTCGTGGAGGCAATCCAGCGCGCGACGCGCGCGATTTCTTTCGGGCCCAAACCCGTGGTGGGCGCGATCAATGGCTGGGCCGTGGGCGGCGGCTTCGAATGGGCAATCAACTGTGACTTCCCGATATGGGCCGAGAGCGCGCGTGGATTCTTCCCTGAAGTGTCGCTCAATCTATTCGTGACCGGCGCGGTGACCGCGCTGCTGCCCGCCCTGGTTGGTCTCAATAGGGCGCGGGAGATGCTGTTCCTTGGTCGCCGCTACGATGCTACGACGCTGGAGAAATTTGGCATTGCCTGGCAAGTCGTTCCCGACGCGGAACTGCTCGATGCGGCCGGCGCGGTCGCTCGCGAGATCGCCGCGCTGCCGATCTTGTCGGTGAGGGCAATGAAGCGAACTCTCAATGCAACCGCCGCCTCAAATCTGCACAAGGCCCTGCAATTGGAAAGCGACGCGACTGTCGCCGGGTTCATGGACCCGCACACCAC
>Ga0213875_10002794_pt1 | contig 10267 bp, 12 predicted proteins | sample BarmaccomBMRX_R8_FD_160105 | JGI IMG/M metagenome (GOLD analysis project Ga0213875, IMG submission 160105) | Root-associated microbial communities from Barbacenia macrantha in rupestrian grasslands, the National Park of Serra do Cipo, Brazil - RX_R8 | ecosystem: Host-associated > Plants > Roots... | reverse complement strand
CGCCGGCTTCTTCGGCGCAGGCCAGCGCGAACCGGAACGTGTGCCGGGCGTCGGAGTGGGCGTAGGCGTCGAACGCCATGAACCCGCAGGTATGGGCCAGGTAGCCGACCGCGGACAGCAGTTGTCCATGCAGGCGGGCCGGGCAGTGGGTGTCCAGCAGGCCGGCCGACCAGCGCAACTGCGCGAGCACGGCCTCGCGGGCCAGGCCACCACCGTAGGTGTGGTCCCAGCCGGCGAACACCCGCGCGGCGGTGCGGATCTGGCCGATCTCCGTAGCGCCGACGTGGGCGGGGATCGGGGTCGGTTCGGCGCCCTCCAACAGGGCCGCCACCGGGGTAAGAGCGACAGCACCGACGCCGAGGGCGGCGGCGCGCAGGAACTGTTTGCGGTCCACGTCGGCCACCTTTACCACCGCGCGGCGCCGGTTGGTCAACCCCAACGCTGCGTCACTGGACACCCCCAAGATCGACCGCAACGCCTCCCGGTAACGGGCGTTTGGCCAGCGGATCACGCCGCGTTCGAGCTTGCCGACGTAGTTGTAGTCCAGCTCGACGCGCTCGCGGTGCTGCTCCCACAGATAGGCGTTGACCAGCTCCGCCAGCTCCTGACGGGACAGTGACTCACCGGGCTGGGAGGGCGACTCGGTCCGCTCCCGCGCGTGGCGTAGCTGTTCATTGGCCGTGGGCATCCTGCTGCCCTTTCCGCAGGTATTTGACCAGCTCATCGTGGCACACGACGTGCGCGAACCACTACCAGGCGTGCGGTGGGGAGGTTTCCCATCCTCCCCGAAGTCTCCCCTTGACATCCCCGGATTCCTGCGTGCTGCACCGGGCGGCAAGCGAGCACGGTCGAAGACATGGCACCACGGCGATCATTCCGAGCAGCCGATTCGGCCATCGAGCGGTCGAGTACCCGTGCCGTTGCAGCCCCCGGTGGCCCGACTCGGACCCCGACCTGGGTCGGGTCACTGGGTTCCATCCCCGTCGACGCGGTGGGCCGGTCAACACCGGCCCGGCCCGCCGCGCCCCTGGAATGCAAAGGGTTGATGCGTGATGACCACGGCGACCGTGCTCGCGGTGCCTGTTGGCCGGCCGGTCCTGACCTTCCCCACCGGCGGCCACCAATGCCAGGTCTACAAGCTGGTCTGCGGGTTCTACGAGTGCGTCCACGGCCACGTCCGGCGCGTGGCCGGTCCGAGGTCGCGGGGCGGGCGATGACGGTGAACCTCGATCAGTTGCGTGCCCTGGGCCACGGTGGTCTGCGCCGCGTCGCGCGGGGCCAGATCGTGTCCGTCGACGGCGTGCTGCGCCACCACAGTGACGTGCTGCCGCCGGACGTGATCACCGCCCTGAAAGCGTTGTGGGAACACGGGTTCATCACCACCACCGCACCCACCGACGAGCATCCGCGATGGCCGGTCGCGGAGCTGACGCTGTCCGGGGTGCACCTGCTCGACCAGTGGAACAAGCAGGGCGGCCGCGACGAGGCGGCTGCGGCGGCTGGTGGGGCAGGCGTCGATGTCGAGCCGGTCTCCCCCGGCGCGACCGCGTGATGCAGGGGCACACGGTGGTGGCCGAGGCGACCGAACCCGAGTGGACCGCCGGGCCGCCAGGGTGGTGGTGGGGAACCAACCGAGCCGGCGGCATCTACTACTGCGGCCGCGTGCACGTCGTGCATCCCGACCAACCCACCCACGGCCTGTGCGGCCTGCCGATCACCGACGTGTGGGAGCAGCGGCCACCGGTGCCCGACCACCTGTGCCCGGACTGCTGCGTGCTGGCGATGGCGGCGACGTATCCGCCGCTCGCCGCAGCGGTGCCCCAGCAGCAGGTCGGCGGCGCGCACGCGGCCGACACCGGCTGGTTCGCCGCGCTGTCCGACCAACCGGCCGACCAGCCGGACGACCCGCTGGCCGAGCAGACCGCGGTGATACCGGCGTTCGACCCCGGTGACGATCCCTGAACCCGGCCTGGTGCCGGTGATCCGGCCACGGCGTACACGCCGGTCTCCGGCGGCCTGCCCGGCCAGCACCGGCACGAGCACGACGAACGAGCAGCCGCCACCCGCGCGCTGGCCCACCCGCACCACCTCGACCCGGCCTTCCTCCAACGGGTGTTGGACGGGCTGCGCCGCCTGTGATCGAAGGGCATCACCATGCCGCTGTCCGACCGGCCACCCGCCGGTACGCGCACCCACGCCATCCACGCGACCCCCACCAGCGCGCTGCACGGCGTCGCCCTGCTGCTGGCCGCCGTGCTGCTGATGGCGGTCGCCGTGACGGCGATCGACGCACTGGCCGCGTGCCCGTGCCCGGCCACCACACCAGCGCCGCCGGCGATCGAGCACCCCGTGTTGATCTCGCCGCTGACCAGCGGGGACCAGCGGTGACCGCCTCACCCCGACACACAGCGTGGGCCGGTGACCCGCTGGCGCGGCGCGTGCTGGCCGACCGCGCCGGTCGCCTCTGGCGGTGGACACCCGAGCTGGCGCGTCGGCCCGGCGAACGGCCCGGCGTGTTCGTTCACCAGGACGAGCTGCGCACCGAGCCAGAGATCGAGAACGAGGCCGAACCGATCATCGAAGTCCGCGACCCGCAGGTGCTGACAACCCGGCTCGTCCCGGTGCCGGCCAACGAGATCCGGCTGGGCGACTGGGTGGTGCTGCCCGGCCTGGGCGCACTGTCCCCGGTGATCGGCATCTACCCCTGCCGCGAGCCGCACCCACGGCAGCGCTGGATCTGCACGGACAACGGCGATTGGGCACGCCGTCCCGACACATGCCCAGTCCTGCGCGGCGATCCGCCTGTTTTCCCGTTCAGCGCCGTGGCCGAGCCGCGGCCCGGCGCCACACCGCTGGAGGTTGGAGATGACCGAAGTTCCTCTGTCGGCCCGTGAGCGCCTGCTGTTCGCCGTCGCCCATGCCACCGGAGACGCCCCGGCGCTGAACTCGCCGCTGTGGTCGCTGGCGCTGGCGCGACCACAGGACATCCGCGACGCGCTGACCGACTACCTCGGTGGCACCCGAACCGTCGTGGTGACCGGCGCGCTGGACCGGCGGCTGGTCCTCATCGAACAGGCCGACGGCGACTGGACGGCGGCGGACCTGTCCGGGCAGCCCCATCACACCCGAGCCTGGCCGGCCTGGACCGCCGGGCACCTGAGAATCGCCGACCCGACCGGATGGTTGTCCTCGGCGGCCATCACCGACGAAGGCCAGCGCCGGTTACTGCGGCCCCGGTTGCTGCTGGCGTCGCTGTATCACCCGGAGAACTTCCCGCTGCCCCGCTTTCCGCTGGCCATCAGCGATCTGGCGCGGGCCGCGCGGGCGAGTCTGCTGGGCAGCGTGGAGCTGATGGACATGCAGCTCGGCGTCACCCTGGACGACATCCTCGGCCGCGTCATCGCCGGCGCGGTGGACGTGTTCGGGGTGTCGGCCACGTTCGGGCAGCACGACCTGATGACCACCCTGCTGGACGCGGTCCACGAGCTGGACACGCCGCCGCTGATCGTGGCTGGTGGCAGCCTGACCGTGCGCAACGAGCGCATCCTGCTGGAGCGCTACCCGAACCTGATCATCGGCCGGGGCGCCGGTGAGCCGACCATCGCCGACGTGCTGGCCCATTGGCACGGCGACCTGGAGGTCGACCAGATTCGCGGGGCCGGCTACCGGGGAGCCGCCCGCGGTAGGGACACGATGGTGATCGGGCGTGCGGTCACCATCGCCGACGGCCGGGTGCGGCGCACCGCCACGGTCGCCAACCGGCTGACCACCGACATGTGGCCCGAGCTGGACCTGCTGGACACGACGTTGCGCCGCAACGGGGTCGCGCAGTTGGAAGCCAGCCGGGGCTGCACGAACTTCTGCTCGTTCTGCCCGCGAGGCCACAAAGGACAGTGGGCTGGCGGCGCCCCGGACGCCCTGCCGTGGGTTCTGGCCGAGATGGGTCAGGTGTTCGACCAGCACCCGCAGGTCTCGCGCACGCTGTACCTGGTGGACGAGGAGTTCATCGGCCGGGGCGAGGACGCCGTGCCACGGGCGTTGAGCATCGCCGACACGCTGGCCGGGGCCGGGTTCGCCTGGGAAACATCCTGTCGGATCGATCAGGTCGTCCGGCCGGACCGCGACACCGCCTGGCACGCCGAACGCGGCCGGCTGTGGCGCGGTCTGGTCGACCAGCGCCTGCGCCGGTGCCTGTTCGGCGTCGAGTCCGGCGTAACGAGCATCTTGCAGCGGTTCAACAAGGAGACCACCGGCGAGCAGAACGCGCTGGCCATCCGCACCCTGACCGCGCTGGGCGTGCCGCCCCGATTCACCTACATCACGTTCGACCAGTTGATGACCGAGCGCGAACTGCGGGACACCTACGCCTTCCAGAGCCGAACCGACCTGCTGCTGCGCCCGCAACCGGAACTGGACGTGGAGGAGATCGTGGCCGGGGTCCGTGACGAGGAGTGGGTGGCCGCGCACACCACCGGCCGGCCGTTCTACACCGGGATCTCCTACATGCTGGTCAGCATGGAGTGCCTGATCGGCGCCGCGTATACGCGGCGGGCGCAGGCCGCCGGGCTGACCGGGCAGTCCGACCCGTCGATGGGCCGGGTCGAGGCGCGGTTCGAGGACTGGCGGATCGGGGTGTTGTCCCGGTGGGCGCAGTTGTGGATCGACCGGAACTTCGCGCTGGACTACACCCTCAAGTCGCTGGAGAAGATCACCGATGGGCAGGCCCATCAGGTGATCCGCGGGCTGCGGCGGCTGGTGAAGAACGCCGCCCACCGGCTGCTGGGCGGCATGATCGAGCTGCTGGACGGCACCGACATCCAGGCCAGCGCCCCCGGCCCGCTGGACGCTGCGTGTGCCACGCTGGCCGACTCGCTGCTCGGGCCACTGCGTGGGGAGATGGACGCCGCCATCGCGGCGGTCGAACCGAACCTGTCGGCCGAGCACCGCGACCTGGTGCGCCACGAACACGACCGCTGGGCCGGCATCGACACCTGGCGGCTGATCAACGCCGCCGACCCCTGCGGTACCTGAGCGGAGAAGACCGATGAGGAGGAACGTGTACTCGCTGCCCCGCCGGGTGCTGCCCGGCCTGAACACCGAGGTGTCCGTGATCGGCGCCGGCTGCTGGGCCATCGGCGGCCCGGCGGCCAACCACGGGGTGCCGATCGGCTGGGACGCGGTCGACCCCCTGGCCGCCTACGAGGGACTGCGCCGCGCCCACGACCTGGGCGTGACCCTGTTCGACACCGCCGACGTGTACGGCCTGGGTCAGTCCGAACGCCTGCTGGGCAGGCTGCTGGCCCGCGTGCAGCGGGGATCGGTGGTGGTCTCCAGCAAGGTCGGCTACTTCGCCGGCACCGCCGCTCACCCCTACGCGCCGACGCAGATGCGGCACCAGTTCACCACCACGCTGGACAATCTCGGCACCGACTACCTGGACCTGTACTTCCTGCACAGCACCGACTTCGGCGCGCAGGACCGCTACCTGATCGACGCGATCGAGGTGATACGCGAGCTGCGCGAACGGGGCCTGGTTCGGGCGGTCGGGATGCGCGCCCCGCACACCTTCGCCGCCCAGTGGGCTGAGAGCGACCGGCCCGAGGCTGCCGCCACGGCACGCTGGCTGCACCTGTTCGAGGTCATCCGGCCGGATGTCGTGACCGTGCGGTACAACCTGCTCAGCCCCCTCTACCCACCGCAGGAGACCGACATCTTCGACTTCGCCCGCGACCACGGCGTCGGGGTGCTCATCAAGCAGGCACTGGGCCAGGGCACCCTGCTGCGCCCGCCCGGCGCCGACCGGCGGGCGTTCAGCGGCGAGGACCACCGCTCCCGCGACCCGCAGTTCCAGCCCGCCGCGCTGGCCGAGCTGGACGCGCGGCTCGCGCCGATCCGCGCCCGATTCGGCGACATGCCCGCCGCGCTGGCGCGTCTCGCCTTGGGATACGCCCTGCACCGCGACCCCAACACCGTGGTGCTGGTCGGGTTCCGCGACGCTGACCAGATCCACACCACCGTCACCAGCCTGGCCGATCCCCTGTCCCCGCAGGAGATCACCGAGCTGCGTGACCTGCTCCACCCGACCGCCCGCACCGCCTGACCAGGAAGGACACCCGTTCGTGCAGTACATCGAGGTTGAGAAGAAGTTCGCGCTGCCTGACCCGGACGCGCTCAAGGCCAAGCTCACCGAGCTGGGCGCCAAGCCCAGCGAGCCGACCCGGCAGGTCGACGCCTACTACAACGCCCCGCACAAGGACTTCCTCGCCCCGCAGGTGGTCTCGGAGTGGCTGCGCGTGCGCACCGAGGCGCGCGGCAGCTCGGTGAACTTCAAGCGGTGGCACCCCGTGGACGCCGTGGTCAAGACCCACGCCGACGAGTACGAGACCAAGGTCGAGGACATCGAGGCGATCCGGCGGATGCTGGAGGCCCTGGACTTCACCCCGCTGGTCACGGTGGACAAGACCCGCGAGGAATGGAAGCTGCCCGACGTGGAGATCGTGTTCGACCACGTCATCGACGCCGGGGACTTCGTGGAGTTCGAGTTCAAGGGCGACGCCGCGAACGTCGAGGACGCCACCGAGCAGTTGGAGGAGTTCATCGCCTCCCTGAACGTGACGCTGGGCGAGCCGATCAACCGGGGCTACCCGCACATCTTGCTCGGCCGCGAGCACTGATCGTCGCCTGACCGTCGGCCCCGCCACCGCGTGAGACCTGGTGGCGGGGCTGATGTGTGCCAGGGGCCGGGCTGGTGGACAGGTTCTCGCCAGGCACCGCCAGGCTGTCGCCAGCACCAGCACCAGCACCAGCGCCGGTGCGCGGTGGTGGGGCCAGCGGACCGGCACCACCACCGTTGTCACCGGGACCGGCCGGCCTGGCTGTCGGCCGATGGTGTCCGGCTCATCGCCAGCAGCGCGAAGCCGGAGATCACCATCAGCCCGTCGAGCACCAGCGGGCCGACGTGTGCGGCCAGCACGCCGTAGTCCCAGGCGGTGAGCACGTCCTGGACGTGCCCGTAGCTGATCACCGCTGAGCCCAGCGCCACGGTGCCGGTGCCGCCGAACCGGGCCAGCGACCAGCCCCAGCCCTGCCGCCACGGCACCCTGTTGGCCACGACAGCGACGAGACTGACCTCCCTGGAAAGGCCCGCGATCACCGGTGCGGTCACCACATGCGCGGCCAGCGGCGCGACCAAGGCCTCAGCGATCCCGGCGGGTACGCCCGCGGAACGCAGCCTGGCCGCCCACCTCGGCGCGAGCAGCACCAATCCGCCCGTCGCCAGCACGGACAGCGCGAATCCCGCGTCGAGCCCCAACCCAGGGTCCGCTGGCAACAGCACGACCACTGCCCACGACAGTGCCGACAGCCCCGACCGATCACGCCCCCGCACCAGTGCGAGCAATCCGATCCCACCCATCACCGCGGCCCGCAGAACGCTCGGTCCGGCCCTGCCAACACCACGAATCCGGCCATCGCGACGCCGGCGGCCGCACCGCGCGTGTACGGCCCGAGTCCGAGTGCCCGCAGTCCGAACAGGACGGCACCGGTCACCACAGCCAGGTTCGTTCCGCTGACCGCCATCAGGTGGGTGAGGCCGGCATCGGCGAACTCGGCGGTGAGCCGGGCGGACAGCCCTCCGGTCTCGCCAACGACCAGCCCGGGTAGCAGTCCGGCCGAGTCCGCCGGCAACACCGAGGACGCCTCCCGGAGGCCCGCCCGCATCCGCGCGGCGGCCAGCTGCCAGGGTGACGCCGGAGTCACCTCCGACGGCGTGCCCTGTGCCTGCAACACCGCGACGGTCAACTCACCCGGCTCGGCCGGGGCGAGCCGCCCGGAGACCCTGGCCTGTTGGCCGGGGAGCAGGTCAGCCCAGTCAGCCACGGACCCGAGCACGAGCACCTCACCACCGGACACGACAGCCGGAACGGCCACCCTGTCGGCGCCCTGCCGACCACCGAAGCCGACCGCGTGCAGCACGTGCGGCCATTGCCGCACCTCGATGCGCAAGGTGACGGCATCGCCGTGCTCCGCGGCAAGGCGCAACGGATGGGCCGCCGCCCCGTGCATCACCCAGCCGATCCAGCAGATGCCGAGTCCCCCCAACACCACGAGGAGCACAGCGGCCGGTCGCCAGCGAACCGACCGCAGCGCGACCACCGCGGCTACCGCCACCGCGACCGTTCCGATGATCCACACGTACGGCCATCCCCAGAGCAGACCGGCCGCGGTCGCGGTCCACAGCACAACCGCGGTCGGAACCATCCGACTGTCGTTCACGAGTCGTTCCCGCTGACAGTGTCCGGCGTCGCGGACGCCGCCACCACCGGATCGAACGGCTGGCTCACGTCCGCACCAGGTCCTTGAGCCGGCCGAACTTCGAGGTGCCGATCCCGTCGACCTCACGCAGTTGGTCGACTGACGCGAAACGCCCGTGCTTGGTACGCCACTGCAGGATCCGCTTGGCGGTGGTCGGGCCCACCCCCGGCAGTTCCTGCAGCTGCTCCGCGGTCGCCGTGTTGAGGTCCACTTTCCCCAGTGGACGGTCAGGCGACTCCGCCGCGGCAGGTACCCCCACCGCGACCTGTTCCCCGTCGGACAGCTTGCGTGCCAGGTTCACCGTGGTCAGGTCGGCGTCCTGAGTCGGCCCACCAGCGGCCCGCACCGCGTCGGCCACCCGGGCACCGTCCCGCAGGGTGACAAGACCCGGATGAACCACCTTTCCGACCACGTTCACGACGATCGGTTCGGGTTCACCCGGCTTGTCGCCGTGCACCGCGGAGGACGAGGCGACCGGAGGTGACACGGCGGGGGGTTGCTCGATGACCGGCCGTCGCCACCACAGCCCCGCTGCCACCACCACAGCGGCCACCACCGCGACGACGATCAGAATCAGCCTGCCCGCTCGGCCACGCATGACGCGAACGCCAGCAGGGGGCAGCCAGCGCTCGACCAACCGGCCCGCCGTCGACGCGGCGGGCGGCTGAGGAACCAACCGCCCAGTCAGCGCCGCAAGGCGGTTTCTGACCTGCTCGGCCTCATCGTGGGCGGGATTCCGCGGTCGTTCGAGCACACGCGAACGCTAACCACCGGCGGGGACGGCAACCCTCACCCGAAGATCCAGATGTGGACAACTCGGCCGCTGTGGACAGCTCACCCCCGCATCAGGTCCGTCGCGCTCCGACGTCACGGTCGGGCGATGTCAAGCCCGCCGGGCAGGACGACGACGCCGAGCGCGCCGAGACCGGTGTGCGCGCCGATCACCGCGCCGATCTCGGAGATCAGGCAGCCCGGCGAATCGGTCAGCCGGGCCTCGAGCCTCGCGGCGAGTTCGGCGGCCCGCTCAGGGGCGGCCAGATGGTGCACGGCGAGTCCGACAGGTCCTCGACCAGCGGCATCCGCGGCGAGATCCACCAGCCGGGCGATCGCGCGACTGGTGGTGCGGACCTTGTCGAGCAGCACGATCCGACCGTCCTCGACATGCAACAGCGGCTTGACCGACAGGGCGGTGCCCACCACGGCGGCGGTCGTGCCTATCCGTCCGCCTCGGCGCAGATGCTCCAGGGTCTGCACGCAGAAGAACGTCCGCGTGCGGGCCGACACCATGGTCGCGGCCGACTCCACGGCGGCGGCCGAGTCGCCGCGAGCCGCCGCGTGCGCGGCCGCGAGCACGGCGAACCCGAGTCCCATTCCCGTGGCCCGCGAGTCCACGATCCGGACCCGGTCCGGGCCGACCTGCTCGGCTGCCTGCCAGGCTGCCTGCCAGGTGCCGGAGAGCTCACCGGACAGGTGCACCGCCACCACGGTGTCACATCCCTCAGCGAGGGCGGCGCGGTATTCGGCGGCCAGCTCCGCGGGATTCGGCCTCGATGTCGTCACCACCCGGCGGTCCGCGAGCGCAGCGGCCAGCTCGGTCGGCCCGAAATCCGCTCCATCCCGCCTTCCGACCCCGTCGACAAGGACGTGCAGGGGGATCACTCGCACCGAGTACCGCTTGGCGAAGCCCTCGGGGAGATAGGCGGTGGAGTCGGTGACGACAGCGACGGACACGGACGCCCAGCTTACGTGTGCCCGGCCCGCAAGGAGCCAACCAGCTCGGCAAGGGTGCGCCCCACGTCGGCGTGGGCGGCGAAACCCCAGTGCAGCCCGTCCGGATTGCCCTGACCCCCCAGGACGTGTGCGGACACGAGCGCCGGTGCGTCGAGAAGGGCGGCGCCGTGGCGGCGTGCCCACGACTGGATGGCGCGTGCTCCGGCGGCGCGTCCGGTGTGGA
>Ga0213875_10002793_pt1 | contig 10269 bp, 10 predicted proteins | sample BarmaccomBMRX_R8_FD_160105 | JGI IMG/M metagenome (GOLD analysis project Ga0213875, IMG submission 160105) | Root-associated microbial communities from Barbacenia macrantha in rupestrian grasslands, the National Park of Serra do Cipo, Brazil - RX_R8 | ecosystem: Host-associated > Plants > Roots... | reverse complement strand
CCTGGGGGCCGGCCGCGACCCCACGCCACGCTGCAGCAGCCGGGCGACCCGGCGCAGAGCGTCTCAGCGGTGCCCCTCAGGCGTGCCCGGCAACCCCGGAGAGCAGCAGCGGGTCGACCCGCAGCTTGGCGAAGGCGCGCCGCCACTTGGTGTCATGCCCGCTGTCGAACACCAGGTCCTCGTCGGCGGGCGCCGAGAGCCAGCTGTTCTGCTGGATCTCCTCGTCGAGCTGCCCCGGCCCCCAGCCGACATAGCCGAGTGCGAGGAGGCATTCCCGTGGGCCGCCGCCGCCGGCGATCGCCTTGAGGATGTCCAGGCTGGCGGTCAGCGCCAGGGCCTGGTCGACCCGCAGGCTGCCGTCGCCCGTCCAGTCCGCGGTGTGCAGCACGAAGCCGCGGGCATTGTCCACCGGCCCGCCCGAGCAGAGCTGGATGCGCCGCGCCGGCGGCAGCGGCTCGACATCGAGCTGGCGCAGCAGGTCATCGAAGCTCGGCCGCTCCAGCGGGCGGTTCAGCAGGATGCCCATCGCGCCGTCGCCGGTATGGGCGCAGAGGTAGATCACGCTCTGCGAGAAGCGCGGGTCGGGCAGCCCCGGCATGGCGATGAGCAGCTGGCCCGTCAGGAAGGGGGCCGGGTCGTCCTGGTCAGCGGGGGGATCGTCAGACGCGCGAGGCATGGGGGTGATCTGGGTTGTTCGGCGCCGGGGCGCAAGCGCCCTTTCGATCCAGGGGGGGACCGAACGCCGGGGGCGTGACTCCCGCCCGTCCCGGCGTTACCAATCGCCTCCCTGCGACCGGCAAGCGAGCGAAGCATCCATGACGATCAAGGTCGGCGAGACCATTCCGAGCACCAAGCTGACGATAGCGACCCCGGAGGGTCCCAAGGAGACCACCAGCGAGGAGGTCTTCAAGGGGAAGAGGGTGATACTGTTCGGCGTCCCCGGCGCCTTCACGCCGACCTGCAGCATGCGCCACCTGCCCGGCTTCGTGGAGCACGCCGAGGCGATCCGCGGCCGCGGGATCGACACGCTGGCCTGCATGGCGGTGAACGACGCCTTCGTGCTGGCCGCCTGGGCGCGCGAGCAGGGTGTCGGCGATAAGGTGACGATGCTGGCGGACGGCTCGGCCGCCTTCACCCGGGCGATGGGTCTTGAGCTCGATCTCGGCCCCCGCGGCCTCGGCCTCCGCTGCCAGCGCTTCGCGATGGTCGCCGAGGACATGAAGGTGACGCACCTGGCGATCGAGCCCCCTGGCGGCTTTGACGTCAGCAGGGCGGAGACGATCCTCGCCGCCCTCTGATCCGAAGCCTGCCGTCGATCACGTTCGAGCCGGGGCCGGATCGGGACCGAGCAGAGCCCGCTCCACATCCATCGCACACCTCATACCAGTTCACGGGCGCGCCGACTCATGACCGTCATGTCAGCGAAGCGGGAATCCATGCGCCGCGTGGACCCCCGCTTTCGCTTTCGCGGGGGTGACGTAATGGGTGACGCTCCGTGGGACCTCGTATCAGTCGCTGCCAGCCTGGGTCGCTGCAAACCGGACCGCAGCGGCAGGATTAGCACGCCACGGGTGACGGCGCGAAGGTTCTCGCGGCCGGGCGGTCGAGTGCGCAACACGCTGCACCCCCACTTCCTTCGCGCCCTCACACCAGCGATCAACCGCGTGTTAACGCGGGTGCGGCAGAATTGCCATCTGCCCGGAGGATGTCATGACTATTCCAAGGCTCAACGCGGGACAGCTCTGGTGGATGCGGCTGGTGATCATCCCGCTCGCCATCGCCTGCGGCGTGCTGCTGCTCGTGCTCGAGGGATACGCGGTGTCGCCCACCATGCCGTGGGGCACGCGTTGCGCGAGCACGCTGTTCGAGATCGTGCTGATCGGCGCCATCGGCCGCCTGGCCTATCGCGGCCAGCGGCTGCGCATGCTCGGTGACGCGACCGCCTGATCGGCCACGCCTCGCCGCAGCCTTTCCCATGCTTCAGCGTTCGGGCAGAGCCCTGGCCCTACAGCTCCGCATGGAAATCGCGGCCGGCCGTCGTCGCCCGGATGCGGCCGGTGCGGATCACGAAGTCGCCGAAACGCTCGCGCGGGGTGCGCTCGCGCGCATAGGCGGCGAACAGCGGCGCCAGTGCCGCGATGATGCCGGCCTCGCCGAGGTCGCGCTGATACAGCTTTGACAGCCGGGTGCCGTCGAAGGCGGCGCCGAGATAGAGGTTGTAGCGGCCGGGCCCGGTGCCGACCAGGCCGATCTCCGCAAGATAGGGTCGGGCGCAGCCGTTCGGGCAGCCGGTCATGCGCACGATGATCTCGTCTTCGGCCAGACCGTGGCGCGCGGCTTCCTCCTCCAGCAAGGTGATCAGGCCCGGCAGGAAGCGCTCGCTTTCGGCCAGCGCCAGGCCGCAGGTGGGCAGGGCGACGCAGGCCATGGCGTTGCGGCGCAGCGCGCTCGCCTGCGCGAGGCCGAGGCGGTGCAGCAACGCGTCGATTTCCGTCCGGGCACCGGCCGCCACGTCGGCGATCACCAGGTTCTGGTTCGGCGTCAGGATGAAGCGGCCTTCATGCACCGCGGCGATGGCGCGCAGCCCATCAAGCATCGCACCGCCCACGCGGCCGTTCTCGACGAAGAGGAAGTGGTGCGCCGTGCCGTCCTCGCCCTGCACCCAGCCGACGGGATCGCCGGTGCGTTCGAACGCATAGGGGCGGGGCGGCGAGAGTTCGTAATCCAGCCGCGTGTGCAGCTCGGCGACGAAGCGGTCGAGGCCGACGCGCTCGATGGTGTATTTCAGCCTTGCATGCTTGCGGTCGGCGCGGTCGCCCCAGTCGCGCTGGATCGTGACGATCTTTTCGCACACATCCAGCACGCGATCCCGCGGGCAGAAGCCGATCACGTCGCCGGTGCGCGGATAGGTGTCGGGCTCGCCGTGCGTCATGCCCATCCCGCCGCCGACCGCGACATCGTAGCCGACGATGGCACCCGCTTCGACGATGGCGATCAGCCCGATCTCGTGGGCAAAGACGTCGGTGTCGTTCTGCGGCGGCACGGCGATCGCGATCTTGAATTTTCGCGGCAGGTAGGTGTGGCCGAGGATCGGTTCTTCCTCGGCGTCGTCGCCGATCAGCTTTTCGCCGTCGACCCAGATCTCGTGCCAGGCGCGCGTGCGCGGCAGCAGGTGCTCGCTGAGCGAGCGCGCCAGGGCGGTGATGTCGGCGTGCAGCGCCGGGCGCTGCGGCACGACCGAGGCGATCACGTTGCGGTTCACGTCGCCGCAGGCGGCTATCGTGTCGAGCAGGGCGGCGTGGATGCCGCGCAGCGCGGGCTGCAGGTTGCTCTTGATCACGCCGTGGAACTGCACGGTCTGGCGCGTGGTGAGGCGCAGGGTTCCGTTGCCGCGCTCGGCCGCAATGTCGTGCAGTCCGATCCACTGCTGCGGCGTCAGCACGCCGCCGGGGATGCGGACCCGCGCCATGAAGGAGAACGCCTTCTCCATCTTCTTCTTGGTGCGCTCGGCGCGCAGGTCGCGGTCGTCCTGCTGGTAGATGCCATGGAATTTGGTGAGCTGCGTGTCCTCATCGGCGATCGCCCCGGTGATGTGGTCGCGCAGTCCTTCGGCGATGCCGCCGCGCAGGCCGCGGCTCGCCTCCTTGATCGCCTCGTTGGCGGAACGGCGACCGTGCATCAATAGACGTCCCGCAGATAGCGCCCGGCGCGCTGGATGCTTCGCAGTTCTGCCGCCGCCGCGTCGGCGTCCAGCCCGGATTGTTCGGCGATGATCGCCAGCAGCATGGCATGCACGTCCTTCGCCATGGCTTTCGCGTCGCCGCAGACATAGAGGTAGGCGCCTTCCCTCAACCACGCATACAGCTCGTGCCGCGCCTCCCACATCCGGTGCTGCACGTAGATCTTCTCCCGCTGGTCGCGCGAGAAGGCGAGGTCGATGCGCGTCAGCAGGCCCGATTTCTTCCAGTCCTGCCATTCCAGCTGGTAGAGGAAATCGTGGGTGAAGCGGCGCGCGCCGAAGAACAGCCAGTTGCGTCCGGGTGCGGCGGTCGCCTCGCGCTCCTGCAGGAAAGCACGGAACGGCGCGACGCCGGTGCCGGGGCCGATCATGATGATCGGTGCATCGGGCGCGGGCAGACGGAAATGCGGATTGGCTTTCACCTGGAGCGGCAGCGTGTCGCCGGGCTTGCGACGCTCCACCACCTGCGCCGAGGCGACGCCGTTGCGCGCGCGGCCGTGGCTTTCCCACGCCACGCGGGCGATCAGCAGATGCGCCTCCTCGCCGACCGCGGCCTGGCTGGAGGCGACGGAATAGAGCCGCCGCGGCAGCGGACGGAGCAGGCCGGTGAGCTCGGCGGCGGTGAGGGCGCGCGGTTCGGCTTCCAGCAGGTCGACGAACTGGCGGTCCGCAAGAAAGGCGGCGGTCCGCGTCGCGTCCTTGGACAGGGAGCGCAGGGTCGCAGAGCCGGTCAGCTCTGCATAGTCGGCGAGCTGACCGCGTGTCAGCGTCGTGATGTCGTAGCGCTGCGCCAGCGCGTCGCGCAACGCCGCGTCCTCGGCCAGGCCGGCAGCAGAAAGCACCTCCTGCACCAGGGCCGGGTCGTTCTCCGGGACGAAGCCGATGGCATCGCCGGGCTGATAGGTCAGCCCGGTTCCCGCCAGCGACAGTTCCACATGGACCGTCTGCACGTCGGAGCGGCTGCTGTTGAGATTGACGTGGGCGGTGATCTCCGCCGCCACCGGCGCCGCGTGCTCCTCAATCTCGGCGGGCGCGTTGCGGGCGAAGTCGACATGGATCACCGCCGCGCGCGGCTCCTCCGGCGGCGGCCCGAGCGCCGCCAGCGCGCTGTCGATCCAGGCGGCGGCCGGCGCGCGGAAATCGAGGTCGCACTCCACCCGTTCGGCGGCGCGCGTCGCACCGAGCGCGGAAAAACGCTCATCGAACTGCCGGCCGGTTTCGCAGAACCGCGCGTAGGCGCGATCGCCCAGCGCGAGCACGGCATAGCGCAACCCATCGAGGCGCGGCGCGTCCTCGGCCATCAGCGCGGCGTGGAACGCCTCCGCCCGCTGCGGCGGATCGCCCTCGCCCCAGGTGCTGGCGATCACCAGCACGTTGCCGGCGCGGGCGATGTCGGCCGGCGTGGTGTCCGCCATGTCCACGAGCTTGGCGGCGAAGCCGAGCCGCGCGGCCGCCTTGCGCGCATTCGCCGCGAGTGATTCGGCGTTGCCGGACTCGCTGCCATAGAGAATGGTGAGCGGCGTCTTGGGCTGCGCCGGCGCGGCGGGCGCGGCGGTGGCGGGCGCCTCGCGCGCCGCGTGAAATCCCGCGATGTAGCCGCCGAGCCACTGCCGCTGCTCCGGCGTCGCGGCGGCGAGCAGGCGCCGGATCAGCGCGAGCTGATCCTCGGGAAAGGGCGAGGCGGTGAGGCCCGGCGTCATCGCACGGCCGGCATGCTGGCCGCCGGCAGGTCGGCGAGGTGCATCGGCGCGGTCTGCAGCTCCGTCGCCAGCATGGAGCGCAGCGCGAGCACCGGGCCGGTGACGAACAGGGTCGGCGCCGTGCTGTCGAGCGTGGCGGCGACAGCGGCGACGGTGGCCAGGGTTGCCGGCGCAACGTGCTGGCGCGGCGTGGTCGCATCGCTGATGAAGGCCGCCGGTTCGTCCGGCGCGCGACCGGCGGCGATCAGTGCGGCGGCGAGCGCGCCCGCGTGGCGCAGCGCCATGTAGAACACCAGCACATCAGCGCCGCGCGACAGCGCCGGTATGTCGAGCGAGCGCGGCAGGCCGCCATGCACGTCGTGGCCGGTCGCGAAAGCGACGCTGTGGCCGAGCATGCGGTGCGTCAGCGGAATGCCGGCGCTCGCGGCGGCGCCGAGGCCGGCGGTGATGCCGGGAACGATACGGAAGGGAATCTTTGCGGCGGCCAGCGCCAGCGCTTCCTCCCCGCCGCGGCCAAACACCAGCGGATCGCCGCCTTTCAGGCGCAGCACGCGCGCCCCTTCCCGCGCCAGCGCGATCAGGCGCTGGTTGATGCGGAGCTGATGGGTGCGGGCGCCGCCGGCGCGCTTGCCCACGGCGTGGATGCGCGGCGTTACGGCGAGCGCCAGGATGTCCGCGGCGACCAGGGCGTCGTGCAGGATGACATCGGCCGTCGCGAGCGCGTGCGCGGCGTGAAGGGTCAGCAGCCCCGGGTCCCCCGGGCCGGCGCCGACCAGCCACACCGATCCCCGCGCGAATTCGGCTGGCACGAGCCGGGCTGGAACAAGGCCGGCTAGCGCGGCGTTCACGCCAGCCATCCCATCGATCGCACGAGCGCCTCCGTCAGATCGGCGTTTTCCGCCATGCTGCGTCCCTCCTCGCGCCAGCGCCGGCGCAGCTCCGCCACGTGCTCGAGCCGATCTGCCCATTCCGGCCCGAACTGCCGCGCCAGGCTTTCGCGGATGCGTGCGGCGAGTCCCGGGCTGCGGCCGGCGGTGGAGACGGTGATCATCAAGTCGCCGCGACGGATCGCCGCGACGCTGTGGAAATCGCACAGCGCCGGCCGATCCTCGACATTCACCAGCACGCGCCGGGCCCGGGCGGTGCCGGCCAGTGCGGTCGCAAGCTCATCCGGCAGGCCGACGATCCACAGCAGATCGAGCCGGTCCATGTCGCCCGCATCGGGCAAGCGGGCGATCACCGATTCGGCATCGGCCGCTTGCGTGGGCGCGTCGCAGAACACCGCAATCGGCTGCGCCCCGCCCTCGCGCAGGGCGGCCAATCGGCGCGTCATCGCGCTCCCGCGGCCGGCCAGCCCGAGCCGCAGGCGCGCCGGGTCGAGCGCGACTGGAATCACAGCCGCAATCCATGCGGAGTCGCGGCGCCGATGAAGACACCCGAAACGCCCATCACCTGCGACTGAAACATGGCCCCCGCATTTGATCCCGTCCGCGGAGTAGGTGGCCCTCAATGCGCCGATGTCTCAAGAGCAGTGTTGTGCGAAAATGCGCGCATCCCCAGCAGATTTTCCCATGCCGTGCACATTCGGGAGATGTTCGTTCTTTCACCCCTCTTCAGTTCCCGGGCGGCCTGAGATACCCTGACCGCAATGGACGAGATCGATAAGAAGCTGCTGGCGCTGTTGCAGGGCGATGCGACGGTGCCGGTCGCGCAGCTTGCGGAGCAGGTCGGCCTTTCCCCCACGCCGGTCTGGAAGCGCATCCAGAAAATGGAGCAGGGCGGCGTCATCACCGGCCGGGTGGCGCTGCTCGATCCCGAGCAGATCGGCGTCGGCCTGATCGTGTTCGTCGCGATCGAGGCGCACGAGCACACGCCGCAATGGCTCACCGCGTTCGCCGAAACGGTCGCCGGGATGCCGGAGGTGATGGACGCCTACCGGATGGCCGGCGAGGTGGACTACATGCTGCGCGTGGCGGTGGCCGACATGACGGAGTTCGACGGCTTCTACAAGCGGCTGATCGCCTCGGTGCCGCTGAAGAACGTCACGTCGCGGTTTGCCATGGAGCGGCTGAAGCAGACCACGGCCTATCCGCTGGGAACCCGCGCTTTTCGCGACCGCCGCGCGAACGACAGCGAGACGGAAAGCTAGAACCGTTTCGGCCGCGAGATCGTGGTGCTATGGCAGGAGCGGAAAGGGGAATGCAATTCTCCTGACGTCGATCCGCGCAGTGGATCGTAGCAATCTCATGGACCGCCGGAGTCCATGCTTGAGGGCTCTCCCGCAAAGTGCACATGTTCGCTTCACGATTTCTTAGGAAGCAATTGTGTTTGCCGGCGTTCGGGACGCGTTCGTCGAGGGCGAGGCGGGGCACGCGGGAGCGTCGCTCGCGGCGCGGCTGCTCCATGCGCGCGCCCTGACGCATGGGCGCCTGGTTCTGACCACCAGCTTCGGGCTCGAGGATCAACTTCTGACCCATGCGGCGGTCGAGAGCGGCTGTGCGCTCGACGTGGTCACGCTGGATACCGGCCGCCTTTTCGATGAGGTCTACGAACTCTGGGCGGAAACCGAGCGCCGCTACGGGATTCGCATAAAGCCCTTCACCCCCGATCCGCGCAGCCTGGAGCCGCTGGTCGCGCGCATCGGCATCAACGGGTTTCGCGATTCCATCGAGAACCGGCGCGCGTGCTGCCGCGTCCGCAAGGTCGAGCCGCTCGATCGTGCGCTGGCCGGCGCAGCCGGCTGGATCAGCGGGCTGCGCGCCGGCCAGTCCAGCGCGCGTGCCGCGGTGCCCTTCCTCGCCCATGATGCCGAGCGTGACCTGCTCCGCATCAACCCGCTGTTCGATTGGACGCGCGAGCAGGTGGCCGACACGGTGCGCCGCGACGGTATTCCGTACAACCGGCTTCACGATGCCGGCATGCCGTCCGTCGGCTGCCAGCCCTGCACGCGCGCCATCCTGCCCGGCGAGGACGAGCGCGCCGGACGCTGGTGGTGGGAGCAGGACGGTTCCCGCGAATGCGGCCTGCATGTCGGCCGGGACGGGCGCCTGGTGCGCGCGGCGGCGCGAGAGGACGCGGCGTGAAGGCGCTCAGCCATCTCGAGTACCTCGAGGCCGAAAGCATCCATATCTTCCGCGAGGTGGTGGCGGAATGCGACCGCCCGGTGCTACTCTATTCCATCGGCAAGGATTCCGCGGTTCTGCTGCATCTCGCACAGAAGGCGTTCCACCCCGGCAAGATCCCGTTCCCGCTGCTGCATATCGATACCAAATGGAAGTTCCGGGAGATGATCGCCTTCCGGGACCGGCGCGCCGCCGAGCTTGGCCTCGATCTCCTGGTCCACACCAACCCCGACGGGCTCGCGCGCGGCATCGGCCCCGTCACGCATGGCTCACGCGTCCACACCGACGTCATGAAGACGCAGGCGCTGAAGCAGGCGCTGGACCTGCACCGCTTCGACGCGGCTTTCGGGGGCGCCCGCCGCGACGAGGAGCAGTCCCGCGCCAAGGAGCGCATCTTCTCCTTCCGCTCGTCGCAGCATCGCTGGGACCCCAAGCGGCAGCGGCCGGAAGTCTGGAACCTGTACAACTGCCGCAAGGGGCCGGGCGAGAGCATCCGGGTGTTTCCGCTGTCGAACTGGACCGAAATCGACGTGTGGAGCTACATCCGGCGCGAGGCCATTCCGATCCCTTCGCTGTACTTCGCCGCCGCACGCCCTGTCGTAGAGCGCGACGGCACGCTGATCATGGTCGACGACGACCGTCTGCCGTTGCAGCCGGGCGAGGTGCCGCAATCGCGGCGCGTCCGGTTCCGCACGCTCGGCTGCTACCCGCTGACCGCGGCCGTCGCCAGCGAAGCCGACACGCTCGACGCCATCATCGCGGAGGTGCGGGAAAGCCGGCATTCCGAACGGTCCGGGCGCGCCATCGATCACGACGGAGCCTCGTCGATGGAGCAGAAGAAGGTCGAGGGCTACTTCTGATGTATCACTGGCGGATCGCCACGGAATTGGGCAACCGCCGGGTGCCGCCTCCGGCAGAGGCGCGCTCGCTCCTGCGGTTCATCACCTGCGGCTCGGTCGATGACGGCAAGTCCACCCTGATCGGCCGCCTGCTGCACGACACCGGCAGCGTTCCCGACGATCAGCTCGCGCGGCTCTCCGCCGATTCCCGCCGCTGGGGCACCCAGGGCAGCGCGATCGACTACGCGCTGCTGCTGGATGGGCTGTCGGCAGAGCGCGAGCAGGGCATCACCATCGACGTCGCCTACCGCTATTTCGCCACGCCGCGACGCACCTTCATCGTCGCCGATACGCCCGGCCATCGCCAATATACCCGCAACATGGCGAGCGGCGCCTCGACGGCGGACCTCGCCGTCCTGCTGGTGGACGCGCAGAAGGGCGTCCTCACCCAGACCCGCCGACATGCCCTGATCGTCTCGATGCTCGGCGTGCGCCATCTCGTGCTGGCGGTGAACAAGATGGACCTGGTCGGCTACGACCAGCGCGTGTTCAAGCCGATCGTCGCGGAGTTCGAGACCTTTGCCGCGCGGCTCGGCTTCGCCTCCATCGCCTGCATCCCGATGGCGGCGAAGAGCGGCGAGAATGTCGCCGGCGAGACCGCCGCGATGCCCTGGTACGCCGGTCCCACGCTGCTGGAATATCTGGAACAGGTCGAAGCGCGCGAGGCGGTGGACAGCCTGCCACTGCGCCTGCCGGTGCAGCTGGTCAGCCGGCCGAGCCCGCATTTCCGCGGCTATGCCGGAACCATCGCCGCCGGAACGCTGCGTGTCGGCATGGCGGTGCGCATCCTGCCGGTCGGGAACGCAGCC
>Ga0213875_10002792_pt1 | contig 10272 bp, 7 predicted proteins | sample BarmaccomBMRX_R8_FD_160105 | JGI IMG/M metagenome (GOLD analysis project Ga0213875, IMG submission 160105) | Root-associated microbial communities from Barbacenia macrantha in rupestrian grasslands, the National Park of Serra do Cipo, Brazil - RX_R8 | ecosystem: Host-associated > Plants > Roots... | reverse complement strand
TGTACAAGGTGGTGTTGTTCTTTCCGCAGGTGTTGTCGGTGGCGATCGTCGTGGTGCTGTTCCAGTCCGTGTTCCGCACCGACTCCCTTGGCCTCGCCAATGCCGTGCTGCTCCGACTCGGCCTGATCGATCCGGCGCATCCCGCACAGTGGTTCAACGACCCGAACAGCGTGCTGTGGTGCCTGCTGTTCGTGATGGTGTGGACTGGAGTCGGCTTCTACCTGGTGCTGTTCTCGGCGGCAATGCGATCGATCCCAAGGGAAATCTATGAAGCCGTCGTTCTTGATGGGGCTGGACGGGGAGCCGCGTTCTTCCGGATCACCCTTCCGTTGCTGTGGGACACCGTCTCGGTGGCATGGGTCTACCTGGGGTTCATCGCGTTGGACGGCTTCGCCCTCGTCACGGGCCTCACCCCCGATTCTGGCGGCGGCGGCCCCAACCATGCCAGTGAGGTGATCTCCATCGAGCTGTACAGAACAGCGTTCGGCCAAGGCAAGTTCGGCTACGCCTGTGCGATGGGCGTGGCTCTCGCGGTGTTCTCACTGCTGCTCGCGGTCGTGCAGCTACGGATCACCCGACGCGAATGGGTCGAGTTCTGATGGCCGGCAGGATGTCGCGATCGTTGAACCTGTTCTCCCACGGGTTCCTGCTGGTGTGGACGGCGATGGTCGTGCTTCCGTTGCTGTGGGCGGTGTTGTCGTCGGTCAAAAGCGACGCCGAGATTTTGTCCAGCCCCTGGTCCCTTCCCGGAGTGCCGCACTGGGAGAACTTCGGCCGTGCCTGGTCCACCGGCCACATCGGTGACTTTTTCGTCAACACCGTGATCGTGCTCGCCGGCGGTGTCCTCCTGACCATGCTTCTTGGTTCCATGGCGGCCTACGTGCTGGCCCGCTACCGGTTCCCTGGCAACCGAATCGTCTACTATGTCTTCGTTGCTGGCTTGACCCTTCCGGTGTTCCTCGCGCTGGTCCCGCTGTACCGGATCGTGGGCAACCTCGGTCAGCTGCCGGGGATCGGGCCCTATCTCGGGCTGAACTCCTATCTCGGGTTGATCCTGGTGTACGTGGCGTATTCGCTGCCGTTCACGGTGTTCTTCCTGCACTCGTTCTTCCGCACGTTGCCAAATGAGGTGGCCGAGGCCGCGCTGCTCGACGGCGCCTCGCACGGCGAGTTGTTCCTGCGGGTGATGCTGCCGATGGCCCGGCCCGGCCTGCTCAGCATCGGCATCTTCAACGTGATAGGGCAGTGGAACCAGTACCTGTTGCCGCTGGTGCTGATGCAGCGGCAGTCCGGTACGGACACCGACCATTCCGTACTCGCGCAGGGCCTTCTCAACCTGGCTGTGTCACAGGGGTACAAGTCCGACTGGTCCGGCCTCTTCGCCGGGATGACGCTCGCGATGCTGCCCATGCTCGTGGTGTACGTACTGTTCCATCGTCAGGTTCAGGCCGGCCTGACAGCGGGAACCTTGAAGTAGTGTCAGGCGTCCTGCTCTTCGGTGGTGATTCGACCGGATTGTCGGCTTCGACCGTGTGGCAAGAAGCCTCCCCACCCGCGCTAGCCGGTGTCGCCCGATTCGATCAGGCTGACCACCCTGTTGCGGCCGGTTTGTTTGGCCACGTACAGGGCGTTGTCCGCGGACACCAGCAATCGGTCGACAAGCACCCCACAGTTGGGATACACGGCGACACCGATCGAGGCGGACAGTCCGCTGACCGCGGTGCCGTGGTCGCGCACGACAAGAGCGGTGATGGCCCGGCGCACTCGTTCCGCGATCATGACCACCTCGGTGTGCGTTGTCGCCGGCAGGAGCACGACGAACTCCTCGCCACCGAAGCGGCCGACCGAGTCGTGTTTGCGCACGGTGTTCTCCAGCGTGCCGGCGACATGTTTGAGCACGGTGTCACCGACGAGATGACCGTGAGTGTCGTTCACCCGTTTGAAATGATCGATGTCGATCATCAGCACGCCGAAGCTGGACAGCTGTCTGGTGGCACGGTCAAGCTCCTTGACCGCGGTGTCGTGCCAGGCGACTGAGTTGAGCACTCCCGTCTTCTGGTCCCGGGTCGCCATCTCCTGAAACTGTCTCATCAGCAGGCTGCGGTGCAGCATCACGATGGGCAGTACGATCAGTGGCAGCAGATAGGGACGTAGCGCCAGCACAACGGCCGTCATTCCGCCGAGGCAGAGCGTTGCCAACTCCAGGATGTTGTTGTCCCAGCCGCCAGTCACCTCCGCGAGACCACTGTCTGGGTTGCGGAGTTTGAGGCCGATCATCACCAACGCACTGTTGGTCGCCGTGAATACCAGGATCGCCAGGCAGACTCCAGCAAGTCCGCGCAGGTTCGGACTTGTGTCGACGAACGGCGTCTCGCCATCTACCAGGCCGAGTACCGGTCCGACAGCGAGGCAGGCAAGGATCACCGTGCTCGCGCTGAAGACGGTGCGGTGTGCCGGTCGGGTCAACTGCTGGCGCCACACCCGGCCCCACAGGTGCAGGTAGATCGCCACGGTGAGCAGGACGGCGAGCGGTGACGGCAGCTCGAGCGCACCCGCGAAGATCCATACCGAGGTCATGTCCGCGTTGACGCTGCTGGCAAGGTAGCGGCGCAGCCGCTCGGTCCGTCTGGACAGTTCGGCCTGGATGGCGCCGATCGCTAGCAGCATGGCCAAGCGGATCCAGTCCTGCTGGGTAGCCGGTCTGCTGGACGGGAGCAGGGAAAGCACAATGGCGGCGACTTCGACGGCGGCATAGAACAGGAGCATGCTCCTGGGCGCTGAGCGCACCGTCCATTGAGAGGGCGGGATGAGGAATGGTCGGCTCATGGCCACCCCCTCCCGGCACCCCGGCGTGTGATCCGGCTACGGACGCAGTATCGGCTGAGAGGGAACGCAGTACTAGCCCCGAACGAGCGAGCCGTCATATCACCGCACTTGTCGACCATTGGTTTCCGCTGTCGGTGGCGCGTTCCCGGCGACCGCGGGCACGCCGCCAGCGTGGCCACACGTACTGGACCTGCACACGGTCGGTACAAGGGTGGCAACGACCAAACAGATTACCGGACTAGTCTGGCTGGTGGCCGAGCTCCCTCAGACCGGGCGGCGAATGTGCTTCCCACATCGTGTCGGGTACGCAAGTCGGCGACTGTCCAATCAGGACTTGGATTGTGTGTTCGCCGCTCTGCGGTCATCCCGTGCGCGGAACGCGGATGAGTCGTTGGACCGGGGGAACTCCTCGTCCGGAACGGGAACCCCGAGAAACCGGCACAGTGGGTCCCAACCCTGGCCGGTACGGTAGACCAGCAGTCGATCGGCGGAAACCCGGTCCGCGACCTCCGCGATATGCCGCTGGAATCGGGCGACGGTGGCGCGCCTGTCCTCGAACCGGCCCTCGAAGATTCCCTCCCAGATCAGTGGTCCGACCATGCGGGCGAACGGCGTCCCTTCGGCCCGCACCCTGAGATATTGGCGGTACAGAGTCTTGTCGATACTGTCGTACCAGCGTTCCGGATCGCGGTCGGTCAGAATGACCTTGGCGTCCGGATAGGCGTCGACCAGTTCACGCCAGTACGCCGATGCCGGCCAGTCCACGGCGGCCTGATAGCCGTCGAACATACGATCCCAGTCTGGACGGGCGCCCGCACCGAGGTTCAGCCAGGCTTGCAGCCGGTCGGGTCGGTCGACCACCTCGAACATGTGGTAACAGGGAGCGTATCCGAGCCGCTCGAGGGCGTATTTCAACGACAGGGTCCCGGTCCGTCCGAAACCAGCGCCAATGATCTTCACGGTTGTCCTCGCCGTCAGTGGTATCCAGATGTCGTGCCGCGTCGTCAGAGCGCACAGTGGGCGCGGAACGGTCACTTCAGGTGTGCCACCGTCCACCCGTCCAAGTCGTAGTCGTCGAGGCACGCGTCGACGAGTTCTTTCGCGGCGGCAAGGGTTCCGTCCGCCTCGGCCGAGCCGAACTGGGACAGACGGACCACCTCGTTGCTGCCGTAGTAGGTGCGCTCGAACAGATCATGGCGACTGCCGAACTCGGTCTGCGTGGCATCCCACAGCAATCTCACTATCTTGTTCTGCTGTTGTGCGGTGCGATCGCCCGGCCCCCGGTAGTAGACGTCCAATAGGAGCCGCATATCCGCGTTGTGCCAGTCCTGCGATCCGGAGGGCTGCACGATGAGGGTGCTTGCCAACAGGGTGTTGATGGTGTTCCGGATTCGCGGGTACAGCGTCTGGCTGAGCAAGCGGAAAGCCATGGACGTGCGACTGTTGGGCAGCACAGCTCCATCGGCGACCTGCGTCGGGTCGCCGACCATCGCCGAACTCATCGCCCACACCATGTCCCGCCAGCCGATCAGTTCGCCGACGGTGGCCCGGACCGCCGGCGACGACGCCTTGCCAGTGGTCTTCAACGCCTCGACGACGCATCCGATGAGGAAGTCGAGTTTGACGGCCAGCCGGGTGCAGCCCTGCAGCATCATGTTCTGCGTATGGCCGCACCGCGGCCACTGTGCGAGTCGCTGTGGATCCCGATAGATCAGGACGTCCTCCCAGGGGACGAAAACGTCCTGCATGACGACCAGTGCGTCATTCTCGTCGAACCGACTTGACAGTGGATAGTCGAACGGCGTGCCGGCCCGCCTCGCGATGGCCTCGAAGGACGGACGGCAGATGGTCTTCACCCCGGGCGCGTTCATCGCGATCATGAAGCAGAGCGCCCGTTCCGGTTCGTCCTGAGGAGTACCTCGCAGGCTGCTGACCAGGTTGTGACTGGTCAACGCGGCGTTGGTCGCCACCATCTTGGCGCCGCTGACCACGATGCCGCCGTCTCGCTCGGCGACCACACGCACGGCGGTGTCCGGTCCTGCCGCGGCGGAGTCCCTATCTCGCGGGAGGTCGACGAAGGTGTGGTTGAGGTAGAGACAGGACTCCTGTGCGATGCGGTACCACCTGCGGGCGCTGCTGGCGAAGTCACCATAGAACTCGGCGGTGTGCGCCAAGGTGGAGGCGAAGCCGGCCTTGTAGTCGGGTGTCCTGGCGAGCCAGCCGTAGCTCAGCCGTGCCCACGCCGCGACCGAGTCCCGTTGCCTGAGCAGATCGGCACCGGAGCGGGCCGCACGGAACATCGGGTGTGTCCAGCCGCCGGACCCGGTGTCCGTCTCCACACTCAGAACACCGTCAGCGGTCGCGGCGTGCATCGCGTCGTACAGATGCGCAACGGATCGTGCCGAATTTCGGAATGCCGGATGAGTGGTGACGTCGGCAACACATTCACCGTGTATCAGCACTTCGCGACCATCGCGGAGACCATCGAGATACTCATTACCGGTAAACGGAGCTGTTCTGTCGGTATTCGTTTCCACGGCTATGGAAACTCCTCGCGCATGAGCAGGTTGGCGGTAATATCGCCGATGCTATTCGGTGCGGTAGGCGAATTTCCTCAGAATCTGATGTGAAAAAAATGTGCCCGACCTCTGGTTCGCCGCGGGGCCGACATCCAGGCTGCTGCCACACCAGACCCCATGACGTGGGGGGCACGCCGGGGTCGGTGGACGGCACGCCACACTTGACCCGTGGACAACGCACCCTGGCTGGCTACCTCGGCGACCGGGATCGGCTCGCTGCCGGGAGTCGATCCCGTCGAGGCCGCTCGCATCGTGGTTGGCGAGCTGCCCGAACTGCCGCACCTTCCCGAACTGCCGGCGCGAGGTGTTGGTGCGGACCTGATCGGACGCACCGCTGGCCTGCTGGTCGATCTCGCCGTGGAGGTCGCGCCGTCCGGGTACCGGGTCACCGCGCACCGCGGTCGGGACCATCGCAGGGCCGTCGACCTGCTCCGATTCGACCTCGACGCCTTCGGCGAGGCCGTCGAGCGGGCGGGAACGGGACCCGGTGTGGTCAAGGTCCAACTGGCCGGACCGTGGACGTTGACGGCACAGCTGGAGTTGGCAAGGGGCCATCGGGTGCTCACCGATTCCGGTGCGCTGCGTGAGTTCACCGAGTCCCTGTCCGAGGGGCTCACCGCGCACGTCGCAGAAGTCGCCAAGCGGACGGGAGCCCGTGTCGTCGTCCAACTGGACGAGCCGGTGCTGCCCGCGGTCCTCACCGGCCTGCTGCCCACACCGTCCAAACTGGGCACCGTCGCCGCCGTGCCTGAGTCTGAGGCACGCGAGGTGCTCGCCACCGTACTCGACTCGGCGAGGACCGCCAGCGGTCAGCCGGTGATCGTGCACTGCTGCGCGAAGCGGCCGCCATTCGCGTTGCTGCGGGCGGCGGGCGCCGACGCGGTCGCGTTCGACCTGACCGTTCTGTGGAACGCGTCGACACCCGTGCTCGACGAGATCGGCGAGGGATGGGAAGCGGGGATGACGCTGTTCCTCGGACTGGTGCCCCCCACCGGCTCCGAGCCGCTACCGTCGGTGAAAGACGCCGCCCGACCGGCTTTCGAGTTGGTCGACAGGTTGGGCTTCGCCCGTTCGCTGCTCGCCGATCGCGCGGTGCCGACACCGTGCTGCGGGTTGGCCGGCGCCAGCCAGGGCCGGGTCCGCGGCGTCCTCTCGCTGGTTCGCGATCTGGGTAGGGCCTTCGTCGAGCCGCCGGAGGGGTGGTGAGCGCCGCTCGACCGGTCCCAACATGACGATCACAGGGTCTTCCCATGCCGCCTTCGGCCTGTCTTCAGGCATCCACCGCACGCTTGCGACATGCGGCAGTCGAGCACCGGATGGACCCGTACCCGTGCCGCGACCATGCTGGCGGCACTGTCCGTCGGGGTGGCCGACGAGGCCACTGGCGTCACGGCGGTCTACAACGCCGACGAGACCTTTGTCGCGGCCAGCGTGGTCAAGGTCGGCATCTTGGCCGTCCTTTCAGATGATTCGCAGCAGCGACAACGACTCGGCGACGATGCTGTGGGACGCGGTCGGGGGCGCCGCGGGCATGCGGGCGGGAAACTCCAGGCTGGGCTTCACCGGGACCGTGTCCGACCCCAACGACTTCTGGGGCCTGACCATCACGACGGTCCAGGATCAGCTCGGACTGCTCAAGGCACTGACCAGTTCGACATGGCCACTGACGCATCGGTCCCGCGCCTACGTGGCGGACCTGCTGAGTCAGGTCGAGGCCGATCAGGTGTGGGGTGTGTCCGAAGCGGCCGACGCCGGCACCACGCCGGTGCTCAAGAACGGTTGGCTGCCAGTGGATTCCGACGACGATCTGTGGGCGATCAACAGTATCGGCCGTGCCGAGCACGGTGGCGACTACTATCTCGTCGCTGTGCTGTCTAGTTCGTAGCCGGACGAGCAGACCGGAATCAGCCAGGTTTCGGCCGCCGCGAAGGCCGCGGTCGCGGCGTTCGGTGACGACCGTGCGTAATGAGGGCCCGCCGCCTGTCCTGTCACGGTCGGCCCCGCCGTTCAGCCGCTTTCGCTGCGCCGAACAGCCGCAATGTTCTCGCCACTTCCTTGTGGTGGCGGACAATGGCGAGATGAGGTGGTTGCCCTGGGGTCGGCGCCGCGCGGAGCGCGACAGGAGCCCCTCGGTCGAGCTCACCCCGGTCGAGGCGGCTGAACGCTTCTGGCGGCACTGGAACGAACTGCTTCCCAGGATCAACTCCGCTCTCGGCGATGACGCGCCCGCACGCATCGAGTACGTGCTCCGCGAAGAGGTCACCGCGATCCACCCGGATCTGCACTTCTCCGTGGAACGGGGACAGCGTGCGCTCTACGCGTTGGTCGTCACCGGGCAGGAACGCGCCGAGTTGAGGCCGTACACCGACGCATGGCGAGACGCGGCTCCGCACGAGGACGTGATCTGGGAATACCACGACTCGGTTCCTCCCGTACCCGATCCGACCGAGGTCACCATCCACATCGGGGAACACCAGATACGCCTTGCCGACGTCCGGGTGGTCGTGCAGGTGGACAGGGGCGCGGGAGTCGTCGACGTGGTCGTGCACCATCCGGAGCTGTCGGCGCTGACCGAGGAGGCGAGAGCGGCGATGACGTTCCTGCCGCTGGATGCCACCCTCGGTGAGCGGCTCGCGGCCGAGCGGTTGCGCCGAGTCGAGGCCACACTGCACGCCCCCGAGCAGGCGATCACTCTGCTGGAACTGCGTGCCCTCGTGCGGTCGCTCGCCGAGCAGGACACCGGCCCCTGACCCGGCCGGCCGATGCGGGCGCCCTCCGCCGGGGCCGACTCGCCGCCCTGACCCGATCGGGCAAGCACCTGCCGGTGCCGTCGCCCGAATGTCGGCCTTCGGCGTTAACCTGCCCCTGTGACCAGCGCCGAAGAGCCCGCCGACGTGCCAGAGGAGATCCGGGCCCGCCACAGCCAGCTCGCCGAGGAGATCAGGGGGCACCAGTTCCGGTACTACGTGCTCGACTCGCCTACCATCGCCGACGGCGAGTTCGACGCGCTGTTGGAGGAGCTGCGGTCCATCGAGGAGGCCAACCCGGCCCTCGTCACCCCCGACTCGCCGACCCAGCGCGTCGGCGGCACCTTCTCCACCGAGTTCACCGCCCACGACCATCTCGAACGCCTGCTCAGCCTCGACAACGCCTTCAGCCCGGACGAGCTGCTCGCCTGGGCGGACAGGGTGGAGAAGGAGGTCGGCTCGCGGGCACACTTCCTATGCGAGCTGAAGATCGACGGTCTCGCGCTCAACCTGCTCTACGAGGACGGCATCCTCGTGCGGGCGCTGACAAGGGGTGACGGCAGGACAGGCGAGGACGTCACGCTCAACGTCCGCACTCTGCGGGACATCCCGGAGCGACTGACTCCCAGCGGGCAGTTCCCCGTACCGGAGCTGATCGAGGTGCGCGGTGAGGTCTTCTTCCAGGTGGCCGCGTTCGCCGAGTTGAACGCCGCGCTGGTCGAGGCAGGCAAGGCCCCCTTCGCCAACCCACGTAACGCGGCGGCCGGATCGCTGCGGCAGAAGGATCCACGGGTGACGGCGACCCGCCCGCTGCGCTTCCTCTGCCACGGTCTCGGCAAGCGTGTCGGCTTCGAGCCGCAGCGCCAGTCCGAGTCCTATCGGGCACTGGAGGCGTGGGGCCTTCCGGTGTCCGTCAACACCGTGCTGCTCGCCGACATTCAGCAGGTGCGCAAGCACATCGAGTACTGGGGAGAGCGTCGGCACGACGCGGGACACGAGATCGACGGTGTCGTCGTAAAGGTGGACGAGGTGCCGCTGCAGCGCAGGCTCGGCTCGACGTCGAGGGCGCCGCGCTGGGCCATCGCTTACAAGTACCCGCCCGAGGAGGCCACGACGACGTTGCTGGACATCCAGGTCAATGTGGGTCGTACCGGGCGCGTTACCCCGTTCGCGGTGATGGAGCCGGTCAAGGTGGCCGGATCGACCGTGGCCATGGCGACCCTGCACAACGCCTCCGAGGTCCGCCGCAAGGGAGTGCTGATCGGCGATCGCATCGTGATCCGCAAGGCCGGCGACGTCATTCCGGAGGTGCTCGGGCCCATTGTCGACCTGCGGTCGGCCGAGGCACGCGAGTTCGTGATGCCGACCGACTGCCCGGAGTGCGGCACGGAGCTCCGCTATGAGAAGGAGGGGGACGCCGACATCCGCTGCCCGAACGCGCGCGGCTGCCCGGCCCAGCTCCGGGAGCGGTTGTTCCACCTGGCCAGCCGCAACGCACTGGATATCGAGGTGCTCGGCTACGAGGCGGCCAGCGCGCTGCTGGAGTCCGGGGCGATCGTCGACGAGGGTGACGTCTTCGACCTCGACGAGGGCAAGCTGCTGTCGACCGACCTGTTCCGCACCAAGGCCGGTGAACTGTCGGCGAACGGACAGAAGCTGCTCGCCAATCTGGGCAGTGCCAAGGACAGGCCGCTGTGGCGGGTGCTGGTGGCGTTGTCGATCCGGCACGTCGGCCCGACCGCGGCGCAGGCGCTGGCGCGCGAGTTCGGCTCCGTCGAACGGATCGCACAGGCCAGCGAGGAGGAGCTCGCCGCGACCGACGGTGTCGGCCCCACCATCGCCGCCGCTGTCAGCGAGTGGTTTGAGTGGGACTGGCACCGTGACATCGTGCGGAAGTGGGCGGTCGCCGGCGTCACGATGGCAGAAAAGCGCGATGAGTCGGTGCCCAGGACACTGGCCGGCATGTCGATCGTGGTGACCGGCACGCTGTCCACGCTGTCCAGGGACGAGGCCAAGGAGGCGATCATGCTCCGTGGTGGCCGAGCTGTCGGCTCTGTGTCCAAGAAGACGGCGTTCGTGGTGGTCGGCGACTCCCCGGGAAGCAAGTACGACAACGCCGT
>Ga0213875_10002791_pt1 | contig 10275 bp, 11 predicted proteins | sample BarmaccomBMRX_R8_FD_160105 | JGI IMG/M metagenome (GOLD analysis project Ga0213875, IMG submission 160105) | Root-associated microbial communities from Barbacenia macrantha in rupestrian grasslands, the National Park of Serra do Cipo, Brazil - RX_R8 | ecosystem: Host-associated > Plants > Roots... | reverse complement strand
CACTCGGTGCTCGACAAGCTCGACCAGTTGCCGATGCCGTCGATCGCCCTGATCAACGGTTATGCGTTTGGCGGCGGCCTGGAACTGGCACTCGCCTGCACCTTCCGTCTGGCAGCGCCCTCCGCCACGCTCGGCTTTCCCGAGATCAAGCTGGGGCTGATCCCCGGCTATGGCGGCACCCAGCGGCTGCCGCGGCTGGTCGGCGAGGCGCGAGCCACCGAACTCATTCTGACCGGCCGCAGCATCGACGCCGCCGAGGCCGAGCGCATGGGCATGGTCAACCATATCGTCGAGGGCGACCTGATCGAGGCCGGCCAGAACTTCGCCCGCGACATGACCGGCTACAGCCTGCCGGTCCTCGGCCTCGCCCGCGACGCAATCCGCCGCGCCCATGATCTGCCGCTGCACGACGGGCTCAAGATCGAGGCCGATCTGTCCACGCTCGCCTTTCAAACGGCCGACGCCGCGGAAGGGATGGCAGCATTCGTCGAGAAGCGGAAGCCGGTGTTCAAGGATGGATAGGCTTCCCCTTCCTCTCCCACTGCGCGCCGCCAACTATCGCTAGCGCACCCGACTTAGCTATTCTGCGCTGTCGGCCGCTCGCCATCTGTTGAATGGGGACTAAGGTGCCAGCAGTTAATCATTCGATTCAGAGGCTAATGGACGATGTCCGTCGCGGTCATCTGGTTCTTCCCGATTTTCAACGCAGTTTTATATGGAAGCCAGACGATGTACGCGATTTACTAATCTCAGTACTAGGTGATTATTATGTTGGCTCGATGTTATATATGGACGCAATTCGAGATGAGTCTCCATTTGCTTTGCGAATGATCGAAGGCATTGATAAGATTATTCCAACGCCGACGATTGACAGTATAGTTAAGATTCTTTTGGATGGCCAACAGCGAACCTCGTCACTTTTTTATGCACTTTTTGCTCCGGAAATCCCCCTGTCGGGCCGGAAAAACCCGTTTAGATTTTACGCTAACGTCCCCGCTTTGCTAGCGGAGAATTGGGACGAAGCAGTCAACTCGGTGAACACTGGAAATAAGCGAACAATGTTAGAAATGGAGGATAATGAAGATTATATCGATATGACGGAATTTAAGGACGCCGGCGCATTAACGGCGCGGCTCCAGAAGACAAAATACGAAACGAAATTGCCAGATATCCTGCGTATTGTCATACGCTTTATGAGTTACGAGATCCAGATGGTGCACCTGGATCGAGGCACCAGCTTGGATCGAGTGGTAGAGACATTTGAAAGAATAAACAGAACCGGGGAACCGCTTTCAATTATGGATCTCCTTGTTGCGAAAGTATACAAGGAAAATGTCAAATTGCGCGACATGATACAGAATGCTGAAGAAAATTTCCGATTTCTTGAGCAAATCGATAGTGAGTATATACTTCGAGTCATGTGCTTACTCCGAGGCTTCGAGGTCCGTCGGCAAGCCATGCTCGATCTGTCGCCTGCGGCGTTTCGCGAAGATTGGGACTTTGCGTGCTTCGCGTTGGAGGAGGCCTACACCAGGATGACAGACACTAAGAACGGCTATGGAATTATTGACTTTAAGAAATGGGCACCATTTACAACCATGCTGGTTCCCTTAGCGGCTTGCATTGCGTATTTAGAGAAGAACAATCAACGGGACGCCGTGCAATTCAGGAAGATTGATCGCTGGTATTGGGCTTCGGTGTTCTTGAACCGATACAATGAAGGGGTTAACACAAAAACATTTTCAGATTTTATAGAAATGAAGGATTGGTTCAAAGAAGACAAGAATGAGCCCGAGTTCATTCGGCGAGTCTTCGAGGAAGAGGTTGATCTTAGAGTAGAATCGCGATCTGCGGCTATGTACAAAGGGGTGATGTGCTTAGTCGTTCTATCGGGTGCGCTCGACTTTCAAACAGGGCAACCGCCGCAGTTTGCAGTCGGTGAAGTGCAGGATGATCATATATTTCCCAAATCATTATATACATCCGACCAGTTAATGAATCGCACACTGATATCAACCAACCAAAAGAAATCTAACCAAACGCCGTCGCGATACTTCAGCGCCTTGGAGACCGTAACCGGTCGGCAACGGCTCGAAGAAATCTTGGCCACACACTTAATAGATGCGAATGCCCTATCGGCACTTTTGAAAGACGATCTACAGGGGTTCTGTAAGGCCAGAGAACAAGCGACCAGGGACAAAATCAGAGCATTCGTAACACCTTAGCTGCTAGTGACATCAAAACAGATGAGAACGGCGCAGTACCATGCCCGCCGCACTGCCATTTGGGGACAATGAAAGTGACTACGCCGCTGTTTGTCCGCCTTAATGACGTGCCCCAACTCGCTCACGAGGAGCGGCAACTGCTTGACAGCGTGCGAATGTTCGGCAGAGACGAAATTGCCCCGCGCGCCGCCGAGTATGACCGCAGCGGTGCTTTCCCTGCGGACAACATCGCTGCCATCAACGCGCTCGGACTGAACGCGATGTTCGTCCCTGAGGCGTATGGCGGGGCGGGGTTGTCGTATGCCGCTTACATAGCCTGTGTGCGCGAGATCAGTGCGGCGTGTGCCTCGACCGGGATTATCTGGGCGACGAATTTTCATGCGATGAAGCCGCTGATCGATTTTGGCAATGAGGAACAGAAACAGCGGCTGTTGCCGCGCGTCGCCGAGGGGGCGATCGGGGCGCTGGCGATCACCGAGCCGTCGGCGGGCTCCGACGCCACCGGTATGACAACGCGGTTCACCCCGGCGGGCAACGACACGGTCGTCGTGTCGGGCGGCAAGACCTTTATCAGCAATGGCGATGTCGCCGATCTGATGCTGGTGTTCGGCAAATGGTCGGAGATCGACGATCCGCGACAGGCGATCTCCGCCATCATCATCGAGAAGGGCACGCCGGGCTTCACGGTGCTGCGCAAGGAGGACAAGATGGGGCACCGCGCCGCCTCAACCGCGGCGCTGGCCTTTGAGGATTGCCGGGTCAGCCGCGACAACCTGCTCGGCGCGCCCGGCGAGGGCCTACCTCTGTTATTGGCGGCGCTCAACAAATCGCGGCCGAGCGTGGCGGCGCATGCGCTGGGGATCGCCCGCGCCGCATTTGAGGATGCCGTCGCCTATATCAACGAGCGGCGGCAATCGGGTCGGCGCATCGTCGAGTTTCAGGGCATCCAGTTTCTGCTGGCCGATCTCGCGACCGATCTGGCGATGTGCGAGGCATGGCTGTGGCATGTCGCCGGGCTGATCGATCGCGGCGAGAGCGACATCGCGGTCGAGGCGTCGATGCTGAAAATGCGCGCCTCAGACCTCGCGATGCGCATCGCCACCGAGGCGGTACAATTGCACGGCGGCTATGGCTATATCAAGGAATACCGGGTCGAGCGGCTGATGCGCGACGCCAAGATCACGCAGATCTGGGAAGGCACCAACCAGATCCACCGCCAGCTGATCGGCCGCAGCTTTATCGACCGCAAGTGATTGCTTGCGTAGGGAACGATGCCCCCAGACCGCAGGTTCGGATTAGTGAGACAACAGCGGAGAAGGAGCGATGGATAGCCCGGTCGAAATCGTGTTCCACAATCTGCAGACTTCACCCGCCCTGGAGGCGGATATCCGTGAGCGGGTCGAGCGGCTCGACAAGCTCTACCCGCGTCTGATCGGCTGCCGCGTCTCGGTCGAGAAGCAGCATCGCCATCACCAGACCGGCAACAGCTTTGACGTGCATATCGAGCTCGACGTGCCGGGTGAGAAGCTGATGGTGACGCAGGACGCGCATCATGTGCGCCAGAAATTCGCGCATGCCGACGACCTCGGCCTGGCCGTCCGAGAGGCCTTCCGCGCCGCCCAGCGCCGGCTGCTCGATTTCAAGCACAAGCAGCAGGGCGTGGTGAAGCCACATGACGAGCCGTTCGCCGGCACCGTCACCGAACTGCACCCGCAGGAAGATCACGGGTTCCTGATGACGCATGAGGGCACGCTGCTCTATTTCCATCGCAACAGCTTGATGCAGCGCGATTTCGACACGCTGACGATCGGCGCCCGCGTACATTTCGTCGAAACGGTCGGCGATACGGGGCCGCTCGCGACCAAGGTCTGGCTCGCGGAAGGGGTGACCGGCTAGAGTGCGCCGATCACCTATCGGAGCCGTCTGTTGAATATATTGATGTGTGGCGACGTGGTCGGCCGTGCCGGCCGCGACGCCATCAAGGCGCATCTGCCGCAGCTCAAACGCGACCTTGCGATCGATCTGGCGATCGTCAATGGCGAGAACGCGGCGCATGGTTTCGGCATCAATGAGCGCCTCGCCGGCGAGCTTTACGATGCCGGTGCCGACGTGCTGACCACCGGCAATCATGTGTGGGACCAGCGCGAACTGATCCAGCAGATCGAGCGCGACCCAAAACTGCTGCGGCCAGCGAACTTCCCGCCCGGCACGCCCGGCAGCGGCCATTATCTGCACGAGATTGGTGCAAAACTCAGCGTACTGGTCATCAATATGATGGGGCGCCTGTTCATGGACTCGCTCGACGATCCATTCGCCTGCCTAACCGCTCTGCTGCGCGACTACCGCATGGGTGACGGGGCCACGGCGATCGTCCTCGATTTTCACGGCGAGGCGACCAGCGAGAAGATGGCGATGGGCCATTTCGCCGATGGCCGCGTCTCAGCCGTACTCGGCACGCATACGCATGTCCCGACGGCGGATCACCAGATCCTGCCCGGGGGTACTGCCTTCGTCAGCGATTGCGGCATGTGCGGCGACTATGATTCGGTTATCGGCATGCAAAAGGAGCCCTCAGTCCGCCGATTTATCACCAAGGTTCCCGGCGAGAAGGCGAAACCCGCGGAGGGCGAGGCGACCCTGTGCGGCATGTTTATCCAGACCGATGATACGAGCGGATTGGCGCTGCGGATCGAGCCGGTGCGCATAGGCGGGCGCTTGTCGCGCGCGGTGCCCCAGCTCTGAACAATCGCTACCGCGGATAAAGCCGGCTTCTCGTTCGAGGTGCCGCAATCATGCCATATTGGCTTGTTAGGCCCCGCTGCATACAACAGCTAGTGGCCAAGCGGCCAAATGGGCCCGCACACCCAGCGAGAGCGTGAACGGAAGAAACGATGGCTGGCCATTCGCAATTCAAGAACATCATGTACCGCAAAGGCGCGCAGGACAAAAAGCGCGGCAAGGTGTTCACCAAGATCATCCGCGAGTTGACCACCGCGGCGCGCTCCGGCCTGCCCGACCCGGCGGCCAACCCGCGGCTGCGCGCAGCCGTACTGGCAGCCCGTCAGGCCAACATGCCGAAAGACACCGTCGACCGCGCGATCAAGCGCGGCGCCGGTGGTGATGGCGGCGAGGCTTATGATGAAGTGCGCTATGAGGGCTATGGCCCGGGCGGTGTCGCGGTCATCGTCGAAGCGCTGACCGATAACCGCAACCGCACCGCCAGCGATGTCCGCGCCGCCTTTACCAAGGCGGGCGGCGCGCTGGGCGAGACCAACAGCGTCGGGTTCATGTTCGATCATGTCGGCGAGATCGTTTACCTGCCCAGCGCCGCCAGCGCCGATGCGATGCTCGAAGCGGCGATCGAGGCCGGAGCCGAGGACGTCCATAGCGAGGCCGACTCCCATACCGTCCTGTCAGCCCCGGAGGACTTCAATTCCGTGCGCGACGCGCTCGAGGAGAAATTCGGCCCGGCCGAGACCGCGCGTATCGCCTGGCGCCCCAAGACCACCTCGCCGATCGACGACGAGACCGCGACGTCGCTCTTCAAGATGCTCGAAACACTGGAAGACAGCGACGACGTGCAGAACGTTTACGCGAATTTCGAAGTCGGCGAAGAGGTCCTGGCACGGCTCAGTGCCTGATCACGCCGGCTGCTTTGCGCGTTGGGGGAGCGACGACAGAGATGCGGGTCCTCGGGCTCGATCCCGGGCTGCGCCATACCGGCTGGGGGGTGATCGACATCGCCGGCAACCGCTTGAGCCATGTCGCCGATGGCGTAGTGCACGCTCCGGTGGATCTGTCTTTGGCGGAGCGGCTGGTGCGGCTGTTCCGGCAGCTTGGCGACGTGTTGGAGCGCTTCCATCCGGACGAGGCGGCGGTCGAGGAGACCTTTGTCAACAAGAACCCGTCATCGACCCTGAAGCTCGGAGTGGCGCGCGGGGTCGTGCTTCTGGCCCCGGCCGAGCGCGGCCTGCCGGTCTCGGAGTACTCCGCCAACATGGTCAAGAAATCGGTGGTCGGCGCCGGCCATGCCGAGAAAGAGCAGGTGCAGTTGATGGTGCGGCGGCTATTGCCCGGTTGCCTGATCGCGCAGGCTGACGCGGCCGACGCGCTCGCCGTCGCGATCTGCCATGCACACCACAGCCGCACCCTGGCCGCCTGGGGCGGGGCGACGGCACGGTCGGCCTGATGAGTCGCCTTTTTTTTCATACTTTTCGTCATCGGGGCGCCGCGTGATCGCGAAGCTTGCGGGCGTCGTCGACACCCTCAGCGCGGATGCGGCGGTGATCGATGTGCATGGCGTCGGTTATCTCGCGTTTTGCTCCAGCCGCACGCTCGGGATGTTGCCGCCACCGGGCGGCGCGGCGCGGTTGTTGATCGAGACGCATGTCCGCGAAGACCACATTCATCTCTATGGCTTTGCCGACGCGTCGGAGCGCGACTGGTTCCGCCTGCTGACCACCGTGCAGGGGGTTGGTGCGCGGCTGGCGCTGTCGATCCTCTCGGCGATCGCGCCAGATGCCTTGACCCTTGCGATCGTGGCGCAGGACAAGGCGGTGCTGGCACGCGCCGATGGAGTCGGCCCGCGTCTGGCGGCCCGCATCGCCAACGAGTTGCGCGAGAAGGTCGGTACCCTGGCCTTCACCGTGCCCGCTGCGCCGACCGCTAACGTGCCGCTTCCTGCTGTTGACGGTGCGATCGCGGATGCTGTTTCGGCGCTGGAGAACCTCAAAGTCGGACGGGCCGAAGCGCTGGGCGCGGTGACCGCGGCGGCCAAACGGCTCGGCGACGGCGCCGCGGTCGAGGCGTTGATCTCGGCCGGGTTGCGTGAACTCGGCCAGCGCGGTCGAGCCGGAGCCGACCGTTGAGCGAGCGGCTGATCTCAGCCGAACCTGGCGACGAGGACGCCCCCGAAGCGTCGATCCGGCCGCTGTCGCTCGCGGAATTTGTCGGCCAGCGGGTTTTGCGGGAAAACCTGCGCGTCTTTATCGAGGCCGCGAAGAGCCGCCGCGAGGCGCTCGATCATGTGCTGTTCTTTGGGCCGCCGGGGCTCGGCAAAACCACGCTGGCGCAGATTGTGGCACGTGAACTTGGGGTTGGATTTCGCGCGACGTCGGGACCGATTGTGCAGCGCGCCGGCGATCTCGCCGGGCTGCTGACGACGCTTGAGCACGGCGACGTGCTGTTCATCGACGAGATCCACCGCTTGATGCCGGCGGTCGAGGAAATCCTCTACCCAGCGATGGAGGATTTTCAGCTCGACCTGATGATCGGCGAGGGCCCCGGCGCCCGCTCGGTGCGCATCGACCTTAAGCAGTTCACCTTAATCGGCGCCACGACCCGCTCCGGTCTGATCACCCGTCCCCTGCGCGAGCGCTTCGGCATCCCATTGCGCCTGCAATTCTATGAGCCCGATGAGTTGCAGCTGATCATCGAGCGCGGCGCCCGCATCCTTGCTTTCGACCTGCGGCCGGAGGGCGCCGCCGAGATCGCCCGGCGTGCCCGCGGCACACCGCGAGTCGCGATGCGACTCCTGCGCCGCATCCGCGATTTCGCGGCGGTGCATGGCTGGGGCAGCGTCGACGCGGTGACCGCGGACGCGGCTCTGCTGCGGCTGGAAGTGGACGCGCGTGGTCTCGACGGCATGGACCGGCGCTATCTGCGCTGCATTGGGGAGAATTATGCCGGCGGGCCGGTTGGGGTCGAGACGATGGCGGCGGCGCTCGGCGAGCAGCGCGATGTACTTGAGGAGGTGATCGAGCCGTACCTAATCCAGCAAGGCTTCCTGCAGCGCACGCCGCGCGGCCGCATGCTGACCGAAATCGCCTTCCGGCACCTCGACCTGCCGGTGCCCAGCACCCTGCCCGCCCAGCTCGATCTGCTCGCGACGGTCGCGGTGACCGGCGAGCCATGATGCCTGTCCACAGCCTGGGGCTGCGGGTCTATTACGAGGATACCGACGCGGCCGGCATCGTCTACTATGCGAACTACCTGAAATTCGCCGAGCGCGGCCGCACCGAGATGATGCGCGGGCTTGGCTTTGCGCACAGCGCGATATTCGCCCAGACAGGGACCGCCTTCGCGGTGCGCCGACTCACCGCCGATTACCGGCTGCCGGCGCGACTCGATGACTGGCTGACGGTGGAAACGCGCATCGCCGCCGCTGGCGGCGCCACGCTCGATCTCGATCAACAGGTGAAGCGCGGCGAGCAGGTCCTGGCTGCCTTTGATATCCAGGTCGCGTGCATCGGGGCCGACGGCCGGCCACGCCGACTTCCAGCAGGGTTGCGCGCCGCCCTTAGAAGCGCTGCCGAAACCTCCCTCTCGCCGTAAATCGTCCAAAAGACGCCATAAAAGGCCGCCATCAATGCAACCGATACAAACCGCCGCGCTCTCAGGGACCGTGTCCGATCACCTTTCGATTTTCGAGCTCTTTCTGCAGGCGGATACGGTCGTAAAGCTGATCATGCTGCTGCTGCTCGCCGCGTCGTTCTGGTCCTGGGCCGTCATCTTCGACAAGGCGATGCGCTTGCGGCGCTTGCGCCAGGCGGCCGGGAGCTTTGAGGAAACCTTCTGGTCCGGCGGCTCGCTCGACGACCTTTATGATCGCGTCGGGCAGCGCCCGGCCGACCCGATGAGCGCGGTGTTCGCCGCCGCGATGCGCGAATGGCGGCGCAGCGCCGCCAAGGGCCTGCTCGGCACCGCGGTCATGCGCGCCAGCCTGCAGCAGCGCATCGAACGGGTGATGAACGTCACGGTCGGGCGCGAGATGGACCGCGTCGAGCGCTTCATGAGCTTCCTCGCGACCGTCGGCTCGACGGCCCCCTTTGTCGGGCTTTTCGGCACAGTGTGGGGCATCATGGACAGCTTCCAGTCGATCGCCGCGTCGAAGAACACCAGCCTCGCGGTCGTCGCGCCGGGCATCGCCGAGTCGCTTTTCGCGACCGCGCTGGGCCTTGTCGCGGCTATCCCCGCGGTGGTCGCCTACAACAAATTATCGACCGATTTCGGACGCTACGCCGGCCGGCTCGAGGCATTTGCCACCGAATTCAGCGCCATCCTGTCGCGCCAGCTCGACGAAAGACCGTAAAAGGCATGGGCATATCTCACACCTATAGCACCGGCCGCACCGGTCGCGCGCGGTATCGACCGATGGCCGACATCAACGTCACCCCGATGGTCGATGTGATGCTGGTGCTGCTGGTCGTCTTCATGGTGACCGCGCCGCTGCTGACTGTCGGGGTTCCGGTTGACCTGCCGCAGACCCAGGCCCCGCCAATCAACGAGCCGAAAGAGCCGCTCGTGATAACGGTCAACCGCGAAGGCGAAATCTACATCCAGGAAAGCAGCATTCCCGAGGATGGCCTTGTCGACCGGCTGCAAGCGATTACCGGCAATAACCCCGACGCGATCCTTTATGTCCGCGGGGATAAGGACATCAATTACGGCAAAGTGCTTGAGGTGATGAGCCTCGTTACCGCCGCCGGATTTCATAAGGTGTCGCTCGTCGCCGAGGCGCCGCATGGCACAAAGCCGACTGTCACCGCACGTCCTGCCGCTATCAGGCACTGATCAACCAGGGCTTTCCGGCTTGACCGCGATTTCCGTATCACTGATCGAGCGAGGCACGCTGCCGGAGATTCCGGCGCGTGACATGGAGCCGAGCGGCCTCGCCCTGTCGGGTTCGCTGCACCTCGTCATCCTGCTCGCGGTGCTGATCGGGCTGCCCAACCTGTTTCATCAGCCGCCGCCCGAGGAAACCCCGATCGCGGTGCAATTGGTGACAATCGCGCCCGATACACGGGCGACACACCCCAACCCGTATCGCCCTAAGGCCGACGCCAAGCCCGATATTGCGACGGCGCCGCCCGCTCCGAAACCAGAGCCAAAGCCCGAGCCGCCGCAATCGAGCGAACCGCCGCCTTCGGCCTCCTCGACGCCAGCGCCACCACCCCCCGTCGCTAAGCCGGAGCCGAAACCGACTCCAGCGCCGCCACCGCCGCCGCCAAAGCCGGTCGAGGCGCAGGCGCCACCGCCGCCTCCGCTGCCG
>Ga0213875_10002790_pt1 | contig 10297 bp, 11 predicted proteins | sample BarmaccomBMRX_R8_FD_160105 | JGI IMG/M metagenome (GOLD analysis project Ga0213875, IMG submission 160105) | Root-associated microbial communities from Barbacenia macrantha in rupestrian grasslands, the National Park of Serra do Cipo, Brazil - RX_R8 | ecosystem: Host-associated > Plants > Roots... | reverse complement strand
GCAGCCATGCGCGGTCAGCACATGCAACTGGGTTTTTTGCAGCACAATCTCATGATTAGCCGCATGCATTTTGTGGTGGAGATGGCGTGCAGAAACTCCGGCGGACGCATCCGGCTGGCAGCGTGGGGGCAAGGTAGTCAGCTGGCCGGCCGCAAGGCCGAAGTGCCACGCGTTACATCCAGCCGCTACGGGGGTGAGTACTTTTGGCAGGAGACGGGCGACACCGAACGCGTGCCGGTTGAGCCGGATGCATTATTCTCACTGGCTTTTGGAAGTGGCGGCAACGAGCAGCTGAGGCACTTTTTTTATGAAGCCGATCGCGGCAGCATGGTCAGCACTGACATGCTCAGAAAACTGCGGGCGTATTATCACTTCATCAAGAAACAGCAGCGGCATAAAGAGGACTTTGGAATTCATCCGCTTCGCGCCGTGCTGATTGAAACGACTGATGAGAACCGGGGCCGGAAGCTCATGCAGCTTGTCCATCATCCGCTAGTCTGTGGGCCGGAAAAGCGCTCCGGGCTGTTTTGGTTTACCGTCTCTCCTCTATTCACCGATGCGGTCCCGACTCATGCACGAGCGCTCCCCCGCTACCTTGAGCGGCCCGAAGTCGTGCTCGACCGAATCTGGGCGTTGCCGGATTTTTCTCTGCACAGCCTGATTGATCAGTCTAACTCTGATCGATAGCGCCTTTGAGAATGACGCGCGGGCATGGTCGCCGAGCGACGACGAGCGTGGCGTTACTGATTCTATTCCTTTGACTTGTCGCCCCAATCGACGCGCGATTCTTTGCCAGCCGAAGTAGGGTCGTTACTCAAGTTGTAGGTGTGGTCGTGTGTCGATGATCCCTCTTTTCCGGCAAGCAGATCAGTCGTGTTGCCCTCAGAATCGCTGCCCTCCTTGGCCCAGCCAGATGTCATATTGCCTTCGCTATCCACGTGCGTGGCATCCTGCTTGTCTCCCCATTTCGACATGCTCATTTAACCTCCACCCAACACTATGCAATCTACAATCCAGAAATCCGACCCTCAAGCTATGCCCGACATCGAGGCGCGCAACGTTAATCGCCTGCGCCGGATAGCAGCCGCATTGGGAGTCAATGACACGGATGAAGCTGTCCTGAGCTTGAGAAATCTTTTTCCACAAATGTTGCAAAATCTACAATCCGCCAGCCCGGACCAAGCGGAGGAAGCCTACAACTTCTTTTTGATCATCTGCGGACGCTTTGACGAATTCTTTCCCAAGCAGATTTTTGTTCGCCTTCAGCACCTCGAAGATGGGTTGTTCAACGATATAGCGTGTGACGCGATCAACGCATTTCACCGCGATCCAGAATCGAAGTCGATTCCTGCGCTGCTGGAACAATTCCAAACTCATTTTGGGCATTGAGCGTTTTTGGCTTTGCTTTCGTCACAGAATACACAATTCGGCTTGCCTGCTCACGGGTTTTGCATTGTAGCGGCCAGCCCTGACCTATCAAGGCCTCGCGAGGCTAACGCTTAGAACAGCGTTCCCGCCAGGGTAGCTCAACCTTGACAGCTCGGGCGCCAGGCCGCTCGACTCCGCCCGCGCAGTAAGCAGGGCAAGCTGCCACTGCCAAAGACAATCATCTTGCCGGAAAGGGACAATCATATGTCCGAGCAAAAACAATCATTCATGCGCGAGCTTGACCTCTGGACAGAGGCCAACGTCGTTAACCCGCTGGTCTGGGGCGACGGCGAACCTCATCGCGAGGCTCCGGTGGACGTGGTCGCACATGTCAAACACGCCATTCGCGAGAAAGTTCTCGAGAGTTATAAGAATGGGGTGAGAGCGGGAGCGGGTGCCGTCCGCAAGGAAATGCACCAACACGCAGCGCGGTAAGCGCACACGGGGCAGGGGTCAGCTGACCTCTGCCCTTTTTTCGTGTTTGCAGTCCACAAAACCACAGTAGGGGCGGTTTTCCACCCACCCCAAGGTTTGGCTCCGAAGGCAAAAGGTGATCGTAAGTTAGTTTGGCATTATCTGCGACGATGCTTCGGAAGTACCTTCCACAAGAAAAACGCAGGATGTCTCTTGATATCTCGCCGATAGTCGAGATAAGTTGATGCTACCGGCCACACGGAGGCAACCGCCGCCGACAGGAGGCCTACGCCTTGGTTCTGCACGGCCGCAACTAGGTTCACCGCTGACGCGGTGATGACTGCCAGTCCAAGCTTTTCGCGTATACTCTTTATCTTGAGTTGCACGTCGTGCACTTGCACTTCGGTGATCTCTCGAACCGCCTCCTGGGCACGTTTCTTAGCGTCCGTCGCATCTGATGTACTCTGTAAGGATGTGATCTTACTCTCCACAGCGAAACGGAAATTACAGAACGCTTCACCTTCTTGCTGTCGAATGTGCATCAGGCGCTCTAACCCAATATCTTCGATGAAGGGCAGATGAAAGTTCATGAAAACATTAGCGGTGTTAATCGGGATTGATGTGTTTGGCTTGAATGCTTTTCGCAGCGCCCGAAAGCGCAGGTCTGAGCGTGTGCTATATGCTAAGTTGAGTTTGCTGGCAAACGCTGCCGAATCATAAATTTGTTCAAATAGACTCCGAGCAGCTTGATTCACCGACTGCTGGACCCAAGCCGTGAAGTATCCAGCGTCCGGTGGGCTATGGGGATAACTCAGTCGTATGATCACGTTTTCGTTGGAATCAGGCTGTTGTTTCGTTTCCTCGATTTGATGAAGCATGTACATGTAACCACGAGCATTCAAATCACCCTTGAATGTTATGCTTATCGCCCTACACGGTCTTAACTTTTCCAAGCGAATGCTGCCGTCGTCAAGCAAAATAAGTGTCTGAACCTTGGCTGCTTCTTTGAAGACCCGGAGAATCTCTGCCGGTAAAGCATCCTCGAAGTAATTATCGGAAGCGTATATCGGCACCTCGGCCGGTTCTTCAAAGGCGAGGCTTGTGGGTACGAATTTCACAAAATTGGCGGCAACCATCGGTGTCAGAGCTTTCATGGTTCTTAGGGTGCGGCTGAGGTCATCAAGCCTAACCTCTTGCCCCTGACCACGCGAAAAATGGCCAGCGGTCGCGAGCACCGCCGACATTTTGGAAGGCCCTTCGGTAAACGGCAAAAGGGGATCTTGCAAAACGTATTGATCGATATAGAGCGAGGCCTGCTTAGCATCCAAAATGCGGATGGGCTCGGGACTGTAAAGCGCCAGCGTGGATGCGCTTGAATCAACCTCGGCTACTATTTCGTCACGATGTCCGATGCAAAACTCCCGGTAGCGCCTCAATTCTTGCTGAATTTCAGCATTAGGTGTGTTGGCGAATTGATCCTCGATGAGATCGTCGCGAAAAAGAAAGCTGTCAGCCAAGAAATCATAAGTCTTTGAACCCATAAAATCCATTGTGAGATCAACTCGTTCGATTTGCGAGAGTTCATTCCCGCTTGACGAGTACGATCTATGTGCTACACTACCGGTGGTTCCTGCTAAGTCTTGCTAAGCATTAACGTCACACATTTCATTCAACATGCGTACCACCAAATCAGTCACAATTTCCCTTCCCCCGGCGCAGCTGAAAACTGCTGAACGCTTGGCCAAGCGGCAGAATCGCACAATGAGCGAACTGTTCCGCGAAGGTCTGCGAAGGCTAGAACAGGAGGACGAACACCGGCCATCGGCCGCGGCATTGGGCGATCTCAGAACCGTTGTCCAGCTCATTCAACAGGAGGCCCGCCGCACCGGACTGGACGAAATCACGAACGCGGAAATTGACGCTGAAATCGCCGCCGCACGCAAAGAGACGAATCGAAAGACCAAGTCCAAAAGCACAATTAACCGCTCTGGCCGATGACCAGAGTTGTCCTTGACACGAATGTGCTGGTTTCAGCACTTCTCAAACAGCACGGAGCCGAAGCGACCGTGCTTTTCCTCGTGACTGACAAGAAACTCACCTGGTGCGTATCCCCCGCCATCTTCGCTGAATACGAAAGCGTTCTTCGCCGTCCGAAATTCTCCAGCGTACCTGAAACGTACATCGCCGCCTTCCTAACACTCGCGGCAGAGGCCGAGTCCGTACAACCGACATTCAGGATCAGCAAATCACCCGACGAACCTGATAATCGTTTCCTGGAGTGTGCTGAGGCCGGCAAAGCCGATTATCTGGTCACAGGTAATAAACGCCATTTCCCAGCACGATGGAAAACCACAAAAGTCGTCAGCGCCCGGCAGTTATTGGAGGCCCTCAGTCTAACCCAACCCTCGTAAGCTGTCTACCCGGCTAAGACACGCAGCATGTTGCCGTCATTTCCTGCAACGGTCGAGTTAATTGAATGACTCGCTAACAATACAGGAGGTGTGATGGATGGAACTGCTGCCAGTCGATGTCAGAGCAAAACTACCAAAGCTCTACAGCCAGGAACACGTGAAAGACCCAATAGTCCACATCAAGTTCTTCACGCCGGACTCTAACTGGACGTGGTTTGCCACCGAAGGTGAACCTGAGGAGGACGATTTCCGGTTTTTCGGTTATGTCTGTGGGTTTGAGGACGAGTGGGGGTACTTTGTGCTCTCTGAGCTGCAGTCCGCCCGTGGACCGCGACGCCTTCCGATCGAGCGAGACCTTTACTTCACTCCCGCACCGTTCAGCCAAGTAATCGCGCAGCATCGCGGCGAAACCACATAAAGCAGGCTTCCTTGAAGCCTGCTTTTCTTATATTCCGATTCGATTCGCTCGTTTGACAGTCGCACTGCTCTTGCTTATCGTGCAAATGAGTAATAGGGCGATTGGGTACAACGCCGATGTTGACCATTCCTGAAACAAAAAACCACCATGATCCGCGACAACGACGAATTTGATGAGCCAGAGTATGACTGCCCGGTGTGCCGCCGCAGTTTTGGCTCATACGCCAGACTTGAGGACCACACGGCCGATCATGCCGATCCCCCACATTGCCGCAATTGTGGCGAGGTGATCCGGGGATTTCACCGTTGCGGATGACGCACTTGCCCGGCATCTATGTAACTAAAGCCGGTGAAGACGCCTTCTGTTACTAAAATGGCTTCTGGTCACTCAGGCCGACTTCGGCCATCCATTTCAAAAACTCCTTACCCGCTTCGGTAATTGAGTAAGTTCCTGCCGACGCAGCAATGAGGTCGTGACCAACCATGAAATTGAGATACTGGTCAGCGGAATACTTGGCGTAAAAGTCTGGCCATTGCGCCTTAGCGTGCTCATAAACCGACAACAATACAGATGTGGGCTGTGGACCAGAGGTATTAAGAAGCTTGAGAATAAAAAGTTGGCTGCCATAAATCAGTCGATACAGCCGCTCTGCCAGAAAGAACAACTCAGTGATCGCCAATCGATTTATCAACAGTTCGATGGTCTTATTTGAATCTAGTTGTATCTTCTTGAGATCCTGTCGAATAGATTCTTCTCGCTGCTGGACAAGCGGGTTATCACTTTCCAACAGGCGTGCCTCGGACGAACTGTCTGCATCTGCGATACTGACTGTATCCAGCGGTTTTTCCCCTTTGCTGGCAATTTGCTGGTTCGAAGGCGTCGCTTCAAACATTAATCCTTCTTTGTTGAATCTAATGCTAAGAATTCGATCCACCAAATTCGTGATCGGTCGTCTGAACAAGAAACCGATGACGACCGCCGCTACTGGCCAGCCGAGGACAGATTGTATGAGTGTCCTGACGAGTTCTACTGACATGCGCCTAGAAACCAAATATTTACCACGGGAGTCTGGGAGAGAAACGACTCAGTGAATTTAGCATTCCCAAACGCGTTCGCCCCATGGACCATAGCGGGACGGATAACCGCGGTCCAGCAATCGTAATAAACGGCTAGCATACAAGATGCTAGCCGAATAACTGTTTGAACGCCCCTTCTGAAAGATTATCTGGTTGTGCGCCTTGGTTTAGCGTGATTGCCCGCACCCACTCGCCCCGTCGTCCAAGTTTTATCAGACATTCATCCGTAGCTAGTTCTCCGGCTTCATCGCCGTCGAACATCAGCACGAAGCCGCTGAAGTGGTGGCAGAGCAGGTCAGCTTGGCCCTCAGACAGCGATGACCCCATCAGCGCCACGCACGGGTAGCCAGCCGTGTGGACTTTGATGGCGCCAAAAAATCCTTCTACGATCACCACGGTGTCCACCTTGCTCCCCTCTCGCTCCTTGGCCCTGTGCAGGTTATAAACCACCAGGGACTTGTGAAAGCCTGCGGGGAGTTTGTATTTGGGCTCAGTGTCATCATCAACGGCTCTGCCGGCATACGCTAGCAGCATGCCGTTTTCGTCGTGAATAGGAATGACGATTCGGCCGTGCATCGAGCCCTTGCCAGAGAAAAACCCGAGACCAAACTGTTCTGCGATTTCTTTGCTGATGCCGCGCCTCGCTAAGTACGGATGAGCTGGATCAATCCCCTTGAGCTGGAATTTCAGCGGCTGATTTTCTTCTCTTCCCTCTCCCTTCTCTGGAGCAGGTCCGCTAGTTGTTGTTACTTCAGTGTCTGTGTGTCTGTGTTCAACTTCAAACCACTGCTGGAGTTTGCCAGCGGCCTCTCGCACCGTGCACTTCTCCATGGCCGCCACAAAATCCAGAACGTTGCCGTGCGCTTTGCAGCGGAAACAGTTGAACGCGTTCTTTGCCAAACTGACATGAAAAGTGTCTTGCCCTTCGCCCTGATGAATCGGGCAGCGGCCACGTAGTTCATCGCCGGTTCTTCGTAGCCAGTCGATACTGTAATGCTCTAAGATCATGGGCATGTTCACCGAAGCTTTAATCGCTCGGAAATCCACCCAAGTGTTATTCATTTTTTACCTCCGGTTTCTGTTGCGGAGGTAGTATAGGTAAGTTCGGCGGCTTGGGCAACTTACGATGATAAAATACAACTAACCAGCCCCAGGGGACTTCCCTCTCGCAAACTGTCGCTCTTCGCAGAGGGTGGACGACAGGTAAAACCATCCGAACACGTGGCTATTGCGATAGGAGCTGAAAGTCAGCTTCCCTCTGCTCCGCTTTCAGCCACGAGGATCTCTGTGGGGCTGGCCGAAGTTTGCCTGGCCGAAGGGTGTTCCCAGGCAGACGATGGCCAGCCCAAAATATGAAGATGTCTTTTGCGCTGGGCTTGCCCACCGCCAGGGTGTTCTGGGCAAGCCGCCTGATAATCCACAGTCGCTCCCCTACTCAACTCGTCAGTTTTCTGCTACTGTACCGGTACGGTTACTTTGCGCTGAAGCGGACCCTTTGCAGTGGTGCTAGTGAGATGAGTCCGCTTTCACACCCCCTCAATATCGCTTGGTGCTGATGAGATGAGAACTTGGTGCTAGTGAGATGAAATCTTGGTGCTGATGAGATGAGAACTTGGTGCTAGTGAGATGAAATCTTGGTGCTGATGAGATGAAGCTCAGTAGCGAAACTGCCCGCCGATATTGGCGATTGTGGGGATTTTCACACCGGAATACTTCTTAGATACTTTCTAAATACATATATACACACAGGGACCGCAGGGGAGTAAGTCGCCCAGGTTGAGATGGCAATGTGTGTGTCCGAAACAAAATTATTAACTGACAAATTCTGTGGACGCTGTACCAGTTCACAACCCAAGAACCAGACCAGCCAGCTCGGGAAAATCAGCAAAGCCCCCGGAGAAGATCCGAGCCGAGCTGAACGTGGAGAAGTGGCCAGCCATGTGGCAGCCAGCCAAGTCGCAGAACAAGCCGAGCGTCAGAGTTCTGGAGCGCCAGGTCCAGACGGAGGACGGCAACACGACAGTCTCGCAGCTCGAAGTTGGCTTCACGCAACACGGCACCCTGACGACCGAAGACCAAAAAATGTTCTACGCGCTCATCAAGCAGTGGGAGGACAACGGCCGGCCCGATAACGATGTGGTGTTCTTCTCTGACCGGTTATTGTCGCGCTTGCTCAAAAAGAAATGGGGCAGCAATGTCATCGACGCCATCACCGGATCTCTGCGGCGCCTGAGACTCACCCCGCTGACCTGGAAGCATTCCTACCATCGCAGCGACACTGCCAAGACCGAAGTCGAGGAAGAGATTCCACTCACGCTGCTCTCGGACCTCAGGATCATCAAGCGTAAGGTCGATGGCCACGTCACAAATCAGCAAGGATATTTTCAGTTCGATCGCAACGTGCTCAGGAATCTCCTCTCACACTTCACCAAGCCACTGCTCATTGACGAACTGTTTCGACTCCAGAGCGAGATCGCGCAGCTCATCTACGTCCACGTCGATCTCATGCTCGCTTCCAAAAATATTTACGAACGGAGAAGCAAAGAACTGTTCGACGACCTGGGTCTGAAAAGTGAGTCGTACCGGCATCCCTCCAATCGCAAACAGAAACTGCTTCGTGCAATGAGGGAACTGCAAGGCGCGCGATTGTCCACCGGTGTGCTCAAAAGCGTAAGCTTAGAAAAAACTCAGGACGGGAAAGATTACAAAATTGTCTTTCGCAAAACCGCCGCAGCTCTCGCCGCAGGAGAAATTGAAACGAATACCGCCGCCGTTTCAGAACTGGACGGTTCCGTACAAGCCACGTCCGAGGTCATCGTCAACAGGTACACAGACAGAAGCGAGGAGCTAGCCGAGGCTGAGCAACTGGTGCAATATTTCTACGAACGTTTTCACTCCGTCAAGAAACACGTGCCGCAGCTTAAAGAGCTCCGGCAAGCTACCAGTCTTATCGGACAGTACGGTCTGGAGCAGTCAAAGCACATCGTCGACTTTGCCGTCTCCGTGGCGCCCTCATCCAAATACCAACCCCAGACGTTCGGCGGCATTCTGCAGTACACGTCCCGCGCCGTGACCGATTATGACGCCATGGTGCGCAGTAAAGCTTCGCGACTCCGGCCAGTGGTCAACGCTCAGCCTGAGCGAACTGTTCAGCGCGACCTATCCCGCGGCGAGTTCCGGTTATCGGTCCTAACAGCTGAGCAGCGCCAGCGGCTCTACCAGCAACTTGAGGCCGGCCTGTTTGAGCAGTATCCTTTCCTAGCCAGCGTCAAAAAGGGGAGCAGTGTGCACGAGCGAACCATGCGCATGCGCATGCTTGAATTTCTCCAAGACGAACCCATGCACTTGGTACTCGTGAAACCGAGCCTGCAATCAGAACCTTCCCAGGCGCAAGATTTTGACTTCCAGCAGCCGCAAACAGCAGCTTGCGATATACCCCAGCCACGGGCAGCTTGAGCGCCGCTATCGGCCAAATTTGGCGCTTCCAGGCCAGGGGCGAAAATCAACTCAGACCGCTGGCTATCGCTCGCGGGTTTGAATCTCCTGATCGTCGATTGAGTGGTAGATTTAGCAATCTACCGCTGGTTAGGCCGATTGGCCTTATAAATAACTAGTTCCCGCCGCCTGCTTACCGCAGGCTACCCTGCTTCCGCCGCCGCCCCCGCAAATTGCGAGGGGCACGCTAGCGCTGGCGGCTCCGCTTTCGGCCACTGACCGTGTCCTCACCCTGGTTAGCACCAGGGACGCTTTGGGTCTCCAGCCCTACCGGGCTTCCAACCCGAAAGCAGGGTAGCCTGCGCTTCGCTACGGCGGCGGGAAAGTACCTGTGAAACAACTAAAACTGCCGCTCCTATGAGCGGCAGACAACTAATGCTGGGGTCGCCACGGCGACCGAAAACGATTATCGTTATGACACCAAATCTTTACACCCTAACCTGCAAAGTCAGCGGGCTGTACCTGGCGTACGCGCCCGAAGCTGGGCTGTGGTCCTGCGGGGCCTGCTTTGAGGAGGCGGTCAACACGTTGGCCGACGAACTGCGCTGCTTCGACCGCGAGCGCGATGTTGCCGAGGAGCAAGTGGCTGCAACCGCAGGTGGAAGTGCCAGCGAAGATTTCCAGCGTCAGCTGCGTTTTGACGCAAAGGAGCATTTATGAAAAAAGTCGCCTTTTTATGTCTCAGCACAGTTCTGATATCAGCGGCTTGCAGCTTTTCAAAACCCGCCCCGAATTCTCCCATTGACAAAACTACGAAACCGGGGAACATAAGTTCATCCTGGGGCGATAGCGGTTCCAATTCTTCAAATACTGTCAGCAACCCAGTGCCGTCGCAGATTTCCGGGCCATCGTACACTGATCCACTCAATGGAATCGTGATCAATCGCGACGATTGGCAATATGTGCCTGGGAAGTACACGTGTGGCGGGTACACACTTACAAAACCGGACTTTACTGAAAACGCTGCAAAGGATGTCGTCTTAGAACCAGGCGGGAGATTGATCCTCAGTCCTGGCAGTGACTCGCCCTATCAATATGACGTGACCTTCAGCAAG
>Ga0213875_10002789_pt1 | contig 10299 bp, 10 predicted proteins | sample BarmaccomBMRX_R8_FD_160105 | JGI IMG/M metagenome (GOLD analysis project Ga0213875, IMG submission 160105) | Root-associated microbial communities from Barbacenia macrantha in rupestrian grasslands, the National Park of Serra do Cipo, Brazil - RX_R8 | ecosystem: Host-associated > Plants > Roots... | reverse complement strand
CGCCGGTGTCGTGCCGCACGGAGGAGGGATGTTCGAGCCACACGGGCGCTGAGGCCACCGGGTTACGGTATCGGTACACATGGAGATCGATGCAACGCAGCTGATCGTGGTCGGCGCGGGCGCCGCCGGGCTGTATACGGCCGTCTGCGCCGCGCGCGAAGGAGCCCGCGTCACGCTGGTGTCGGCCACCCCGCTGGCGGAGTCCTCGAGTTGGTGGGCGCAGGGCGGCCTGGCCGCCGCCGTCTCGGCGCAGGACAGCCCGGAGCTCCATCTCCGAGACACGATCATCGCCGGGCGCGGCGCGGTACGTCAGTCGGCCGCCCGCGTCCTGTGCGAGGAGGCGCCCGCAGCCGTGACCGATCTGGCCCGGCTCGGGGTTCGCTTCGACGCGGATCGGAGCGGCCACCTGGCGCTCGGCCTGGAGGGCGGTCACTCGACGCGCCGGATCGTGCACGCGGGTGGGGCGGCCACCGGCCGGCGTTTGGTCAGGCAGCTCTCGGCGGTGGTCGCCGAGGATCCCGCGATCGATGTGCTCGAGGGCCGGCGGATCGTCGAGGTGCTCGTGGCGAGGGAGCGCTGCACCGGCGTCCGCCTCGAGGATGGCCGCGCGATCGCTGCCGGCGCCGTCGTGTTGGCCACCGGCGGAGCGGCCGCGCTGTGGTCGCGCACCACCAATCCGGCGGGCGCGGTGGGTCGCGGGTTGCTGCTGGCCTACGCGGCCGGGGCGAAGCTGGCCGACCTCGAGCTCGTGCAGTTCCATCCCACCGCCGTGGTCGGCGCAGACGGCGCGAACGGGTTTCTGGTCACCGAGGCGGTCCGCGGCGAGGGTGCCCGTCTGCTCGACTCGAGCGGCGAGCGATTCGTGGACGAGCTGGCGCCGCGCGACGTGGTGGCCCGAGCCGTGCAGCGCCAGATGGCGCGGAGCGGCGCGGTATCGGTCGACCTCGACATGCGCGACGTCGACCCGGCGCTGTTCCCGAACGTAGTCAGCGCGCTGCGTCAGGCGGGCATCGATCCCGAGCGCCAGCTCGTTCCGGTGGCCCCGGCCGCGCACTACGTGATGGGCGGGATCGCCACCGACACGCAGGGACAGGCCAGCCTCGCCGGCCTGTATGCAGTCGGGGAATGCTCGTGCACCGGTTTACACGGCGCCAACCGGCTGGCATCGAACTCACTCACCGAGTGCTTCGTGTTCGGCGCGCGAGCGGCCCGCTCGGCGGTGGCGCAACCGCGGCCGGATCGGGAGACGGTGGCCGCGCTCGTCGCCAAGCGGCCACGCTCGGCCCCATCCTCGCCCGTCTCGGCGGCCAGCCGCGAGGCGCTCTGGCGGCACGCCGGGCTGGAACGCGAGGGCGCCGGCCTGCGCGCGCTCGCGGACGACGAGCACCCGCTGGTGCGGCTCGTCGCGATCAGCGCGCTCGCGCGCCCCGAGAGCCGCGGCGCGCACCAGCGCACCGACTTTCCCGAGACCAACCCCGCTCTCGACGACGGTCATGTGACGATCGACCCGGGTGGAGAGCCTACGATCGAGACCTGGCACTAAATTCGCGCCAGCGCTGACGACGCACCTGATTTCCGGGAAGCTGCAACCCCGCGAAAGCAGCGTCCTACGTAACAGTAGGTTAACAAATGATGCGCCTCCAGCTTCATACAGCGGGGGTAGCCAGGGGCTCGCAGTCACAGGTTTGCCCTAGCCGGAGGCACGGGACGAGGAGCGGTGTGCTGTATGTACGGGTTCAGCCGAGCCATCTATCGTGAGCTAGCCGACGAAATCGTCGAAGACCCGTGCGGAAGGCCGCAGGTCAACCACGAGCGTGTTCTGCGCGCATGCGAAGCCGCCCTCGAGCGGCTGGCGACGGACCGGCACTACTTCGCACGCCCGACGCGGACGTTGTTCAACGACATACGCATCTACTTCCCGATGACCTCGCAGCTGCGGGTGCTGCGCGTCATCCAGCGCTACCTCGACCTGGCGGACGAGTTCCTGCGGCGGCTCCCCCAGAACGGCTTCGACGCCTACGGAAACCCGTTGCACTGCCGCGCCAGCACGCGCAAGGGCACGCCGTGTCAGCGGATGCCGCTGCCGCACAACGGCTACTGCCCGTCGCATCAGCACCTGGCCGAGACCGAAGAGATCGAGGCGCCGCTCGCGGCGTAGTCCGCTTGCCCGGCGCGCGATGCCGGGGGAGGAGCCGCGGGCGCCGGACTTCGTTAACGTCGCGTCATGCTGATCGGCGTCGACGTGGGCGGTACCTTCACCGACGCCGTTCTCGCCCTCGACGGCCGTCTGGTCACGGCCAAGGCTCCCACCACACCCGAGGATCAGTCCGAAGGGGTAATGGCGGCGATCAAGGCCGCGCTCGAGAAGGCGGACGCGCCGGCCGACCAGGTCGAGGACTTCTCGCACGGGATGACGGTGGCGACCAACGCTCTCCTCGAAGGTCGCGGGGCGCGCACCGCCTTCGTGGCCACCGAAGGCTTCACCGACCTGGTCGCCCTCGGTCGTCAGGACCGACCGGAGCTTTACCGGCTGTGCGCCGGGCGACCGGCGCCGCTCTCGCCGGTGCAGCTGCGTTTCGGGGCGGTCGAGCGGATGACCCCGGAGGGACCGCTGGCCGAGCTGAGCGACGACGCCGCGCGTGAGCTCGCCGACCGCATCGCCGAGGCCGAACCCGAAGCAGTGGCGATCACGCTGCTGCACTCCTACCGTCACCCACAGCACGAGCAGGCGCTGGCCCGCGCGCTCAGCGACAAGCTGCCGGCTGTCCACGTGTCGCTCTCCCACGAGGTGGTGGGCACGTTCCGCGAGTTTGAGCGGGCCGCCACCACCGAGATCGACGCGGCGTTGTCGCCGTTGCTCGCACGGTATCTGCGCCGGCTGGTCGAGCGGACCCGCGAGGCCGGGATTCCCGAGCCGGCGATCATGCAGTCCAACGGCGGGCTGATCGACATCGAAGCCGCGGCCGGCCACGCCTCGTGGACAGTCCTGTCAGGGCCGGCGGGCGGGGCCGCGGGCGCCGCCTTCGTAGCGCGCGAGTCCGGCACCGCCAACGCGCTCTGCCTCGATATGGGGGGCACCTCGTGCGATGTCTGCGTCGTCGACGATGGAAGGGTGCAGGAGCGATCGAGCGGCGAGGTGGCGGGGCGGCCGCTGGCGCTGCCGATGCTCGCGGTGCACACCGTCGGCGCCGGCGGCGGCTCGATCGCCTGGCGAGACGCCGGCGGCGCGCTGCGCGTTGGCCCGCGCTCGGCCGGCGCGGACCCCGGACCGGCCTGCTACGGGCGCGGCGGAACCGAGCCGACGGTCACCGATGCGAATCTCGTACTTGGCTACCTCTCGCCTGACGCGCCGCTCGGAGGCGACGTCCGCCTGGACCGCGAGGCAGCCGAGAATGCGGTCAAGCAGCTCGGCGATCAAATCGACCTGGACCTGCTCGCCTGCGCCGAGGGAATCCGGCGCGTGGCCGGCGCCGAGATGCTCCGCGCGCTGCGGGTGGTCACCGTGCAGCGGGGAATCGACCCGCGGCGCTACGCCCTGATGGCGTTCGGCGGCGCCGGAGGCCTCCATGCCGCGCAGATCGCCGACGAGCTCGGGATCGACACGATCCTGTGTCCTCGCGCGTCGGGCGTGCTGGCTGCCCTCGGCCTGGTCGTCTCACCCCGGCGCCGCGACGTTCAGCGCAGCGTCCTGCTGGGCGGCGAGGAGCTGACCGCGCAGGCGATCGCGGACACCGTGGCCGAGCTCGGGGAGCGGGCTCGCGAGGCCATGCACGAGCCGGCGGCCGACCTGCAGGCGGTGTACGAACTGCGCTACCGCGGCCAGTCGTTCGAGCTGCCGATCGGGGCCGGCACCGAGGCCACGCCCGAGGAGCTGCGCACCGCGTTCGAGTCCGAGCACGAGGAGCGCTACGGCTACCGCGACGAGGAGCAGGAGCTTGAGCTGGTGACGATCCGCGTGACCGCTACCGCGGCGGGGGTCGACGTAGAGCTCGCCGAGTCCGGTGAGCAGTCGGAGGTGGAGCGCTCCAGTCGGGAGGCTACCCTCGAAGGCGAGCGGACCGAGCTCGAGGTCCTGCGCGGCATTCCTAGCCCCGGGACGCAAACCGACGGTCCGGCGGTGATCGAGCTGCCGGAATCCACCTTGCTCGTCCCGCCGGGGTGGAGTATCGAAGTCGATGACACCGGGACGATCAAGATGACGCGGGTGCAATGAGCGTCGACCCGGTCGAGCTCCAGGTCCTGACCGGCGCCCTGCGAGCCGTGTGCGAGGAGATGGGCGCGGTGCTGATCCGCTCGGCTCACTCGGCCAACATCAAGGAGCGCCGCGACGCGTCGACGGCGCTGTTCGACCCCGCGGGCCAGATGGTCATGCAGGCCGAGCACATTCCCGTTCACCTCGGCGCCATGCCGGCGGCCGTGGCCGCCGTCCTCGCCGAGGAACACGCGCCCGACCGATCCTGGATCCTCAACGACCCGTACGCCGGGGGCACGCATCTCCCCGACATCACGGTCATCACTCCGCTGTTCGCGGACGAGCGGCTGATCGCATTCGCGGCCAGCCGCGCCCATCACGCCGACGTCGGTGGGCCCACGCCCGGCTCGATGCCCGCCGACAGCCGCACGCTCGAGGACGAGGGTGTGGTGATCCCGCCCCGGGTGCTGGATGAGCCCGCGATCGCCGAGCTCAGCGACCAGATGCGCCGGCCCGACCAGCGCCGAGCCGACCTGCGGGCTCAGCTGGCGGCCGGCCGAGTCGGCGGACATCGCCTCCTGGAGCTCCATGAACGCTTCGGCGCCGCCAAACTCGAGGACGCCTTCGCTGAGGTCCTCGACTACGCCGAGCGGCGCACCCGCGCCTGCATCGAGGAGCTCGACGACGGCCGCTACGACGCCCGCGACGTGCTCGAAGCCCGCGACGGCGACCTCGAAATCGCGCTCACCGCCACCGTGCACCAGGACCGGCTGACCCTCGACTTCACCGGCACCGCGCCCCAGCACGAGGGCAATCTCAACTGCCCGCTGGCGGTGACCCGGTCGGCGTGCTACTTCGCGATCCGCGTGCTGACCGACCCCGACATCCCGCCGAGCGCCGGCGCCTACCGGCCGGTCGAGGTGATCGCGCCGGAGGGCTGCCTGCTCAATGCCCGCTCGCCGGCCGCGGTGGTGGGCGGCAACGTCGAGACTTCCTCGCGCGTCGCCGACGTGGTCCTGCGCGCGTTCGGGCGTGCCCTGGGCCAGGGAACCATGAACAACGTGACGCTCGGCAGCGAGGACGTCGTCTACTACGAGACGATCGGCGGCGGACAGGGCGCATGCCCCGACGCGGACGGCCCTGGCGGTGTCCACGTCGCGATGAGCAACACGCTGAACACGCCGATCGAGGCGCTCGAGCTCGAGTTCCCGCTCCGCATGACCGAATATGCGCTCCGGCGCGGCTCGGGTGGGGCGGGCGCCCACCGTGGGGGCGACGGCGTGATCCGCGAGCTCGAGGCGCTCGCGCCGCTCAGCTACTCGCTGATCACCGAACGCCGGCGCCACGCACCACCAGGCGCGCATGGAGGCGAGGACGGGCAGCCGGGGCGCAACCTGCTCGACGGCGAGGAGCTGCCCGCCAAGGCCGTCGGCCGGCTCGAGAAGGGACAGCGGCTCCGGATCGAGACCCCGGGCGGCGGCGGGTACGGGCGGCCAAGTTGAACTGTGGGCGGCCGCAACCGCGTGTTCGCGATTCGGCGGGATGTGCGATGTCCGGTTTCGGACACCGGCTGGGCGGATATGAGTGCCAGGTCCTCATGTTGACCGCGGACACGTGTCGATCCGCACGCTCGGGCGCGACGGAATCCCTGCAATCGTGGCAATTCGCACACGCCGGCGGGTCAAACCGCCACGCGGGCAAGGCATCGGCCCGGCGCGCGCCGGTAAACCCACCGATTTGCGGTGGCATTTGGCGATTTGCCATCGCTCGCGTACAATCGCCTCTTCCTGTGCTGCAGTTGCACTGCGTGCCACGCACGGGACCTTGTTTCGTATCTAACCCCCGTTTCCTCAAATTAATTCATGCCGATTGCTTTTAAAGAATGGGCCGTGACCGTGCGGGCCCTTGCCGAGGGCGAGCAGCTGCTGACCCTTCGCAAGGGCGGCATTCGCGAGCCTGACAAGCACTTCAAGCTGGACTACGACCGGTTCTTCCTATATCCCACATTCGACCATCAGTGCTCGGATTTGGTGCGCGAGTCGCATCAGCCCGAGCTCGCACGCGCGCTTGAGGAGGGCGTCTGGTCCGACGGCGAGCCGCCCCCACATGCGTTGCGTCGCGGCACCGAGATCGCCCAGCCCGATCGCGTGCGAATCCGTGCCTGGGCCGAGGTAGCCGCGCACTACACGATCACCGATCGGCGCACCGTAGACGCGTTGTCGCCGTTCTACGTATGGACCACCGACTATGCCGAGAAGCGGCTGGCGTGGAAGCGCCGGCATCCGCTGCACGTGATCCTGCTGCGGACCTATCGCATCCCGCGGCCGGTCACGGTCAAGGTGCGCGACGAGTACGGCGGCTGCCGATCGTGGCTCGAGCTCACCCGCGATCTTCCATTCGAAGGCACCCCGGTGCTGTCGGATGAGGAGTTCGAGCGCGCCTCCGAGGAGATCGCAGCGATCGCCTCGGACCGCGTGCCGGTCTTGGCCTGAGCACCGCCGGTCCTCGGCCGAGCAGAGACGTCAGTGGCATGGGTCGAGTCGGTCTCGCCCTCGTTCCGGGCGCGGCACGACTCGACTCATGCTGACGACGCCGACCGCGTCCTGCATTTGCTCGAGCGCACACGCGAGTACCTCGCGCAGTACTTTCCGCGCACCGTGGACGGGATCTCGGTGGTGTTCCATCCGGGCGTCGCGTCGCTGGCCGTCGCCCGGCCGCTGATGCCCCTCGGCTGGGTGGCGACCGCGCCCGCGGCCCGTCGCTACGTGGCCGGCTGGTCTGGGCCCCACGAGCTCCACGTACTCCTGCCCGACGCGCTCGAGGCGCGTGCCTCGAGCGTGCCCGGCTCACGGGAGATGCTGGGCAGGGCGATTCCGGCGCTCTACGCCCGGCGGGTGATCGTCGAGAACAACCCGGACCTGCCGAAGCGTGTCAGCCCACGCCGCCTCGGCGCGGAGCTGCGCTGGGCGTGGCTGCTCGAGGGCGCGGCGCGCTGGTTCGGCGGCCAGACCGCGCACGCCAGGCCGGCGATCGCCCGGCGCCTGCGCGAGGGCCGCCGCCCTGCCTTCCCGCCCAGCCTGCGCGATGCCCCGCTCCTGGGCGGCACGGTGATCGACCTACTCGTGTACGAGCGCGATGAGACGGCCGCGGCGCGTCTGGCCAGCCGACTCCATCCGCACGGACCGCGCGGTGCGCTGCGGGAGGCGTTCCACGGACGCACCACGCCGGACCTCGAGCAGGCCTGGCGCACCCACCTAGTGGCCCTCGCCTCAACGTCCCACCCGTAATGCCGACTCAGCCCGCGACCTGGCTCAGCAGCCAGACCAGCAGCGCCCCGAGCGCGAGTGCCACCAGCAGGCCCACGAGCAGGCGCCCGGGAGCCACGGTCCGTCCAGCCGCCTCAGGTGAGATCAGCTCCCCTTCGAGCAGCACCTCCCGGGCGGCGGCCAGCGCCGCCTCGGGCACGAGCACGTCACGGGGTCCGGCGGCGAGGAAATCCGGCACGTCGAAGCCGGCGCTCCGGCGCAGGAGACTGGGGATGCCCTCCTCGAGCAGCAGCCCCTGGATGAACTCGGCCTCGGCCTGGTTGTGCGCGCCGGCCACACGCAAAAGCGGCCCCTCGGTGTATTGCGGCTTGATCTTGCGGGCACGCTCGTGGCGCTCGCCTACGGCCTCGAGCACACCCGTCCCGTGGTCATCGCGGACGAGAGGCAGTCCACAGGTGGGACAGAACCGATCCTCCTCGGGATAGTCAGAGCCGCAGCCGGGACAGTGCAGACGATCAGTCCTAGCGGCCCGCCCAGCCATACGACCACTCACTCCACGACGAGCTCGGTGCCGGATACCTGCCCGTCGTCGATGCGCCAGGTCCGCACCTCGGCCTGTTCTCCATCCAGGCCTACGATGATCCACAGGACTCCCGGCCACAGCCGGGCGAAGTTGATGTCGGTCTGCGACGGCCTCGGCTCGGTCCGGGTGTGCGAGTGGTAGATCGCCCCCAGTTCGAGCCCGGCCTCCTCGATCCGGTTGTGCAGCTCGAGCTGCTCCTCGGGGTCGATCCTGAAGCGCAACGGACTCGCCTCGGCGTTCGCCGCGCGATACACCACGACCGCGTGGCCGTCGGCCGATCCGACCATCCCCACGCACTCGTTCGGCGCCTCCTCGCGCGCGTGGGCGACCATCTCCTCGTAAAGCTCGCGCCCGATCCTCATCGCCGGTCCGAGCCTACCAGCCGCTCATTTGGTTCCGAACACGAACGGCCAGGGCACAGCCTTGACGTACTCTCCGGGGTTGCGGAGCCCACTCAGCACCGTCCAATGCTGGGCCTCGCAGGCCATGATCTGTGCGCACAGCGTCACCAGCTCCGGCCGGCGCAGATCCCTGATCGGCGTGTACGAGGCGCCCTCGGCCACCGACTCGAGGTCGACCAGCAGCTTCAGGCACTGCTTCTCGGTGTGCAGATCGGTGAGGCTCTCCGCGACGTGGTAGCGGCCGAGCGTGTCGGCGGCCGCCTTCAGGGAGAGCGGCCCCGTCGGCGCCGGCGCCCCGAGCCGGCTGAGCTGCGCAGCGACGGCCGAAACGTGCTCGCGCTCCTGGTCGAGGAAGGGCGTGATTTCGCGCTGTATACCCGGGGACAGCGCGCCCGAGGCGAGCACCCGCTCGTAGGCGAGCACCATCAGCCGCTCGACCTCGAGCGTCTTCGAGAGCAGCTCGGCGTCGCTCGGCCCCGGCGAGTCCGCGACCGCCGGCGATCCCGGGGCGAGCTCGAGGGCCAGCGCCACGCCGGCGCCGGCGAGCGCGCCCGCCATCAGCTCACGTCGACTCGGTCGCTCGTCCACGCCGCTCAGTCCCGCCCGGTCACGAACGCCGCTGGTACCGCGGGCTGCTGGAGCGCCGCCCGCACCACCGCTGCATGCTGCGCGTCGTTGGCCAGAATCGTGGCCACCGAGGCCTTGAGGAATCCGGGCTCGAGGCGCGTTAGCGCCTTCAGGTACGCGGTGAGCTGGGCGTTCTCAATCGTGTGCAACAACCGGAGCACGTCGTCGCTCGAGCCGGGACGTCCGAGCGGATAGCTCGGCGCCGGCTTGATCGGCTTGCCGCCGGCCTCCTTGACCAGCCCGGCCAGCGCACCGGCGTGTTCGAGCTCGTCGTTGAGGAACAGCGCCCCGGCCTTGGTCACCGCCGGCGCCAGCAGCGGCGTCCCCGCCGTGTAGGCAGCGATCGCCCAGTGCTCGAGGTGCAGCAGCTGGTTGAGCAGGTCGACGTCGGCGCCCAGGATGGGCGCCGAGTTGTGTACCTGCGCCTTCAGCGACTGGCTGCCGCACCCGGCGAGGAGCAGCCCGGCCAGCCCCGCGCCGGCGGCGCGAAGCAGCCCCCTACGCGAGGAGGGCTCGCCCTCGCAGTCCTCGCTCACCACCAGACAGTCGAGTCCAGGTCTTCGATTTCCTCGAGCGGGCGGGTGTAGATGCCCGACGACAGGTACTTCCACCCGTCGTCGGCGACCAGGAACACCACGTTGCCCTCGTCGAGCTCGCCGGCGATGCGCACCGCCACCCGTGCGATGGCCCCCGAGGAGACGCCCACGAACAGGCCCTCCTCGTCGAGCAGCCGGCGCGTGAACAGGATCGCATCGCCGTTGGTCACGAAGATCTTGCGGTCGAGCAGGGAAAGGTCGATGATCGGCGGGATGAAGCCGTCCTCGAGCGAGCGCAGGCCCTGTACCGGCTCGCCTTGCATCGGCTCGGCGGCGACGATCTTCACCTGATCGCCCAGCTCCTCCTTGAGCCGGCGGCCGTTGCCCATCAGCGTCCCGCCGGTCCCCAGTCCGGCCACGAAGGCGGCGATCTCATCGAGCTCTTCGAGGATCTCGAGCGCGGTGCTGTTGTAGTGGGCGAGGGGATTGGCCTGGTTGCCGTACTGGTAGGGCATGTAATACGAGGCGTCCTTCTCGGCCATGTCGAGCGCGAGCTCGACGGCGCCGTTGGACCCCTTGGCCCCCTCCGAGTAGACGATCTCGGCGCCGTACATGCGCAGGAGCTCGGTGCGCTCGCGGGTCACGTTCTCCGGCATCACGACCTTGAGCGGATAGCCCTTGCGGCTGCAGATCA
>Ga0213875_10002788_pt1 | contig 10304 bp, 8 predicted proteins | sample BarmaccomBMRX_R8_FD_160105 | JGI IMG/M metagenome (GOLD analysis project Ga0213875, IMG submission 160105) | Root-associated microbial communities from Barbacenia macrantha in rupestrian grasslands, the National Park of Serra do Cipo, Brazil - RX_R8 | ecosystem: Host-associated > Plants > Roots... | reverse complement strand
GAAGGGCGGCTTGTGCTCGCGGACGTGCTTTGGCATGTGCGCGAGACGTTCAAGCCGCGCTTCATGATCGACCTTGCCACCTTGACGGGCGCGATCATCGTGGCCCTCGGGCAGGAGCATGCCGGGCTTTATTGCAACAATGACGAGCTCGCCTCGCACCTCATTGCGGTCGGAGAGGCCACCGGCGAAACGGTGTGGCGAATGCCGATCGGCAAGAGCTACGACAAGATGATCGATTCAAAATTTGCCGACATGAAAAATGTCGGCGGCCGACAGGGCGGCTCCTCGAGCGCAGCCATGTTCATCAAACGCTTCGTCGGAGACACCCCTTGGGCTCATCTCGACATCGCGGGAACGGCGATGGGCTCGAAGGAGACCGATATCAATCATTCCTGGGGTTCGGGCTGGGGCGTGCGCCTTCTCGACCGTCTCGTCTCTTCCTACTACGAGGCGTAATTGGGCGACAGCTTGCAATTGCACGAAATCGCTGGATTTGTGCAGACATAAAGCCCCACCGAATCGTCTTGGCGGAACTTCGGATCGCGATTGCCCGTTTGCCGGAGACGGAAGTTGAACGTCTTCGGCAGGCACGCCGGCGCGTCGAGCGTTCGTTCGGGCATGCCGAGCTCGCCGGTGGTCGGCTCCGACGATGGTTCCCGTTGACGGAAGAGGCCTGACCACAATTCTCGGATCGATCCATCAGGAGCATCGACATGGCCGACCCGCGACCTCAAGGCTCTGAAACGCAAAAGCCGAGCAAGACGGACAAGATCGCCGCTAAATCCGCGGACGGAAAGAAGCGCGAGCGGCTCATCGACGACGCCGTCGAGGACAGCTTTCCGGCAAGTGACCCGCCCTCCTATATGGGAGGCGCCACGACCGGCGCGCCCAAGAAGCGGCCGCGCAAGCCCGATGAGGCGGGGCGCTGAAGGATTGCGAACAGTTTTCTGCCTGGCGGCCTGAGCCGAACGAGAAGCGCCGGCGGGTCGCGTCGGCCCCGCTCACATCACCGCTTGGTGCCCCTCATTGTCGCCGAAGGCCTCTTCGCGATAGAGGCCGAGCGCGCGCATGACCGGCAAGTCGTTGAAGGCGAAAAGGCAGGCGTCCTCCGTTTCAGACGCGTTGCCATGCTCATGCACCGCCCAGGACGGTAAGCAGAAAATGTCCCTCGCCTGCCATTCGAAGCGCTTGCCGGCGATAATCGAATATCCCTTCCCCTTCGCCGCCTGGTAGATGAAGCTTCCGGTATGCCGATGCGCCTTCGTGCGTTCGCCCGGCCGCAGAAGCTGCATCGAGGCGCCGATCGTCTGCATCACCGGCCCTCCGGTGAGCGGGTTGACGTAATTCATCATCACGCCGTCGAAGGCTGATCCTTCGCCCGCCTTGGCGTAGCGCTGCAGCGCCTCATAGGTCGGCCCCCATTCGTATTTCAGAAGCGGCGAGTAGGCTTTCGACCAGGTGCCGGTCGCCGGCATCAGGCCGGGCGCGCCATAGGTGTGGGTGGAGTCGTCGACCGGGTAGGTCATTTCCTGGCGCCCCTTCGGGTGCACAGCGAAGAAATTCGCCTCGAGCGCATTGACGAGCGGAATGTCGAGACCATCCTGCCAAATGCAGGGCGTGCCTTGCGCCTCCACTCCATGCTCGTGCCATGAGCCGTTCGGCGTCAGAACGAAATCGTTCTCCTTGAGCGTCATCTTGTGGCCGTCGACGACCGTATAGGCGCCCTCGCCTTCCATGATGAAGCGAAGCGCCGAAGCGGAGTGCTGGTGCGAGGAGGCGACCTCGCCGGGCTGCATCACCTGAAGGCCGGTATAGAGCCAGCCGACCGCGGCTGAGACATCCCGACGATGCGGGTTCGCGAGGTAGATGACGCGCCTTCCCGCCTTCTCGGCGGTGACGAGATCGAGCGAGCGCAGCACATGATCGCGAAGCTCGCGATAACGCCACAACACGGGCGCCGACACCGATTGCGGAAACCACGGCTCGATCTTGTTCGCGACCGTCCACAAAGCGCCGGCCTCGAGCTTCTCGAGATCGCCATAATAGGAAAGGAGCTCTTTCGTATCCTCGACATTGGCCCTTCCGGCCACGGCCTCACCCATCGCGGTCTCCCTTGCTCGACCAGCCGAAGCTACCACCGATCACCGTGCATGAACCAGGGGCTCAGGCAACTCTAATCAACGAATTCCGAGGCGTGTTGACCGTCGGCCCATCCGCTGCTCATTCGCATACATGAATCTGTTTCATGATGTTTCGCACGGATTTGGGTGTTTCGGCCGAGGCGCAAGCGGGTCTGGCCTCTGTTTTCGCCTTGTCGATTTCGCCTTGAAGAGCGAGCACGGTCGATAGCGTTCCGCGAACCCGCATCTCGAACTCTGGACCGAGAGTCAGGCGTATCGTCTCTTCTTGCGCGAGCGCGGTTCTGAGCTCCTGCTCCGCCGCGATCTGATCTTGGGCCCTCATCAATGTGATGGCCTGGTAGAAGTGGGACCTCGGGTCGTTGGGGAAGCGAGACAAAAGGTCGGGCGCGCGAGCCGAGATTTCCGCATTCGACTTCGGGAGCTGATCGGGGGGATGCCTTGGGCGAAAAGAAGGTAGGCTCGAACGATGGCATAAAGCGAAAAGGCTACCGCCATCCCACCAAGCCGGCGGCAAATGCGGCCACTTTCCGAAAGCGCGGCAGGATTTCAGCCTTCGGCCAAAGCGCAACGAGCAGGAGCCCGAGCATCACGCCGGCTACCCCGCCGCCGAAATGGGCACCGTAGTCGACGCGGCCGCTGCCGATGGAGGCGCCGAGGGGAACAAGCGAGGGAACGAGCGCGCCGAGGGTGCGAGATTGAAGCTGCGTCCTCGCCACCTTTTCGAAACGAAAACTCAGCACGTACATGGCGGCAAAGAGCGCCATGATCGCTCCGGAGGCGCCGACGCTCAGCAGGTTTGGGGGGTTGATCAGCAAAGATGCTGCGGAGCCGCCAAGCGCGCCAATGATGAAGATGACCGCGAGCCACCCCCTCCCGACGAGCGTCTCCAGAACCCTTCCCGCCAGGCAGAGGCAGAACCCATTCATGACCAAGTGAAAAAGATTGAGATGAAGAAACGCCGAGGAGAGAAGGCGATACCATTGTCCCGCGGCAACGAGCGGATGGCTCAAGCCGCCAAGCGCGACAAGCGTCTGCAACCCGGCTTCCGTTCCTTTCACCGGAGACGTTGCGAAGGCGAGTTCGCAAAAGTAAGCACCCATGAGGAGCGAAAGGATCGCATATGTCAGCTTCGGCTCGACGGGAGCTCGTGCGAGCGGTGCCGGCTTGGCGGCCGCCGCCTGGTTTTTCTCCGACGGCTGGAACATGTTTTGTTCCGCAGCAGCAACCGCCGATTGATTTTCGCTCATCGCTGACACGCCGTTCCCAGGCTGATTCGCGCGGTGATGAAGGTCACTCTAATTTGGCTCTAATATAACCATCTTCTTAATTGAAGAGATACATGCGCCTAGGTCTAAGTTTTTGCCAAAAAGCGATCTGCTGATGCGGTCCACGTCTCCCTCACCGCTTCTTCCCCGGGTGCTTCCCTTCGCCGATATCGAAATAAAGCCCTGCCATCAACTCGAGCGCCTCGCGCACGAGCGCCTTTGGCACATGCTCATTCGGCGCATGTTGCGAGCATCCGCCGTAGGAATGCGGGATCCAGATCGTCGGCAGGCCCAGCGTCTCGGAGAAGATGTCGTTCGGCAAGGAACCGCCGGCGTTCGGGATGATCGTGGGCGCCTGGCCGCCCGTGCGTTCGAGCGAGCCGGCGACGAATTTCACCCAAGGATGGTCGGGATCGAGCCGCGAGGCCTTGAAGAAGGATTCGCGGGACGGCTCGACTTGAACCTTGCCGAAGCCGTGCCGCCTGAGATGGCGACGAAGCGCCGGGATGATGTCGTCCGGGTCGATGCCCACAACGAAACGCAATTGGCAGCGTGCCCAGGCGCGCGGCGGGATGGCGTTCACCGGCGCTTCCGGCGTGCCGCAGGTAAAGGCGAGGACCGAAAAGGAGCACCAGCCGAAGACGCGCTCGGCTGGTGTGAGCCCCGCTTCGCCCCAATCGCGATCGATCGCCGGCGTGCCGGGGTCACCACCGGGCTCGACACCGGCAAGGACGCGCCGGACATTCGCCGGAACCTCGGCCGGCACCCATTCGGAAATACGTATTTGGCCCGTGGGACCGGTGATCGAGGCGATCGCATGGGCGAGTTCGATGCCCGGATCGGACAGGAGCCCTCCCCAATTGCCGGAGTGATGGCCACCCTCGCGCGCCTCGATGGAGAGGTCGAAATTGAGCGCGCCGCGCGTGCCGAGCGAAAGGTCCGGCCGCTCGCGATGAAGCCGTGGGCCGTCCGAGCCGATGAGCACGTCGGCGGCAAGGAGATCGCCATGTTCGCGCGCGAGCTTCGCGAGGCCGGGGGAGCCGGTCTCCTCACCCATTTCGATGAGGTAGCGGGCGTTGAAGCCCAGCTTGCCGCGTGCCTTGAGGACGGCCTCGAGCGCCGCAAGATTGATCGAGTGCTGCCCCTTGTTGTCGACAATGCCCCGGCCGTACCAGTTGCCGTCGCGTTCGGTGAGCTCGAACGGGTTGAGATTGTCGATCCAGCGCCCCTCCATGCCGAGCACCGTATCGCCATGGCCGTAGCCGAAGACGGTGACCTTTGCGGGGTCCTCGATGCGCTCGGCGATGAGGAATGGCCCCTTCGCGCCTTCAACCTTGATGATCTTGCAGGTGAAGCCGAGGCGCTCGAGCTCCGGCGCCATGAGCTTGCGGACGTATTCATCGAGCTCTTGGGCGCGCGCCGGGTTCTGGCTCTCGGTCGGAAGCGCGATGCGGCTCGCCAGCACCTTCTTGAACGCACCGGAGTCGAAGGCTTCGCGAGCGTTGGCGATGGCGGCGTCGCGAGACATTGAAGGCACTCCCGGTTCGAGCAACGTGCTTGGGTTTCGATGGGACCGAAATCGTTCCCCCGTCCTTACCGGGCTTTGGTCCAATGACCACGCTTTTTCTTGAAGGTATGGCGTTCAGCGCGGCGGTGCGCCTCTCATTAGCAGAGCGGCATTCATCCGAAAACGGGCCGCACCGATCGCGCGCCCCTACTCCGCCGCGATCCTTCGCCCGTCATGGACCGGGTGGAACAACGGCGCCGGGAACGGCGTGGCGCGGCCCCCTTCCTCGGGCTCATCGGTCTCTCCGACGAAGCGCGACAGCATCCGCCAGGAGAAGCGCCCGACATCGTCGAGAAGCGTGAACACGGCCGGCACGAAGAGGAGCGAGAGCACGGTCGAGACGATGAGGCCGCCGATCACCGCAATCGCCATCGGGGAGCGGAACTCCCCGCCGTCGCCAAAGGCAAGCGCGGAGGGGAACATGCCCGCCACCATGGCGATCGTCGTCATCACGATCGGGCGCGCGCGCTTGCGCCCGGCCTCGACGAGCGCATCGAGTCGTGCGGTGCCGCGGCCCATCTCCTCCACGGCAAAATCGACCAGCATGATCGCATTCTTCGTGACGATCCCCATGAGCATGAGAATGCCGATCACCACAGGCATGCTGATCGATTTTCCGGTGATGAGAAGAGCGATGATCGCGCCGCCGATGGAAAGCGGGAGCGAGAACAAGATGGTGATCGGCTGCACGAAGCTCGCAAAGAGAAGGATGAGCACGCCGTAAACCATCATCAGTCCAGCGCCCATGGCGGCGGCGAATGAATCGAAGATCTGCCCCATCACCTCGACATCGCCCGATTGCCGAAGCTCGACGCCCGCGGGCAATGCCTTGGCCGTGGGAAGCCCATGAATCGCATCGAGGGCCTGCCCGAGCGCCGTCTGGCCCGCAAGATCGCCATCGATGGTAACCCGGCGCGAACGATCGTAGCGATTGATCGCGGTCGGTCCCCGGCTCATATCGAAATCGGCGACGGAGGAGAGCGGCACGGCTCCGCCGGCGCCTGTCGAGACGCGCAGCGCCTGCAACAGGCCGAGATCGGCACGCGCATGCTCGTCGAGCTCGACGCGGATCGGAACGAGGCGATCGCCCGCGTCGAACTTGGCGAGATTGGCGTCGATATCGCCGAGCGTCGCGACGCGGATCGTCTCCGAAAGCGCCTCGGTCGAGACGCCCAGATCGGCGGCGAGCTGAGGCTTCGGCGTGATGCGGAGCTCCGGCCGATCGAGCTCGGCCGTCGAGATCGGATTTTCGATGAAGGGAATGGTGCGCATCTCGCTCGCGAGCTGGTTCGCGGTGTCGTTGATGGTCTTGAGGTTTGCGCCCGCGACGATGAGCGAAATATCGCGCTGGCCGTTGTCCTTGAGGAACCAGAAGCGAATATCCGGGATGTCGCGCAGATCACGGGCGATGCGGATTTGCAGATCCTGCTGAGAGAGCCGCCGCTCGCTCTTGTGAACGAAATGGACGACGAGCGTCGCGCGGCGCACCTCCGAGGCACCGCCGAGCACGACGCCGCCATAGACAAGCACGGATTTCACCTCCGGCATTCGCTTCAGCCGGTCCGCGATCGCGCGTGTCACCTCGTCCGTATCGTCGAGTCGCGATCCGGGCGGCAGCTCGATCGCAAGCAGCGCCCGCGAGACATCGGCCGCGGGGATGAAGCCGGACGGCAGGAGTTTCGTCGACATGATCGAGGCGACGAAGATGAGAAGCCCCGCCGAGAAGGTAATCCATCGGTGACGCACCGAGCCTCGCACGAGGCGCGTGTAGAAACGCATGACCGCGCCATCCGCGCGCGGTGCTTCCTTGTGGGAGCGCAGGAAATAGGCGGCGACGAGCGGCGTGATCAAGCGCGCCACCATCAGCGAGAAGAACACTGCGATCGCGACGGTGAGCCCGAATTGGCGGAAATATTGCCCGGCGATGCCGCCCATGAAGCTCACCGGCAAGAACACGGCGACAATGGTCATCGAGATGGCGATGACCGCAAGTCCGATCTCGTCGGCCGCCTCGAGCGCGGCGCGATACGCCGATTTCCCCATGCGCATGTGGCGCACGATGTTCTCGATCTCGACGATCGCATCATCGACCAGGATGCCGGTGACGAGGGTGATCGCAAGCAGGCTCACGAGATTGAGCGAGAAGCCGAGCATCTGCATCGCCCAGAAGGTCGGGACGGCGGAAAGCGGCAGCGCGATCGCGGAAACGATCGTAGCGCGAAGGTCCCGCAAGAAGAGGAAGACCACGATGACGGCGAGCACCGCTCCTTCGATCAGCGTCTCCATCGCCGAGTGGTAGTTGCCGAGCGTGTTGTCGACCTGCGTGTCGACCTTGGTGATCGCGATATCCGGATGCTGCTCGTGAATCTGCGCGATCTTCCTCGCGACGAGGTCGTCCACGGTCGTGTCGCTCGCGCCCTTCGCCCGGGAGACGGCGAAAGTCACGATCGGCCGCCCATCGAGCCGCGTGAAGGTGCGCGCCTCGGCCGCGCCGTCGGTCACGGTGCCGAGATCATCGAGCCGGACCTTGCGCCCGCCCGGAAGCCATATCGGGAGAGCCGCGAGGTCTTCGACCGTGCGCGCGCCCGCGAGCGTGCGGATCGCCTGCTCCTGCCCCGCGATCTCGCCCCGCCCCCCTGCAAGATCGACATTCGTCGCGCGCAGCTGCACATTGACGTTCGCGGCCGTCACGCCGAGCGCGAGAAGCCGCTTCGGATCCAGCGAAACGCGGATTTCGCGATCGACGCCGCCCGAGCGCGTGACGCTGCCGACGCCATCAATTCCCTGCAGCGTTCTCGCCACCGTATCGTCGACGAACCAGGAGAGGTCCTCGACCGACATGCTGGGTGCGGACGCCGCATAGGTCACGATCGGCAGCCCCTCGATGTCGAGGCGCGAGACGATCGGCTCGTCGATGGTGCGCGGCAGGTCGGTCCTTATCTTGGCGATCTGGTCCTTCACGTCGTTCAAGGCACGATCGACATTCGTGCCGACATAGAACTGGATGGTGGTGATCGAAGAGCCGTCGGTCACCGTCGAGATGATGTGCCAAAGCCCGTTCACGGACGCGACCGCATCCTCGACCTTCTTCGTCACTTGTGCTTCGAGCTCGGCGGGTGCGGCGCCCGATTGTGTGACGGTGACCTGCACGATCGGAATGTCGATGTTCGGGAATTTCGTGATCGGCAGGGCACGGAAGCTGAAGATGCCGAGGATCACGAGCACGATGAACGTCACGCATGCCGGCATCGGCCTGCGGATCGACCAGGCGGAGATGTTGAGCCTCATCGCGCCGCTTCCTCGACCGGCTTGCCGAGCCGGGCCGTCGCGAGGATCGGGCGCACATGGTCTCCCGCACGCAGGAAGGCAGCGGCGCGCGCCACGACGATCTCGCCCTCAGCGAGCCCTTCGCGCAGCTCGGTGAGACGCGCATTGGTGATGCCGGTCACGACCTTGCGCTGTTCGACACGATCATCGGTCACGACCTGAACGAAGTCGCCATCCTCGCCACGCGTCACCGCGCTCGTCGGCACGCTGACGCCCGAGCGTCGCGCGAGGATCACGACGCCCGAAGCGAAAGAGCCGATATGCGCTTGCGCCTCGAGCGGCAAGGCGATCCGGACCTTGCCGAGGCGGGTGGCCTTGTCGACCTCTTCGGAGACGAGCCGCACATTGCCTTCGACCTCGCCCTCGATACCCGGGAGCGCGATTTTCGACGGCATGCCGGCCTTGAGACGCGCCAGCCATTGCTCCGGAACATCCGCTTCGAGCTCGACCGCGCCGTCGGTGATGATGCGGAAAAGCGCATCGGACGCGGAGAGCGCGACGGCGCCGAGACGCGCCGTGCGGCGGCTGATGATGCCGGCCACGGGCGCCTTCACCTCCGTGCGATCGATCCGCACCATGAGTTCGCGCCGCTCGGCCTCGCGGCTCGCCTTGTCCGCCTCGGCGACCGCGAGCGCCCCCTTGCCCGCCGCCAGCAGCGATTGGGCCGTGCGGAAGGCCGCGATCTTCTGATCGAGTGTCGCCTGCGTCACGATCTGCACATCGAGCTTGCGCGCTCGGTCGAGCTCGGCCTGAGCCTGGGTCAAACCCGCTTCGTACTGGCCGATCTGGCTCGTCGCTTGTGTGATGGCGGCATCGGCCCGGGTCAGTGCCGCATCGTTCTCCGCGACAAGGGCATCGAGCTGGTTGCGATCGAGGCGTGCCAACACCTGCCCTTTCGCGAGATGATCTCCGTCATCGGCGAGAAGCTCGACGATGCGCAAGCCGTCGATCTGCGCTCCGACCATCGCCTCGTCGCGCGGCACGAGCGTGCCCGAGACGAAAAAACGATCGACGAACTCGCGCGCGGCGGATTTCACCACGGTGACTGCAGGGGCAGGAGGAAGACTCGTACCGTTGGTCTCCGCCGCGAGAGGGGGACTCGCCGGACAAGCCGCGCGATTGATCGGCGCGCCGAGGTGAGAAAGCCACGCGCCGGGCGCCGCGCAAGGCATGAGCGCGCCGAGGCCTGCGAGCGCCGCCAACAGGGCGGCCAGGCCGGCAGTAATCCACGTGCTGCGCGCGCGCATCACAGGGCCCCTTGCGCTTCAATGCCGATCAACGGCCGAACGGCGCCGCGGAAAAGGGCCGCAAAAATGCCGAGCGCAAGCGCAAGCTCGCGCTCACCATCGAAATCGGCCTCATGGGCGCGGCGCTTGAAAAGTCCCACCACGACGGTGATCATGACGCGCGCGGCAAAATCGGCATCGAGATCGGCGACGGCTTCCCCCTTACCTTTCGCGGCCTCGACGAGCCCCGTCAGCCCGGCATGCACATCGGCGTCGATCGTCCCGCAAAGCGCCGCGATCGCCGGATTGCGCGCGGCTTCCGCCCAGATCTCGAGGATCATCTGCATCTTCTCGCGAGGCTTTTCGAGGAGGTTCTTGCGCAGCCCTTCCGCCATCGCGGCGATCACGCTCTCGGCTTGCGCAAAGGCTGCGAAGGATCGGGCGCGCTCCGCCTGCTCACGCGCGCAAAGCTCCTGGACGATCGCCTCTTTGGAACGGAAATACCGGTAAAGATTGCCGGGGCTCATGGCGGCTTCGGCCGCGACATGCTGCATTGTCGTGGCGTGGAAGCCGTGGCGCACGAAAGCGCGCTCGGCGGCCTCGATGATGCGATGGCGCCGATCCGCCTCGCCCCAAATCGCGCCGCCTGCCTCGATGTTTCGGGTCTCCGCGAGAGCCATGTCGCACCTGAGAATGAATGTTCATTCTCGGTAGACAGGGATTATGGCGCGGGAAAGGCTAATCAGTAGAAGGAAGAGGGGGTTGGGCGCGTCCCCTT
>Ga0213875_10002786_pt1 | contig 10305 bp, 13 predicted proteins | sample BarmaccomBMRX_R8_FD_160105 | JGI IMG/M metagenome (GOLD analysis project Ga0213875, IMG submission 160105) | Root-associated microbial communities from Barbacenia macrantha in rupestrian grasslands, the National Park of Serra do Cipo, Brazil - RX_R8 | ecosystem: Host-associated > Plants > Roots... | reverse complement strand
TACGAGGACGGCGTGGCGCGTTGCATTCCGCGACGACCGGCCGATTCTGATTTATCCACCTTATCGTGGTCTGAGCGGCTCACCGCCATGAGTGACTGCCCAGGCATCTAGTGCCGGCACTGTGGCATTGAGCCAAAGGACGTCACCGCCACGGCTCAAACCAGCAAAACAGGCTCCACAATCCATGTGGAGAACCATGATAAACCGGGCATCCGAGTCCTCCTGCAGGGCATCTGGGCGGGGCAGATGAGGCGAGCCCGAGTGGGCTGATCGGTCAATGCAACAGTGCCGCACAGACTATTGTTCTACGCCGCTGCATACACACTCCGTCTAACAACTCGGGCTATGAAAAGCAGATCAGCCGCCGCCAGCTAGCACTTCCTTCTGAAGGCCAGAAGAAGGCGCTGCGATCTGCCCAGTTTGGGGACACGCTTGTCCCGGCCCTTGATAGCTCGATCAGCCATTACATCTTTCGGTGGGATCAAAAAGTCCTGCGGGCAACGCCGCTCATACTCCCCAGCCGCGGACAACGCGCCAAGTAGCCCACCTGGTGACAATTCAGAATATAGGCTGAAGACAACCGCTGCTGTCACACTGCTTACGAGATCGCCGAAACTAAAGGGGGGCGCGGGGTTAACTGAATATCCTCAAGCCAGCGCTTAGCGATGCTTGGGCTTGGCCATGCTTCAAGCCGTCCAGGCCGGCCACTCTGCCGTTGAATCTCACACAACTCTTACGCACCGCCCTTATCTGCCGCCGTGGACGCTTACGCGCCAGATGATACACCAATCATCGCAGTGGTCCGCCCGGCGACCGAAGCATTCCTTGATCCGCTTAAGATTCTTCGTTTTGACCAAAAAATGTTCACGCCACATTGACGTCCGTCTCCGGCGATGGCGCACGCTGCCGCCCATCCGCGCAAAATTCATGCGAAGATCGGCAATCAACCCTAACGTGACAGGCGTCACAGCCGCCGGAGGGTGCATCCGTACCCGAGGGATTAAAAGTAGCAAACCGGAAGAGAAGGCTCGTTGTCCCTGCTCCGACTGGGTGGAGCAACTGCAACTTTGCAGGCCCCTAAAATCCACACGAATCGTCTCCGCCCCATCACGTGAGATACCGGCAGGCCAGGCAAAACGTGAGTTCCTGCGCTGTGGTGACGACGCGCTCTGACGTATCCCCGATTAGCCTGGCCATTAGGGTTACCCCTTGCATCCCGCACAGCAATCCGTATGGTCACTGTTGTCCCGCAGGAGGAGCCACCATCTATGCGGGAATCTGAACCCGGCGCGCGAAGCCCTGTCCCTGGGTACGGATAACGCAACCTCACCCGGATGCGGACAGGCGCGCTCTGGACGATCGATCAATACCGGACCTGCTCCCGTGCGTTCCTCCACGACGTCCGCTGCGTATGCGCGTTTCGCGAAGAAGAGATATGGCTAGCTTTGCCCGAGTACTCGCACGAATCGGTATCACCGCGACCGCTTTGACGATTCCCCTGATGTTCGCGACACCCGCACACGCCGACCCACTGCGCCAAGACCCATGGGATGTGATAGCGCAGTGCGAAAGCAGCGGCAACTGGAGTATCAACACCGGCAATGGGTATTTCGGCGGGCTACAGTTCAGCCCCTCGACCTGGCAATCCTACGGCGGAGGAGCCTTCGCAGCCACCGCCGACCACGCCACCCGGTCGCAGCAAATCGCCATCGCCGAAAAGGTGCTCCGCGCGCAGGGATGGCAGGCCTGGCCAACTTGCTCCAAAAAGGCCGGGCTCCGTTAACACCGCACATTCTCCACCCCGCCTGTGGGCGCCGAACTGGTCCGCGTGAGGCGACCTGAGTGCATTCGTGTATCAACCCGCCGAGCAAATCGCGACGTCGGAGATGATGGTGGGGATGGCGATGTCGCAGGTCACCGCTGTGGATGAGCTATTCGGCACCTACAGCCTCGGCGGCGATCGCCAAAGCAGAGGCCGCCACCTTCCAGCAGGTAGTGCCAGCCTGTTGCCCTGCCGCTGGCTGCCCGCCGCCAACGATCCACCGGGCTGACTTTGGAGCATCAGCACGCCGTTGAGGTGTCTCGTCGACCTGATTGGTTCGATGCGGCGGGTCTCGGATCGGCGGGGCCGCTGGCCACCGGTATGGCATCCAGGTAGAACAACCGGGTATAGCCACCGTGACGTACACCGAGGGGAACGCGTGCTACCCAGTGGACCCATCTGACGTGCACGCCGCGAGCGTGGCGCGCACACGCGCGAAAGCGTCCAGCAACCGCACGAAGACGGGCACCAAGCCCGCCAGTGTGACCGAACCGGACGTCGACAGTGGGCTCGGTGTGACCACTGAGATCGACAGTGGCCCCGTTGCCGAGGACCTAGCCGAGGTCGAGGAGATCACCATCGGGGACGGGGAGGCGGAGGCGCCGGGTGGTCCCGGTGTGGAGGACGTTGTCTGGGATGAGGAGGAGTCCCAGGCGCTGCGCCAAGCTCGCAAGGACGCCGAACTCGCGATCTCGGCTGATTCGGTGCGGGAGTATCTCAAGCGGATCGGCAGGGTGGCCCTGCTCAACGCTGAGGAGGAGGCGGAGCTGGCCAAGCGTATCGAGGCCGGGCTTTACGCCGCTGAGCGAGTCCGCTGGTCCGACGACGCGACCGAGCAGCTTTCCCCACAGTTGCGTCGGGATCTGCGTTGGATTGTCCGCGATGGCGAGCGCGCCAAGCATCATCTGCTGGAGGCCAACCTGCGGTTGGTCGTGTCGTTGGCGAAGCGTTATACCGGTCACGGCATGCCGTTTCTGGACCTGATTCAGGAGGGCAACCTGGGGTTGATCCGCGCGGTGGAGAAGTTCGACTACGCCAAGGGATACAAATTCTCCACCTACGCCACGTGGTGGATCCGGCAAGCCATCAGCCGAGCGATGGCTGATCAGGCCCGCACCATCCGGATCCCGGTGCACATGACCGAAATAATCAACAAGCTGACTCGGATCCGGCGCGCGCTGCTCCAGGACCTGGGCCGCGAACCCACCCCCGGAGAGCTGGCCACAGCGATGGACACCACCCCGGAGAAGGTGCTGGAGATCCAGCAGTACGCCCGGGAACCGATCTCGCTGGATCAGACCATCGGTGAGGAGGGCGACGCCCATCTCGGTGACCTCATCGAAGACTCCCAGGCCACGGTCGCAGTCGACGCGGTCTCCTTCATGCTGCTGCAGGACCAGCTCCACGCCGTATTGGGCACGCTCTCCGAGCGGGAAGCCAGCATTGTCCGGCTGCGATACGGGCTTATCGACGGCCGACCACGCACCCTCGATGAGATCAGCCACGTCCACGGAGTCACCCGAGAACGCATCCGACAAATCGAAGTCAAGACGATGGCCAAGCTGCGTCACCCCTCCCGCTCCCAGGCCCTCCGCGACTACCTGGACTGACCGACTCCCCGAGCGTCGCGAGCCCGTCAATTCAGACATCGACCGACGAACAACTCTCGGCGCCCGACGAGCAACCCACACCCCGGGCTGGTTAAGAGCTGCTGCCCCAGATCGGCGGGAGAACAAGCCTCGGCGGCTGTCGGCCTTACGTTCGAAACGTTGCCATTTCCCGTCAGTGCCAAGGTAAATGGTGGATGCGCCGTTGGGTGCGCGGGTTCCTTGTGCGCGTTTTCGCGGCATAGCCGTATGTCCTTTCAGGTGGCGTGCTGCGCGGCGATGAGGCGAGCGGTATAGGCAGTGAGGGCCCCGGTGGAGTCCCCTGTGGGGCTCGAATATACGATTTTGTGTTTGACCTGCAGGTCGCGCTGCATAATTTGATCATGCGGCGAGGTGGTACTCGCAAATGAGCCCGTCTAAGGATTGGTTTGCGGCGACCCTGGCAATCGGCGAGGCCGACCGCTTGTGGGCCGGTTTCGGCTTGAACCGGCTGTCAGGCAAACCAGACGAACTGGTGGCACAGCGGGGATGGAGTCCTACGGTTGCGTGCAGTGCCTGGCGTGCGGTACGGGCGGCCGGGGCGCCTGGGGGGAGGCGCCCCGGCCGCGGGGCTCGCGGTATCCAAGGGGGGAGTTGGCCCGCTGGCCGGATGAATGGTACGGCGTTGGTGAGCTGTCGGCATCGTCCAGACGGACCAGGATTCTGCTCGACTTTCCGGTGGTCGGCGGTAAGGGATGGCCGCCCGCACGCTGTGGGTGCCGAACTGCTCATCCACATCAGGCGACCTGGGCGTATTCGTGTATCAACCCGTCGAGCAGATCGCGACGTCGCAGGTGCAGGTGGTGAGGTGTTCGGTCTATCCAGTGCCTCGACGAGGGTGGAGGTGGCTCGGAGTGCGCTGCGCAGGGTGGTGAGTGCGCTTGACGGGCACGAGGTGTTCATGTGCCTGTGATCTTCGGAACTTTGGACTGACGTCAGCGGACTGTCGCGCAGGCGTCCGAGACTCGGTCGGCGCCAACACGCCGGCGCCGTAGTCGAGTTGTCACCGCTGTCACCGGGATCACCGCAGCACGCTTACCTGCGTAAATCCTGCTCAGAGACGGGGACAGCCCGGTGACAGCGGGGTGACGGCGCGTTGTTCCTTGTACTGGTCCTCTCTAATTCGCTGTCACCGTGTCACTACGGCTGAAACAGCGGGGAGCTAGGGAGGTGAGGGGGAGGCGCCCCCTCTGTTCCAGCCCTTCCCCCCGGGGAGAAATCCGGGAGACGATCTTGCTCGTGCATAGCGACCGACCCCTGGTCAGACCAACGCAGACCGACGCCCCGACCTGCGCTTCTTAGCGTTGCCGCAGCTCGGAGCGGGATCCGTACCTAGTTCGGGACGAAGAGGCCGTGGGTTCAAATCCCGCCACCCCGACACGCTGAAATACCAGGTCACAGGCCCCCATGCAGGGAGCCAGGCCTGGCCTTTCGGCGACTCAGGAGGTCGTTGGGAGAATTAAAATTCTCCCCAGGCCGGCGCTGCCTGAACAGGGCATCCAGCACTCCCACTGGCGTGTCAACGGCAACCGAAAACTGACCAGCTGGCGGCAAGTGAAAATTGACCGGGGTTCGTCATGCCCCATGAATATCATCCCGCAATGCCGCAGATCACCGCGGTGGATGACCAGTTTCGGCACCCACCCAGGTTTGGGTAGTCCACGCCCCGGTTAAGTGTGCAGTCACTGCGAGCAGATGCGCCCGCCAGCAGCCGTGCTCGACCGCGATCAGCGCGGAGATCTGTGGCAGCATCACGGTATCTCCGGCCACAAAGTCCACCGCCAGGATGGTCTTGGCCTGAGCGGTGAGACAACTGGCGCCAGGTCGGGCCCGACCAACGCGGTACGGGAGCGTCGCATCACATACGGGTGGCGATGGACCACGTGACCGAAAGCCCTCGCCGGCCCAGCGCAGGCTGGACTCGTCGCACACCAGCTAGGTCGGGCACCAGCACGGCCGCCGGATTGTTCCGGCGACCCATGTGCGGGTAATCGGATCAAACGCCATCGGCCGCGCCGAACCCCTGCTGACCCACGCCGCTCGCCGGTCTGTGTCACCCATGTGGTTGATGGGTTGGGTTCGATCGTTCGCGACGATATCGATGTCGAGCACGAAATGCCTGTTTGGTGAAAGTTGGGCCGGCGCGTTGGGAGGTTGTGGCAATGGCGCAAGCGGTCCCGCGCACGTCGGTGTCGCGGCAGCATGGTTTCCGGCGCGAGGTTGGGTTGATCGCGCTGATGTTCGTGTCGCTCGGTTCGATCATCGGGTCGGGTTGGCTGCTCGGCGCCTTGACGGCCGCCACGTCGGCTGGTGGGGCATCGATCGTGTCCTGGGTGCTGGCCGGCGCGATCATCGTGCTGCTTGCGCTGGTGCACTCCGAACTTGGTGCGGCCTACCCGCTCGCCGGGGGGACGGCGCGCTGGCCACGGTTGGCCTTCGGGTCGTTCGGCGGATTCACCGCGGGATGGGTGGCCTGGCTGGGCGCGGCGACCATCGCGCCGATCGAGGTAGAGGCCGCGCTGAGCTATCTCGACCACAAATGGCACGGATTGATCAATGATGCGGGCGCGCTCACACCCACCGGTTTGGGCGCGGCTACCGCATTGATGCTGGTGTTCACCGTCATCAATATTTTGGGGGTGCGGTGGCTGGCGGACAGCAACACCATCACCGTGCTCTGGAAGATCGCGGTACCCGTACTGACGGTCATCGTGTTGATCGCGGTGTCATTCCGCGCCGCCAACTTTACCGCCGGTGGGGGTTTTGCCCCTTATGGCGCCCACGGTGTCCTAGCCGCGCTCCCGCTGGGGGTGGTGTTCGCCTTGCAGGGCTTTGAGCAGGCAGCGCAGCTGGCCGGCGAGGCGCGTGACCCGCAACGCAACGTGCCCCGCGCGGTGATCGGCGCAGTGGTCATCGGTACCGCGCTGTATCTGGCGCTGGAGATCGCCTTCGTTGGCGCGCTGAATCCGAGCAACCTGGTGCACGGTTGGGCCAACCCGGTGGGCAAGGGTGACTTCGGACCCTATGCGACTCTGGCCACCGGTTTAGGCCTGGGCTGGTTGGCGGTCATCCTCTATGTCGATGCGTTCATCTCACCGGCTGGGACAGGCCTGATCTATGTAGGGACGTCCGCGCGGCTGTCCTATGCGCTGGGTCACGCTGGCTACGTTCCCGGGGGCGTGAGCCGGATCAGCAGCCGCGGGGTCCCCTATGCCTCGATCATCCTGGCATTCGTGGTGGGTCTGATCTGTTTTCTGCCTTTTCCCAGCTGGCATAGCTTGGTTGGGCTCGTCACCTCGGCCGCAGTGATCATGTATGCGTTCGCGCCAATCACGCTGCTGGCGCTGCGCAAGGCTGACCCGAACCGGGACCGCCCCTACCGGCTGCCGGTCGCCTCGGTCTTGGCGCCGTTGGCCTTCGTCGCCGCCAACGAAATCGTCTACTGGACGTCGTGGTCTACCGTGGAAAAGCTGATGCTGGTCCTTGCCGTGGGCTACCTGATTTTTGGTATCTCTTATGCTCTAGGCCATCCGTTCGAGCGCCCGCCGCTGGACCCACGATCGCTGGTGTGGATCGTTCCCTGGTTCGCGGGCCTCACTGTCATTTCCTACCTCGGGCAATATGGTGGGACCAAGCTCATTCCCCCATGGATCGATCTCGCTGTGGTAGCCGTATTCAGTCTGGCAATCTGCGCTCTGGCCATTCGGTTACGCCTGCCCAGCCACCGCGTTGCCGCTGCCACCGCGGCCGACGAGCGCGAAGCAGCAGCCCAAGCCGAACTCACCACAGCCTGAACCGGCCTCTGGATCGCAGTTTGGATGCAGACTGTGGTTTTAGAGGGGCTGTTGCACAGAGGGAAGACGTCGCTCGGCATGATCAAGCCCATGCGCCACAGCTACCGTGTTCGTCCGGTTCTTCCGCCGACATCGACGTTCGCCGGCTTCCGGTTTCCGCGGGAAGTGATCGTGCTTGCAGTGCGTTGGTATCTCCGTTACGAACTCTCCTACCGCGATGTTGAAGAACTGCCGGTTGGCTGTTCGGCGCACCACGGTGATCAAGACGCGTAATGCGCCGAACCTTGTCTATTCGTTGAGACTCAGAATGTGCGGTTAGGCTGCGCAGGGTCCCGGCTACGCCGGCCTAGACGGGATAGCCAAGGAAGGTTGAACTCATGAAACTTGCTGTGGCGCTCCACCGAATGGATCGTCGTTGGTAACTCCATTGGGTAGCGCCTTGACTGCCTCAATAAAGGCTGGCCAGGCGTTGGATGCAGCGTCTGATGTAAGCTTTGCATAAAGGGCCCCAAGCGTCCCGTCAGTGCCAAGTGACACCATAGTCTGGGCGATCTGGCCCAGGCTAAAGCCCTTCCTCAACAGCCACGACAGGAACGCCATACCGCATCCGGTGCTGTCGGGATTTTGGTCAGTTGGGTCGGTTTGGTTGACATAGTCGGGCATCCCGTCCTGCGCCCACTGCGGCGCGGTGGCAAAATCTGCCAAGGCGTTGTTACTCGTTACTGCTGCACACCACCGAGATAGAGCCTCCCCGGTACTGACACCGCACAAGTTTCCACCCATCGAACACTCGCTCAACTCGGCCTCAAACAGCGCCGAGACTCGGGCGGAATCGCCAAAAGATGCACACACTTCGATCGCATTCCCGGTCGTATAATCACAGCCAGAGTGGTCGGCACCTCCGGTGCCATTGGTCGCGCCGCTGATGGCCAAGACGATCACGCTGACCGCGCCACCCGGGGTGCCAAAAATTGCGTTGTTCGCCGCAACGACACGGTCGGCGTTATTCAGCAGATCCTGCGCGTTGTGCAGCGCAGGTGTCCCCAGCGAAGGATCAACATAGACGGTCACTGCCCCACTGGGACTGGTACCCACGAACTCAGAGGTGCCAGTATAAGTCGGCCATGAAGGTGGCGCCGCACGGTGTGTCGCAGAATGAATTCTGAGGGGATGCCTCATCGAAGCCTCCATTGAGAGGTAAGGGGGAACAGAGATCAAGAGGTGAAAACTGGACGCTGCACTTGAGCCACAGCAAGCATCCCGAAATACAATCCTACTGAGGTTCACCCAATCGGCAGGCGTTGTTTGATCACCATGGTCCCGTTGCCACGTCGAGTGACCTTTGGATGGGCATCGGGTACCGGTGATGTTGTCGGGGATGCGTGCAGTCGACGGTTCCGGAGAACTGCCGACGCCGAGTTATGCTTCGCTGCTGCGTCGGACTAAACGTCGTCGACTACAAGCAGCCTGCTGCGCCGAGCATGATGACGCTGATTGCCGCAGTTGTTATCACCCGCCGTGACATTTTCATCGTGATACTCCTTTATGGACCCCTCGGAAGTCCACGATCAGACGATTCGTTAACGACAATAAATGATGTTGTGCAGGTTGCTTCCAATTGGTGTTTGTATAAAATGTTGCAAGGGTTACGTATTGCGGCCTGAGCTTTCAAAGACGTGAACAATGACCATACGCATCAAATGGGAAAGGAGGTCGGGACGCAGGAGCCTCCGTGACGCGCCGACCGGACAGTCGGCTAAAGGACACCTTCGGGACCGACGACCTCGCCCAACGCGTAGCCGACAGGTTGCCATTGACGCCCCGACCCTGAGGATCCCCGGTTGGTGTTGTGCCAGATTCATCTGGATTGCAGGGGTGTTGCGCATTTCCGGTTGATGTACGAGGGACGAACCCTGGAGGGCCCCGGTATCGCAGTACCAGCGGCTGGTTCTGGGCCTGGGGGTGCCGAATAGGTCATCCATCCGAGGTGACCTGGGCATACTCGTGGATCCCTCCGGCGAGCCGGTCGTGACATCCGAGGCTAAAGGCAGGGTGGTGACGCAGGGCATGATCGCCGGTCATGGTGGGCGAGTGGTCGCGTCGGCTGGTGCCCACTCAATGATGGGCGCTGGGATGAATGGGGCAGTCGGGGACTGATCAAAGGGTCACGCGTCGTGGTCGGCTACGCACGCACCGCGTCACGCAGCGGTATGAGCAGTACGCGTCGCGACGACGCGGGATCCACCAGGCTGACAAGGGGCACTGTTGCATTCAGCGATCGGACCACTCAAGCTGGTCTCATCTGCCCGCCCAGAAGCCCCGCGGCAGGGCCCGGATGCCCAGTTTGTCATAGTTCTCCACCGGGATCGTGGAACCTGCTTTGCTGCTTTGAGTCGTGGCAAGGACGCCCTTTGGCTCAATGCAACAGACCCAACCCAGGCTCCGGTCGGGTTCGCGGTGATGCCCAGCAGGTGCACGCGGCGAGTGGCATGCTCGACCACAAACAGAACGTAAAGCCGGCGCAGCAGCACTGTGTCCACGCACAAGAAGTCCGTGGCCAGGATGCCGTGTGCTTGGGCGCGCAGAAATTGTCGCCAGCTCGGCGCGTCGCGGCGAGGTGCGGGGTCGAGGCCGGCTCGGTTCAGGATCGACCACACGGTGCTGGGTGCAAGCCGGTAGCCCAGCCCGGCAAGTTCGCCGTGGATCCGCCGGTATCCCCAGGTCGCATTCTCCGTCGCTAGCCGCAGCACTAGCCGGCGCAGCTCGGGAGCCGTGCAGCGGCCGCCGGTGTGGCGGCGTCGCGGCTGGGTCCAGCGTCGGGTGACCAGGTCCCGGTGCCACCGCAAGATCGTGGCAGGGGTAACGATCCGATGCAGATGGTCAGCCGGGGACAGCAACCGGGTCAGCGCCGCAAATACCGCGCGGTCCGCCCACGACAGGCGGGGGCGGCGGACCTGGCGACGCAACACGGCCACCTCATGCCGCAGCACCAAAATCTCCGCGTTCTTCGATCGTGAGCTACGGGCCAGTAATCCGAACCAAG
>Ga0213875_10002785_pt1 | contig 10309 bp, 4 predicted proteins | sample BarmaccomBMRX_R8_FD_160105 | JGI IMG/M metagenome (GOLD analysis project Ga0213875, IMG submission 160105) | Root-associated microbial communities from Barbacenia macrantha in rupestrian grasslands, the National Park of Serra do Cipo, Brazil - RX_R8 | ecosystem: Host-associated > Plants > Roots... | reverse complement strand
CATCTTCCCAATGCTTCCACTCGGCCATGTACTCCTGTGTTTTAATTAGGTACTCCCGTAGAGTGGCGGCCACGCCCATCGCCGTCGCGGGATATCGGTCACGCGATTTCGGGCCCATCGCAAATTTCATTCCGCCCTTTTCATTCACAACGCGCGTTTTGAGATCGGCGCCGAATGTCTTTATGACGATGGCTTGCCCGCTCACGATCTCGCCACTACCTGGCCCGGTGATCACGGCAGTTACCCCGCCCTTCACTGCGTTTTTCCAGTCCGGGTCGTTGAGGTCCAAGGCATCCAGAACGCGGTTCTGCGGCCCGATGAGCATGGGGTTGTCGTTCAGGTCGGAGGCCTTTGCGCCAATATGCGAATGCTCGTCGATGAAACCGGGAACAATGATCTTTCCGGCCGCCTCGTAGATCCGGGCTTCGGCGGGAACCGCAATTCCCGTTCCGATTTGCGCGAACTTGCCGTCGCGTATAACGATTACCGCGTCCGGCTGGGGCGCAGCTACGGCGGTATACACGGTCGCGCCCCGTATGGCGACGACGCTCTGTGCCTGAAGCGAGATGGATAAGAAAACGAAGGCAGCGAAGCAGCGCAATGCGATATTCTAATGCAATCGGTGTGGGATTGCATCAGTACTGCTTGACAAATATGCAACAGTTGGTGCAAACTCGGTTTAATTTCTATTAAGGGGTAGTCCAGCCATGCTGAATCTCCGTTCGGCCGCGTTTCTTTCGATATCCGCCGTCGTCGCGATGTGTACCGTGGGTCTGAGCTTTGGTCAGACGTCCGGGACCGGCGCGCTCTCCGGAACGATTTTTGATCCTACTGGCGCAGTTGTTTCTGACGCCCAAGTGAAGGTCATCAATGAGGCTACTGCCGAGACACGCAACGTAGTTTCCCAAGCCGGCGGAACTTATTTCGTCCCGCTGCTGCCGCCGGGCACGTACCGCGTTGAGGTAACCAAGGCCGGGTTCAAGCAAAGCATCCAACAGGGTGTCCAGGTCGTCGTTAGCGAGACCGACACCCTCGTAACGCACCTCGAAATCGGCGCAATTTCCCAAGAGGTGACGATCAACTCCAACGCCGAGCAGTTGCAAACCGATACAACCGCGCTCGGACGCGTCACCTCGGGCTTGGTAATCAATGATCTTCCGCTGGTGTCGCGCAACTATACGCAGGTCATGGCTCTGAACCCCGGCGTTTCAACGGATGTGGAGAACGCAGGCGCTCTGGGACGCAGCACCGACGGCGCGGTCGGGGGAGCTCAAGACACTGTCGCGCACGGCGGTACTACTTCCGACAACAACTTCCAGATGGACGGCGTGGACATCAACGACATCGAAACCAGCGGTCATTTCAGCGGCGGTATCGCCATCCCCAACCCGGATTCGATCCAGGAATTTAAGGTCCAAACCGGACAGTACGATGCGTCGGCCGGACGCAGCGCCGGCGCCGATGTCGATGTCATCACGAAAAGCGGCACGAATCAATTTCACGGCGACGTTTGGGAGTATTTTCGCAACGAGGATTTAAACGCGAACGATTTCTTCCGAAACCTAGTCGGAGAATCCACGCCCATTCTGCGGCAGAATCAATTCGGCGGCACGTTTGGCGGTCCCATCCTAAAAGACAAGCTCTTCTTTTTCGGCTCGTATCAGGGTACCAGGCAACTGAACGGCCTCGACACCAGCTGCTCGAGTTCATTCTCCGAACCGCCTCTCACCAACGACCGCTCTGCTGCCGCGCTGGGTGCGCTTTTTGCGGGCCAAAAGGACATCGGCGGTGTTCCGGTTGCCGCCAACGGCTCAAACATCAACCCAGCCGCGCTCGCGATCCTCAACTACAAACTCCCCAACGGCCAGTACGTCATTCCGACCCCGCAGACGATTAATCCCTCGAAGCTGTTTCCGGTCCAAGGCTTCTCCGCTTTCAGCATTCCATGTACGTTTAACGAGGACCAATATCTCGCGAACGGCGATTACCTCCAAAGCGACAAGAGCAAGTTCTCATTCAGATTCTTCTTGGGGAACGACAACCAAGATGTTAGCCTGCCGGGCACCAATATTGGGGGACCTACCGCGCCCGGGTACCCGACCCTCCAGACCACGGGTTTTCGCAATATTGCGTTCTCGCATACCTATGCTTTCAGTCCCACTCTGTTCAACGAGGTTAATTTCGGCTTTCACATCACGCACGTAGACCTCGTGCAGAAGGAAGCCTTCAACTACTCCGATGTCGGCATCACCGTGCCGCCTTACGACAATACGATTCAAGCCATCGACCTTTTTGGCAGCGTGACGCTCGGTGGAAACGGCCAGAGCCTCAAGCTCGATCAGGGCGCCTACACGCTACACGACACAATTTCGTACTCGCTGGGGCGCCACTCGCTTCGCTTCGGCGGCGGCTTCGAGCGTTACCAGAACGACATCTTGTCCTTCAACTACCTTGCGGGCCTGGTTTTTCTTAGCTATCCCGATTTCCTGCTGGGCCTGAGCGGCGCTCAGAACGGCAGCCCATACAGCGATGTCTATGAATCGATTGATTTTCCGTCAGAGACGCCTCGCCGCTGGCGCATTCTCAACGCCGACGCGTGGGTGCAAGACGATTTCAAAGTCAGCCCACGCCTCACGGTCAATCTGGGATTTCGTTACGAGCGAGAGGGCGATCAGGGAGATTTGTTAGGCCGCAACACCGCATTCAACTTCGGGTTGGCGGACCCCAATCCGCCGGTCACCGGCACCCTTGCAGGGTTTGTCGTGCCCAATAACTACAAAGCAGGAACGATTCCAGCCGGTGTGACTCAAATCGGCAACAATCTCGGGATCAACGGCGACGGTCAGAACACGTGGAATCCGCGTGTCGGCTTCGCATACCGCCTGCCGCACAGTGAGCGTTTCGTTCTGCGCGGCGGCTATGGTGTCTTCCATTCGCGCATCACCGGGCAGCCGTTTCTGCAGTTGATCTCGAACCCGCCCTTCGGAGATTTCCGCATTACGCCCGATCCGTACAACTCGGCGGCCACGCTGCAGAATCCGTTTGCACCGCCACCGACGATTCCATCGTTTATACCGTACTACCCTCCCAACGCACCCATCTGCGCGACAAACCCCAGTGCTTGTGCGCTGAGCACGCAAACATTCGCGGCGAACTTTGCGCCTCCAATGGTCCAGACATGGAACATGGACCTGCAAACGCAGCTCGCGAACAATTGGGTTCTCGATATCGGCTACGTGGGCCAGCACGGAACGCACCTCCTTGAAAGCCGATCACTGAACCAGGCCTATCCAGCAAGCCCTTCAAACGACGTCCGAGGGCAAACGGACAACACCGTCGCGAACATTCCACTGCGCGTCCCCATCGAGGGCTGGACTCCAGGCGGCATTACGGAGTACGAGTCATCGGGCTGGAACTGGTACAACGACCTCGAAGTAAGCCTGAACAAGCGGTTCAGCAACGGCCTGCAGTTTTTGGCTGCCTACACCTTCGCGCGGGACCTCGCAACCGGTGTCTTCCAAACCAATGGCCCGAACGGCTCGGAAATCATCGGCAACCAGGACAACCCACGCCTGAGCTATGGCCCAGACGGGTTTATTCACGAGCATCGGTTTGTGGTAAGTTACGTCTACGAACTGCCGTTCTTCAAGAACTCAACAAAATCGTTGCTAAGGCAGACACTCGGCGGATGGTCCCTCGCCGGCGTAACGGTGGTTCAGTCGGGCCACCCGCTCACGCTTGCGACATTCGCCGGGAACCCTTACAACGTTTACGGTATTCCCAGCGGTACCGCTCAGATCGCAGCCGGCTGCAGTTACAACCAGCTCACAACTTCTGGTTCAATTGGGAATAAGCTCAACAACTACTTCAATACGAGTTGCATCGCACCGCAGCCGGTGGTTGGCGCTCCAGAGCCGGCGCTATCGTCCGGGGCATGCGGATCTGCGGCCGTCTGTCCACAAGCGACAGGTTTCGGCAACAGCGGCGTCGGAATCGTCGACGGCCCGGCCCAGGACAACTGGGACATCTCGGCCATCAAGCATTTTCCGTTCGGCTTCATCAACGAGAGGGCCAATCTCGAATTCCGCGCCGAGTTCTTCAACACGTTCAACCATCCGCAATTCTCCGATCCGGCAACTGATTACACAGCGCCAAATTTCGGCCAGATTACTACCCTGGCCGTCAATCCGCGCGTAATCCAATTTGCTCTGAAGTTGAACTTCTGAGGCAGTTTCGAAAATACGGCCCGAGCGCGGGAGAGTGAACCGCGCTCTGAGATCCTAATCTCCAGAAGTCGCTCCGATGGGGCTTCCAGAGATGGGCGGCGAAACTCGCTACACTCCTGGCTGTGAATGTGCGAAGTACGATATGGCTTGAAAGCACTTTCCAGGATGTGCGTCTCGCCGTCCGTGGGCTGCGGAAGAATCCGGGCTTCGGCATCGCTGCGATAGGCACGCTCGCGTTAGGTATTGGGGCAAACACCGCCATTTTTAGCGTTGTAAATGCTGTACTGCTTAAACCCCTTCCGTATTTGCATGCTTCTCTGCTAGTTTCGGTGACGGAGTTTTATCCCAAGATCGGAATATCGCGCGTTTTGACGCCGGAGTATGCGGCGTGGCGAAAGCAAAAGACGAGGTTTGCTCAACTGGAAGCTTTTGGAATCACTGCCGGAATGAACTTAAGCGGCAACGGTCGTTCCGCTGAGCGGGCGCAGGTCGCCCACGTAACTCCGGGGTTCTTCTCGATGCTCGGCATGCAACCTCAGATTGGGCGAACATTTGCGAATGATGAGGATCAGCCGGGTCATAGTCCGGTCATTATCAGCGATGCGATTTGGCGGGATTATTTCCAAGCTGATCCACGCGTGCTCGGCAAGTCTGTGGTCCTCGACGGTAATCAGCATTCAGTTATCGGCGTTATGCCTACTGGATTTGTGTCGCCGGACGGTATCGATACGGGTCTTTGGCTTCCGGATGCAGTTGTGCCCGCAGCAACGATTCCCGGGGTTGCGACGGGCGCTGTCTCGGTCATCGGTCGTCTGACGCCGCACGTCAGCTTAGAGCAGCTACGAGCTTACCTGCAGGTCATTGCTCGTAATATGAACGGCCGCTATCCACCCTCCTGGTCTGCCTACCACTCCACTGCGCAAGTCGTGGTAGTTGACCTGCAAGAGCAGCTCACCCGCGGTTCCACAAAAGCGCTATACATTCTGATAGTCATCACGGGATTTGTTCTTCTTATCGCGTGCGCGAACATAGCTAACTTATTCGTCGCGCGCGCAATTACTCGACAAAGAGAGATCGCGGTTCGGGCTGCGGTCGGCGCGTCTCGATCCCGTCTGGTTCGATTTTTATTCCTCGAAAGTGCGGTCGTCGGGGCGATTGGTGCTTGCATTGGCTTCATTCCGGCTGTTTCGGGCGTGCCGGCTCTTGGTTTTCTAGCGCCGCGTCCGTCGTTTGAAGATTTCTCGGTCGATGGGTACGTTTTGGCCTTTACAGCCGCATGCGCTATGGTTGCGATTGTTTTGTTCGGACTAGCTCCCGCCGTGGCCGGCTCGAGAAAAGATCTGTATGACTCTCTTCGAGGGAGCGGTTCGAGTGTCGCGAGTGAGCCGGTCGCAACGTTCCTCCGGAGCGCGTTGGTTGTGGTTCAGCTTGCAGGATGCTTTATGCTGCTGATCGGAGCTGGACTGCTAATTCGAAGTTTTCTTCTGGCTCTAAGCATTAATCCCGGCTTCGACGCCCACAATGTTCTCGTTGGAGATGTCTCACTTGCCCCGGTTTCGACGTACACTCCGGCTCGGCAGCTTGCATTCCTAAATCGGGTCTTGAACGCAGCGAAAGAGTTGCCGGGCGTTGAGTTCGCGGGAGCCTCTACAGGAACGCCTTTGAAGCCCTTCAATGAGATCGTAAGTGGATTACGTGTTGACGGCGAGCCTGCGTCAGAGGCACCGGTCGTTCTGACCTCGGCCAACGGTGATTATTTCAGGGCCCTGCGGATACCGATTATCAAAGGTAGGTTTTTCGATGATCGTGATCGGGACAGAAGCGAGCCGGTCGCTGTCGTTAACGAGACGCTTGCACACATTCTCTTCGGAAAACATGATCCCATCGGACGCCGAATCCAGATTGGCGACAGTAAGGAGGCCGCAGTTACGATTGTTGGTGTTGTGGGAGATATTCGGCATCGGGCTCTTGAGGGGATGGTGTGGCCCGAACTGGTTCGGCCCTATTCGCAAGCGCCGAGCCATTGGGTAAGTATTGTAATTCGAAGTTCGGCGGCTTCGTCAAATCTTCCCGAAGCATTACGCATGGCCGTTCGGGCTGTCGATCGTAATCAGCCATTGTTCAACGTGGAATTCCTGGAGCACCGAGTTTCTAGCTCCCTCGCCGAGCGGCGGCAGCGTGCGTCTTTGGTAGCAGCGTTCTCATTCGTCGCCTTCGCGATTGCACTGATTGGCACGTATGGATTGATGGTGTATTCAGCAAATCGAAGGATTCATGAGCTTGGAGTTCGGCTCGCGCTCGGCGCGGAAGGAAAGCATCTGGTTAGACTGCTGATGGGACAGGGCATGCGCACAGCTTTTGCCGGTCTTGGTATAGGCCTCCTCGGCGCTTTCGCCCTGAGCCGCACGTTATCGAGCTTCTTATTCGGAATCACTCCCACCGACTACAGGACGTTCGCCTTTGTATGTATTGCGCTTGTCATAAGCATTTGTGCGGCTAACTTCATCCCGGCGCGCCGCGCCATGAAAATTGACCCGATGGTTACATTGCGTAGCGAATAGGCGGTCATTCAATTCGCCGGCGCGGGACCCGGTTCCTGCGCCGGCGCGGGCGTGATCGATTCCTGGAAGGGCACCGCGAATCCGACTTTCAATTCCGCAGCCGCCCCTATCAACTTCAGCAGCAGTTCCGACTGGACCTGCAGATACTCGTTGTAATCTGCCGTCTGCACATACGCGAAAATGTCGATATCGTAGGCTTGATCGTTGATGCCGGTAAACCGCAGCGGAACGCCCGAAGCGTCGACCTTAGGCTCGTCTTTCAAAATTGCCGCAACACGATCCATGAACGCTCGTATCTGGGCGACGTTTGTGTCCCTTCGCAGGTGCAGAGTCGGATGAAACCACATCCGATCGCGACGCGAATAGTTCTCGAGCGTCATCGTTGAGAACTGCGAATTCGGAACGGTGACCAAGGTGCGATCCAGCGTGCGGATCCGCGTCGATCGAAGACCGATGTCCTCCACCGTTCCGGTCTGACTTCCGAACTTGCAAAAATCCCCGATCAGAACCGGCCGGTCGGTGATCACGGAGATTCCGCCGAATAGGTTCTCAATCGTCTTCTGCGCCGCGAGCGCGATCGCTAAGCCGCCGACGCCGAAGCCGGCGAGCACCGCATTCGTATTGAACCCCCAATCGGCAAGAATGACCAGAATCGCGATACAAAATATGCAGATTTTGATGAAGCGAACGGCGAGCGAGGCAACAGAATACGACAGCGCGCGCTCCTTCGGATCGAATCGCGACATCCACTGATCCGACCCTAAATCGACCAAGCGCATGAACAGCGATGCGGCGCTCGCGATCAGCAAGACCGCGAGAACCCGAATCAGGAAATAGCGCAGCAAGGCCGAGGGTGCGAGCGCCTCCATGCAGGCGCGAAACACCACGACCGAGACCATCAGCCGCAGCGGTTCGGTCAACTGCTCGAGGCGTTGCACCGGCAGCGCGTTCGAGTAGCGCCGCGTCACACGTTTTAGCACAGCGACCACGATGCGCGAAAGCAGGCGCGAGAGAACGGCCAGAATAAGGCCAAGCAGCACCAGAGCGAGCCACACCCAGACAGGCGTGCCAAGAAGCGTGATCTTCACAAGGGGCGCGGGCAGTTGTCGCTCAAACGTCGATTCGCGCGTGAGACCCTTCAATTCCGGAATCCTGCCGACGCTGTCTGCGGCAACCAGCCAGATCTCGTTCCCGGCCTCGTTCACGCGCTCGAGTTGCAGGCTTACGGTTTGTGCATTCACGCGAACGCTCAGCAGGTTCTCGCGATTCGGGCTTAAACCGTCATTCTGATTGCCTTCCGGGCTGTCGCTGAGTTGCTCGACTTCAAAATGCGGATCACGATCGAGAATTTCGCCGAGCTCTTTTGCGAGTTCCGGGCCGGCGGCGTCGTGCTGACTGGGTTTCAAATTCCTTAAATCGAGATACTCCGCCGCAAGCGCCAAATTTCCGCTGTGACACGCTTCGAGAAAGCTGTAGATCGCTTTCCTCGGCGTGGTGCGATTCAGAGCGTCCGAGGGGCGCGAAGGCGTAGTCGTCGAGTTCGGTTTCCCGGACAAAATTTGCGCCACACTTTGCGCGCGCGCGGGCCCGGGAACGCTCCAGAGCAGCAGAACTGCGGAGGCGGTCACAGCGGCTGTCCGATTTCCTGCCCACCTCATAACGCTTTTGACTCCATAAACATGCACCATTTTCTTAAACCGTTCCGTTGATGGATTCAGTCACCCCGGACAATATGCTGGCGGCGGAGTGAATACCCAAATGTCTTTCATCACGCTCAGCGGCAGCCGTCGCGATCACCCGGCCGGCTCCGTTTCCGCAGGCGCACCATCCGCCGGCGATTTGATCGAAATTACCTTGATTCTGAAGCGCAACATCGAAGCGCCCGAAGAACCTCCCACAACACCACTGTCGCGCGCTGAATTTGTCGAGCGCCACGGCGCCTCGATGGCGTCGATCCACGCCGTCGAATCCTTCGCGTCCGCACATCATTTCTCGATTGTCAGCGTTGATCGAGCAGCGCGCTACATTAAGCTGTCCGGCCGGCTCGGGGCGTTCGCTGCGGTCTTCGGCGCGGATCTTGAGATGCGCCGCATCGGTGAGAAGACATTCCGCTGCCGTCGAGGCGAGCTTCGTGTTCCGCAATCGATCGCGGATCACGTAGTGGCGATTCACGGGTTCGACGAACGCCCCGTTGCGAACGTTTTGCGCCGGCGCATGAGCCGCCCCTCAGCACCCATGTCTTACTCGCCAATCCAGCTCGCGAGCATTTACAATTTCCCGGCTGGAACTGGCACAAAGCAAACCATCGCGTTGATTGAGCTTGGCGGGGGTTTTAATAGCTCGGATCTAAGCGCGTACTGGTCTCAGCTCGGACTCAGTAATGTCTCGGTTACCTCCGTTAGCCTGGATGGCGCCTCGAATGCGCCTTCCGGCGATCCCGACAGCGCCGATGGAGAAGTTGCTCTCGATATCGAAGTTGCCGGAGCCGTAGCGCCTGGCGCGCGCATCGTTGTATACTTCACTTCGAATACCGAGCAAGGTTTTCTCGACGCGATCAACGCCGCGATTCACGATTCCGTTCGCGATACATCGGTGATTTCGATTAGCTGGGGCGGACCGGAGAACAACTGGACTTCGCAGACGCTCAATGCCTTCAACGCAGCGTTTCACGATGCGGCGCTACTCGGCATCTCCGTTTGCGTGGCCGCTGGCGATAGCGGGTCGTCCGATGGCGAGGACGACGGCTATCCGCATGTGGATTTTCCCGCGTCTAGTCCCTGGGTTTTGGCATGCGGCGGGACAACGCTGGTTGCGGGGTCGAACGGCATTCAATCGGAGACCGTGTGGAACGATGGCGCACAGGGCGGCGCAACGGGTGGCGGCGTCAGCTCACACTTCTCGCGGCCGAAGTACCAAGCGCACGCAAACGTTCCCGCGCCGGTCAGAACAGCGAATAAAACGGGACGCGGCGTACCGGACGTCGCGGCGGTTGCCGATCCCGCGACTGGATACGATGTGATCGTCGATGGGCAAGCGGGTGTTGTCGGAGGCACGAGCGCTGTGGCTCCCTTTTGGGCAGGCCTTATCGCAATCTGTAACCAGCAACTCGGGAAAAATCTCGGCTGGTTCCATAACGCGCTCTACGGGACGATTTCCCAGCATCACGCTTTGCACGACATTACTTCCGGAACAAACGGCGCGTATCACGCGACTACCGGTTGGGATGCTTGCACCGGCCTCGGTTCGCCGGACGGGCAAGCCATGTTGTCCGTGCTGAAAACGTCGAAGGACTGATTTCAGTTGGTATGAGGGACGCAAATCGCCGCGTCCCTCCCCACTTCGCTCAAAACTTCTTCGCAAGCGAGTCTTGGATTTTTCGCGCGCGTAATTTGCCGGCCAATAACCACGTAATCCGCGCCATTGCGCAGAGCCTGATCGGGAGTCGCAATGCGCTTCTGATCGCTTGCTTCGAAACCCGCGGAGCGAACACCCGGCGTTACCAAGGTCAACCTGGCGCCGCCA
>Ga0213875_10002784_pt1 | contig 10314 bp, 5 predicted proteins | sample BarmaccomBMRX_R8_FD_160105 | JGI IMG/M metagenome (GOLD analysis project Ga0213875, IMG submission 160105) | Root-associated microbial communities from Barbacenia macrantha in rupestrian grasslands, the National Park of Serra do Cipo, Brazil - RX_R8 | ecosystem: Host-associated > Plants > Roots... | reverse complement strand
CGCATCCACAGCACCTGACCGCGAAACTGCTGGCCGATCTGGAAATACCGCCGGAGCAGGTGCGCGATTGGCCTGCGCGCAGCGCGGCGACCACAGAACAGCGCGTTGCGGCGACCACACAACCGCGCCAGCGACGGTTGCATCTGGCGGCCGAGGCGATGCGGCCGGCAGCGATGACCGATATCTGGCGCGACCTGCCGCCCGAACCGGCGGCAACCCTCGACGGCCTCACTCGTTACGACTGCGCCAGCCCGCAGGATGAGGCGATCACGATCGCGCTGCTGTTGCGGCGGGCGCTCGAACAACCCGAGGCGACGGCCGCGCTGGTCACGCCGGATCGCGAACTGGCCCGGCGGGTAGCGGCGGAACTGCGCCGCTGGGGCATCGATATCGACGACTCCGCCGGGCTGCCGCTCAATCGCACGGCACCCGGGGCATTTCTGCGGCTGGTGCTCGAACTGGCGGATAGCACGCTGGCGCCGGTGCCGCTCCTGGCGACGCTGAAACACCCGCTGGCGGCCGGTGGGTTGCCACCGGAGAGGTTCCGCGACGAGGCGCGCCGCCTCGAAACCGCGATCCGCGGGCCCCGGCCGGCGCCGGGCTTCATCGGTTTGCGCGCCGCGCTGACCGAGAAGCAGGCATCGCTGCGGCCCTTTGTCGATCGGCTGGAGCGTTGCCTCGGCGCGCTGGCCGAACGGTTGCAGCGCGACGAGATCCGGCTTGACGAGCTTGTTGCCGCGCATATCGCCGCCGCCGAGCATCTCGCCGCGACCGACGGCGAAACCGGCACGGCGCGGCTGTGGCGCGAGGCGGCGGGCGAGGCAGCGGCGCGGTTCTGCCACGAATTGATCGATGCGGCCGCCTGTTTTCCCGCGCTCCCCGGGCGGCATTACCCGGCCCTGTTCGAGGCACTGGCGGCGGCCGCGGTGGTGCGGCCGCCGTTTGGCAGCCATCCGCGGTTAGCGATCTGGGGGCTTGTTGAGGCGCGCTTGCAGCAGGCCGATCTGCTGGTGCTTGGCGGCCTCAATGAGGGCACCTGGCCGGGGCCGGCCGCGTTCGATCCGTGGATGTCGCGGCAGATGCGCCAGGAATTCGGCATCGCGGTGCCCGAACGGACGATCGGCATGGCTGCGCATGATTTCGCGCAAGCGTTGGGGGCACCTCAGGTGGCGCTGACCCGCGCGACGCGGCGCGAGGGAGCGCCAACCGTGCCGTCGCGCTGGCTGTTGCGGCTCGACACGGTTCTGCGCGCAGTCGGACTGGACGGCGCGTTGACCGGCGACCTCGAGATCGAGGCGGCGGCGCTGATGCACGACCAGCCGGCGCGCCGCATCCCGACCCCGGTGGCGATGCCGCGCCCGCCGCGCAAGGCAAGGCCGCGCCAGCTCTCGGTGACGCAGATCGAAACGCTGATCCGGGACCCCTATGCGATCTATGCCCGCCACATCCTGCGTCTGCGCGCGCTCAACGAACTGGATGCCGATCCCGGCTATGCCGAACGCGGCATCACGATGCACGATGCGCTCGCGAGATTTGTTCGCCGTCACCCACATGATTTTCCGAGCGACGCTCACGCGGAACTCCTCGCGATCGGGCGCGAGTGCTTTGGGCCGTATCTGACCCGGCCGGGCGTTTGGGCGTTTTGGTGGCCCCGTTTTGAGCGGATCGTGCAGTGGTTTGTCGCGGCCGAGACGATGCGGCGGCCCGACATCGCGGAGAGCCACAGCGAATTGAAGGGGCGAGTGGTGCTGCCGGCGCGCGGTGGTCCGTTCACGATCACCGCCATTGCCGACCGCATCGACCGACTGCAAAGCGGTAAACTGGTCGTGATTGACTACAAGACCGGAACAGTCCCGAAAAAAAGGGATATCGAGGCAGGCGTCGCGGTGCAGTTGCCGCTGGAAGCAGCGATCGCTCGTCATGGCGATTTCGAGGGGCTGGCGAATGGTGCGCTGACCAGTGCCATGGAATATTGGCGCCTGTCCGGCACCGAGCCGGCTGGCGCCATAACGGGAGTCGCAACGGCCGATCCCATGGCACTGGTCGATACGGTGTACGCGCAGGTCTGCGATATGATCGACCGCTATGACGATCCGGCGATGCCATATTTGCCGGTGCCGGTGCCGCAGTGGAAGCCGAGCTATTCCGATTACGAGCACCTTGAGCGGCTGAACGAGACCGATAGCGAGGCGGGCGCGTGAACCTGGTCGATAACCGGGTCGAAGACGCTGGCAGGGCCCCACGCCGCGCCCTGCGTCCGGCAGAATCTGTATGGGTGGCGGCTTCGGCCGGCACCGGCAAGACCAAAGTGTTGACCGACCGGCTGCTCGCGCTGATGCTGCACGGCTCCGATCCGGCGCGTCTCCTGTGCCTGACGTTTACCCGCGCCGCGGCGGCGGAGATGGCGAACCGCATAAATGCCCGGCTCGCCGCCTGGACGACGATGCCGCCGGGGCAGCTGCGGCAGGAGCTGGTCGCGCTGACCGGCATCGATCCCGATGAACACGATGTGGCGCGTGCCCGACAGCTTTTCGCCAAAGTTCTCGATGTTCCGGGCGGCGCCAAGATCGTGACCATCCACGCGTTCTGCCAATCGCTGCTGCGACGCTTTCCGCTGGAGGCGGGGGTGGCGCCGGAATTTACCGTGATCGATGAGCGTAGCGCAGGCGAGGCGTTGGCCGAGGCGGCGGAAACGGTGATCGCCGCAGCGCGCGACGGCAGCGCGCCGGCCTTTGCCGAGGCGCTGGCGGTTGTCGCCCGCTATGCCGCCGAGGATAGCTTTATCGCGCTGATGACCGCGCTCGTCGCCGAGCGCGGCAAGTTGTGCGCCGCGCTCGCCGATGGCGAGGCGGCGATGCGGCGCCGGCTCTGCGCCCGCCTGGAAATTCCAGCAGATATCAGCGTCGATGATGTCACGGCGGCGTTCTGCGCCTCCGGCGCCGGCGACGAGGCGGCACTGCGCGCCGCCGCGGCGGCTCTGGCGACCGGCTCGCCCAGCGACCGGGCGCGCGGCAGGCTGGTCGCGCGTTGGGGCGCCAGCCCCGGTGAGCGCCGCCTGTTTCTGGACGACTACATCAGCGCCTTCCTCAGCGAGGAGGGCGCGATCCGGCAGGTGTTGATTACGGGCGCCGCCGCAAAGCGTGGCGGAGGTCCTGAAATCGTCGAGGCCTTGCAGCGCGAGGCCGAGCGCATTCTGCGACTGCAGCGCGACCGCGCCGCGGTTGCGCTGGGCGAGGCGACCGTCGCGCTGGTACGCCTTGGCGATGCGCTGTTGTGCGCCTACACCAGACGCAAGCGGCTGCAGGGGTTGCTTGATTACGACGATCTGGTGACGCGGGCGCTCGATCTGCTGCGCCGACCGGGGGTAGCACCCTGGGTGTTGTTCAAGCTTGATGGCGGGATCGACCACATCCTGATCGACGAGGCGCAGGACACCAATCCCGAACAATGGGATATCGTGGCCGCTTTGGCAGCCGAGTTCTTCGCCGGCGACGGCGCGGCGGAGCGTGCGCGCACCGTTTTCGCGGTCGGCGACGCCAAGCAATCGATCTACAGCTTTCAGCGCGCCGACCCCGCCGCCTTCGTCAGGATGCGCGAGCATTTCCAATCGAAAGCGGATGAGGCCAAACAGGGCTGGGCGGTGGTGCCGCTGGAGATTTCCTTCCGCTCGACCCAGCCCGTATTGCAGGCGGTCGATGCAGTGTTTCGACAGGATGAGGCGGCGCATGGCGTGGCGCTCGATGGTGCAGCGATCCGTCATGTCGCGGCGCGCGCCGGCCATGCGGGCCTGATCGAGTTGTGGCCGCCGGTGCCGCCCGAACCGGAGGAAATGCCGGACGCGACCGCCTTCCTCGGGCAGCGCCGACGTGTTGCGGAGCCGCGCACGCGCCTTGCCCGCTGCATCGCCGCGACGATCGCGCGGTGGCTGGCCACCGGTGAGCGCCTTGAGGCGCGCGGCCGCGCGGTGCGGCCCGGCGACATCATGGTGCTGGTGCGGCGGCGCAATGAGTTTGTCGGCGATCTGCTGCGGGCCCTGAAACAGCGAGACGTACCGGTCGCGGGCGCCGACCGCCTGGTACTGACCGAGCAACTGGCGGTGCAGGATCTCGTGGCGCTCGGCCGCTTCCTGCTATTGCCGGAAGATGATCTGACCCTCGCCACGGTGCTGAAGGGGCCGCTCTTCGGGCTTACCGAGGACGATCTGTTCGTGCTCGCCTACAACCGCGGCTACGACAGCTTGTGGCGGCGCCTGCAGCAGAAGGCGCCTGACTCGCTGGCGATGAATGCGGCGGCGCGGCGGCTTCGTGAGCTGCTGGCTCGGGCCGATTACGTGCCTCCTTTCGAGCTCTACGCCGAAATCCTCGGCGGCGGAGGCGGGCGGCGCGCGATCCTCGAACGGCTGGGTCCCGAGGTGGCCGACCCGGTCGAGGAGTTTCTCGCGCTGGCGCTGGCTTATGAGCGCGAGCACGTGCCGTCATTGCAGGGGTTTCTGCGCTGGCTGGTAGCCGGCGAGATCGAGGTCAAACGCGATTTTGCCGAACGGCAGCGCGATGAGGTGCGCATCCTGACCGTGCATGGCGCAAAAGGCCTTGAAGCCCCGGTCGTGTTCATTCCCGACGCGATGCAGCTCCCCGACAACAAGGCGCCGCTGATCTGGAGCGAGGCGCACGGTCTGCCGCTATGGTGCCCACGCAAGACCTTGCAGGCGCCGTTCTACCTCCGCGAGCGTGACGCGCTGCGGCAGCGCCAGCTTCAGGAATACCGCCGCCTGCTCTATGTGGCGCTGACCCGGGCCGAGGACCGGCTTTATCTGTGCGGTTGGGAGACCCAACGACCGGCGCGCGAGGCGGCGTCGTGGCATGCGCTGTGCCAATCCGGCTGGGCCGGCATCGCCGAACCTGTGCCATTTGATTCCGCTGCGCTGATCGGAGAGCGCGACGGGTGGGGTGGCGATGGCTTGCGACTGAGTGGGACACAGACCGCACCGCCGCGCCGCGATCATTTCGTAGCCGCCGCGCCGCATACCGCGCCCCTGCCGAATTGGGCCTTGTCGCCGCCGCCGCCCGAGCCGACCCCACCAAAGCCGTTGCTGCCATCGCGACCCAGCGGGCCGGAGCCGGCCACCCTGTCGCCGCTCGCCGCCGCCGGCCGTGACCGCTTCAAGCGCGGCCTCCTGGTGCACCGGTTGTTGCAGAGCCTGCCGGAGCTGCCCGAGCGCGAGCGCGAGGCGGCGGCGCGGCGCTTCCTGGCGCTGCCGGTGCATAGCTTGAATGCAGCGGAACAGACGGAACTTTGTACCGAGACGCTGGCGGTGTTGCGCGAGCCCGAGTTCGCGCCTCTGTGGGGACCGGATGCGCAGGCCGAAGTGCCGGTCGTCGGACTGATCGGGCATCATGCGCTGTCCGGCCAGATCGACCGTCTCGTGGTGACGGACCAGCGGGTGCTCATCGTGGATTTCAAGACGGTGCGGCCGTCACCAGCGACCGAGGTGGAGGTGTCGGCGGCTTACCTGCAACAGCTTGCGACCTATCAGGCGGCGCTCAGCCGGGTTTATCCTGGCCGCCGCGTGGAATGCGCTCTTTTATGGACGGACGGGCCCCGCCTGATGCCGATCAGCGATGCCCTGTTGGCAAAACATCTGCCGGGGCAACTCGCCGACTGACGCAGGGAACCGAGTGGCCCCGGTGCGTGTCCTTTTCCTTAGAGGTGGCAGAAGGATCGACCCATGCGCGGATTATTCGGCGGCTATCTGGTGATCGGCATCATCTTCCTGCTGATCGGATTCTTTGCCACCGGGCCTTGCCCGAACGCGAACCGCGACGTCGTCAGCAATGTCGTCTTCGTATTGGGCTGGCCGGTCTATCTCTATGATAATGTTTCGCATGGCGGCGATGTCGCGGCGCCGGCATGGTTGCACCGCCAGACCTGCGGCGGGGGCGTCGTTGCCTATGGCGACCTGCCGCCGCGCGACGCCGATACGGTTCGGTAATCGCCTCGTGGCCTCACAAGAAGCTGTCAGGCGGCCAGCTCGCACCAGATCGGGGTGTGGTCAGAGGCACGGTCTTTGCGGCGCGGGGCTTTGTCGATATCGCAATAAACGATGCGGTCAGTCGCATGCGGCGATAGCAGCAGGTGATCGATCCGCAGCCCCTCGTCGCGGTTCCAACGCCCGGCCTGATAGTCCCAGAATGTGTAGCGATGCGTCTCGCGGTGGAACAGGCGATAGGCGTCGCTGAGCCCGAGATTGAGCAGGGCACGGAAGCGCGAGCGGCTTTCGATGCGGCACAGCGCGTCATCGCGGAAGGCAACGGGGTCGTACACGTCGTCGTCATTGGGGCAGATGTTGTAATCGCCGGCGAGGACAAACGGGATTTCGCGCTGCATCAGCGCTTCGGCGCGCGCCAGCAGGTGATCCATCCATTCGAGCTTATAGGTGAATTTGTCGGTGTCGCTCGGGTTGCCGTTCGGCAGGTAGATCGAGGCAACGCGCACCTCGCCGTCGCCGCCACGGAAAGCGGCCTCGATATAGCGAGCCTGCTCGTCGTTCGCGTAGCCGGGAAGGCCCTTGATCATCTCGGTTGGCGGCTCACGGGATAGGATAGCAACGCCGTTATACGAGCGCTGGCCGATCGCCTCGACGCGATAGCCGAGCCCCTGCAACTCCAGCAGCGGAAACTCCTCGACCAGGCATTTGGTTTCCTGGAGGCACAGCACATCCGGCTTGGTGTCTTCCAGAAAAGCCAGCAGATGCGGCAGTCGCACCTTCACCGAATTGACGTTCCAGGTGGCGATTTTCACGGCTTGGGTCCCGCTGTCGTCATCGCGAGGAGCGCTCGCAAAACAGTGGCCCTAGAGCGAAAAGGAGTTGCCGCAGCCGCAGGAGGAGGCGGCGTTCGGATTGCGGATCTGGAACGAGGCACCCATCAAATCCTCGACGAAATCGACTTCCGCCCCGTTGAGCAGGTCAAGCGAGGTATCATCGACCACAACGCGCACCCCATCATGTTCGAAGACCCGGTCATCGGGATTCTGCTGATCGTCGAAGCTGAGGCCGTACTGAAAACCGGAGCAGCCACCGCCCGAGACCGCGATGCGCAGGAAGGCGTCTGTCGCTTCCTCCTGCTGTTTCAGCGCGGCAATGCGCTTGGCCGCACTATCGGTAATCACAATCTGCCGGTCGGCCGCAGCCGCCGTCGTTGCGTCGCTCATGGTGCAGCTGATCTCCCAGTCTCGACCTTGTCACTCTATTTAAGCATTCTCGACACCCAATCAAAGCGGCACTATAGGGCGACGACGCCCTGATGGGCGCCGGCCCGCGCGCCATCGCCTGCGCTTACCAATAAGGAGCTGACCCATGCTGCGGGCTCTGCCCGGCGGACGCACCAGCGAGACGCTGTCGACCCCTATCGATAAACTCGCGCTGCTCGAAACGCTTCAGCGCAAGGCGCTGTGGCTGTCGACCTGGATGATCCACAACGCGAATCACCTGCGTCCGAGCCGCGACGGGCTCAAGGTCGGCGGTCACCAGGCCTCGAGCGCCTCGCTCTCGACGATCCTGACGGCGCTCTACCTCGATGTGCTGCGGCCGCAGGACAGACTGGCGGTAAAGCCGCATGCCTCGCCGATGTTCCACGCCCTGCAATACCTGCTGGGTCAGCAGACCCGCGAGAAGATGGAGCGGTTCCGTGCTCTGGGCGGCGCTCAGGCCTACCCGTCGCGCAACAAGGACGGCGATATCGTTGATTTCTCGACCGGATCGGTCGGGCTCGGGGTCGGCATCACCTTGTTTGCGTCACTGGTGCAGGATTATCTGCGAGCGCACCGGCTGATCTCCAGCGAAACGCCGCCTGGCCGGATGATCGCCCTGGTGGGGGATGCCGAGCTTGACGAGGGCAACATCTACGAGGCGCTGCTCGAAGGCTGGAAGCACGATGTCCGCAATCTGTGGTGGGTCATCGACTATAACCGCCAGAGCCTCGACGCGGTCGTGTCGGATCGGCTGTTCGGCCGCATCGACGCTTTATTTGAGATGTTCGGGTGGCGTGTCGTCACATTGAAGTACGGCCGCCTGTTGCAAGCCGCGTTTTCCCGCCCCGATGGCGAGCAATTGCGCGACTGGATCGATGCCTGCCCGAATTCGCTCTACTCGGCACTGGTCTACAAGGGCGGGGAGGGGTGGCGGGAGCAGTTGCGTCGCGACCTCAACCGATATCCCGGCATTCGCGCCATCCTCGAGGAGCATGACGATGAGGCACTCGGCGCCTTGATGACCAATCTGGCCGGGCACGACATGGGCTCGGTGCTGGATGCGTTCAACGCGGTAACCGACGATCAGCCGACCTGCTTTATTGCCTATACCATCAAGGGGTACGGACTGCCCTTCGCCGGCCATAAGGATAACCATGCCGGGTTGATGAACCCGGAGCAGATGGCGCTGTTCCAGCAGCGCATGGGCGTGCCAGCCGGTGCCGAATGGGAGCCGTTCGCCGGCCTCGAGCGCTCGCCCGAGGAACTGACGGAGTTTCTCGCGTCGCGGCCTCTGGCTGGCACCCGCAAGCATGAGAGCGCGCCCGTGCCGGTGCCGGAACTGTTGCCGGCGCCGCGCGGCGAGCGGCTATCAACGCAGGAAGCATTCGGCCGGCTGCTCGGCAGTCTGGCGACCGGCGACACGCCGCTCTCCTCGCGCATCGTAACGACGTCGCCCGACGTGACTGTGTCGACCAATCTCGGAGCCTGGGTCAATCGCCGGGGCATTTTCGATCGCACAGAGCGGGCCGACATCTTTCGCGAGCAGAAGGTCGTGTCGGCGCAGCGCTGGGCGATGACACCGCAGGGTCAGCACCTCGAGCTGGGGATCGCCGAGCATAATCTTTTCCTGCAACTCGGTGCCTTCGGGCTGGCGGGGCCGCTCTTCGGCGCGCGATTGCTGCCGATCGGCACGATCTACGATCCGTTCATCAAGCGCGGTCTCGATGCGCTGAATTACGCACTCTACCAGGACGCTCGTTTCATCCTGGTCGCGACGCCCTCGGGCGTCACCTTGGCGCCCGAGGGCGGGGCGCACCAATCGGTCGTCGAACCGCTCGTCGGGCTGGGTCAACCGGGCTTGCTCGCCTACGAACCAGCCTATGCCGATGAGCTGGCGATATTGCTACGCTGGGCGTTTGCGGAAATTCAGGAGGAGGATGGCGAGTCGGTCTATTTCCGGCTCTCCACTCGGCCACTGCCGCAGCCGCCACGGACGCTCGATAAAGCCGCATCGCAGGCGATAATAGATGGCGCTTATTGGCTGCGCGAGCCGGCGCCGGGCGCGACGCTGGCGATCGCCTATTGCGGCGCCGTTGCTCCGGAGGCACTTGCGGCATGGGAGACGCTGGCAGACGACGTCCCGGGTGTGGGCTTGTTGGCAATAACCTCGCCGGGCTCCCTGCATCGAGATTGGCGCGCCTCGTTAGCGGTCGGAACCGACTGTGCCGTCGCGCGCCTGCTGTCGCGGCTTGCTCCAGGTGCCGCTTTGGTAACCGTGGCCGATAGCCATCCGGCGACGCTGTCGTGGCTGGGTGCCGTGTCGCACAATTCCATCGTGCCCTTGGGCATCGACCATTTCGGACAGTCCGGCGACATCCCCGATCTGTACCGGGTCTATGGTCTCGATGCCGACGCGATTATCGATGCTGCCGCACGCGCCTGTTTGCGGGTGGCCCGTGCGTAATAGTCCCAGTCTGTTTCCTGCTGATCCGCCCACCGTTCCTCCCGACGAATCAGCGCCGACCGCACCGATTGGCCCTGATCTGGCGGGAACCCCCAAACCGCGGAAGACTCGTCGGCGGTCGGAGAAACCTGATAACCGTGCTGCGCTAGAGGGAATTCGCGCCGAGCTGCAGTCGGTTCGCGCCTTGTTAGCGCAAATACTGAACGAGCCGAGTCAACATTGAGAGGGCCGGTCTCGCGAGCACCGGCGGCTCTCCGCGGGCTGTTCACAGTATGGCCGCCCCGCGCCGTGATGACCTGGCGCCGCTTCGGCTGAACGGGGCGTCATGACGGGCTCCTCGTCGCTTCCGGATCTGATTCACCGCACTGCGCGGCAAGATCAGGCTGCGTTTGCCGAACTCTACCGGCAGGCCGCCCCGCAACTTTTTGGCATTGCGCTGCGAATAAGCAGTCGCCGGGAGATCGCGGAGGACATCTTGCAGGAGAGCTTCGTCGCCGTATGGGTTAAGGCGGCGGACTTTGATCCGCAGCGTGGCTCGGCCATGGCGTGGCTGGTTTCGATAGTGCGCAACAATGCGATCGATTACACGCGGCGCCGGGCCG
>Ga0213875_10002783_pt1 | contig 10319 bp, 8 predicted proteins | sample BarmaccomBMRX_R8_FD_160105 | JGI IMG/M metagenome (GOLD analysis project Ga0213875, IMG submission 160105) | Root-associated microbial communities from Barbacenia macrantha in rupestrian grasslands, the National Park of Serra do Cipo, Brazil - RX_R8 | ecosystem: Host-associated > Plants > Roots... | reverse complement strand
AACGCGCTCTGGATTTGCGGTCTCGCTCCAGACCACGCCTTGGACTTGCAGCCGCCCGGATGATAGGCATCGTGCTCGTCTCCATACGGCAGGCAGACCTGTCCGACCGCATAGCTCACGCGCCGCAACAGCATGTGCCGGCCCTCGCGGGTGGCGAGGGAGAGGTCGCCGAAGTGCACGATCCGCGTCGTCTCGTCGGCATTTGCAGTGACGGTGACGGGGCGCGTTTCTGTCGTCTGCGCTTGGGCGGGGTTGATTGCCGCACCGATGAGAAGGGCTCCGACGAGTGTCGCCGCCGCCACGCATGCCACTTTCCGAGCATCCATTGTTTCTCTCCCGAATGCGGGGATCTGCCTGACCCGCGCCGCGCGCATTCATCATCTCTGGTGGTGACGAGCATTAGGAATTCGTCGGACCCCATGCCTGTGTTCGCCGTACGGTTCGGGCCTTCGGTGAAACGACGTCTCGCGTCGACGAGCGGCCCACAGCCCGCCGCGGCGTGCCGCGGACGGGCGCCTGGGAGCCCGTCGCTCAACACCTGTGGAAAACCGTAGTCCGCGCGCTTGGCACGGCTGAAACGGCAGTCCTATACCCTGTGTCGAATGTCCGACCTTTTCGCCTCGTCCGCCGCATCCTCGGCACCTGACAGCTACGATGCCTCGTCGATCGAGGTGCTTGAGGGCCTGGAGCCGGTCCGCCGCCGTCCCGGCATGTACATCGGCGGAACCGACGACCGGGCGCTCCACCACCTCGCTGCCGAGGTCATCGACAATTCGATGGACGAGGCGGTCGCCGGCCACGCCAGTCGCATCGAGGTCACGCTCGACACCGGCAACCGCCTTACCGTCACCGACAACGGCCGCGGCATGCCGGTCGACCCGCACCCCAAATACCCCGGCAAGTCGGCGCTCGAGGTTATCATGACCATGCTCCATTCGGGCGGTAAGTTCGAAGGCAAGGCCTATTCCACCTCCGGCGGCCTCCACGGCGTCGGCGTCAGCGTCGTCAACGCGCTGTCGACCGAGACGATCATCGAGGTCGCGCGCGACAAGACGCTCTACCGCCAGACCTTCTCGCGCGGCCTCGCCACCTCGGCGCTGGAGACCGTCGGCGCCGCCCCAAACCGCCGCGGCACGACCGTCATCTTCACGCCCGACCCGGAAATTTTCGGCGGCGACGCGAAATTCTCGCCGGAGCGCCTTTATAAGCTCGCCCGCTCCAAGGCCTATCTCTTCGCCGGCGTCGAGATCCGCTGGCGCTGCGACCCTTCGCTAGCCACCGACCAGGTACCCGAAACCGCCGTCTTCCAATTCGCCAACGGTCTTGCGGATCACCTTGCGGAGCAGATCGGCGAGCGGCCTACCGTCACCAATCAGCCGTTCACCGGCCGCCAGGACTTTCCCGCCGACGCCGAGGGCACCCCGCAGGGCTCAGCCGAATGGGCCGTCGCCTGGCCGCTCTACAGCGACGGCAGCGAGTCCTATTATTGCAACACGATCCCCACGCCCGACGGCGGCACCCATGAAGCGGGCCTGCGTGCCGCGCTCACCAAGGGCATCCGCGCGTTCGGTGATCTCGTCGGCAACAAGAAGGCGAAGGACATCACCGCCGACGACGTCTTCAACGGCGTCGAGCTGATGCTGAGCGTCTTCATCCGCAATCCGCACTTCCAGAGCCAGACCAAGGACCGCCTGACCAGCCTCGAGGCCGCGCGCTTCGTAGAGGCCGCGGTCCGCGACCATTTCGACCATTATCTCGCCGACAATATGGACCGCGGACGCGCGCTGCTCGGCTCGATCCTCGAGCGCATGGAGGAGCGCCTCAAGCGTCGCGCCGAGCGCGAGGTTCAGCGCAAGACCGCGACGTCCGCCCGCAAGCTCCGCCTGCCCGGCAAGCTCACCGACTGCGCAACCGACGACGCCGCCGGCACCGAACTGTTCATCGTCGAGGGCGACAGCGCCGGCGGCTCGGCCAAGCAGGCCCGCGACCGCAAGACGCAGGCGATCCTGCCGATCCGCGGCAAGATCCTGAACGTCGCATCCGCGTCCGCCGACAAGATCCGCGCCAACCAGGAAATCGCCGACCTTCAGCTCGCGCTCGGCTGCGGCATCCGCGACAAGTTCAGCGAGGAGGCGCTGCGTTACGAGCGGATCATCATCATGACCGACGCCGACGTCGACGGCGCCCACATCGCGACTTTGCTGATGACCTTCTTCTTCCAGGAAATGCCCGAGCTCGTCCGCCGCGGCCACCTGTTCCTCGCGCAGCCGCCGCTCTACCGCCTCACCGCCGGCGCCAAGACCCTCTACGCCCGCGACGACGCCCATCGCGCCGAACTCGAGGCCGCAGAGTTCAAGGGCAAGAAGGTCGAGGTCAGCCGCTTCAAGGGCCTCGGCGAAATGAACCCGGGCCAGCTCAAGGAAACCACCATGGACCCCGCCACCCGGTCCATGCTCCGCGTCACCCTCCCGGCAGCTTACGAAGACCGCCAGCCCGTCAAGGACCTCGTCGATCGACTGATGGGCCGCGACCCGGCACCAAGGTTCGAATTCATCCAGTCCCGAGCGTCGGCGGTCGACGAGGAGGAGATCGACGCGTGAGGTCGCCGCACAGGCCGCGGCGGAGCGGCCATCCGGTGACCTAGTCCCGCGTTCACTCCGACCAAAGTGGAGCAGAAAGACCCGAACGATTCCAAGAGCGAGCTGTTATCTTCGTCCCGAAACGAGACCCTGTCCGTTGCCGGAGAATGTGGGAGAACTGCCATGGAAATGACGATTGCACGCTACCGTGCAGCGGACCCCACTGGCCGTCTGCATTTAATCGAAGAGCTTGTGGACGAACAGGATCACCATTGGCTGGCGCTCAATGACGGAACGCCCGTCGCGATAACCGACAAGGGATCATTCACCTCGGTCCGGGGCGACAGCTTCCTTCTGATCGGCCGAGGATAGGTCGCCCCCGAACCGATTGCCTGGATGGAAGTTCGTTTAGGCGGTTCCCGTTGTAAGTTCGAAACTCGGATTTCCCTGCCGCTGCGCACGCGCCGCTAGCGAAGCCTCCCCTCAGGCTGAAGCGCGGCCGTTCATTGCGGTTTTGAAACTTGAGGGTGCATCGGCGCGTGGCCAAGGGCCGCCTCATGGCCGTGTTGATTGCTGCCTTGGTTCTAGGCGCCTCCCTTGCTCCTCCGCCCGACGAGGACGGCGAGCTGCGAAATTCCGCACGACCCTCCGCCAGCGCACGGAAGGCGGCTCAAGACGATGTCGCTCCGGGACCTCCGCCAACTTCGGATGTCGACGACGACAAGCCGAAGGCTGCAGCGAGGCCGGAGGGTCAAGACACCGACGATGACGATGACGCGGAGGGCCGGGTCCAACCCATCTCCACAATCGTGGTCACGGGACACAGACTGGATGCGGCAAGGACTCAGATCGATGCTGGTCTCGGTGCCACGGTCTATTCGCTCACGAATGATGCGATCGAGAGCCGGCCGGGTGGCGAGACCGGAAGCGTAGTCGACATTCTTACGCAGGCGCCCGGAGTGACGCTCTCCGGCAGGACCCTGGATATCCGCGGAGCGGCGGTGAATCAGGTCCGAATCAACAATGTCATCGTTCCCGAGACCATATCGGACCCCGCGGACCAGCTCAGCTCGCGCCTCGCCGAGACCACCCGTCTGATTACCGGCACACTTCCGGCGGAATTCGGTTTCGCTCCTGCTGGAGTGATCAGCATCACGACCAAGAACGGACTGTACCAGCATGGAGGTCAGGCTGAGCTCTTCGCTGGCACTGACGGGATGCTCGAGCCCGCGCTGGAGTGGTCAGGGTCTGTCGACCGCACCAGCCTGTTCGGGACCGGCAGCATCGAGCGCGAGCGGTCCACCATTGGCGACATGCTCGGCAATCGAGCTCGCGAACGCCGGATTGCGGACGAAGGTCTCGGCTTTGCCGACCATGTCATCGATGACGAGAACCGCGTCTCCCTGATTTTCGGCGGCTCCCACGAACGGGATCGGTTCGGCAAGACGAGCGTCGGTTCAGGGAGCGAAACGACGGGCGATGCCTACGGCATTGCCAGTTTTCAGCATAGCGATGGCGGCTTCACGCTCCAAGCCTCGGCATTCCTGGGCGTCGCATCGGAACAGGCGAGCTTCACCGACACGACGCGCGACCGGCGAACCTCCCGGGGAACCCAGATCGATGGCAGCGACACCATCGGGGAGTCGCACACCTTGAGTTTCGGCCTGCTCGCCGATCGATCCACGGCCAGGGAGATTGAGCACGCCGGCCTCCGCACGGTTGCGGCGCGAACGTCCCTTGGCATTTACGCGCAGGACGAATGGAAGCTGCTGCCCAGCCTGACATTCAATCCGGGCGCTCGCATGGAGTGGCTGCGTGGCTTGGCGGGCAGTCCAAAGGTCGAGCCGCGAGCCAGCCTCGTATGGGCTGCCCCCGCTAACTTCACGGTGCACGTCGGCTATGCTCGCTACGCTTCGGCTGCGCCACTTGGCGAACCGCCTGCCAGCACGCATTCGCCGGATGAACGAGATGATGCCTTCGACGCGGGTATTCAGGAGAAGACCGGCCCGTTCACCCTCGGCTTGGACGGCTACGTGCGTTCTGCTCACAATTATATCGCGGAGCACGAAGCCATCGGCTTGGCGATACCCACTGCGTTGGTGTTCAGACGTGCTCGAATGAAGGGTCTCGAAATGTCGGGCACCTATGCCCGCCGCGGCATGACCGCGTGGCTGAACCTGACCCTGTCGGAGGCTGCGGGCAGATCGTTGGTCGGGGGAGATGCCCTTTTCTCTCCGGCGATCGTCAGCGTGGCCGCCGATCGCTACGTTCCGCTTGCGAGCGACAAGCCAGTAACGCTCAGCGGAGGCCTCACGGAGCGTCTCGGCAAGGTCACTCTGGCAGGGGATGTGCTCGTATCAAGCGGGACGGTTCGTACCCTGGGGACAGGCGAGCCGGATGGAGATCGCCATTCGACCTACATCGTGCCTGGATTGGCGGCGGTCTATCACGCAACGATTGCCAATCGCCCTGCCGATATCAGGCTGGACCTCACCAACCTGACGAACGCCCATTACGTCACCAGTGATCCGACGAACCTCGCTGGAGGTTGGATGCAATGGGGACGTCCGCGCGCAATAACCATCGGCATCGAGCAAGGATTCTGAAACGTCGGGGGTGTCGGAACCCCGAACGAATGGGCTAACGCAGGTGATCCCCGCACCGCCCGGCCGGCGCTGCGCCGTTCACGAGGCATCACGGCAATCGATGAGGCGCCATTCAAGTGACTGGATCAGACGCGCTCGTCTACGTCTTCTCGATCGCCGCAAGCCGAGGTGCGAGATCGCAGTCAGCGCATCAGAGGATAGAGCCGAGCACGCCACCGCCGGAACCTCCGACCGCTCCGCCGCCCTGACCGCGATGCGTGATGTAATGCATTGCCACGGCTCCAGCGACGATCGGGAGCAGCTTCTTGAGGACGCTAGTGTCGACGCCGCTCTGCTGGGAAGCTTGCGCGGCGACGTCGCGACTGGTGTCCTTTGACCCAAAGATGTGGCCGAGCACCTGGTTGCCGATACCCCCGCCGATAAGGCTCCCGAGCACCCCGCCGCCCAATCCGCCGCCGCCGCCCATCAGGCCGCCGAGAAGCCCGCCGAGGCCGCCTTGCGCCGCCTCGCTAGTTGGGGTGTCCGTCGCCCCGGCATTGGTCACGGCGGGCGGAAGGCCCTGGTTCTCGACGCCGTTGACGACATGAGGGAGCAGCGCTCCGGCGCCTTGCTCGACGGTCGAGGGATCGACTCCAAGCTCCTGCGCAATCGCGCCGACGCCGCCAGCCTGGTTCAACAGGGACCCGATATCCATTGTGCCGCTCCTTTGAGGGATCTGATCCGCATCAATGGATGGCGGGGCAAGGCTGTTCCTTGCCTCGGGCGACCTGCGCCTCAGGTGAGGTCGGCTGCGCGCATCGCAAGCTCGGTCCGGCTGTCGACGCCGACCTTGTCGAACAAAGCGTGGAGATAGGCTTTTACCGTCCCCTCGGTGGTGTCGAGCCGGGCGGCGATCTCGCGGTTAGTGAGGCCATCGCCAACCAACTGGACAAGTAGCCGCTCCCGCTCGGTCAGCGCCCGGCGCCGGCTGCCCGGAGCCGAGATACTGTCGACCCGGCCGCGGATCGCCGGGTCGATCCAGGTCTCGCCGGCGGCGATCGCCTCGAGTGCGTCGAGGAGCAGCGTCGGCTCCGACGTCTTCATCAGCACCCCACGGACGCCGAGCGCCACCGCCTCGCGGATGACCTCGTCAGTCGCCCGCGCCGTCAGTAGAAGGGTTGGAACCGATTGCCCTTTTGCCCTGAGGCTACTGAGCACCTGCAGGCCAGAGCCGCCGGGCATCTGCACGTCGAGCAGAACGATCTCGGCGCCCGATATGGGAATTGCGGCGATCGCCTCGTCCACGGTTGCCGCAGCCCCCACGATCTCGTGTCCGCCGCTGGCCAGCAGCGACTGCACCGCCGCCTGGATCAATGGATGATCGTCGGCGACGAAGATCCTGCTCACCTGCGGATTAGTCCTTAAGCGGGAGAGTGTTGTGGCATTGCGAGACCATCTGTCCCATTTGAGCCGCGGCGAGGCAAACAAAAAGCGTTGCCGATCCTACGTCGTACCCGGCCTACACCGATCGTTAACTAACGAACGATAGTAAGAGATGACCGGAGCGGCGAATCGAGCCCTTCCGGGTTCTTCAAGCCTCGACCGATTAACTTCGGTAACGGGGCGGTAACCGCGTTTCCTAACTGCGCGTCAACATCATTGCTCCAGAGTTCACCGGTCGCTCGGACAGCGACGGGGGGCGCATCTCCCCCTGAACCAAGGAGACAAGACCATGACCAAGTTCCTCAAGCTGATGAAGAACTCGAAGGGCGCGACTGCCATCGAGTACGGCCTGATCGCTGCTCTCATCGCCGTTGCCGCGATTGGCGCTATGACCGCGATCGGCTCGAAGCTGAGCTCGACGTTCAGCAACGTTTCGAAGTCGCTCTAACCCTTCTTCCATCCGGATAGCAGCGGGGCGGCGGTGTCAAAAGACGCCGCCGCCCTTTGCTTTGCGCCAAAGATCCGGCTGGCCCGCTGACTGTCCCACTTCCGGAAAATATTTGCGAGACAATCTTGCTCCAAAGACGGTAGAGTAATGCTGTCTAACGGGGAACTAGACATGATCTCAGCACAGCATGAGTGCATCTTCGTGCACATTCCGAAGACGGGCGGCCAAAGCGTCGAGACCCTGTTTCTCAATTTACTTGGCCTCACGTGGCAGACTCGCGAGCCTCTGCTTCTCAAGCACAATTTCGATCCTGCAAAAGGCCCAGAGCGACTCGGCCATCTGAGGGCGAGGGATTATGTGCACCACGGTTATGTCGACCAAGCGGCGTTCGACCGCTACTACAAGTTCGGTTTTGTCCGGAACCCGTGGGACAGGCTGGTCTCGGAGTACCGATACCTGAAGCTCGAGGGGAAGGTGGGGTTCGCCGACTTCGCCGAGGGTAGCCTGCACCGCGCCGACACTTATTGGGCCGGCGGAATCCACATCATCCCGCAGAGCGATTATCTTACGGATGACCGCGGCCAGATCATCGTCGACTTCGTCGGGAGGTTCGAAACGCTTCGCAAGGATTTCACGAGCGTAGCCGAGCGGCTCCGCATCGACATGCCGCTCCCCCACTGCAATTCGTCGTCGCATCACGGCCGTTTCGCGCGATTGAGGCAGCTGGTCGCCGGCGGCGCGTCGAAGGCAGGGGGCAAGGGGCGCCCGTACCAGGACTATTACGACCTTCGTCTCCGCGAGCTGGTGGGCAGCTTCTACGCCGAAGACATCGAGCGGTTCGGCTACAGGTTCGACGGGGCCCATAGTTCGGAACCGATCGCCGCGAGGAGCCCGGTCCTCGCCTGACGATGGCGGATCGCCGGCGGCGGCGAGCTTGCACCTTGCGGGGACGGGCAGGAGCAGGCTAACTCCAGGATGCCGAGCTAGGGGGACGTCTGTTCAGTCTTGCGTGTCGTAGGGGCGGGGCCTGATGGCCGCGACCGTCGCTACTGTCGCTTATCTCGGCCTCGAGGCGCGCTCGGTCGAAGTGCAGGTGCAGCTTTCGGCGGGGACGCCAAAGTTCACCATCGTCGGCCTGCCAGACAAGGCGGTCGCCGAAAGCCGGGAGCGGGTCCATGCCGCTCTCGCGGCGATCGGCCTCGCGTTGCCGCCCAAGCGAATCACGGTGAACCTGTCCCCGGCGGACCTGCCCAAGGAAGGCTCGCACTTCGACCTTCCGATCGCGCTCTGCCTGCTGGCCGCAATCGGCGCCACCGACGCCGAGGGGCTGTCGCATTATGTCGCGGTCGGAGAGCTCTGCCTTGACGGACGCATCGCCGCATCGCCCGGAGTGCTGCTCGCTGCTCTTCATGCGTCCTCACTCGACAAAGGGCTGATCTGCCCGGCGGCGCAGGGCAGCGAGGCGGCGTGGGCGGGGCAACTCGAAGTGCTCGCGGCGCCCGACCTTCTTGCACTGCTGTCGCACCTTCGCGGGAACAGCCTGCTCGCGACCCCTCCTGCCGCGGACGCTGACGCTCCCGGTGGCGGCCCCGATCTCGCGCACGTGAAGGGACAGGAAGTCGCCAAGCGCGCGCTGGAGATCGCCGCGGCCGGCGGCCACAATCTGCTCATGAGCGGCCCGCCCGGCTCCGGCAAATCGCTCCTCGCCGCCTGCCTGCCAGGCATATTGCCGCCACTTCAGCCGGCCGAGGCCTTGGAAGTGTCGATGGTGGCTTCGGTCGCCGGAGAGCTCGGCGGCGGTAGAATCCGGCGTCAGCGGCCCTTCCGCTCACCGCACCACAGCGCCTCGATGCCGGCACTCGTCGGTGGTGGTCTGAAGGTCCGGCCGGGCGAGATCAGCCTGGCACATCTTGGCGTTCTGTTCCTCGACGAGCTTCCAGAGTTCCAGCGGCCTGTTCTCGATTCGCTCCGTCAGCCGCTCGAGACCGGCTGCGTCAGCGTCGCCCGGGCAAGCACCCACGTAACCTTTCCGGCACGGGTGCAGCTCATCGCGGCGATGAACCCCTGCCGCTGCGGTCATCTCGGCGACCCCGCTCTCGCCTGCAGCCGGGCGCCGCGCTGCGCCGCCGATTACCAGGCGCGGGTCTCCGGCCCGCTCCTCGACCGAATCGACCTCCATGTCGAAGTAGCGGGCGTCTCCGCTGCCGACCTCACGTTGCCGCCGGCGGCCGAAGGGAGCGCCGAGGTCGCCGCTCGCGTCGCCGCCGCTCGCCAGCGTCAGTCGGATCGCTTCAATGGGCATGGCCCCCGGACCAATGCCGAGGCCGACGGCGAGCTGCTCGACCAGGTTGCGACCCCCGACGAGCCGGGACGCAAGCTTCTTGCCGACGCCGCCGCCGCAATGCGCCTATCAGCGCGGGGTTTTCACCGCGTGCTCAGAGTGTCGAGGACCATCGCGGACCTTGCCGGTGCAGAGCAGGTCGGCCGTATCCACGTCGCGGAGGCTCTCAGCTACCGTCGCCAGCCGCCGCGAAACTAGTCCGCGTCGCTACGGTCGAAGACGGCATTGAAAACCTGCCGCGCGGTATCCTTGATCACGTGGCCGGCGTCATCGTCCCTCGCTAGCGAGCTCATGAACTTGCGGGCTTCCTTGAGCGTCACGTGCGGGGGCAGGGGTGCAATCTCGCGGTCGGTCTTGACCTCCAGCACCACGGGGCGATCCGCCGCCAGCGCCTCGTCCCAGGCGGGGCCGAGCTGCTCGGGATCGTCGACGAAGATGCCCGTCAGGCCGATCATCTCGGCGAACTTGGAGTGGCGGACGTCGGGGATGTCCTGGCTCGCATCGTAGCGCGGGTTGCCGTTCATCACCCGTTGCTCCCAGGTCACCTCGTTCAAATCCTGGTTGTTGAAAACGCAGGTGATAAGCCGCTTGTCCTGCCAGCGCTGCCAATATTTGGCGATGGTGATGAGCTCGGCCATATTGTTCATCTGCATTGCGCCATCTCCGACCAGCGCGATGACTGGCCGGTCGGGATGGGCGAACTTCGCGCCGATGGCATAGGGCACGGCGGCACCCATCGATGCAAGGCCGCCTGACAATGAGGCCATCTGCCCGCGCTTCACCCGATAATCGCGAGCATACCAGTTGGCGCAGGAGCCGCTGTCGCTTGTGACGATCGCATTGTCCGGCAGGCGAGGGGACATTTCCCATATCACGCGTTGCGGGGTGACAGGGTGAGCGGCGGTGTGAGCGAGGGCATCTAG
>Ga0213875_10002782_pt1 | contig 10327 bp, 10 predicted proteins | sample BarmaccomBMRX_R8_FD_160105 | JGI IMG/M metagenome (GOLD analysis project Ga0213875, IMG submission 160105) | Root-associated microbial communities from Barbacenia macrantha in rupestrian grasslands, the National Park of Serra do Cipo, Brazil - RX_R8 | ecosystem: Host-associated > Plants > Roots... | reverse complement strand
ACACCAAGGTAGGAGCCAGAACAAACTGGCAGCGCCGATGACGAAGAACATTCCACGCCATGAAAACCACTCGATCATCTTCACGCCCAGGAGTACACCGAGCGCCGGTCCGGCCTTCGATCCAGCGTCGATTAAGGCGTTGGCGGTTCCGCGGAGCTGCTCTGGAAAACTGATTACGATCATTTTGGAGTAAGCAGGATAGGCGACCGATTCGCTTGCGCCGAGTACTAAACGCAAGGCGAGGATGGCCGAAAAACCCGGCGCCAAGCCCGTCAGACCTGTAGCTGAAGACCACAGAAAGAAAGCCGCGGCGTAGACCCAATTCACGTTCCAATGGTCAATCAGTTTGCCTGCAAGTATTTGGAAAAACGCGTAGGTCAGAGAAAAAGACCCGAGCAATATGCCGAGCTGGTCTGGTCTGACGTGCAGCTCCGATTCGATGCTCTTGGCGGCGACCCCGAGGTTGCCACGATCAGCGTAGTTGATGCAGACGGATAACACCAGGAGAGCGAGCGCTATCCAGTGCAAGCTCTTAGGCCGAAGCGGCGTCGCGTCCACTCTGGAGACTCTATCAAAGTCAGCGCAAGTAGAAGAGGCTAAGTCGCGGCAACTCCGCCCGGGCCAATAGAGCAGTATCGAGATAACGGCGTTCGAGCATAGCAAGTTGTTCCGCTGTCATTCTGCCGCGATATGGTCTAAGTTCAAGATCGAGCGTTTGTCGAATGGAATAAAGACTCTCTTCGCTTTCGAGACTTCGAACCGCAGCGACCATCTTGTCTTCCATGGCCGTCAATCGCTGTTCCAGCTGTTCCAGATGCTGCAGGTGATATTCCGCGTCAGCAGCAAGCGTGTCCAAAGATGACGCAACTTCCTGAAAGGGCTGCTCGGGCCGCTTTCGAAGCGCCGCGCTGGCGTTCTTAAGGTGAGCAAGCAACTCGTCGACCGCGAATGGCGGTTCGCTCGTAGTTGCGTTGCGGGTAGTCCGGGAAGTCACGCGTTTTGCAGCTTCCAAAACGGCTTGCGTGCAGTAGGCGACCGAGTTCACGAGCCGCCGCCTTATCTTGCGGGCGCGCCATTTCTCGAAAGTAGCGTCAATGCCCCTGAGCACTGCTTCCAGCGGAATGCCGGAATTTTTCCAATTTTCTATGAGCGCCCAGTCGAGTGGAGAAAGGAGAAACAATCCCGTTCCACGCGCGCGCTGAAAGTGCTCTTCAATCTCGGTGAAATAGTTGAAATAATTAACCGGCCAATCCATCTCATCTGACTGGCCGGCTTCTTCCGCTTCGCTCATGAGGCTCAGCCTTCGGGGCGAATACCGCCCGCCGCAAGTCTTTCGACCTGGCCGGAATCGGAGCGGACCAGGAGAAATCCATTGTCGTCAAGTCCTGCCGTGACGCCTCTCAGGCCATTTTCCTCAATGATTACCCTTCGGTTGATCACGTACGTGGATGCGGAGCTGAAGGCGCGCAGAATAGCTGCGGAGCCCTCCGTTCTCAGCATCGAACAGAAGGAGCCGACCGACTCCAGGAGATTCACTACGATGTGCTCGCGGGATTGAGCGCGACCATTGCTTTCGATCCGCAGAGAAGTAGCAGGAGTCCGCAAATCGGAAGCGAGGGAGGTGTGATTGACGTTGATGCCGATACCGGCAACGACACACGCGTCAACCAGATGCGTGAGTATGCCCGCTACTTTTTTTTCGTTGATAAGAACATCGTTGGGCCACCGCAGATCGCATGCAAGCTGCGTTGAATTCTGAATAGCCTCGGCGGTGGCGAGTCCTAGGACGAGACTCGCAATCGGGAATCCGCTGGGCGGAAGGGGCAAGCGAAGCAAAATGGAACAGTAGATGCCAAGCCCTGCGGGTGATTGCCAGGAACGGCCGAGGCGTCCGATGCCCGCGGTTTGCTCATCTGCCAAAACCACGCTTCCATGTGGAGCGTTCAAGCCAGCCAGCCGGGCAGCTTCCGTCATGGTTGAATCTATGGTCTGGAAATAGTGAATCTTGTTTTCTGGCCGGAGCTCTCGGATTCTCTCGATATCCAGCGGCATTAAAGATCGCCTGGTTCGAGCCGGAAGCTGATATCGACGGCCGTTGCGGAGTGAGTGATAGCGCCGCAGGAAATAAAATTCGGACCGGCCTCCGCATATGCGCGAATATTTTCTAAGGTGATGCAGCCTGATAATTCGATGGTGGCGCGGCCGTTGACCTTACGAATCCACTCCGCGGCTTCGACCGGCGACAGATTGTCTAATAATAGATGCTTTGCTCCGGCCGAGAGAGCCTCCTCCATCTCAGCGCGTGTTCGCACTTCAATCTCGACAGGACCGGTGAAGCCTTTAGTTCTTTCGAGCGCGTGGAGAACACCACCAGCGGCAGTGATGTGATTGTTTTTGATCAGCACGGCATCAAACAGACCACGGCGGTGGTTCGTGGCGCCTCCGGCTGCGGCGGCCATTTTCTCTAATTGACGAAGGCCTGGTGTTGTTTTGCGCGTATCCAGAATTCGAACGGCGGTTCCCTCGACCGCATCTATGTACTTACGAGCAAGGGTTGCCACCCCGCTGAGCCGCTGAAGAAAGTTTAGGGCTACACGCTCGCACTCGAGCAGCGTGCGTGCGCGGCCGGCAACTGTTGCGATGAGGGATCCGCTGCTAAGTTTCGAACCGCTTTCAGCGCGTAGTTGCACCGAAGCTCCGCCACGCAACTCGTAAATGAGCGGCAACAGCTCGATTCCGGCAAGCACAAGGGACTGCTTGGCGATGAAACTTCCTCGGGTCGTCAGGTTTTTTGGAATTGTGAGATCAGAGGTGATATCGCCCGATCCGATATCTTCAGCAAGCGCGCGTTCGACCACGCCGCGAACATCGGGGTTCGAAATGTCGAACATTTCTACCCGGTTCCTTCGAGCAGGTTCTTGTTCTTTTGGAGCTGGATTTGGTAATCCTCGAGTTTCAGACGCAAGTTGGCCACGACGTTTGCAGGCGCGCGCTCGAGGAACGTTGGATCACTCAGTTGACGCTTAGAGTTTTCGATGTTCCTTTCAAGTACAGCGATTTCTTTTAAAATGCGGGCGCGGGATTCCGGGGATGATGCGCCGTTCTGACCAGCATCCGTGGTGTGGATGGCCAAATCAAAATCTGGGGTTGAGCGGATAAGACCTTGCAGGCCATGAACGTCGCCCATAGTAAGATTCAGCTTTGCAAGAGCGCCGATCACGCCAAGGTCTTCCTCTTTGAAGGCAACGCCTTTCGCATTCAGCGTGGCTTCGAACGTGAACTTCGGGTCAAGTTTATTGTCGGCGCGGAGCTCTCTTGCTGCATTGACAATGTCCTGCAATTGAGAAAAATCGTGAGCGAACGTTTCGTGGGCCGAGTCCGTCGCCGGTTGGGGATATTGCGCTAGAGAGATCGACGCCGTGTGCTTGATGGTTGATGCTGCTGTTAACCTTTGCCAAAGTTCCTCGGTTACAAACGGCATGAGCGGATGCAGCAAACGCAGCACTGATTCGTAAACGGTAAGTGCTTCCGTCCAGTGGTCATCGTACCCGGAATTCTCCCGGAAGCGAAGCTTTTTCACTTCCAGGTACCAGTCGCAAAACTCGCGCCAGATGAAATCGCGCAGGGTCTGGGCGGCTTCATGGTATCGATGCAATTCCAAACTCTCATTTACGGTCTTAGCGCAAATGTTCAAACGGGCCCGAATCCAACCATCCTCCATGGCCAAACCAGAAGACGCACGACCTGGTGTCCATTCCGTGATTTGGGAGCGCTCCATGTTCATAAACAAAAGACGCGAGGCGTTCCAGAGCTTATTTGCAAACGCCCTTCCCGCCTCGATTCGATCTTCCTTTAATGCGATGTCGGCGCCGGCCGCAGCCGAAATCAGAAGCGCAATACGCAAGGCATCCGTGCCGAAGCGATCGATGACATCGAGCGGATCGATGACGTTGCCTTTAGTCTTCGAGATCTTTTGCCGCTCCGCGTCGCGAACCAACCCGTGCAGATGCACTTTGCGGAACGGCACATCACCGGTGCATTCCAGGCCGAGCATGATCATGCGCGAGACCCAGAAGAACAAGATGTCGAAACCGGTTATGAGCAGCGAAGTGGGGTAGAAGGTTTTGAGATCTTCAGTTTCCTCAGGCCACCCCAACGTGGAAAAAGGCCACAGCCCGGAGCTGAACCAGGTATCGAGAACGTCGGGATCCTGTTCCAGTTCCGTGGAATGGCAATTCGGACATGTCGCAGGAGCTTCTCTGGCAACCGTGATCTGCTGGCAATTTCTGCAATGCCATGCGGGAATGCGATGGCCCCACCAGAGCTGGCGAGAGATGCACCAATCGCGGATGTTCTCCATCCATTGAAAGAACACAACCTCGCGGTCGTTTGGCACGAATTGAATGCGCCCGCTTCTTACCGCATCTATAGCCTTTTCGGCGAGAGGTTTAGTGCGGACGAACCATTGCGTCGAAACCAGCGGTTCAATGATGGTTTTACATCGGTCACATTGACTGACATTGACCGCGTAGGGCTCTGTCTTGACCAATTCGCCTGATGTTTCTAGCGCGACAACGATTCGCTTCCGCGCTTCGAAACGATCGAGGCCGGCGTACGGACCCGCAGCTGGGGTCATACGGGCGTCTTCACCGATGACTTTCACGAATGGCAACGCGTGCCGCTTCCCTACTTCGAAATCATTGGGGTCGTGAGCGGGCGTAACCTTCACCACGCCGGTGCCGAATTCAGGATCGGCTAACGGGTCGGCGATGATCGGAATTTCGCGGTGCACGAGCGGGAGGATGGCGGTCTTACCCTGCAGATGCTTGTAGCGCTCGTCATCGGGATGAACGATGAGCGCAGTGTCGCCGAGCATAGTCTCGGGTCGAGTGGTAGCAACCACGAGGCTTTCGTGGCTGTTTGAGACCGGGTAGCGAATGTGCCAGAGATGGCCCTCGATAGTTTCGTGGGTTGTCTCAACGTCAGAAATGGCGGTTTGGCAGCGGGGACACCAGTTCACCATGTACTCGCCGCGATAGATCAGGTTCTTGTCCCAAAGCCGGACGAAGGTCTCGCGTACAGCGCGAGAGAGACCTGGGTCCATCGTGAAGCGCTCGCGAGACCAATCGACACTTTCGCCGACGCGACGCATCTGGGAAACAATGCGCCCGCCGTATTCCTCTTTCCACTGCCAAACCCGGCGTTCGAATTCGGCACGGCCAAGCTGCTGGCGAGTCAACCCTTCAAACGCGAGCTGCCGTTCGACAACCATTTGTGTAGCAATACCGGCATGATCCGTTCCCGGCAGCCATAGTGTCGTTTCGCCTTTCATCCGATGCCATCGAACGGCGGTATCGATGATCGTGTGTTCCAGCATGTGGCCTATATGCAGAGATCCGGTCACATTTGGAGGCGGAATGACAATGGAAAAGATGCGGCCTTGTTTGGCCTCGTGCGCGGCGACGTGATAGATTCCGGATTCGATCCACCATTGCGCCCAGTGAGGCTCGAACCGCTGAGGCTCGTAAATCTTCTCTAGTTGCATTGAAAATCTCAGCGTATCATCCGAATTGAAGGTGGCTGGCTCGCACTTTGAAGCGTTCTGCGCGAGCAGCGGACCGTTGTGCTTTAATGGGTGTGATCCACTTCGCACGAGCCGAGCGATACGGCCTGTGCCCAGCGGAGCGAGATGCTCCTCAGTAGCTCAACGGTAGAGCATTCGGCTGTTAACCGAAGGGTTGTAGGTTCGAATCCTACCTGAGGAGCCAAATGTTTTTTGTCCGTACCGGACACATAGGTAACGGAAAACATAGCACGTTCTCTTGAGATAGCTGCGTGAGCTAACCTCGGGCGTAACACTCAGACATGAACAGCGCAGGAGCCTTAAACCTTGACTGGCTGCGCGGCGAAAAAATCCGCGACTTCGTCAGAGTAATCGCCTTCGAGATCGATCGGCATCCCGTGTTCCACCAAGGCCTGCGCGCAACCGACCCAGTCTCCGCTTTCGGGATCGTTGTTGCGCGATGCCCAGGAAAGGGTGCCGCGGACATTGCCGTTGAAGCCGTGGCGCTCGGTCCAGGACGCACCGTGTTCTAGGAGGAAACGCGTCATCTCCGCGTTGCCCTGAAATACCGCGAGATTCAATGCCGACGCGCTCCAGTCGCCCCCTTGGGCGGCAATCGGCCACCCAAGTTTCACCATCAGTTTCACTGCATCCATTGCGTAACCTTCCATCAACTGCGGAAGCTGCCTCAGTTGCGAATCGGGAAGCGAGTGAAAGATACCGGGCCGCTCGGCAACGATCCGGCGAGCCTCTGTTTCATCGGCTCGCGCGCAGGCGGCGACGAATCGATCTTCGATGCTCAGGGTTTCTCCGGCCGTCGGGCCGGCGCCCGCTTGCGCCAACACCTCGGCGACCTCAGGCAGCCCGTTCTGTAGTGCAAAGCGGTACGCGGAAACACCGTCCGAAGTCTCCACATTGGGATCGGCTCCCGCAGCAAGTAAAACCTCGACATGCGCGCGGGAACGGCGCCGTCTTATCGCCCAGATCAATGGATTGCCGATCCTGCTCGTCAGAGCGTTGAAATCCTTTACGTAGGCAAGCAGGAGTTTCAACCCGTCGAGCTCATCGCGGTCCAGGATGTGGTGCACCGCGTTTGTGCCCTCCACTCTTGCTCCAGCTTCCAGCAGCAACTGCATGCAGGCTAAATCTGGATTCTCTGTCGAGTGGTAAAGGGACTCGTTGTCGTTGGGATTGGCACCGGCATCGAGCAGCATCTTGGTCAACTCAGGGTCGTGATTCTTTCCCGCTGCTCCATAAAGCGCGCTGAGCGAATAGCCGCCTGGATGATGCGACCACGACTGGTTCGGATCCGCCCCGGCATCTAGCAGGATACGTGCACAGCGCCGCAAGCGATCGCGAAACTCGGGAATATGCAATAGCCCAGAATGCGTTACCGCGACCAATGCCGGCATATCGAGTATCTGTTCGCAGCAAGGACGGGCCAGTTCTGAGTCACCGCGTTAACGCAAGCAGGATCATCCGCAATGGCGCGGGCTACTGCGGATTCATCGCCAATAGCGCAAGCGAGAAACAAGTCGCCTTGCCCCAGCTCGGGCCGTGCGGCAAGTTTCCGAGCCGCCAACGTGGGCCGAGGCCGATCCTGTTGATGGCCGTACACATCGTGCAGCCAGAGCGGCACTGCGTCCTTTCGGGATTGCGAAACCCTGCTGGTTGTCCAATCTACATAGTTCTGCAAGTTCCGCCAGGAACTCAACCCATACTCGCGAGCTATACACGACTGCGCATCGTGCAGCTTTAGTCCGAGTGCAGTAATTCCGGCATCATCTTTGCCTCTTGCCGCGGGTAACGAGTTGCGAAAGCGCGCGAACGCAATCGAGTCGCCGGTTTGGTACAGGCGCAAGAGTTCCTTGGCCTGCTTTCTAAGATGATCTAGGTTGGGTCGTTCGGGTAGACGGGTCACTCAAAACCTCCATGCATGAGATTGCCGATGACCCGCAAAACCGGCTGCATAAAGGTTCAGAACTTTCAATGGATCTGTAGAGCAAGTGGGTTCAACCCTTCCCGCTGCCCGGACGCGGCTTGCACCGCATGTTAATGATACAAAACCGTAGTAACGCTGTAACCGCACCGCGCTAGCTATCTCTGTGGATTGCTCCCGTGTACCGGCCGTGTTTGGTAACGTTTGAAACGGTTCACCTTCTGCGACGATAATAGATGTAAGTGCCCGACCAACTGATCGGCGAGCCAGAGCCCGATTTTGATCGCCTTCCGCGTGCTTTGATGGCCCACGCCGTCGATACTTTCGGCGGTCCAGTAAAGGCGCGCGCTTGGCTCACAACGCCTAATCCCGTTCTCAACAATTTGCAGCCGCTGGAAATCGCAGCCACTTCTGAAGGTGTAGCACGGGTAGAAGAAGTTTTGACGCGCATCGACTACGGCATTTTTAGTTGATGCGAGCCTATCGGCTCACACGTTCTAAGTACCCAGCGTTTTCCGGAAGAGGCTCTTTGCTTGCGAATGGAAGATGGCATCGGGCCGGTGTTCCTGCGGTTTATTGCGCCGAGAGTCGCGCACTCGCTGTTCTTGAAGCTCTTGTCCACACACGGAAAGATCAGATTCCGTCCGACTACGTGTTTTTCGAACTCGACATCGACGATTCAGCTGTGCGCACGTTGTCGACCAGTGAAATGCCTACAGATTGGCGAGCAAGCGAGCCAGAGGGTGCGCGGACACTCGGAACAGAATGGATCAACAGTCGCTCTTCGATCGGGCTGGTCGTTCCCTCTGTTGTGATCCCGGAAGAGCGCAATCTTCTTCTCAACGCGGGACACCCCGACTTCGTACTACGCGTCAAGATTCTAGGAACGCAGCTATTCGTGTGGGATCCCAGACTGTTCCATTAAGATGCAGCTTGGCCGACGGGAACGCGCTGGCCTCTTACGAGCGATGTTGGTGCGGATGAGAGGACTTGAACCGCCGCACCCTTGCAGGTAGGTGAACCCGAACCATGCGCATCTCCAATGCCCCCCAACCGCACCTCTGACACGCACTGGATTCGTACAACCCGAATCTATTGCGCTCCGCGGCTGAGCAGCATCACTTTGATGGTGTGAAAAATGATGTAGAAATCCAGAGCGGGCGCGATGTTCTTAATGTAGTAAAGATCGTACTCCAGCTTGATCATCGCATCCAACTCTGTGTCGCCGTACTTGTGATTGATTTGCGCCCAACCGGTGATTCCCGGCTTCACTGCCAAGCGCTGGCGATAGTAGGGAATCTGGTGCGTCAAGAACTCGACGAATTCCGGACGTTCCGGCCGCGGGCCGACAATCGCCATATCCCCCATGACCACGTTCCAGAACTGCGGCAGCTCATCGAGCCTCAATCTCCGCAGCCAGCGGCCAATGGGCGTAATGCGCGGATCGTCTACAGAAGCCCAAACCGCGCCGGTGCGCGCTTCCGCGTCGACATACATCGAGCGGAACTTGTAAAGCGTGAAAATTGCGCCATTCAACCCTACCCGGCGCTGCCGGTACAGCACTGGCCCTGGTGAGGAAAGCTTCACGGCTATGGCGGTAATCAACATAAATGGGGAAAAGGCCATCAGCCCAACAACGCCGATCAAAAAAGAATAGAAATTCTGGATAGCAATCGCGTGAGGCCTCGGCCCCAGCATGGAAGAGAAAATCAGCTGAGATGGCTGAATCTTGCGACTGCAGACGCGCCGCATGGCGATTTCATAAGTGTCGGCCGCATCTTCAATGATTACGCCTCCGAACCGGATTTCGAGCAGATCTTGAACAGGCAAACGGTTCCGGCGTTCCGCCATCCCTACAACAATCCGCGTCGGCTTGTAAAACTCCCATACTTTGCGGACATCTTCCAGCCTTCCCAGGCAGGGAATCGGAAAATCGCAAGGCTCGCCTTCCGAGAGATACCCAAGAATCGAGTATCCGAACTCCGGCTTTTCGACTAGCCTGGAGATCACTTCGCCGAGAATGCTGGAATTGCCAAGCAGCAATACGCGCTCGAAGCGGAACCCGGCTACTATGTACTTCCAATAAAACAGGCGCCATAACGGCAGCAAAACGATCACGCCGAAGCTCCCCACGATCATCAGCCATCTGCCCAGCAGCAGCTCGGGATTCAAGTACCCCAGAAAGGCCATAATCAGAAGCGAAGATCCCACCGCAAGACACACCTGTTGAACCAGCACAATGCGAGCGGCGATGCGCAAGTCGGTATAAAGATCCTGGAAGTACAAACCCAAGATGATGCAGCCGGTCACGAACAGAATTTTCCAGTAGTTACCCTCCGCAAAGAGGTAAAACAAAGGATCCTGGTAAAGGGTAAACAGCGAGGCCGCCGAATAGCAGGCAAGGACTAGAATTACTTCCGAAATCAGAAGCGCGACAACGCTAGTGGGGATGAAAACGCGGAAAAGGCGGATCACTCGAAATATTCAATGAAGGAACGCGCGAGTACCGAGTTTAGCACGTCAGTTTCGTATTCCGGCCCAGGGTTGCTGATCGCCGAGTGCCCCCGACCGCCTTTTGTATAGCACCACAAGCCCCTGATTCTGCAAAGGATAAACATTAGGTTATTGTTCCCCACCCGTGTTATAAACAAATCAGATCTACTTGGTCGTAGATTGCCCGGCCGAACCCGGCCCGAGCGTGATTGCGAAATGCTTCGACTTACAAAAAAGGCGGATTACAGTCTGATTGCTCTCAAGCATTTTGCTGCCCGGACACGCGACACGGGCGGCGCGGTCAGCGCCAAGGAAGTAGCCGATAACTGCGG
>Ga0213875_10002781_pt1 | contig 10328 bp, 11 predicted proteins | sample BarmaccomBMRX_R8_FD_160105 | JGI IMG/M metagenome (GOLD analysis project Ga0213875, IMG submission 160105) | Root-associated microbial communities from Barbacenia macrantha in rupestrian grasslands, the National Park of Serra do Cipo, Brazil - RX_R8 | ecosystem: Host-associated > Plants > Roots... | reverse complement strand
ATTCCGGCGGGCCGTCTTTCCGTCAGCGCGGATGGGACGCTGCGGCTGACCGACAGTGCGGGCCGGGTCATCTTCTCCGAAGGCGTCTTTCACCAAGCCGGCGACGCGCTGGAAGTCTCGCTGCGGCACGGCGCGGGGCAGCGGCTGTACGGCAGCGGCAATGAGGGCATGAACCGGGCGGGGCCGCTGGTCCACACGTCCGGCACGTCTGTCGTTTCCAACGGGTTCACGCGCATCCCCTTCGTCTGGTCCACCGGCGGCTGGGGCATCCTGGTCGCAAATGACATGGGCGGCGTCTCCTGGACTGACGAAAATGGAGTGATGCACTGGAAAGCCCCCGCACACTTTATTGACCTGTACCTCATGGTTGCCCCTGCGCCCTACGGACTGCTGGACGCCTACGCGCAACTCACGGGGCGCGCGCCAATCCCGCCGCGCTGGACGCTGGGCTATCTGCAAAGCCGCTGGGGCTACACAGACGCCGCCGATGTGCAGGACAAGTGGCATCAGTTCCGCGACCGACACATCCCCGTGGATGCCTTCATCTACGACTACGACTGGTTCGTCAACGACTGGGATTTCAACCCCAAGACATTCCCGGACCCGAAGGCGAATCTGGCGGCGATGCGGGCGCTGGGCCTGCACTTCGTCGGCATCCGCAAGCCGCGCGTCAACGGCCCGCACCTGGATTATGCCAAGCAGCGCGGCTGGATTCTGGTCGGCTCGGACATCCGCTATGACCTGCCCCAAGTCCGCGACTGGTGGTGGAGTCATCACGCTCCGCTCATCCAGGACGGCGTCGGCGGCTGGTGGAACGACGAGGCCGAGCAATCGTTTGATGAGTTCTTCTACATGACCAAGACCGAGTGGGACGGCGGGCGGCGGGCCAGCCCCCAGCGCGTCTGGTCCATCAACCGGGCATTCGCGCCGGGGATGCAGCGATTCGGCGCGGCCGTCTGGTCGGGCGACATCAGCAGCAGCTGGGACGCGCTGAGAAACCAGCCGGGGACGCTCTTGAACTGGAGCTTGTGCGGGATGCCGTTCGTCGCCCAGGACATCGGCGGCTTCAACGGGACGCCGACGCCCGAGCTGTACGCGCGCTGGATTGAGGAGGGCGTCTTCGTCCCCGTCATGCGCGCCCACGGGACAATCAACTCCCCGCGCTGGCCCTGGGCCTTCGGCGGCGACGTGCTGGCCGCGACCAAAAAAGCCATCGAGCTGCGCTATCGCCTGATCCCCTACCTTTACACCCTCGCCGAAGACGCCTCCCGCAACGGCGCGCCCCCGATGCGCCCCCTCTTCTTCGAGTTCCCGCAGGACACCAGGACGTTTGATCTGGAGGACGAGTGGCTGGTCGGGCGCGGCCTGCTGGCCGCCCCCGTCCTCAGCGAAGGCGGCGCGCGCGATGTCTACCTCCCCGAAGGCCGCTGGTACGATTTTCAGACCGGCAAACCCATCGCCGGCGGGCAGACGCTGCACCTTCACGTCCCGCTGGACGTGATTCCTACTTACGTCCACGCCGGGACGATCCTACCCCTCGGTCCCGTGATGCAATACACGGGCCAGACGCCGGAAGACCCGCTGGAGGTGCGCGTCTACCCCGGCGCCGCCGGCCAGTTCACGCTCTACGAAGACTCCGGCGACACCTACGACTACCAGCGCGGCGCGTTCAGCCGCATCCCGATGCAATGGGACGACCGCCGCCACGTTCTGTCTGTCGGCGCGCGTGTCGGGAGGTTTCCGGGGATGCTGACCGTGCGCCGCCTGCGCGTCGTCCTGCCGGACGGCCGCAGCCGTGACGCGACCTATCGCGGGATGCCCATGCGGGTACAATTGTAGCAAAGGGGCGATGGAATGGAGCCGGAATTGCCGTATCGCCGTGCCGAGATTCCAGATGTAATCGCGCCGGATGGGGCGGAAATCCGCGTCCTGGTGGATCAGGCGCGCGGCGCAACCCGCCTCAGTCTCGCCGAGGCGCTGGTCAAGCCCGGCGAGCGCACGGCCTGCGTCTCGCACCGCACCATTGAGGAGGCCTGGTACATCGTGGCGGGCATGGGCCGCTTTCATCGCCTGTCGCCGGACGGCAGCGGCGAGGAGGCTGCCGAGGTCCGTCCCGGCGACGCGCTGCTCATCCCGACCGGCTACCGGTTCTGGGTCGAGAACACCGGCGATAACGACCTCATCTTCCTGTGCTGCGACGCCCCCGCCTGGCCGGGGCACGACGAGGCCATTGTCTGGAGTTAGGCGGGTAGTCAGGGGCAATCAGTATCGGGTACACTTGGCCCGGCGATCATTACGAGGAGGACACAGCATGGCCGACATTTACGAGTACAAGATACTGGTCAGCGACTCGGACGACGAGACGGACGAGGAGACGCTGAACGGGCTGGGGGCGCAGGGCTGGGAACTGGTCAGCGCCGTCGCCGATGTGCGCGCCAACGAGGAGGCGGGCGAGGACGAGACCGGCGAGGACCAGAACGTGCCCGTCACCGTCTTCTACTTCAAGCGCCGCAGGGGGCAGCCATGAGCATCCTGGTCGACAAAAACACGAAGGTCATCGTGCAGGGCATCACGGGCCGCGAGGGCGAGTTCCACACGCAGCAGATGATCGCCTACGGCACGCAGGTGGTCGGCGGCGTCACGCCCGGCAAGGGCGGGCAGACGGTGCAGGGCGTGCCGGTCTTCGACACCGTGCAGGAGGCGGTGCGGGCGACGGGGGCGAACGCCTCCTGCATCTTCGTTCCGGCCCGCTTCGCCGCCGATGGTATTCTGGAGGCCGCCGACGCGGGCGTGGACTTCATCGTCTGCATCACCGAGGGCATCCCCATCGAGGACGAGATCAAGGCCGTCAACGTGGTCAAAATCTCCAACTCGCGCCTGCTGGGGCCGAACTGTCCGGGGATATTGAGTGTGGATGCCTGTAAGATCGGCATCATCCCCTCCAACATCTTCACGCCCGGCCCCGTCGGCATCGTCTCCCGCTCCGGGACCCTGACCTACGAGTCGGTGGACGCCCTGACCCGCGCGGGCCTGGGGCAGACGACGTGCGTGGGCGTCGGCGGCGACCCGATGCCGGGGACGCGCTTCCTGGACGTGCTGCCGCTGTTCGAGGCCGACCCCGAGACCAAAGCCGTCGTCATGTGCGGCGAGGTCGGCGGCACCGATGAGGAAGTCGCCGCCGAGTACATCAAGACCATGACCAAGCCGGTCGTCGGCTTCATCGCCGGCCTGACCGCCCCGCCCGGCAAGCGCATGGGCCACGCCGGCGCGATCATCTCCGGCTCGTCGGGCGGTCCCCAGGCCAAAGTGGATGCGCTGAAGGCGGCGGGAGTCCGCATGGCCGAGAGCACCGCCGACATCCCGGCCCTGGTCAAGCAAGCCCTCGGCCAATAATGGAGCCAGTGACGTTCCGCCCCGTCGCGGATGGCGAACAGGCCCAGGCGCTGTCGCTCTGGCAGGCGGTCTTCGGCGCTCCACCGGGCTACTTTGAGCGCTACTACCAGGCCGATGCCGATCCCTCTTATCGTGAGGGCGACACGTTCGGGGCCTGGCAGGGCGATCAGTTAGTCAGCGCCGTCCACCTGTGCCGCCGCCCCGTCGTCTGGGACGGCGACGAGTTGCTTTGCGGCGGCATCGCCAACGTCGCCACCCTGCCGGAGTTCCGCCGCCGGGGCCTCTCGCGCCGCCTGCTGGAAATGGCAATCGCCAAGATGGAGCGCGAGGGCTTCCACTACTCGCTGCTCGGCACAGGGGTTCCCGGCCACTACGCCGCCCTGGGCTGGGAACTCACCCATGCCCCGCGCGCGAAGGTGAATTTGAAGGCTGACTTCCCGACGGCAGAGGCCGACTGGCAGCGCCTCGGTACGACCGACGCCCTCCCGCCGCTCTACGCAGCCCGCCCGCGCCCGCTGCAATTCGTCCGTGCCCCGTCCTACTTTGACGGCTGGGTCGGCTGGAACTGGCGTGGCTATCCGACCTACCTCAGCACACGGCCGGGACTAGGCTACCTCGTCCTTGTCGTGCCCGAAGCCGAGAACGAGATCATCTTTGCGACGGAATGGCGGGCAATAGACGCGGCGACGGAACGCGCCCTGCTGCAAGCCGCCGCAGCCGAAGTCCTCCGGCGCGGGCGAAATCAACTGGGCCTGGAGGCCCTGCCGCAGCATACCGGCAGTGATTTCCTGAACTCGCTGGGAGCCGTGACCACACAGCAGGATAAAGGCAGCATGGCCCGCAACCTCTCCCTGCCCGATGATCGCTACCGGCAGTTGATGCAGTCCTACCGCACCGGTGAAGCCGTCTGGTGGATGGCGGACGGTTTCTGAGGATCGTCGAAGGATTGCCGGGCCGCGATGGCCCGGACTCAAGGAGGAACAATGGGTTACACAACCGACTTTCAAGGGCGCTTCGATCTGGATCGGCCGCTGACGGAGGCGCAGGCAGACTACCTGGCCCTTTTCGCCCAGACGCGGCGGATGCGCCGCATCCCACTCCTACTCACGGACGCTCCCGACCCACGCCGCCTGGCCGTCGGCCTGCCGCTCGGCGAGGAGGGAGAGTACTTCACCGGCGGCATCGGCGATCACGGGCAGGATGAGGACGAGGTGGACTCGTCCGTCCTGGACTACGATGAGCCGCCCTGGACACAGCCCAGCCTGTGGTGTCACTGGGTCCCGACCCAGGACCGTTGTGCGATCTGCTGGGACGGCATCGAGAAGTTCTACTGTTACGACGCCTGGCTGCACTATCTCATCCGGCATTTCCTGAAGCCCTGGGGCTACGTCCTCTCCGGCCAGGTGGCGTATCAGGGACAAGACATGGACGACATGGGCCTGCTGGCGGTGGAGTATAATCAGGTCATCGGCTATGACCCCCTGTTGGGAGACGGCAGTGAACACGCAGAAGGATGAGCCTAATCCATCCATGCCGCCGGTCTGGCCCCCGCCGCCGAACGTCCCCCGGCAGCCGTCTGATGTTGCTCATCTGAGTGCTTCTGATCTGCGAGATGGTGTGGCCGAAGTCAGCGCACGCAAACACCTGATCTGGGGCTGCTACTTCTTGGCTGGTGTCGTACTCGTGCCGGTGGTGCTGGCGTTCGCCTTCGCCTTTCTCCCATCAGGTGTTGCCGCGTGGCTTGAAGTTCCTGCCCGGATCGTGGTGCTGGGCCTGCCTACGCTCTCCCTGTACCACGGCGTCAGGAGTGCCGCGCTGGGTCGTGTCGTCGCAGGACTGGTTGTGACCGCCATAGCTGCGCTGCTGGCATTGCTCCTCGCATGGGGCATCTTCATAGCGTAGCTATGAGGCGGCAACTTTTCGCCGTCGGTCGTGTCATACCTGACAGGAGGGTTACGATGGCCTGGAACCACAATCCCTTAGCCGACATGTACGGCCCGCACTTCCTGCTGCTGTATCTCTGCGTGATCGTCGCCACGCTCGCCTGGGTCTCTCTTGCCCGGCGAAGTCTTGACCGGACAGGCCAGGAACGGCCGCCCCTGGTGCCGATCCATCCCGACCCCTATGAGATCGCTTACCTGCGCGGCGGCGAGAATGAAGTCATCCGCGTGGCGATCTTCGGCCTGATCCAGCGCGGCTACTTGCAGATCATGCCGTCCAGCAGCCGGTGGAATAAGGAGCAGCGCATCGGCCCGTCTCCTGGCGCGCCTGATCGGGCTTTCCTCTCGCCATTGGAACAGGACATGTTTGCCGAGTTCGTCAGCCCCCGCACGGCGCGGGAGATTTTCTTGTCCCTGCTGCCTCAGCGCGCGAAGGACCATTGCAGGGGCTACGAACAGGCCCTGCGCGACGAGCGGCTGCTGGCCTCGGATGAGCAGAGGCAGGGGGTGAAGCGTGTCGCCGGCACGGCCGCCCTGATCATCCTGGGCCTGGGCGGCTACAAGCTGGCGGCGGCCCTGGCGAACGGCCATTCCAACGTCGTGTTTCTGTTCTTGATGGCTGTGATCTCCCTGGCCGTCCTGGCGTTCGTGGCCCAGACCCGGCGTCTGAGCCGGCGCGGTCAGGCCTACCTTCAAAGCCTGCAGCAGGCATTTGAGCGCCTGAAGCGACCCACCGTGGCGACGGAAAACCTGGCCGTGGACCCGCTGGTGCTTCTGGTCGGGGTGTTCGGCGTCGGCGCGCTGGTCGGGACGCCGCAGGCTGCCTACGGCCAGATGTTCGCGCAGTCGGCGGCCTCCAGCGGGGGCGGTTGCGGCGGGAGCAGCGGCGGCTGCGGCGGAGGAGGTGGCGGAGGCGGCTGCGGTGGGGGAGGGGGCTGCGGCGGATGCGGAGGAGGCGGCTGATGGACAACAATTCTTTTCCGGCACTCGGCGCGGGGCTGGGCTTCCGGGAGCCGTTTCTGAGCGATCTGTTTCTCCATCGGGGGCAGGTGGACTGGCTGGAGATCGTCACCGACCATTACCTGGACGCCGCGCCGGAGAAGGCGCGGGAGCTGGACCTGCTGGCGGCGCACTTCCCGCTGATCCCGCACGGCCTCAATCTGTCGCTGGGCAGCGCGGAGGGGCTGGACGAGGAGTACGCGGACAAGGTGGCGGCGCTGGTCAACCGTCTGCGCCCGCCCTGGTGGAGCGAGCACATCGCCTGGACACGGGCTGGGGGCGTCAGCATCGGCCACCTGACGCCCCTGCCGTGGACGCGCGAGGCCCTGGACGTGCTGTGCCGCAACATCGCCGCCATGCAGCGGCGCACGGACATCCCTCTGATCTTGGAAAACATCTCCTACATCGTCGCCCTGCCCGGCGCGGAGATGACCGAGGCGCAGTTCCTGTCTGAAGTGACCGAGCGGACCGGCTGCGGTCTGCTGCTGGACGTGACCAACCTCTACGCCAACGCCGTCAACCACGGCGGCGACCCCGCTGCCTTTCTGGATGCCCTGCCGCTGGAGCGCGTCGTCCAATTGCACTTCGTCGGCGGGCGCTGGCAGGACGGCGTTTTCGTGGACAGCCACTCCTCGCCGACCCCGCCGGAGGTCTGGGCGCTGATGGACGAGGTGCTGACCCGCGCGCCGGTCAAAGGCGTCCTGCTGGAGCGCGACGAGGATCTGCCTCCCTTCTCGGAGCTGGCCGCCGAGCTGGAGCGGGCGCGCAGCCTGGGACGGCAACGCGGACGATGGGCCTAGCCGAAGTCCAGAGCGCCCTGGCGCGCCTTTACACGGATGTCTCGCTGCGCGAGCGATTCCTGGCCGATCCGGGCGTCGTCGGGCAAGAGTTGGGCTTATCCGATGAAGAGATCGCGCAGATCACGCACCTCTCGGCCCCTCAACTCCGCTTTTTCGCTGCCTCGCTTGTCAGCAAGCGCCGCCAGGAAGTGGAAAAACTGCTGCCGCGAACGCGCCGGGCGTTGGGCCGGCAGTTCGGGACCTGTTTCGCCCGCTACGCCGTCGCGCCTATCCCGGACGGCATCCACAAGCACTGGAAAGAGGCCCTTGCCTTCGCCGCCTTTCTGGAACAGTCGGGAGGCCAGCCGCCGTGGGTTGGAGACGTGCTGCGCTACGAAAGAGCCTGGTTGGAAGCCTCGTCACCGGGTCGCCTCTGGCTGGTACGCCGTTTCGGACACCCGGTCGGCCAACCCGTGCCCCAGGTCACTGACGATGTTTCTCTTCAGGCTCTGCCGCCGCGCCTGACCATCGGCCTCTGGTTCCGGCTGGGCCGTCATGGTACGTTACGTCATGTCCTGCTGTCGCCGCCATTTGGGGGACGCCGATGAAGCCATGCGGGATCCACAGGGGTGGGCACATAGGCCGCCCGGTAAAAGGCCCATTTTACGTTTTTCAAACATGCGGGTATACTGGGGCGTACCTGACGTGAAAGGGATTCTTCATGGCAACGGCGGCCCCCGCGTCGAACGAGACCCGCAATGCCCCAAGGCGTCTGCGCGACCCGTACCTCTGGCACAAGCTGCATTCGTTCACCGGCATCTTCCCCATCGGCGTGTTCTTGGTCCAGCACCTGATCGCCAATTCCTACGCCCTGCGCGGGCCGGACGCCTACGACACCGTGGTCAAGGTATTCGGCTACCTACCCTTCGTCGCCGTGCTGGAAGTGCTCATCATCTATCTGCCCATCCTCTTCCACTCGATCTACGGGTTCTTCATCGCCGCCTACGGGCAGCCGAACCTGGGGCGCTACGGCTACGGGCGCAACTGGATGTACTTCTTGCAACGCGCCAGCGGCGTGATCGCCTTCTTCTACATCGGCTTCCATATTTACAATACAAGCTGGGCGAAGTACGTCCAGCAGTGGCACGGCAGCCCGCACCCGGAGGATGCGATCAGCTACCAGGTCATGTCCGGGCAGCTCGCTGACCCCTGGTACTTCGCGGCCTATGCGCTCGGCATCATCGCCACCGTGTTCCACTTCACCAACGGCCTGTGGAACTTCTGCATCCGCTGGGGCATCACCATCTCGGCCCGCTCGCAGCGGCTGAACTCCTATCTCTGCTGGGGGCTGTTCGCCGTCTTCGCGCTGATCGGCCTGGCGACGATCACCCACCTGCACTTCGACGGCCTGAGCGGCGCGTCCACCGCCGCCCCGGCAGCGGCGGCGATGACGCATTAGAGGAGGCAGCAGTGTCCATGCGTACCTCTTTCGCGCCGGCACGGCGCTCAGGGATCGCCCTCGCCCGTGCCTACGCCCCCGTCAAGAACATCCGCTTCAAGGGAATGCACCACCGGACTGATATTGGGGCGAAGTACGCCCCCAAGACGGCCTCCCAAAATCTCTCAGAATGGCAGCATGAAGAGATGCGGTCCCTATGGCCGCTTCGCCGCCTTCAGGGCGGGCTTCTCCCGAGGGAAGGCGGCGGGAGGCTTTCACAACGGCCGCTCATTTATATCGAGCGGCCGTTGCCCCTTTTGGTCCTGCTTAATGGTCTTGGACATCGCCCCTTAACTACCGTACACACTCCCCCTTGGGGCTGCCGGCGTCGGTCACCTTGCCGGCGATGGCCGGCAGCAGTTGCTTTAGACTCGAATGTATGGCACATTAGCGCCTGAGGTTGTCGCTCATGGGGCTGTCCTTGCTCTGTGGTAGGAACCAAAGATACCCCAGGCGACAGCCTCAACCGGCGTCAGGCAATTTGTGTATGGTAGTCAACATCGCCCCAGATCGTCTGGAGGTAGTCAAGTTGGCGCGCATGGCCCATCATATGGATGGCCGGAACCTGCATCCAGACCGTAAAGGGGAGCGGCCCGAGGGGACTTTCGGGAGAGGTCACGATCCTGGCGGCCGTCACCGCGTCGAGGGCGCGGATTATATCTGCGGTCGAGTCTTCGACGGATCGCACCGCTTCGAGGCGGGTTGCGGTCTCCCGGCCTCCGGCCCGGATCAAGGCGGCGGCCTCCGCCGGGTCCGGCGGCATCGGAAGCGGTTCGCCCCGCAGGATGGCGGCGAACGCGGCGTTAGACGCGCCGCAGTGCGCGACGATCCACAAGGGGGTTCGCGCGGTCGGCGACGGCGACCAGGCGAGTCTGTCCTCCGGGACGAACTCGAACGTTTTCAATAGATCGGCCTTCGCCCTCGCGGTGGCCTCCTTCGCCTGCGCGATCAGCTCGGCTGCGGAACGGTCATCCCTACGGTCATTCATGGCGTACTCCTTCCCGATATTCTTCAATCTGGTCGAACGCACTGTTTCAGCCCCCCTGATGTCCATCGCGCTTCTCGACGGATTCGGGGGACTTGTTTTTTTATCCTGTCGGACCGTTGCTACCCATACGTCGGGCGCTGGGGCCATCCCGGCGGGGAGTCCTCCCATTCCTCCTGACGGCCGTAGGGAGTCACATCGAGCAGGTCGGTGGCGTCCGTGAGGCTTTCAACGCCGCGCGCGTAAGTGGAGTACGTGTGGAAAACGTCGCCGCCGTCACGGAAGAAGACACTCAGTCCATGCGCCTCCCCGCCCTCCGGCATCTGTGTCTGAGCCATGGGACGGTAGTTGTATTCGAGGGGCGCAACGTGCTCGTCCAGCGTGACATGGAAGTCGTAGTTGAAATCGCTGCCGAAGGACGAGTACCACGGCACGTCCCATCCCCGGCTCTGTTTGTACGCCTCCAGCTTCGCCAGGGGGGCGCGGGAGATGAGCACGAACCGGGTATCGCGCTCGCCCAGCAGGGAGAGGTCGCCCAGGGCGTCCACGAAGCCCGTGCAGCCGGGGCAGCCCTTCTCCCACTCCGGGTCGAACATGAAATGGTACACGATAAGCTGGCGGTGGTCGCCGAACAGGTCGGCGAGACTCCGCTTCCCCTCTGGGCCGTCGAAGCCATAGTCCCTTTCGATCCGCACCATGGGGAGCCTGCGCCGCTCGGCGTTCACGCGGTCGCG
>Ga0213875_10002780_pt1 | contig 10331 bp, 9 predicted proteins | sample BarmaccomBMRX_R8_FD_160105 | JGI IMG/M metagenome (GOLD analysis project Ga0213875, IMG submission 160105) | Root-associated microbial communities from Barbacenia macrantha in rupestrian grasslands, the National Park of Serra do Cipo, Brazil - RX_R8 | ecosystem: Host-associated > Plants > Roots... | reverse complement strand
TTTTATGCAACCCTGGGCGTTCCCCGGGACGCCAGCGCGGAGGACCTGAAGAAGGCCTACCGCAAGCTCGCGATGAAATACCATCCGGACCGCAATCCGCACGACAAGGGCGCCGAGGCCAAGTTCAAGGAGGTGAACGAGGCGTACGACGTGCTCAAGGACGACCAGAAGCGCGGCGCCTATGACCGCTTCGGCCACGCCGCGTTCGAGCAGGGGGGCGGCCCCGGCGCGGGCTTCGCCGGCGGGTTCAACTTCGAGGGCGGCCTCGGCGACATCTTCGAGAACCTGTTCGGCGGCGGCATGGGCGGCGGCGGCCGCGGCCGGGCGCGCAGCGGCTCCGACCTGCGGGCGCAAGTCGAGATCGATCTGGGCGACGCCTTCCGGGGCACCAAGGTCCAGCTTCGGGTGCCGACCCGCGTCAAATGCGAGGTCTGCGACGGCACGGGCTCGGAGAGCCGCAAGCGCGAAGACAGCACCTGTGGGACCTGCCGGGGCCAGGGCAAGGTCCGGGCGCAGCAGGGCTTCTTCCTGGTCGAGCGCACCTGCCCGACCTGCGGCGGCTCCGGCCGGGTCATCAAGAATCCCTGCAAGCTCTGCCACGGCAGCGGCACCGTCTCCGGCGAACGCACGCTGCAAGTGTCCATCCCCCCGGGTGTCGAGGACGGCACGCGCATCCGCCTTGCCGGCGAGGGCGAAGCGGGTCCGCAAGGCGCGGCGCCCGGGGATCTCTATGTCCACGTGGCGATCCGGGCGCACGAGATCTTCCAGCGCGACGGCGCCAACATCTACTGCCGCGTCCCGATCCGGCTGACCCGCGCCGCGCTCGGGGGCGAGATCGAGGTTCCCTCGATCGACGGCAGCCGGGCCATGGTCAAGATCCCGCCCGGCACCCAGACCGGCGACCAGTTCCGGCTGCGCGCCAAGGGCTTTTCGGTCCTGCGCAGCATCGAGCGCGGCGACATGTACATCCAGGTCGCCGTCGAAACGCCGCAAAACCTGACGAAGCGCCAGCGCGAGCTCCTAGAAGAATTCGAGCGCGAGTCCGAAGGCCACGCCAAAGGCAGCCCGGAAAGCGAGGGCTTCTTCGCCAAGGTGGCCAAATTCTTCGAGGGCAAGGGTTGATGCCTGGGCGCTGCCCCACACTCACTCTGCCCCGGTTCGAAGCCCGGGGGTGACGAGACTGGGGTAGGGTGGGTTGCGGCACGCAACCCACCAACCGGCGGACGGCCCTGCGCGGCGGTGGGTTGCAAGAGCAACCCACCCTACGGGGTCAAGGAACCCAGGCCGTGCCGGCCAAATGCGGTCGCGATGTGCGAGCCGATCAGTGTCCGATCTTGCAATAGTTGATGTTGACCGTCAGCTCCTCGTCGACTTCCTCGAAGGCCATGCTGAAGCCCATCCGCCATTTTGTGCCGCTGCCGGTTTCGGCGTCCACGTAGGCTTTCCAATTCTTGCCGTCGGCGTGGCCGGTTTGCTTGCCCAAGTCGGGCGTCCAGCTCCTGGTGCTTTTCGTGTAGTAGAACGATTTGGGGCTTTTCAGCAGCTTGATCAGCTTCTCATGGTGATCCGCGTTGCAGCCGGTCGGGCATTTGGTCATGCCCGTGACTTTCACCTTCTTGGGGTTCGCCCCGTCCTTCAGACCGTCCGCCTCTTGCGTCTCCTCCGGCAGATCCTTCACCCACTCGGCGAAGTTCTTGTAGAGGAGCTCCACGGCCGAGGACCTCGACGGCAGCGATTGCTCCTTTTTCAGCTCCATCAGGTCCCTGACCAGAAACTTGGCCCGGTTGCGCGCTAGCTCGTTCTCCTTGCCCGCGCCATTGCAGGCGGACTTCACGTATTTCACGTAGTCCACGATCTTGGCCTCGATCGGCGCAAGGGTGAACTTCTCGTCGACGGTCGGCGCTTTGCCGATCGGCGTTGGCGGCTTCAGTGTAGGCATGTTCGGCTCCTCCCGGTGCTGCGCGAGACTGCACTGACCGATCTCGCGCTGCAACGGGCGCCCCGCAGCGCGGAACGTCCAGCAGCGGCTCGGGGTCGATGGCCGCGCCGTCCCGCAGCACCGCAAAGAACACGTGCGTGCCATACGTCACCCCGGTCCGCGCCACGTGCCCGAGCGGCTCGCCGGCGGCGACGGCCCGCTTGCCTTCGGCGATGGCCGGGACGAGGTTGCCGAGATGCGCGTAGAGCGTGACCAGCCCGCCGGGGTGGCCGAGATGCACCGTCACGCCGCCGAGCCCCTGGCGCTTGATGATCAGCACCGTCCCGGCGGCCGCGGCATGCACCAGCGCCCCGGCTGGAGCAGGCAGGTCCACGCCGTTGTGGAAACCCGCCGGCGCGTGCGGCCCCACCGCATGGCGCCAGCCGAACGGCGACGAGATGCAGGCCGGGCTCACCGGCGGCAGCAGCGTCTCGGCTTCAGCGACTCCGACCAGCAATAGGCTTGCCGCACCACAGCACGCTCCATAGGCTGCGATCGTGCGACGCTTCGTCATCCGCCGGGTCATCCTGGCCGCCTTGGTCTGCCTGACGGTGCTCGTCATCAGCTTCTCCCTTACCCGCGTCGCCGGCGACCCGGCCATGGCGGTCGCCGGGCCGCAAGCCACCGCCGAGGACATCGCGCTCATCCGCAAGAACTACGGCCTCGACCGGCCGCTCCCCGAGCAGTTCCTGAGCTGGGTCGGCGCCGCCCTGCAGGGCGACCTCGGCAGCTCATACCTCTACCGCGCGCCAGTGGCCGACCTGATCCGCGTCAGGCTGCCGGTCACGCTCACCCTCGGCTTGGTCGGCATCATCTTCGCCGTGCTCATCGCGCTGCCCCTCGGCATCCTGGCCGCGGTCAAGGAGGGCACGCTGCTGGACCGGCTGGTCATGCTGCTCGCCCTGCTCGGCCAAGCCATGCCCTCGTTCTGGCTCGCGCTGCTGCTGATCATCGAGTTCGGGCTGCGGCTGCAATGGCTGCCGATCGCCGGGCTCGATGACTGGACCGGCTATATCCTGCCCGGGCTCGTGCTCGCCTTCTCCGCCGTGCCCGCGCTGATGCGGCTGACCCGGTCGGGCATGGTGGACGCGCTGCGCTCCGACTACATCCGCACGGCCCGCGCCGGCGGGCTTTCCCGGGCCTCGATCGTGCTGAAACACGCGCTGCGCAACGCGGCAATGCCGGTGGTCGCCATCGCGGCGGTCCAGCTCGGCTTCATGCTGGGCGGCTCCATCGTCATCGAGAGCATCTTCAACCTGCCGGGCGTCGGCTACCTGGCGTGGGAGAGTATCAGCAAGAACGACTTCCCGGTGGTCCAGGCGGTCGTGCTGCTGCTGGCGCTGATCTACGTCGTACTCACTCTCGCGGCCGACATGCTGAACGCCGTGCTCGACCCGCGGCTGCGCGCGGCCGGATGAGGCTGCGGGACCTGGCGACTGGGCTGGGCGCCCTGATCATCGCCGTGACCGCGCTCGCCGCCCTGTTCGGACCGGCGCTGGTGCATGCCGATCCGTTCGCGCAGGACCTCACGCACCGGCTGGTCCCGCCGGTGTGGATGGGCGGCGAGCCGGCGCACCCGTTCGGCACCGACCAGCTCGGGCGCGACTACCTGGCGCGGCTCGTGTATGGCGCGCGCATCTCGCTGCTGATCGGCGTCAGCGCCGCGGTCACCAGCGGCCTCATCGGCACCACGCTCGGCGTGCTCGGCGGCTTCTTCGGGGGCTGGGTCGACGATGTGGTCATGTTCGTCATCACCTGCCGGCTCAGCATCCCGCTGATCCTGGTGGCGCTCGCGGTGGTGTCGGCGGTCGGCAGCTCGCTCGCCGTGGTGGTGCTGACGCTCGGCCTCCTGCTCTGGGAGCGGTTCGCCGTGGTCGCGCGTACGACGACGATGCAGATCCGCAATCTCGACTACGTGGCCGCGGCGCAGGCGGCCGGCGCCTCGCGGGCGCATGTGCTGCTGCGCGAGGTGCTGCCGAACATCGCCCACCACCTCGTGGTCGTGGCGACGCTCGAAGTGGCGCTGGCGATCCTGCTGGAGGCGGTGCTGTCCTTCCTCGGTCTCGGCGTACCCCCTCCCCTGCCGTCCTGGGGCCTGATGATCGCCGAGGCGAAGGACTACATGTTCTTCAGCCCCTGGGTGATCATGGTGCCCGGGTTGGCGCTGTTCACCCTGGTCTTGGGCATCAACCTGCTCGGCGACGGGCTGCGGGACCTGCTGGGCGCCAGCCGGGATGCCTGACTCCGTCCTCGAGGTCGGCGGGCTGCGCGTGGGGTTCCGCGCCGTGGAGGCGGTCCGCGGCGTCGACCTCGCGGTCGCGCGCGGCGAGACGCACTGCCTGGTCGGCGAGAGCGGCAGCGGCAAGTCGGTGACGGCGCTGGCCGTGATGGGGCTGCTGCCGCGGGGCGCGCGGCGCGGCGCGGACCGGCTGCGCTTCGGCGAGGCCGACCTGCTGGGGCTGTCCGACCGGGCGATGGGCCGGCTGCGCGGCGACCGGATCGGCATGGTGTTCCAGGAGCCGATGACCAGCCTGAACCCGGCGTACACGGTGGGCTCGCAGCTCACCGAGGTGTACCGGCGGCATCGGGGCGGCTCGCAGCGTGCGGCGGTGGACCGGGCGGCCGAGCTGCTGGGCCGGGTGGGCATTTCGGCGCCGGGCCGCCGGCTCGGCCAGTTCCCGCATCAGCTTTCCGGCGGGCTGCGCCAGCGGGTGATGATCGCCATGGCGCTGATGTGCGGCCCGGAGCTGCTAATCGCCGACGAGCCGACGACGGCGCTCGACGTGACGGTGCAGGCCTCCATCCTGCGCTTGTTGGCCAACCTGCAGGCGGAGATGGGGCTCGCGCTGCTGCTGATCACGCACGACCTGGGTGTGGTCGCCCGCATCGCCCACCGGGTCAGCGTGATGTATGCGGGACAGGTGGTGGAGACCGCGCCATCGGCGGCGCTGTTCGCCCATCCGACGCATCCCTACACGCGGGGCCTGCTCGCCAGCGTGCCGGTGCCCGGCAAGGTGCGGCGGGATGAGCCTCTGGGCAGCATCCCGGGCACGGTGCCGCGCATCGGGCCGGGGTTCCAGGGCTGCAGCTTCCGCGACCGCTGCCCGTTTGCGATGCCGGAGTGCGCGATCGAGGCGCCACTGCGGCAGCGAGCGCCCGGGCACGCCTATCTCTGCCAGCTCCCGCCATGACGCCTGCGGTCGAAATCCGCGAGGTGAGCAAGCAGTTCGGCCCGGTGCGCGCGGTCGATGGCGTGAACCTGTTGGTTCCGCAGGGCGGCGTAATGGGGATCGTCGGCGAGAGCGGCTGCGGCAAGAGCACGCTGGCGCGGATCGTGCTCGGGCTGCTCCAGCCCGATGCCGGCGAGGTGCTGGTGGAGGGCCGGCGCCTGGCGAGCCTGGACCGGCGCACTCGGGCGCGGCTGATCCAGCCGGTGTTCCAGGATCCCTATTCGTCGCTCAACCCGCGGCACCGTGTCCGCGACATCGTGGCGCTGCCGCTGCGGGCGCAGGGCGAGCGCGACGTGGAGGCCAAGGTGGCCGACATGCTGGCCCGGGTCGGCCTGGATGCGGCGATGGGCGCGCGGCTGCCGGGCCAGCTCAGCGGCGGCCAGCGGCAGCGAGTGGCGATCGCCCGGGCGCTGGTGCTGGAACCTCGCATCGTGGTGTGCGACGAGCCGACCAGCGCGCTCGACGTCTCGGTGCAGGCGCAGATCCTGAACCTGCTGGCCGAGCTGCGCCGCGAGCTGGGCCTGACGCTGGTGTTCATCAGCCACAACCTGGCCGTGGTGGAGCACATCGCGACGGAAGTGGCCGTCATGTATCTGGGCCGCATCGTCGAGCACGCCGAGGGGGAGGCGCTGTTCCAGCGTCCGGCCCACCCCTACACGAAGGCGCTGCTGGCCAGCGTGCTGACGCCCGATCCCGGCCTCGGCATCCCCGATTCGGGGCTCGGCGAGAGCTACCCCGACCCGGCCAACATCCCGCCCGGCTGCCGCTTTCACCCGCGCTGCCCGGTGGCGATCGACAAGTGCCGCACGACCAGCCCGGACGGCATCACCGCCCAGGGCCGGCTGGTCGAGTGCCTGTTGGCGGCGGATTAGGCGGCGTTGGCTTGGCTCGCCTCGATGTCGGACGCATGCCGGTTGAAGGCGTCGCGCAGCTTCTCGATCTCGGACTTCATGGTGCGGAGCTGATCGAGGCTCATGCCCGAGGCGGCGACGAGGCAGCCCGGGATGTGCTCGGCCTTGCGACGCAGCGTCCTGCCCTGTTCGGTCAGGTGCACATGCACGACGCGCTCATCGGCCGGATCGCGCTGGCGCCGGACATGCCCGGCCGCCTCGAGACGCTTCAGCAGCGGCGAGAGCGTGCTCGATTCCAGGAACAGTCGCTCGCCGATCTGGCCGACGGTGAGACCGTCCTTCTCCCACAGCGCGGCGAGCACGAGGTATTGGGCATAGGTGAGCCCCAAGGCGTCGAGCATCGGCCGGTAGACCTTGTTGAAGGCATTCCCGGCCGAGTACACGGCGAAGCAGAGGAAGTCGTTCAGATCGGGCCCTTGTTCGGTCATGGTCCGGCTCCTTTTGTCGCGCTCGATATAGTCGGACCCGATTGGGTTGCGGTTCCGCAAAACCGCAGGGCTGGGTTGCGCGCAACTCAATCGCTCGCGACCGGGTTTGGCGTGGGAGCGAACGCGGCGCCGAGGCGTTTAGCGCAGGCGATCGAAGGAGGATGCGATGGGGTTTGAGCTGCGGATGCCCGGGGTGAGTTCGGCCGAATTCGAGACGGAGCAGGAGGCGGTGGCCGCCGCGCGGCGCGCGATTCAGGAGAACCCGGACGCCGAGGTCGAGATCATCGACCTGAGCACGGGCAAAGCCGCGGCACCCGGTTCCAGCAAGAACTGGCGCGAAGAGCTGCGCAACCGGGTGGGTTTCTGACCTACTTCCAGCTCGCCAGGTAGAACCGCGGCAGCAGCAATTGTAGGGTGAGTTGCGGCGCGCAACCCACTATGGCGGACGGTCCTGCGCGGCAGTGGGTTGCAAGAGCAACCCACCCTACAAGGGTTCAGGGAACCGAGCTGCTCGTCCTACTTCCAGCTCGCTAGGTAGAACCGCGGCAGCTCGTCGCGGAAGGTCTTGAAGTTGAGCTGCTTGTTCATGGCGTAGTAGGTCACGAACGTGAACAGCGGCATGAAGTCGGCCTGTTCGGTGATGCGCTTGATCGCCGCAGTGTAGTCGGCGCGCCGCTGGTCGGGGTCGGTGGTCGCGCCGGCCTCGTCGACCAGGCGCTTGATCTCGGGGTCTCGCGTGTAGTCCTGGCCACCGAAGGTGAAGTAGTATGGCAGGAACGCCGAGGCATCGTTGATCGAATAGCTGCCCCATGTCCCGCCTTCCAGCGGGTTCTGGCCGGCGATACTGCGCTGGACCACGGCGCCGACCTGCAGTTGCGAGATCTTGGCCCTTATGCCGACCGCGCCGAGGTAATTCTGGAACGCTTGGTTCCACTGCGGCAGCAAGTAGCTGACCAGTTCCGTGTCGAAACCCTCGGGAAAGCCGGCCTCCGCCAGCAGCGCCTTGGCGCGGGCCGGGTCATAAGCGTATTTGACCGCGATCGCCTGGTCGCAGCCGAACTGCGTCGGATAGCAGGGGGCATCGATCACGCGTGCGCCGCCCGGCATGAACTGCTTGGCCATGGTCTGCCTATCCACGGCGTGCATGATCGCCTGGCGGACTTTCGGGTTGGTGAGCGGGTTGCCAGCCCCGGTGCGGCCGGCGGCGTCCATGTTCACATAGGCGACCCGCATGCTCTCATTGGTCATGGTCTGCAGGTTCGGCATGCGGTTCAGGTTGTCGATCTGGTCGGGACTGTAGTTCCAGATCCAGTCGGACTGGCCGCTGATGATCTGGGTCAGCTCGGTGGTGGCGTCGGCGACCTCCTTGATGACGATCTTCTTGATCGGCGGCTTGCCCTTGGGCCCCTCGAAGTAGCTCTCGTTGCGCTCGAGATCGAGTTCGGTGACGCCGTCCACCTTGGTCGCCTTGTACGGGCCGGTCCCGATCGGCATCTTGGAAAAGTCGTCGCCCACCCGCTCGCGATACGCCTTCGGATAGATCGGCAGCACCATGGAGAAATACTCGAGGGCCGCGGGGAAGACGCGCTTCAGCTTGATGCGGACATGCAGGTCGTCCACCTTCTCGGCGCTTTCGATGAAGCCGTAGTTGCTGGGCACCGAGAGCTTCTTGTCGTTCAGCACCAGGTTGACCGTATAGACGACGTCGTCCGCGGTGAACTTGCTGCCGTCATGGAAGGTGACGCCGGGCCGCAGCTCGAACTCGATCGTGGTGTCGTCGACGTTGCGCCACGAGGTGGCAAGCTGCGGCTTCATCTGGAAGGTCTCGGGGTCGCGATAGACCAGGGTGTCCCAGACGTGATGCGCGTAGATCAGGCCGGTGCGCTGGTTGTTGTAGTAGAAATCGACGTTCGGGATGGCGTCGCGCCAGGCGACGCGCAAGGTGTCGGCGCTCTTTTGCGCCTGGACCGGCGGCGCGCTCAGCGCCAACGCCAGGATGGCCGCACCCAACCACGCCCATTTCCGCATCGCACCCTCCGCCGCAGCGCCGCCGAGCCTAGGCGGCGCCACCTGGCGGCGCAACGTCAGTAGGACTTCGGCAGGCCCAGCTTGCGTTCGGCGATGTGGCTCAGGATGAGCTGGGGGCTGACCGGGGCGATGTAGGGGATCAGTGCCTCGCGCATGAACCGCTCCACGTGGTACTCCTTGGCGTAGCCGTAGCCGCCATGCGTCAGCATGGCGATTTGGCACGTGCGCACCGCGGCTTGCGAGGCGAGCAGCTTGGCGGCGTTCGCCTCGGCGCCGCAGGGCTCGCCGCGGTCGTAGAGGCTGGCCGCGGCCATGACCATGTGGTTCGCCGCCTCCAGGTCCACCCAGGCCTGCGCCAACGGGTGCTGGATACCCTGGTTCATGCCGATCGGCCGGTCGAACACCACGCGGTCCTTGGCATACTGCACCGCCCGCGCCAGCGCCGCCTGGCCGATGCCCACCGCCTCGGCCCCGATGAAGATGCGCTCGGGGTTCATGCCGTGGAAGATGTAGTGCAGGCCCTTGCCTTCCTCGCCGATCCGGTCCTCGAGCGGGACCGGGAGGTCGTCGATGAACAGCTCGTTCGAGTCGACCGCCTTGCGCCCCATCTTGTCGATCTCGCGCACCGTCACGTAGGTCCGGTCGAGCTTGGTGTAGAACAGGCTGAGCCCGTCGCTCGGCTTCTTCACCTGCTCGATCGGCGTGGTGCGCGCCAGGATCAGCATGTCGTCGGCGACCTGCGCGGTCGAGATCCAGACCTTCTTGCCGGAGAGGATGTATCTGTCGCCGTCGCGGACCGCCTTCACCTTGAGCTTGGTGGTGTTCAGGCCGGCATCCGGCTCGGTGACGGCGAAGCACGCCTTCACCTCGCCGCGGGTGAACGGCGGCAGGATGCGCCGCTTCTGGGCCTCGGTGCCGAACACCACGACCGGGTGCAGCCCGAAGATGTTCATGTGGATCGACGAGGCCGCCGTCATGGCGCCGCCGCCGGCCGCCACCGTGCGCAGGAACAGGGCTGCCTCCGTGATCCCGAGCCCGGCGCCGCCGTATTCCTCCGGCATGGCGATGCCGAGCCAACCGCCTTTGGCCACCTCGGCGTAGAACTCCTCGGGGAAGCCGCCGACCCGGTCGCGCTCCAGCCAGTATTCCAGCGGGAACTTGGCGCAGATGCGTTCTGCAGCCGAGACGATGACCTGGCGCTGCTCGTTCAGCCCGTACTGGTGCTCGCCGAATTGATCGTTCATCGTCTCGCTCCCGTCGTTGGCTTGTACAAGCTGCCCCCCCTGACGCAAGCGCAAGAGAGCATGGACGCCAAGGCTGCACGCGCCGCCGACCTCCTGGATGAAATCGGCCGGCGCCTGGCGTTGCAGGGCGGCAACCCGTATCGCGCCCGCGCTTACAGCCGGGCCGCCGAAAGCCTGCGCAGCCTGATCGTGCCACTCGACGAGGTGATGGCGGCCGACCGTCTGCGCGAGCTGCCGGGCGTGGGCGAGGCGATGGCAACCATGATCCCGGTCCTGCATGAAACGGGCAGCCATCCCCTGCTGGAGGAGCTGCGGTCCGACATCCCCGACGGGGTGCTGGAGATGCTCGGCGTGCCGGGGCTGCCGCCGGAGAAGGTTCTGGCGCTGTTCCGCGAGCTCGGCATCGCCTCGCTCGCCGAGCTGGAGGCGGCGGCGCGGGACGGCGTGCTGGCCCGCGCCAAGCGGTTCGGGCCGGCGCTGGCGCGCAAGGTCCTGGACGGAATCGAGGCCCG
>Ga0213875_10002779_pt1 | contig 10332 bp, 8 predicted proteins | sample BarmaccomBMRX_R8_FD_160105 | JGI IMG/M metagenome (GOLD analysis project Ga0213875, IMG submission 160105) | Root-associated microbial communities from Barbacenia macrantha in rupestrian grasslands, the National Park of Serra do Cipo, Brazil - RX_R8 | ecosystem: Host-associated > Plants > Roots... | reverse complement strand
GGCACTCCGCGCTGGTCCACCGGCGTCTCGTTCGTCAGCGACCCGATGCCAGAAGACATGGTGCTCGCCGGCTACATGAAGGCCGGCCTGTGGGTCTCGTCCACCAGCCGCGACATGGATGTCTTCATGTCGCTGCGCGTGCTCGACGAACACGACCGGGAGGTCCGCTACGAATCGCTGGTTCCCCCGATCGACCCGACCAGCATTCACCCGGTCGGGCACGGCCTGCTCAAGGTGTCGCACCGCGCGGTCGATGAAGCCCGGTCGACGCAATACTGGCCGGTCCACACGCACGCCGAGGCGGACCACCAGCCACTCGAAGACGGCGAGATCGTGCCGATCGAGGTTGGTCTGTATCCGAGCAGCGCGCTGATCCGCAAGGGCAGCCGGCTCCGGCTCGACGTTCAGCCTTATTCACCGGCAGGCCTGCCCTCGCGCGCCTATGACGAGAGCTACCACGTCGGCGCGTCGAACACCGTCTACACCGGCCCCGACCATCCCAGCTACGTGCAGCTGCCGATCGTACCGGCGAAGGGTAAAGAGACATGAGCCATGAAAAGAGCCTGTTCGAGGCATCTCACTATGTGCCGGGTACGAACGGGCTGCTCAGCCCGTTCGACCCGGGCACCCGGAACCTGCCGGCCGGCTATCAGGTCGCGCCTGCATTCGGGCCCCTATCGACCGACGTCGTGTTCGAGAAGGACGTCGCTGTTACCCTGCGCGACGGCGTGAGGATCTACGTTGATGTGTTCCGGCCGGCTGGTAATGAAAGGGTGCCGGTCATCGTCGCGTGGAGCCCCTATGGCAAGAGCCAGCGGACCGCTCCCAGCGTGATCGGGCTGCTGGCGATGATCGGCTTGGACCCCAGTAAGGTCTCGGGTCTGGAGAAGTTCGAGGGGCCCGACCCGGCCTACTGGTGTGCGCAGGGCTACGCGATCTGCAACCCCGATCCCCGCGGCATCGCCGAGTCCGAAGGCGACAGTGCCATGTTCGGCCGCCAGGAGGGTGAGGACTGCTACGACCTGATCGAGTGGCTGGCCAGCCAGGACTGGTGCACCGGCAAGGTCGCGATGAGCGGGACCTCCTACCTCACGGTCGCACAATGGATCACCGCCGCCGAGCAGCCGCCTCATCTGGCCGCGATAAACCCGGTAGAGGGATTCAGTGACGTCTACCGCGATCTCGTCATGCGCGGCGGCATGCCGGACATCGGGTTCGCGGAGCGCCTTCAGCTCCACAGCTACGCCGGCCAGAACCAGCGCGAGGACATTCTCGCGGAGGTGGCGCGCTACCCGTTGATGAACGACCTGTGGGAGGACAAGACCCCGCAGTTCGAGAAGATCACTGTGCCGGCCTACGTCGTCGCGAGCTACTCCAGCACGCTGCACACGAAGGGAACGTTCCGTGCCTGGCGAAGGATCTCTTCCGGGAAGAAATGGCTCCGCATCCACGACAATCAGGAATGGCCTGACTACTACGACGAGGCGAATGTCGAGGACCTGCGCCGGTTCTTCGACCACTACCTGAAGGGTGCGGACAACGGCTGGGAGCAGACGCCCGCCGTCCGTTACTCCGTACTCGACCTTGAAGGCGGAAACCGCGTCAACCAGCCGGCGAACGAGTTCCCGCCCGGCGATGTCGTCAACACGAAATACTATCTCCATGGACTACGGCGCACGCTGAGCACCGAACTGCCGTCACAAGAAGTGGCCGTGGCATACGACGCGGAGTCGAATCCGGGTCTGGTCTCCTTCGTCGTTCGCTTCGCCGAGGAAACAGTGCTGGTTGGCTACCCGAAGGCGCGGCTCTGGGTCGAAGCAAAAGGCGCCGACGACATGGACTTGTTCGTCCTCGTCCAGAAGCTCGATGCGCAAGGCACTCACCTGCAAGAGTTCACGATTCCTAATCAGAGCGCGATGGTGCAGGACGTGACCGAACAGGGAGCGTCGGTTCTGCGGTACAAGGGTTCCGACGGCCGCCTGCGCGTGTCCGCCCGGCACCTGGATAAGGCGCTCTCCACAGATTCGGTCCCGGCGCACAGCTTCGACCGGGTGGAGAAGCTGCAGCCTGGTGAGATCGCCGACATCGAGATTGACCTGGCTCCGGTCGGCCTGGTCTTCTACCCGGGCCAGCAGCTTCGGCTCGTCGTCAGCGCGCGTAACCTGCTGGGTGCGCATATGCCGGCGACGCGTGACTACATTCCGCAAAACAGCGGGCAGCACGTCGTTCACACTGGCGGAGCCCACGCGTCTTATCTCCAGCTTCCGATCAAGGCGGCATAAGTTATCGGCACCAACAACCCGTTCCGTCCGGGCTAGCCGCCGAAACCGGCATCACCGGCCACCGTGGCGTGCCCCTCCGATGGCGCGACCGCATGGGCCCACAGTGGACTCAGCCCAGCGGTCGCAGACCAGTGTCCTGACCGTGCGACCGTCGCCATAGCTGAACTTTATAGCGTTTAGACGGGCGTCACGGAACGGGCTGACGGCACCGGCGAAGCTCTGAGCGCAGCGATGCCTTCCAGGCAGGCAGCTTCGTTGTCCGACAGGTGCTCGCGGACCGCCCGCCGGATCTCGGCCGGCGAACCCGAGCGGGCCGCCGCCAGCAGCGCCCGGTGCGCCGCCTCCCTGGCCTCGCGGTCGCTGGGGCCGACCGCGTAGGGGTCGAACACGACACGGGTGTAGCGGTCACTGGCGTGCCAGAGCTGGGCGAGAATGCGCAGGTCCCACTCCGCGGCAGCCGGCCGCAGCAGAGACAGGTGCAGTGCGTGGTGGGACTCCCACAGCTCGTCGACGTCCGCCGAGCCGTGAATATAGGCCTTGAGCAGAGTGTTCGCATGCTCGAGGTCGCCGTCGCGGAGCATGGACACCGACCGTGCGGCCAGGTCAGGCTCGATCAGCTGACGCAAGCGGAAGACCGCCCGGAGCTCATCACGGTCGAGCGGGCTGACCATCGCCTTACGGCCAGGGCGCAGCACAATCAGCCCCTGCGCCTCCAGCCGGCGCAGCGCCTCCCGCACCGGAATATGGCTCACGCCCAGCTGTGCGCTCAGCTCGGCCGTGGAGAACGTCCGCCCCGGCGCGAGCGCGCCGCTGAGCACCGCGCGGCGCACCTCCGACGTCACGCGGTCTACTGCGGATGCGCTGCTCTCCTCCGGGCCGGGCTGCTCGCCGGAGCTGCTCGATGCCTCCACCATAACTATAACGTTACCGGAGTCGGCCGTCTGATGGCAGCACGACGGATCGACGCATAATGCGGGCTATTTCGCGCGCAAGCCGACCGAACTTCCCCCGACTCCGGATCTTGACACGTTATAACGTTGGTTCCTACAGTCGGGAGTGACCATCCCTCACGGCGTGGCCGTGTCCGCGCCCGGCCTAGAGGAGTTCGCCCCATGGCCTCTCGTCCACGCCTCGTGCACATCGTGCTCCAGACCGCTCAGGTCGACGCTATGCGGGACTGGTACTGCACGGTGCTCAAGGCCCATGTCGTCTACGCCGGGCACGGCCTGACGTTCGTGACCCACGACGACGAGCATCACCGGATCGCCCTGCTGCAGCTGCCCGCCGAGGTGGCCCAGCGCAAGAGTCCCACCGCCGCGGGCATGCACCACAGTGCCTGGACGTTCGACAGCCTTGATGACTTGCTCGGCCGCTACCAGGAGCTGAAGGAGGCGGGCATCGAGCCGGCGGTGCCGATTCAGCATGGCGTCACCACCTCGCTGTACTACCGGGACCCGGATGGCAACTTCGTGGAGATGCAGATCGACAACTTCGCCACCCCCGAGGAGGCCACCGGCTATATGGAAGGGCCCGAGTACGACTCCGACGCCGTCGGCCCGTCCTTCGACGTGCAGCGCATGATCCAGGCCCGCCGCGACGGCACGCCCACCGAAGAGCTGACCACGCGCGCGTGGGCGCTGTCCGGGCCGGAGCTCCCGGACCCGATGTCCATCCTGACCGGCGCCAGCTGAGCGCTGCCCGCCAGGAGAAACGAACCTCTAATGACCAGGGTGACCTCGACACTCATTCCAGCTGACACCACCGAGGCGCGGGCATACCAGATGCAGACGCTGCGCTCGATCGAGGACCGGGTGTTGTGGCTGTCGACGGCGATCATCGACCACGCGAACCGGGTGCGGCCCAACCCCTCGGGTCTGAAGGTGGGCGGGCACCAGGCGTCCAGCGCGTCAATGGTGTCGATCATGACGTCGTTGTGGTTCGGGCACCTGCGCGCCGGGGACCGGGTGTCGGTCAAGCCGCACGCCTCCCCGGTCCTGCACGCAATCAACTACCTGCTCGGCGGGCTGGAGGAGTCCTTCCTGCCCACGTTGCGTCCCAACATAGGCGCCACCCGCCTGCAGGGCATGTTCGCCGCGGCCGGCTGGCAGGTGCTCACCGTCAAGTACGGCCACCCGCTCCAGGAGCTATTCGCCCGTCCCGGCGGTGCCGCGCTGCGGGCGCGGATCGACGCGATGCCCAACCCGGAGTACCAGCGGCTGCTGCGCCACTCCCCGGCCCAGCTCCGCGAGCTGCTGCCCGGCACCGGCCCGGACGCCGCCGCGATCCGCGGGCTGGCGGCCGGTGTTCCCGACGATCGGCTGCACGCCGCGATCCGCAACCTCGGTGGCCACGACCTGGACAGCCTGGGCGAGGCGTTCACCGCGATCGACGACGCCCGCCCGACGGTGATCTTCGCCTACACCGTCAAGGGCTACGGCCTGGCCACCGAGGGTCATCCGCAGAACCATTCCGCCCTGCTGACCGAGGCCCAGCTGCAAGCCCTGGCCGCCCGGCTGGGCGCCGACCCGGACCGGCCGTGGCAGCGCTTCGCCGAGGACAGCGCCGAGGCGGCCGCCTGCGCCGCCGTCGCCCAGCGGCTGCACCGCGACCCCGTTCCCGCTCTGCCCGGCTATCAGGTGCCGGCCGACTTGGGGCGCACCCCGCACGGCACGGCCACGACCCAGGCCGCGCTGGGCCGTACCCTGCTCGACCTCAACCGCGCCGCCCCCGAGGCCGGCCGGCGGATCGTGACGGTCAGTCCCGATGTTTCCTCCTCGACCAATCTCGGCGGCTGGGTGAACAAGGTCGGCATCTGGGCCCATGCCGAACGGGCGGACTGGTTCGCTGACGACGCCGAGACCATCCTGCACTGGCGGGAGAAACCGGCCGGCCAGCACATCGAGCTCGGCATCGCCGAGACCAACCTGGTCGGGCTGCTGGGCGAGCTCGGAGCTACCTGGAGCCGCTGGGGTCAGCCGCTGCTGCCGATCGGGGTGATGTACGACCCGTTCGTCGAGCGGGCGCTGGAACCGTGGTCGTTCGGCATCTATGCTGGCGGCCAGTCGGTGCTGGTCGGCACCCCGTCCGGGGTCACCCTGGCGCCGGAGGGCGGCGCGCACCAGTCGATCAAGACCCCGTCTATCGGCCTGGAACAGCCCGGCTGCCTGGCCTACGAACCCGCCTTTGCCCTCGACACGCAGTGGTGCCTGCTGGCCGCCCTGGCTCAGCTCGGCAAGCCCGGCGGCAGGTCGGCCTACGTGCGGCTGTCCACCCGGCCGATCGACCAGGGGCTGGCCGGCGTTCCCGCCGACCCGGCCGCCCGGGACCGCCGCCGCCGCAACGTCGTCGCCGGTGGCTACCTGCTGCGGCGGCACCCCGCCCCCGCTGTCACGCTCGCCGCGATGGGGGCCCTCGTCCCCGAGGCCCTCGCCGCCGCCGACCGCCTGTCAGCCATGGGCCTGGGCGCCGACGCCATCGTCGTCACCAGCCCCGGCCTGCTGTTCCAGGCCATGCAGGCCCGCCGTGGGCTGGCCGATGCCCCGGACTGGATTCTCGACACCATCGCACCTGCGGACCGCGCCCGCCCCCTGGTCACGATCCTCGACGGGCACCCGCACACCCTCGCCTTTTTGGCCGGCCTCCACCGCGTGCCCGCCAGCCACCTCGGCGTCACGGAATTCGGCCAGTCCGGTGACCTCGAAGCCGTCTACCGCTACCACGGCCTGGACACCGGCACCATCATCGGCGCCGCCCTCGACCTCGTCGACTGACCGGCGCGCAGGAGAGCCACGGAATGCAGCCCGGCTAACCCGTCCCCGCGACCGCTGAGGAGCGATTCGGTGAGCACAGTTCTTGATGCCCGGCTCGAGGGACCGACGTCGGAACTCGACCCGTTCAGCGACGAGTTCCTCACCGACCCCTTCCCCGCGCTCGACGTGCTCCGCGACGCCGGCCCGGCCGTGTACCTCTCCCGCTACGGCGTGTGGGCCGTGGCCGGCTACCGGGACGCGCACGCCGTGCTCCGCGACGTCAAACGATTCTCCTCCGCCTCCGGCGTAGGGCTGGCCAACCTGCTTACCGACGAATACGGCTGGCGCCAGCCCAGCCTCATCCTCGAGGCCGACCCGCCGGCGCACACCGCCCACCGTGCGCTCATGGTCGCCACCATGAACCCCAAGGCGATGCGCGCCTTTGCCGAGCTGTTCGACGCCGAGGCAGCCACCCTGGCCGACGAGCTGGTCCGCCGCGGCCGCTTCGACGCCGTCCGCGACCTGGCCGAGATCTTCCCGACCGTCGTCTTCCCCCGCGCGCTGGGCGTGCAGGCCGACACCCGCGAGGCCCTGCTCGCCTACGGCTCGCTGTCGTTCAACGCTATCGGCCCGCGCAACCGGCACCTGGAGGCGGCGCTCGACCGCGCCCAGGGCGTGCTCGAGTGGATCGCCGGGTCCTGCCGCCGCGAGGCGCTCCGCCCGGGCAGCATCGGGCGGGCTATCTACGAGGCCGCCGACGCCGAAGGCCTGCCAGCGGAGACCGCGGCCTCACTGGTCCGTTCCATGTTCTCGGCCGGCGTCGACACCACCGCCAGCGGGCTGGGATTCGCGGTGCACGACTTCGTCCGGTTCCCCGGCCAGTGGCAGCTCGTCCGCGACGATCCGTCGCTGGCCCGCAACGCCTTCGAGGAGACCATCCGGTTCGAGTCTCCCGTCATCGGCTTCTTCCGGACCACCACCACCGAGGTGATCCTGGGGGAGTCGCGGATCCCGGCGCAGAGCAAGGTACTGGTCTTCTTCGCCGGCGCCAACCACGATCCCCGGCAGTTCCCGGAGCCGGACCGGTTCGACATCGGCCGCCGGGTCGCCGGCCACCTCGGCTACGGCGCGGGCCCGCACGTCTGTGCCGGGATGAACATCGCCCGGATGGAAGGTGAGGCGATCATCCGGGCCCTGGCCGAACGCGTCGAGCGCTGGGAACCCGATGGCCAGCCGCGGCCCCGGCTCAACAACAGCCTCCGCGGGCTGGCCAGCCTGCCCGTGCGGGTGGTCCCGCGGTGAGCGCGTACACGGGCAACCAGGAGCTGGTGGTCGACGTCTTCGACGAGGAATTCCAGCGCAACCCGTACGACGTGCTGGCGGATGCGCGGACGCGAGCCCGGTGCGCGTGACCCGTTCGGCAGCCTCATCCTGCTCCGGGCCATCGACTTCGAGGCCGTCGCCTCCGACCGGCGGTTCGGCGCGTTCGGTGACCGGCTCGCCCGGATGCTCGGGCTCGAATCGGGGCCTGCGTACGACTGGCTCTCCGGCAGCCTGATGTTCCTCGATCCGCCGGACCACACCCGGCTGCGCGGATTCGTGCGCAAGGAGTTCACCCCACGCCGGGTCGCCGCGCTTGGCGAGGGGATCCTCGCGTCCACCGACCAGCTGCTCGACGCGGCCCTTCCCGCAGGTGAGATGGAATTCATCGACGAGTTCGCCTCGCGTCTGCCGCTGATCACCATCTGCCAGCTGCTCGGCGTACCGCTATCGGACTGGCCGCTGCTGCGGGACTGGTCAGCTCATCTGCTCCCGGACAATCCGGGCCAGGTAACCACTGCCGACAAAGCCGTCACGGAATTCCGGAACTACGTCCAGGAGCTAATCCGCGAGCGCCGCCGCAGGCCCTGCGACGACCTGGTCAGCGCGCTGGCATCCGCCGCATCCGGAGGGCAGCTCACTCCCGGCGAGCTGTGGATTCTCATCACCCTGCTGGTCTTCGCGGGAAACGACACCACGATGGGCCTGCTCGCGAACTCGGTCTACCTGCTTGCCGCGCATCCCGATCAGCTGCGCCTGGTCAGGGAACAGCCTCAGGTCTACATCGACGGGGCCATCGAGGAGTTCCTCCGGTTCGAGCCGCCCGTCTCCGGGAACGGCCGGATAGCCCGCGAAGATGTGCAGCTCGGTGATCTGACCATCGCGGCAGGCCAGGAACTCCGGCTGATGCCCGTCGCAGTGAACCGCGACCCGCTGAGGTTCGCCGAACCCGACGTCGTGGACATCCGGCGTTCCCCGAACAGGCACCTGTCCTTCGGCTGGGGCCCGCATCTGTGCCTCGGGGCGACGCTGGCGCGAGCGGAGGCACGTATCGCGCTGCCACGGGTGCTGGAACGGCTGCGTGGCATCGAGCCTCGCGACGGGGAGCGCCACGTGGGCCGCAACCCGAGGGCGCACCCTGGAACGCCTCCCTCTTACCTTCACGGCGAGTGCGCCATAACCCGGCGGGGAAGCACCTCATCCGACCAAAGGAGCGTCCCGCCGGCTTGCCACGGCGGGAACTAAAGCGTGCCGGCTATTGTTGCACACACTGTAATTTTTCTTTGACTGCAACTCTGCTCAGCGGGCGAGGGCACGGCGAGCGCATGATGACACTGACGAGCAGTAATACGGCGGACGAGCCGCTCGTTTCGCGGCGCGAGCGGAAGAAACTCGCAACGCGCCGGCTGCTCCGGCGGGCCGCGCTCCAGCTGATCGCCGAGCGCGGCTTCGAGCAGGTCACCGTCGAGGACATCGCCGAGGCGGCGGACGTGTCGCCTCGTACCTTCTTCAACTACTTCCCGTCCAAGGAAGCCGCGCTGTTCGCCGCGGACACGGACCGCAGTGCGGAGGTTCGCGAGCGCATCGTGCACGAGGCGCCCGGCCGGCCCGCCCTTGACGTGCTGCGGATCGTCATGGCCGAGGAGTCCCGGGCGGTGGCCGAGGAGTTCGCCGCGCTCGGCGGCGACGCAACGGCCTGGCTGAGCCGGATGAAGGTGGCCCGGTCCGACCCGCACCTGGGTGCGGCGCGCACCGCGCAGATGGCATTGATCGAGCGATCCATCGCGGAGGCACTCGCCGAACGGCTCGGCACAGACCTGGAGCACGATCCCTACCCGCGGCTGCTGGCCGCGATCGCGGTCGGCGTATTCCGCTCCAGCATGTCGTTCTGGGGTGACTCCGGCGGCACCGTGCCGCTGCACGAGCTTGTCGACCTGGCGTTCGCGACCCTCGCCGACGGGTTGCCCGAGCGCACCGCGCTGCGTCACGTCATGGGGAACGTGACCGACAGAAAGGAAAGCCACTGATGGCTTCAGCCACTCCCGCGCCCGACGGCGGCGGCGCGCTGCCCGGCCTTGGCCGCCGCCGCATCCTGCTCATCATCGGCGCGCTCATGCTCGGCATGCTGCTCGCCGCGCTCGACCAGACGATCGTGTCCACGGCGCTTCCGACGATCGTCGGTGACCTGAAGGGCGGGTCGCACATCGCCTGGGTCATCACCGCCTACCTGCTGGCCACCACGGTGTCCACGCCGCTGTGGGGCAAGCTTGGCGATCAGTACGGCCGGAAGATTTTCTTCCAGGCCGCCATCATCATCTTTCTCCTCGGCTCGGTCCTGTCCGGACTGAGCAACTCGATGGTCATGCTGATCGCGTTCCGCGCGGTCCAGGGGCTGGGCAGCGGCGGCCTGATGGTCGGCGCGCAGGCCATCGTGGGTGACGTCGTCTCGCCCCGGGAACGAGGCCGCTATCAGGGGCTGTTCGGCGCGGTCTTCGGCATCGCCAGCGTGATCGGCCCGCTGCTCGGCGGCGTGTTCGTGGACAACCTGTCGTGGCGCTGGATCTTCTACATCAACGTGCCGATCGGCGCGATAGCACTGCTGGTGGTGGCCGCCCAGGTGCCCGGAAAGCTCCGCCGGGTCCATCACAAGATCGACTACCTCGGCACCGCCGTGCTCTCACTCGCCGCTACCTCGCTGATCCTGCTGACCAGCCTCGGCGGCACCACCTACCCGTGGCGGTCGGCGCCCATCTACATCCTCGGCGCGGCCGGCGCGGCGCTGATCGGGCTGTTCGTGCTGGTCGAGCGGAAGGCCGCCGAGCCGGTGCTGCCGCTGCACCTGTTCCGGCTGCGCACCTTCTCGGTGACCAGCGTGGTCGGCTTCATCGTCGGCTTCGCGATGTTCGGCGCGATCACCTACCTGCCCGCCTTCTTCCAGGTCGTCCGCGGCATCTCCCCGACCATCTCCGGGGTCTATCTGC